>Ga0187823_10000192_pt1 | contig 14734 bp, 12 predicted proteins | sample NC_wetland_sal_i_12_FD_132968 | JGI IMG/M metagenome (GOLD analysis project Ga0187823, IMG submission 132968) | Wetland sediment microbial communities from Neuse River Estuary, North Carolina, USA - SourceSoil_3 | ecosystem: Environmental > Aquatic > Freshwater > Wetlands > Sediment | place...
GGCGACAATCTAAGGATAAGTCGAGTGGAGCTGTTTCGCACACCAGTCAGGAGTAATGCAATGTCCTGGTCGATAGTCAGAATAAGCGCGGTCTCATTGTTGGCGGCAGTTTTGCTTTTTGCGCAGGCACCGCCGCCGGCGGTAAACAGTGACGTCACGCGCGCCACTTTGAATAACGGCATGCGCGTGGTGATTCTGCGCAATCCGCTCGCGCCGGTGGTCACAGTGGAGCAAAATTATCTGGTGGGCGGCGACGAAACTCCGCAGGGTTTTCCGGGAATGGCGCACGCTCAGGAGCATATGGCGTTCCGGGGCTGTTCGGATTTAACCGGGGACCAGATCTCGGCGATTTACGCACAACTGGGCGGCACCGATAACGCGGATACGCAACAAACCATCACGCAATATTTCGTCACGCTTCCCGCGGGCGACCTGGACATTGCCTTGCGCGTAGATGCCGCATGCATGCAGGACGTTCAGGATTCGCAGGCGGAATGGGCACAGGAAAAAGGGGCCATTGAGCAGGAGGTAGCGCGCGACCTTTCGAATCCGACATACAAATTTATCACCCGCGCCAGTGAGGACCTTTTCTCGGGAACGCCGTACAGCCATGATCCTCTGGGGACCAAAGAATCTTTCGACGCAACCACGGGGGAGATGCTTAAGAATTTCTACAAAACCTGGTATGCGCCGAACAACGCCATCCTGGTTATCGCAGGCGACGTAGATCCGAATGCTGTGCTGGCCAAAGTGAAGGAATACTACGGAAATATCCCACGCAAAACGCTGCCTCCCCGGCCGCAGGTGAATCTGAGCCCCGTAAAATCGGAGTCGTTTACCCTCGATAGCAATCTTCCCTACCTGCTGGCGTTCATCGCTTATCGCATGCCGGGCACCGACAGCCCGGACTTCGCGGCGGTGCACATTCTGAGCGACGTACTGGCCAGCCAGCGCGGGAATTTGTTTGAACTCGTTCCGCAAGGCAAGGCACTGGAAGCGGAATTTGGGCTTGCGGAAGCCTACCCGAAGGCCAGCATGGCTTATAGCGTAGCCGTGTTACCGGCAGCTGCCGATGCGGCTCCCGTGATTCAGGAAATGCACAAGATCATGGCGGATTATGCGATGAACGGCGTTCCTGAGGACTTAGTGGAAGCGGCGAAGCGGCGAGAAATTGCTGAGTCCGAATTTCGTCGCAACTCCATTCCTGGATTGGCAGAGGCGTGGTCGGATGCTTTGGCCGCAGAAGGGCGCAACTCGCCGGATGACAACGTAGAGGCGATGAAGCGAGTGACGGTTCAAGACGTAAACCGGGTGGCCAAGACATACCTGGTGGACCAAGGATCGATTACGGCACAACTCAAGCCTTCGCCCTCGGGCGAGCCGGTGGCGTCCAACGGATTCGGCGGCAATGAGCAATTGACTGCGACCCCCACGAAACCCGTGGAGCTGCCGTCCTGGGCAAAGTCGCGGCTTCTGACCCTGGAAGTGCCGCCTGCTCAGCCTATCTCGACGGACATGACGCTGCCGAATGGGCTACGGCTGATCGTACGGACGGTTAAAGTCACTCCAACTGTCACCGTGGTGGGAAATGTCCGGCATGATCCGCAGATGGAAACGCCGAATGGGCGCGACGGTGTAGCTCGCGTGCTGGATAATCTTTTTTCCTACGGCACGAAAAATCTTGACCGGCTAGCCTTTCAGAAGGCCCTCGACGATATCGCCGCCGAGGAATCAGCAGGCTATGAATTTACACTTGAAGTGTTGAAGCAAGACTTCGGACGGGGCGTGCAACTGCTGGCCGATAACGAGTTGAACCCTGCCCTTCCGGCAGAAGCCTTCAACGTATTAAAGCCGCAGACTGCACAGTTCGTGGCCGGGCAGCTTCGAAGTCCAGGTTATCGGGCGGGCCGCGCATTGAATGCCGCGCTGCTTCCGCCAAAGGATCCCGTTCTTCGGGAAACAACTCCTCAGACGGTTTCTTCGCTCTCTCTCGATGACGTGAAGAACTATTACGCCAAGACGATCCGGCCCGATCTCACGACAATTGTCGTGATCGGCGACATCACGCCAGAAGAAGCCAAGAGCGCGATCGAGAAGTCGTTTGGCGAATGGAAACCCGACGGTCCCAAACCAGAGGTCGATCTCCCTCGCGTCCCTCCGAACAAGCCATCAGCGGAGAACGTTCCGGATCCTACTCAGATTCAGGATTCTGTCGATCTTTCGGAGGTCGTCCCGATTACCCGGTTTGATTCCGACTATTATCCGCTTCAATTGGGAAATCATGTTCTGGGTGGCGGTTTTTACGCCACGCGGCTTTATCACGACCTCAGGCAAGTCACAGGATATGTTTACAACGTCGAGGTCGTCCTTGACGCTCAGAAGACCCGAACCGTTTTCACCGTAGCCTACGGCTGCGATCCGCAGAACGTCTCCAAAGCGCGGCAGTTGATCCAACGCGACTTGATCGCCATGCAGAAGGAAAACGTCAGTCCTGCGGAACTGCAGCAAGCGAAGGCGTTGCTCTTGCGCCAGCTTCCGCTCGCCGAATCGAGCGAAGATGGCGTGGCCAATGCTTTAGTCCGACGTGCGCAGATGGGTCTGCCGCTCGATGAGCCGGCGCGTGCCGGCAAGCGTTTCTACGATCTTAGCGCGGATGACGTGCGCGCAGCCTTCGCCAAGTGGATACGCCCGGATGATTTTGTGCAGATCGTCCGCGGGCCCGCGCCGCAGTAGCTCGGCATGGTCATTCTGCTTTTAATTCAGCCCTGCGATTACGATTAAGCTGTCGAGGCCGCTCGTTGCCCGGCGCCTTTGCCCAAAAAGTTCACCAATTCCGCGGTGACTTGATCGGCGTGCGTCCAGTTAACGGCGTGAGGGCCGTCTTTTATGACCACCAGACGCGCGCCCTTGACCAGCTTGGCCGTTTTCTGTCCGGCCGCGCTGAAAGGCACGATGCGATCCGCGTCACCGTGAATAACCAGCGTGGGAACATCCACACGAGTCAAGTCGGCGCGGAAGTCTTCATGCCAAGTGGGCACACATGCCAGGCTCGCGGCGGCTGATGCTCCAGCCGCGACGTTCCAGCTGGCTTGGACCGCTTCCTGGCTGATGCGCTTGCCGAGGAAAACATCGGTGTTGAAGAAGTCTTTGAAAAATGCGCTGAAGAAAGCATACCGATCTGCAGCAATGGCTTTTTGAATTCCCTCGAACACGCTGCCATCGACGCCCTCAGGATTATCAGCAGTTTTCAGAAGGAACGGCGGGACAGACGACACGAAAACCGCGTGGCTCACGCCTTTGGATCCGTATCTGCCGATGTAGCGCGCCACTTCTCCGCCGCCCATGGAAAAACCGACCAGCGCGAAATTCTGGAGATGAAGATGCGTCAGGAGCTTCTGCAGGTCTTCAGCGAAGGTGTCGTAATTATAGCCGGTAGTTGGCTGGCTGGACTTCCCGAAGCCTCTGCGGTCATAGGTGATGATGCGATGGCCGGCGGAAACAAGCACAGGAACCTGCTTTTCCCAAGAGGCACCGCTCAGAGGATAGCCGTGGATTAAAACGACCGGGTCACCTGAGCCGTGGTCCTCATAATACAGCTGGATGTCACCGGAATTTTCTTTGCCGACTGTAACGTATGGCATGGGTCTCTCCTTTGCGAGCTTTAGATGCGCGGGCGGCGAGAAAGGCACGTTAAACAATCCCGGAAACTACGACAGTCCGGCTACGTGCTCTTACCGGAACCTGCTTGATCGGTATTGAGGAGTCGCTGCACCGCTGGAATCAGATCCGTTCCCGCGGCGGCTTTAGGCACGAAGGCATCGACGCCAATGGCCCGGCTTGCGGCGATTGATTCGGGTGAGTCGTGAATGGTGAAGAAAATTATTTTTGTGGATGGTGCGATGCGGCGTATTTCATATGCCGCCTGGACGCCATTCATCACTGGCATATTGATATCAAGGAGAACAATGTCGGGATTTAATTCTTTAACCTTTTCGACCGCCTGCTTACCGTTTTCGGCTTCGCCGCAGACGTGCATGGAATGCCAGTTGAGCAGGGACCGGATGGTTTTTCTCGCCACCCGATAATCATCCACGACCAAAATGCGAACTGACATAAACGTTCCCTGCATTCCAGGTGGGACTGATCGGCCATGCCAACCGGCGAGCTGGCGCGCGGAACAGGCCTTCGTCAAATACCTTCTCAAAGGAAACACGGCACGACGTGGGTGCCAATACAGGGAATCCCCTCGATTTTCTGAGTAACAGTATGCACGGCACCTCTTTCCTCAGTCGGCGCGGGCAAAACTGCGTGCGGCTGGAATAGTTTGTCTCAGTGTTAGGGTGTACCGGCGCACCGATGAACCCCGTAGGCTCGCGAGGCAGTTTGTGACCTAAACCACAAACCTTTCAGTTTCAGGCGCTCGCAGTCACTCAAGAATAACGGGGGATTTGGTCCTCTCCTTGCTCGAATACAGGCAGGTCTGCAGCGAGCCCGGCAGGGAGAAACGGAAAGACGAATGGCACATTCGAGATCGGCCATCTCTCATTACTGGCTGTTTATAGCCGACGGCAGCAGTAAATATTGGGGTCGCGCAGAGGAGAATATGGGTCTTGGCTATGACATTTTTCGAGAACTGAGTGACGGTAACCCACTATGGATTGCGCAAGCAGCCACCCTTAAAGACGCACAGGAAAAGCTCAACACGCTGGCACGCACTGTGCCCGCAAACTATTTTATTCGCGATGCGTCAAGCGCCAAAATCGTCGCCCGCGCCGGGCCGAACACACCTGAGGAAATCAGCTCTTGAGATCCGGCTTTGTTGCGGTCGAGACGAATTCTAAACGGAGGTACCAAATGTTTGCTTACCTCTGCAGGAAATGCGGCACTTGTAATTCTGAATTCATACTAGAACAGATGGAGGACCCGGGAAGCGGCCAGAGCGGTTCGGCATCCAGCCCTCTTTTGAGTAACGCCTGTCCGAGCTGCCGATCGCTCTTCTCTGCTGAAAACTACTTTGTTCTTCAAAGCGTTGAGCCCTTGATGCAGAGCTTTGAAACCGTCTTGCGCGTCCACGCTTAGCCGGACCTTTTGCGTAGATTTGCGCTCACACAATCGATTCGAAAAAGTTGGCTGAACGGCGCAGATACGGCCGCGGACATGACTCGCCTGTATCACGCCGTTCGCAATCGCTTTGTGGTTTGTTGACACCGCGAATTTCGCGGAATAGACTCCGCCGAGAATGCATTGAAGGACGCCACGTGAGGAAAATTGTCATGTGGAAGGAGGCGGGTCGTGAATTTGCGTCGGATAGAAATGAGCGGGTGGGCCAGATTCGCCGGTTTCTCAGTCTTGGCTGTTTGCGTGGTGTTTTTCGGAGCGGGCCTATTTCGCGCGCTGAGAGGAGCGCCGACGGAAACGGCGCCAAAATTTAGATTTGATCCGGACTGGCCGAAGCCATTGCCACACAAGTGGAAGATCGGCGGGATTACCGGCCTGGCCGTGGACAAGGACGACAACGTCTGGGCATATGACCGCCCGAACGACCTGACTGACATTGAGCTTGAGGCGGAGCTCAATCCGCCTATTGCCGATTGCTGCGTCCGGCCTCCATCGCTGATTCACTTTGATAAGGAAGGCAACGTGATCGGCTCTATAGATCCGCCGCAAGGGCATGGCATGGCGGTGGACCTGAAAGGCTTTATCTATACCGGGAATACAGTGGACGGACTAAACAGCGTCCATAAATATGACCCGAAGAGCGGCAAGCTTCTGGGGACAGTTCCTCGGGCACCGGACAAAGAGCCGGGTGCTGGTGGAGGCGATGCCGCCCCTGCAGAACATGTTCCGGGGCACGGTAGCGCAGGGCCAGTGGCCGGATTTATCCGTCCGGGCGGGCGGCCACAAGCCTCTCCAGAGGCGCAAGCTGCTCGACAGGCGGCCGTAAAGGCTTTTCGCGAGAAATATCCTCCGACAACGCCGATGATTGTTGGGAACATCGAAGAGGTTCGGATCGACGACGCAGCTCACGAACTCTATTGCAGTGACAGTTACCTGGGTGGGCGCGTGATGGTGTTTGACCTGGATACATTGGCGTTCAAGCGGGGCTGGGGCGCTTACGGACACAAACTTTCAGAAATCACGACTGACGACAAGGATCGCGCATACACACCGGGTGGACCGATGCCCAAGGAGTTCCGCGGACACCTCACGCTGAATATCTCACATGATGGGCTGCTATATGCCGCCGACCGGATGGCGAACCGCATTCAAGTGTTCAAAAAAGACGGCACGTTCGTTAAGGAATTCAAGATGGCGGAATGGACGGGTGTCGGCGGTTCCACCGGAGGCGTTATGTTTTCGCCAGATAAGGAACAGAGGCTGCTGTACATTTCCGATCTCACCAACAACCACATCTGGTTCCTGAACCGCGAAGACGGCAAGATCCTGGGGCAGATGGGCAGCATGGGTCAAAACGGCGGCCAGTTCTTCGGCCTTCACATGGAAGCGGTGGACTCGAAGGGCATCATTTATACCGGCGAAGTGTTCTATGGCGAGCGCGTCCAGAGATTCTTGCCGGTAAAATAGCTCATCAACCGAGAAGCGTTGACTTAAAACAATCAGCCGCGGGCGCGTAGGGTGCCCGCGGCTGATTGTTCCTTCTGTGCGGGTTCGCTTTTCTAACAAAGTTAACGGCGTCCTCCACCTCCACCGCGGGCCCCACCACCGTGGAAGCCTCCACCCCCGTGGAATCCGCCGACCGGGCCGCGGAAGCCGCCATGTGGCTCAAAACCATGTCCGTACGGTTCGTGGAATTCGTTGAATCGATGCGGGCGACCCCAATAGCCGCCATAGAAAAGCGGTGTTCGGTAGATTGCAAATGGGGAATAGAAGCCCCACCCGAACGGGCTGTAGATAATCCCCCCGCCTGGAATGAAGGTGTAGGACCCGAACCAGGGATCCCAATACCATCCTGGTCCGAACCAGCCAGCACCACCACTTACGTAAATACGAGCTTCATCCGCACTTGCTTCCGCCAAATATCCGGATCGCAGGGCGGACCAGCGGAAAAAATCGTCCTCGTAATTGCGCGCGTCAAAGTCCTGGGCTTTTGGTTTGCCATTTGCGTTCAAAACGAGCTCTCGTTCTTTCCCGAGACCGATCTTTTTGTCGTTTACGAGGACCTCGGCTTTGCCCTTAAATACGCGAATCGTATTGTGATCGGCGTCGAAGTCATACAAGCCGTTTTTCACGATTCTCGTCGTCACGCCATTTAAATCCACGCGAATATCGTTGTTTTTATTGATATCCGTGGCTTCCACCATGGCACGGCCCTTGTCGATTTCTACTTCCGTATTCGCGAGCCCAGGATTGATCATCTTTACCGAGCTGTTATCCGCAACGCGAAGAAACGTGCCGGGAACGAGCAAAACCTCCACTTTGCCTGCTTGCGTAGTCAACGTCTGCCCAGCCTGTAACTGCACTGAGCCTACCGAGTTGGAACTAAGTTCCTGGTTGCCGATGGATGCCTGGCCTTCGACGTAATTTATGGCGCCCGGCTGTGCCAGACGTGAATTCTGGGTTTGCGCGCGCCCCGGCGTGGGAAGCAGTGCTGAGATTGAAAGAGCACAACAGATGAGTATGAATTTTGAGGATCTCATTTTCGTTTACTCCTACTGACTTAGATGCTGACCAGGTTGCACGCGAAATTCGGCCCAATTACATCCTTCTGCCGATATCCCGCAGTGGCTCAGGGGAACGATACTGACAGGGACCGCGCATGCGTGGCGGTGTGCGGGCGAGGAGCTTTCGGTGGCTAATCCGTTCATGAAGTGGCCGTTGCTGCGCCAGATTTTTCAAGGCGGAGATGCTAGGGGATTTGATGCGATGAGCGAGGCCACGCGGAATCTTAGGCCCAAAAATGATGGGGCTGAAGTATCGCGTTCGGTGTGTCCTTATTGTGCCGTGGGCTGCGGCCAGCTGGTGTTTCACCAGGATGGCAAGTTGATCTCGATCGAAGGCGATCCGGAATCGCCGATCTCCCGCGGACACCTTTGCCCCAAAGGAGCTGCCAGTTACGAGCTTCTGACGCACCCGCAGCGAGCCAAGCAGGTGCTCTACCGCGCACCGCGGGCGAAATCTTGGACTCAGATGGATTTGGACACCGCCATGGACATGGTGGCCGAGCGTGTGTGGGAAAGTCGCGAACGAACCTTTGTCGAGGAGCAGGATGGACAGCCAGTTATGCACACCAAAGCCATCGCCCACCTGGGCGGCGCGACTTTGGATAACGAAGAAAATTATTTGATCAAGAAATTATTCGCCGCCGGACTGGGCATGGTGTGCATCAGCAATCAAGCGCGAATATGACACAGCTCGACGGTGCCCGGTCTGGGCACCTCCTTCGGACGGGGCGGGGCGACGACGGCTCAGCAGGATCTGGCGAACGCCGACGCGATCCTGATTATGGGTTCGTCGATGGCCGAAAATCATCCCGTCGGTTTTCAGTGGGTAATGGAAGCGCGCAAGCGCGGGGCGACCATTATTCACGTTGATCCACGGTTCAGTCGCACCTCGGCAATGGCCGATATCTGGGTTCCGCTGCGCGCCGGAAGCGACATCGTTTTGCTCGGGGCGCTGATCCGCTACGTCCTGGAAAACCAAAAAGATTTCCGCGAATACGTTTTGCACTACACCGATGCTCCTGTCTTGCTTCGGGACGATTTTCGGGACACGGAAGATCTGGGAGGAGTCTTTTCGGGTTGGGACGAGCAAGAGAAAGCGTACGACCCGACAACCTGGGCCTATAGAGGAGCGCCGGTGGTGCAGAAAGGAGTGGGCAACTCGCGGGCTGGAGGGCATGCCAAGGATCGCGGAGGCGAGCAAAGCCGGGAAAACGTCTATGAACGCGACTTGACCCTGCAGAATCCGCGCTGCGTGTATCAGGTTTTGAGGCGGCACTTCTCACGTTACACGCCCGAGTTGGTCGAAGAGGCGTGTGGCATATCAAAGGACGTCTTTTACAAGATCGCGGAGGCGTTTTGTTCGGCATCGGGACCGGAGAAGACTGCGGCGATCTGCTACGCGGTGGGTTGGACGCAACATTCGAAGGGCGTGCAGATTATTCGGGCCGCCGCCATCCTGCAGTTGTTACTCGGCAATGTCGGGAGGCCCGGAGGCGGCATTCTGGCGCTTCGCGGGCATGCGTCGATTCAAGGATCCACGGACATTCCGACACTTTACGACATTCTTCCCGGATATCTTCCGATGCCTTTCTTTGGCAGCGACGGCCAAAGCCTGGAGAAATACATTGAGGCGCACAAGACGGAAAGCGGTTGGTGGAACAACTTCGATAAATACGCAGTGAGCCTCCTGAAAGCCTACTATGGTGACGCCGCGACTCCGCAAAATGATTTCGGTTTCGATTGGCTGCCGCGCGTGACGGGTGACCACTCTCATATCGGATATTGGCTGGACATGGCCGACGGGAAAATGGAAGGCCTGTTTGTTATGGGGCAGAATCCCGCCGTTGGCGCACCGAATTCGGGACTTGAGCGCAGAGCTTTGGCCAAGCTGAAATGGCTGGTTGTTCGCGATATGGTGGAAACAGAGACGGCTTCATTTTGGTATGACTCGCCTGAGGTGCACGGCGGAGAAATGAGACCCGAAACCATCGATACCGAGGTCTTCTTCTTTCCCGGCGCGGGACACGCCGAAAAAGACGGCTGCTTCACGAATACGCAGCGGCTAAATCAGTTTCATGAAAAGGCCGTGGACCCGCCCGGAGATGCCAGGAGTGAGACCTGGTTTATGTATCACCTGGGCCGCAGACTTAAAGAGAGAGCGGCACGCGACGCGCGGCCGCGCAATGCGGGCCTGAACGCGCTCAATTGGGACTATCCAGCCGAAGGCGCGATTCGTGAGCCTGTAGTCGAGGAAGTGCTAAAGGAGATCAATGGCTACACCGTTGCGGATCGAAAGCAGGTAGCGGGATACCGCGACCTGAAAGCGGACGGATCCACCGCTTGCGGGTGTTGGATCTATTCTGGAATCTTTCCAAACACAAATGAAAACCGCGCGCGGAAACGCGAGGCAAAAGATGCGCTGGGCCACGGCTGGGGCTGGGCGTGGCCAAGTGATCGGCGGATCCTCTATAACCGCGCCTCGGCTCGCCCCGATGGCTCTCCCTGGAGCGAGCGAAAGAAATTAGTTTGGTGGGATCAAGAAAAGCAACAGTGGACCGGATACGACGTCCCGGATTTTACGATAACGAAGGCGCCGGATTACGAGCCTCCGGAAGGTGCGAAGGGAGACGATGCTCTTGCGGGCGACAAACCGTTCATCATGCATCCGGATGGGTTTGGGTGGATTTGGGTCGCGAGCGGGCTCAAGGATGGTCCGTTGCCAACCCATTATGAGCCGCTTGAAGCGCCGATAACCAACATACTCTATCCGGAGCATCCGTCCGATCCGGCCGCAAGCAAGTTAGAGAGGGAAGGCAACGAGTATGCGCGCACAGCCGACCCGGATTTTCCTTACGTCGTGACAACGTATCGGTTGACCGAGCATCACACGGCTGGAGGAATGTCGCGCTATCTCTCGCATCTTGCCGAGTTGCAGCCGGAGTTTTTCTGCGAGATGTCACCCGAATTGGCCGAGGAGATCGGAGTCGAGCAAGGAAGCTGGGTGACCGTGAGCACGGCCCGAGCGAGCATCGAAGCGCGAGCTCAGATCAGCACGCGCATGAAACCGCTTCGCATCAACGGCAAAACGCTTCACCAAGTCGGGCTTCCCTATCACTGGGGTTACAAGGGGCTGGTCAAAGGGGATTCGGCCAACGATCTGGTGGCTCTTTCCGAAGAGCCGAATGTGCGCATTATGGAGAGCAAGACGCTGTTGTGCAATGTACGACCCAGCCGAAGTTCGAACGGGTCACGTCGAATCACTGAATCCAGCGGCGAGGCGCAGAGAAGCATATGAAGGTCACGGCGTTTCTCACGGACTCAACATTGTGCATCGGTTGCAAGGCCTGCGAAGTGGCTTGCAAGGAGTGGAATGAGGTGCCGGCAGATGGATTCGCCTGGCAAGGACTTTCCTACGACAATACGGTGGCGTTGGGGCACGCGACTTGGCGGCACGTCCAGTTTGTCGAGGGCAATCCCCAACCAGGACATGGAGGAAATTCTCCGGATTTGCTGTCGTGGGCGTTTTTGTCCGACGTGTGCAAGCATTGCGAGAATGCCGGATGCCTGGAAGCTTGCCCGACCGGCTCGATCGTGCGAACAGAGTTCGGCGGCGTCTATATTCAGCCCGATGTGTGTAATGGCTGCGGATATTGCGTGGTGAGTTGCCCATTTGGCGTGATCGAGCGCAGCCCGGACGACGGACGGGCCTTCAAGTGCACCTTCTGCTACGACCGGCAAAAGGCTGGGCTGCATCCCGCCTGCGCCACTGCATGTCCGACAGAGTCGATCAAGTTTGGCGAAATTGGAGAACTGCGCGAAGAAGCCGAGGCTCGAGTTTCGGAACTGAAGGCGAAAGGATTCGACGACGTGCATGTTTACGATCCGCGCGATTCGAGCGTGGGCGGAGTTCACGCCCTGTTCATTACACGTGGAGATCCGAAGACCTACAATCTACCCCCACGCCCAGAAGTGCCCACGGTGCGGCTTGGCGTCGGGTGGAAATCCGCGGGAGTCGCGGCTGGATTGATGCTTGCGGGCACCCTGCTCGCATTTTTAGGAGGCGGCCATAAAGCCGGCGGACACGCTGATGGGCAATACTGATACAAGGTTCTCGCAAGCGAGCGGCGGGTGGCCCCTGATGCGGGAAGAACGACTGCAGCAGATCCGGCGAGAGGCGCAAGATCTCGGAATCGTCCAGCAAAAGGGCATTCGTCCGGTCGGCGCTCCCTTTCTGCAGGCCTCGGCGGAGCATGGCTACTACGGCTTGCCGGTGCTCAAAGGGCCGCCCTGGACGCCTGAAGTTCCTGCCTACCTCTTTGTCGGCGGAGCAGCGGGCGCGGCGGCGGTAATTGGGAGCGTTGCGGGCTTGCTTGCGCCTTCTGATCGCCAACTCATTCGTGATGCACGATGGGTGGCGGCGCTCGGAGCTGTGATCTCACCCGCGCTTCTCGTGAGCGATTTGGGCATGCCTTCCCGTTTTCTCAACATGTTGCGCGTCTTTAAGATTCACAGTCCCATGTCCGTGGGATCCTGGACCCTGGTCGCGTTTTCAAGCACTGCCGCGGCCGCCGCATTTGCCCACTCATTTCGTAATGGCGGTGGCTCGCTGCGGGTCGTAGAAAACGCGGCAGGAGCACTGTCCGGTCTTTTTGGCCTGGGTCTGGCCACCTACACCGGCGTTCTCCTTGGCGCGACCGCCATTCCCGCATGGTATGAAAATGTGCGTGTGCTTCCGGTGCATTTCGCGGCATCCGGAGTTGGTGCTGCAGTCTCCCTTCTTGAGCTGAAGGGGCACGCGTCAAATCCAGCGCTGAACACGTTAGGCATCGCTTCGGCGTTGACCGAAACGCTGGTGGGTGCTTCCGTCGAAGCGAACAAAAAGCCGGCTTTTGCTCCGCTAAAATCCGGCAGAAGCGGTTGGATCACGCGGATTGGTGGGCTCCTCTCCGGACCGCTGCCGCTGGTGCTGCGGCTCATCGCTGGAAGCTCGGGAAGCGAGCGTTCGGTCCGCCTCCGAAGGATCGCCGCGGCTTCCACAGTGGCAGGATCGTTGCTGACGCGGCAAGGGTGGGTCGCAGCCGGGCGCGCTTCCGCCGAGAATCCCTCCGTGCCACTCGAGTTACCCGCGAGACCGGCACTGGCACAAACAACCTGACCCCGATTGGCAGCCAGTCTGCCGCCGCTTTCTCCACGGCTGCCTCGGCACTAAAATACATCCAACTAAGACAGGCACTAATCTATATAGCCCTTTGGGTGTAAATTGGGATTCGCCGAGAGGAGGGAGCTTGCGCGCAGTCATCACTGGAGGTGCCGGCTTTTTAGGTTCTCATCTATGCGATTACTTGATCGAGCACGGTTGGGACGTACTCTCGATCGATAATTTGGTCACCGGATCCGAAGGCAATGCCGCCCACCTGGTGAAGCATCCGCGCTTTCGGATGATGCGCCATGACGTTTCGCGCTACATCGACGTGCCTGGGCCCGTTGACTACGTTCTCCATTTTGCCTCTCCGGCAAGCCCGGTTGACTATCTAAAGCTCCCTATTCAGACGCTCAAAGTGGGCGCGCTCGGAACCCACAACTCTCTTGGCCTGGCTCTGGCGAAAAAGGCCAAGTACTTCTTGGCTTCTACCTCCGAGTGCTATGGCGATCCCCAAATTAGCCCACAACCAGAATCCTATTGGGGGCACGTGAACCCGATCGGTCCGAGGGGCGTCTACGATGAAGCCAAGCGATTTGCGGAAGCTATGGTGATGGCCTATCACCGTTATCACGGTGTGGACACGCACATCGTGCGAATCTTTAATACTTATGGACCGCGCATGCGGCTGAACGATGGCCGGGCGCTGCCCAATTTTGTGTACCAGGCGCTTCGTGGCCAGCCCATAACCGTCTATGGCGACGGAAGGCAAACACGCAGCTTCTGCTACGTGTCGGACCTGATCGAAGGTATTTACCGGCTGATGAATTCCGATGAGCACGAGCCCGTAAATATCGGCAATCCGCAGGAAATCACCATTTTGGAATTTGCCGAACGGGTCCGCACGCTCCTCGGGTCCGAGGTGCCGATTGTTTTCAAACCGCTTCCGCAGGACGATCCTAAACAACGTTGTCCCGATATAAGCAAGGCGAAGCGGCTGCTTGGATGGCAGCCGAAGGTCAATCTTAACGAGGGGCTGCAGCTGACCTTGGACTTCTTCCGGCAGCAGGTGGCCGCAGAATCAGCAGTGAAATAAATCCTCAGAAGGTGAGCACAGTATTGGCGCTCAAGTCTGGCCGGCCAAAACTGTGATATTCGAAGCCAAGCTCCTTCATTTTTGCGGGAGCCAGCATGTTGCGCGCATCCAACACGAGTGGCCGTGCCATCTCGCGACAGATGCGCTTCCAATCGAGTTCGCGATACTCCTTCCATTCGGTCAGCATGAGTAGCGCATCGGCCCCGCGAGCCACTTCGTAAGGATCTTCCACAAACTCGGGGCCGTCGAGGACCAAGCGCGCCCGTTCCATGGCGACGGGATCAGAGACCCGAACCTTGGCCCCTTGAGCGATAAGGCGCCGGACGACTTCAATGGCGGGCGCGAAACGCACGTCATCGGTATTCGGCTTAAAGGCCAGCCCGAGAACCCCGACGGTTTTCTCCTTTACGACCCATAGCGTATGGCGGACTTTTTCGACGAACTGTTCGACGCGGCGTTTATTCACCGCCTCCACTTCCTTGAGCAAGCCGGAATCGACGCCGTGCTTTTCGGCCAATCTCGTGAATGCCTGGATGTCTTTGGGCAAACAGAATCCCCCAAACCCCAGGCCGGCATTGAGGAAGTGCGGGCCGATGCGCGGATCGAGTCCCATGGCGCGAGTCACTTCCTCCACATTTCCTCCGAGCTTCTCGCAAAGATCGGCGATGAGGTTCGCATAGGAGATCTTCAGGCCGAGGAAAGAGTTAGAGGCGTGCTTAATCAATTCGGCGCTTGCTATCGTTGTCACCAAGAACACTGGCGCGGGACCCGCGGGGCATTTTGGCTCGTGAACAGGGCAGTGAAACCTGCCTTCCA
>Ga0187823_10000194_pt1 | contig 14698 bp, 15 predicted proteins | sample NC_wetland_sal_i_12_FD_132968 | JGI IMG/M metagenome (GOLD analysis project Ga0187823, IMG submission 132968) | Wetland sediment microbial communities from Neuse River Estuary, North Carolina, USA - SourceSoil_3 | ecosystem: Environmental > Aquatic > Freshwater > Wetlands > Sediment | place...
GGTCCGCCACGTTGAAGGACGCCGCTGGCCCCGCGCCGTCGGGGTCGATCGAATAGAGGCCGGCCGGGTCGCGCTGGATGGTTCCGGCCCCGCGCCCGTAGACGTCGAAATCGTAGGTCCTCGGTCTCTGGAGCTGCTTCAGGTCCTTGTAGAGGCCCGAGACGACGAAGGGCTGGAGGTAGAGCTGGAGGCTCAGCTTGGGCGAGAACGTCCAGTTGAGGCGCGTGTCCAGCGACACCGAGGTCTGCTCGAGCGTCCCGAACACGTAGCGGCTTCCGTAGGTCGCGACGGCGGTCGGGTCCGGAACGGCGGTGACGTACTGCGCCATGTTGCGCGAGACCTGGATCGTGGGGTCGAGGCTCAAGAGCACCGCGGCCGAGGGATGGAGGTGCACGAAGGGGGTGAACGTCGCCACCTTGCCGCCGGCGTCATCCCACTGCCAGTTCCCCTGGGACCCGTAGAGGACGCTCTTGCGACTGTCCGAGTTCGCGGTGAGCCGGATCCGCCCTCCCGGCGGGACCCGTGACATCGGCCCGCCGCGCGCGAGACGGTCGTCGTAGGCCCCCGGGTACCACGAGGCCCGGATGTCGCCGTACCAGTAGTTCCGGAACGTTCCCTCGGCGTCCGCCTCGTATCCTTGGTAGGTCAGGTCCCCCGCGTAATTGAACGAGTGATTGGTGAATGCGAAGGTGTCCCAATTGTGGAAGATGCGGCCCGGCTTGCTCTGCTTGTAGAGCGCGAGCGAGGAGAGGCCGCGGCAGTCTGCCGCATTCTGGTAGCCCACGTCGTTGATCTCGAATCCCGGACTCCAATCCTGATAGGTCAGGGTGCCGACCCAGTGCTCGCCGCCGATCTTGTTGAGCGAGAGCTGGCCCGCGCCTCCGGCCAGGGAGGTCCGGGTCGGGTCGTAGTGCAGGTGATTCGCGTCCGGACGCTGGAAGTAGCGGACGCTGCTCCGCTGGGCTCGATCGATGGCCGCGGCGGTTCCGCGGATGTAGCTGCCGAGAACGAAGCCGTCGAGAGACCAGTTCCGGTTCGCCCAGAACTGGTTGAAGTCCATTCCCCCGCTGTAGGCGCCGGAGCGGAGCATCGAAGCGAGCGTCGAGTCCGAGCCGTCGCGCTGGACGCCCGTTCCGAGAAGGCCGATCGAGGTGTTGCCGCCGCCGTACTCGCGCCGGAGCCTTCCCACGAAGTAGTTCGTCAGGGGCTCGATGGGTTGCCGGTGCATGAGCCCGGCATCGTCCAGATACCGGGCGCGCTCGCGCGACGTGACGGCGTCGAGAACCCCCACCGACCACCCGGCCCGTGTCTTCCCCGTGAGCTTCAGGGCGGTATCGATCGTCGTGACGGACGGTGCGTCCACGTAGTTGTAGCCGGGGGTTCCATCCAGCGCGAGCTGCGGGGTCCGGCCGATCCGCCGGGCGTGGAACGGAATGGTGTTGTTGAAGCTGTTCTGGCTACGGCTCTGGCCGAAGCGGAACAGGTCGGCTCCCTCGATGAAGAAGGGCCGCCGTTCCGGGAAGAACGTCTCCACGGCGGTGAGATTCACGACGGCGGGGTCCACTTCGACCTGCCCGAAATCCGGGTTCACGGTCGCGTCCAGCTTGAGGTTGCTCGTGAGGCCGTACTTCAGGTCGGCCCCGAGCGAGCCGAACCCCTGGGAGCCGTCCTGGAACGGGTCCCCCCGCGTGACGGCGTGGTAATCCGCCTTCGCCAGGCTGTACGGAAGAATCTCTACGTGGCGCGGCGAGGAGAGCTCCCCGAGGCCGACGAGGTGCCCGTAGCGGCCCGCGTCGCTCTGCTCCTTCTTGGGCACGAACGAGAACTCGGCGAGCTCCTGCTTGCGATCGATCCATCGCCGCATCTGGATGCCCCACACCCCGTCGGAGGACGGGTTGAAGCGGAGCTGGGAGAGGGGGATCTCCATCTCCGCCGTCCAGCCCAGGGAATCGATCGTGGTGTGGACGCTCCAGACCGGATCCCAGGAGAAATCGGCGTTCCCCCGCGCGTCGATATAGGAGTCGTCGTAGGAGCCCGCGGGATTCACGCGGAAGCGGTACGTGGTGAGATGATCGTGATAGGAGTCGAGGAGCAGCGCGAAGAAATCGGAGGCCAGATCCTCGTCGCGGCGGACCAACCGGCGCCGGATCTTCCCCGGCTCGTGATCGTAGAGACGGGCCCCGACGTACAGGGCGTCGTCCGAGATCAGGATGCGGACCTCGGTGCGCTCCGAGGCCGGCTTCCCCTCGTCGGGATCGTGCTGGGTGAATTGATCCACGGCTTCCGCCTTCGCCCAGGCGGGCTCGTCCAGCTTGCCGTCCACCTTGATGTGCTCCGTGATCTGCAGGGCGTGGATCACCGGCGCGTTCGCGTGGTTGTACGTGTGCGTGGAATCGGCAGGCTGACCGAACGCCGGCGCCGCGGCGAGCAAGGCGAGCAGCAAGATCACGCGCATCTGCGGGCTCTCCTGGGCTTGTTTTCGGGAATGGGGCGGAGCCTGGCACGCCCCGCACGCGTACTCTACGCACCCGCGGGCGGGTCCGGTTTCAGGCAATGCCTTGTACGTCGTATGATGGCGGGCCATCGGAATTGGTTGGAATCGGAGTGCGGCGAGAAGCGGTTCCAACCCCAAGGGACCCATTCCCATCCAACGGTGTGAATGAACTACTCGGCCGGCGGGACCATGACACCGAGCCAGGGCTCGGAAGGGCCATCTTCGAGGTACAAGGACCGAGAGGACGTGGCCCTGGCCGCCGGGGGCGACGTGCGCGCCTTCGCGCGTCTGTACGGCGCTCATTCCGCCCGTATCTTCAATCTGGCGCGGCGCATGACGACGAACGAATCAGCCGTGGACCTGACCCAGGACATCTTCCTCAGAGCCTGGGAAAAGCTCGGGACCTTCCGGGGCGAGTCCGCCTTCGGGACCTGGCTCCACCGCCTCGCGGTCAACGTGATCCTGGCGCGCCGGGCGGCCCTTCGAACCGAGCAGAGCCGCTTCTCCGACGAGGAGGGCGTCCTGGACGGGGTGCCCGCGAAGCCCGGGCGGGCGGAGCTGGGCATGGATTTCGAGAAGGCCGTCGAGCATCTGCCCGAGGGGGCGAAGACGGTATTCGTGCTGTACGACGTGGAAGGGTACCAGCACGAGGAGATCGCGACGATGCTGGGAATCTCTTCCGGCACCTCCAAAGCGCAACTGCACCGGGCGCGGATGATCCTGCGCCGGTATCTCACACGATGACGGGAGCGATGTGATGCACGACGCGACACGAGACCCTTGGATGGAACGCCTGTCCGAATATCTGGACGGAGCGTTGGAGCGCTCCGACCGGGAGACGCTCGAGGCGCACCTGAAACAATGCGCGGAATGCGCGCGGACCCTCGAGGAGCTGGGCCGCGTGCGGGCGCGGGCTCGCGAGCTGACCCCGGCCCCCGTGCCGGATTCGCTCTGGCCGCGCATCGAGAAAGCGATCGCGGAGAGCGGTCCCGCCCGGATCACGCCGCTGGAATCCCGGCGCGCCGGGCGATCCTTCTCGCTCCCCGAGCTCCTGGCCGCCTGCCTCGCGGTCGCGGTCGTCTCCGGAGGGACCATGTTCGCGGTCCTGCGCCACCAGTCGCCCGCCGCGCGGACGGAGCCCGCGGCGACCCTGGTCCGCGGGCCCGAGCCGGCCCGAACGCCCGCGCCGGTGGAGGCGGTCCCCGCCGCGCGGACGGAGGACCGGACCACCCTGGCGCCGCAGGCCTCGGAAACGCCCCATGAGGAGGCCATCTCCGAGCTTCGGAAGGCGCTCTCCCGGGAGCGCGACCGGCTCGACCCGACGACCATCCGGACGCTCGAAGCCAACCTCGCCATCATCGATCTCGCGATCGATCAAGCCAAGCGCGCGCTCGCGGCCGACCCCGCCGACTCGTACGTGAAGCAGCACCTCGCGGAGACCATGCGGCGCAGGGTGGAGTTCCTCCAGCGTGCCACGATGCTCGCCAGCACATCCAATTCGGAGGAATCCCGGTGATGCGCCCCCCCCTCGCGGCCGCGGTGCTCGCGGCGCTCGTGTTCCTCCCGCCGGTCGCGCGGGCGGACTGTCCCGACCGAGACATTGAATCGGCGGTCGAAGCGGCCCGGTCGGCGGCGGCCGTCATCGCCAGGTCGGCGGTAAAGACAGCCGTATCGGTGATCGAGACGACACTTCCCACGCTCGCGGCCTATTCCCACGACGACTCCGACGACTCGGACTCGGAAGAGGGGGACGAGAACACGGTTTCCCAACCGGACACCACCATCGCGGTGCGCCCCGGCACGTCTCTCGACATCGAGAACTTCAGCGGTCCCATCAGCGTGAAGACCTGGGACAAGAACGAGCTCAAGATCGCGGCGGACCACGGGGTTCGCGACCACGTGACCCTCGAGCGGAAGGGTCCGGAGATTCGTCTCAGGGTGAAATCGCAGCGGTGGGTCCCCGGCTCGATCCACTACCGCATCGTGGCCCCGCGCTGGATGAAGCTCGGGCTCTGGGGAGTGAATACGGCCGTCGACGTCCAGGACTCGGGCGGCGAGCTCCATGTCGAGACGGTCCAGGGCGACATCACCCTCAAGGGATCGACGGGGTTCGCGTCGCTCACCTCGGTCCAGGGCGGAATCCTGGCCCAGGACGTGCGCGGCCGCGTCGAGGCCAGCACGGTGAGCGAGACGGTCCGCCTCGCGAACGTCACGGGACCCATCTCCGCCGAGTCGGTGAACGGCGGGATCGAGATCGAGGGCGCCTCCTCGGACTCCGTGGACGCGTCCACGGTCAACGGCCCCGTCACGTTCGAGGGCCTGGTGTCCGACCGGGGGTTCTATCGATTCGCGACTCACAGCGGATGCATCGACGTCGCGATGCCGGAGCGGTCCAATGCCACGTTGTCCCTCTCCACGTTCAGCGGCGGCATCGATTCCAGCTTCCCGGTCACGCTGAAGAAGATCAAGTCCCGGAGATTCGAGACCACGCTGGGCAACGGCCGCGCCAGGTTCGAGCTGGAGTCCTTCCAGGGGACGATCTTCCTCCGGCGGCCCGGCGAAGCCCGCTCCAACTGCGACAGCAAGGACGATTCGGACGACGACTCGGACGACGACCAGTAGGGACGGGCGGCTTTGAGCCGCAAAGCGGCGCTTGACCCGGTGCCCCTCCGTTCTTAGCATCATCGGATGTCGAAGTCCCGGCCGCCCGCCCCGCAGACCTCTCCCCTCCCGCTTCACCACCGCGCGATGGACAATCTCTCCTTCATCCGTGGAGCGATCGAGCGCGCCGGCTCGTTCACGGCGGTCTCCGGGAAGGGGCAGTGCGCGGTCGGCCTCACGGCCCTCGCGGCGGCATGGGTCGCGGCCGGGCGGGCGGAGCGCCGCGAATGGGTCTGGGTCTGGATCGCGGAGGCCATGCTGGCGATCCTGATCTCCGCCTGGGCGATCGCGCGAAAGGCGCGCGCCGCGGATCTGCCTCTCTTCACCGGGGCGAGCAGGAAGTTCGCCCTGAGCTTCGGCCTGCCGGTTGTGGCCGGCGCGCTTCTGACCCCGCCGCTCCTCCAGTCCAGCGCTTCCGACCGGATCCCGGGCCTGTGGCTCGCGCTGTACGGGACCGGAATCGTGACGGGGGGGCTCTTCTCGGTCGCGGTCGTCCCGGTCATGGGCGCTTGCTTCATCCTGCTCGGGATCTGCGCCCTCTACGGCCCCGCGGCCTGGGGAGACGTCCTGATGGCCGCGGGCTTCGGCGGGTTCCACCTGGCGTTCGGCGTCGCGATCGCGAGGAGGTACGGTGGCTGAGCCCGCGCCCCGCAAGCGCGCCCGCCGCGTAGCTCGCGCGAGGCCCCTCGCGCCCGTCGACCCCCACGCGCGCCCGGTGGGCCCGCAGGAGGTGGACCGGCTGATTCACGAGAGGCTGCGCCTCGCGATTCTGAGCGCCCTCGCGGTCAACGAGTCGCTCACCTTCAACGAGCTCAAGGCCCTCATCCGCGCGACGGACGGCAACCTGAGCGTGCATGCCCGCAAGCTCGAGCAGGCGCGCTACCTCACATGCGCCAAGAGCTACGAGGGTCGTCTTCCCAAGACCGAGTTCCGCATCACCGAGCTGGGCCGCCGCGCCCTGCTCCGCTACCTGGATCACATGGAAGCCCTGATCTCCGCCATGCGGGAACGCCGCTGAACCGGCCCTCGACGTACATCCACGGCACGGACCCGGAAGAGCAGCTCCGCCTCTCCCGCTTGAACGAGCGGCTGAACGCCGCCTCGCTCCGGGAGATCGGCGTGCGCCCCGGCGAGCGGATTCTGGATGTGGGCTCGGGCCTGGGCCAGCTCACGCGCTCCATGGCGATGGCTTCGGGCTCGAGGGGTAAGACCGTGGGCATCGACGCGAGCCCCGAGCAGGTGGAGGAAGCGAAGCGCCTGGCGAGAGCCTCGAGAGAGGAGGGCTGGGTCGAATTCCGGATCGGAGACGCCGTCCATCCGCCGCTCCGCGAAGAGGAGTGGGGTACGTTCGACCTGGCGCACGCGCGCTTTCTCCTCGAGCACGTGCCCGATCCCGAGGCGGTGGTGCGCACGATGGTCCGCGCCGTCAAGCCGGGCGGACGCATCGTGATCGAGGACGAGGACCACGACATCCTGCGCCTGTGGCCCGAGCTCCCGGGAATCGAGGCCCTCTGGCGCGCGTACATCCAAACCTACACCCGCCTGGGAAACGACCCGCACGTGGGGAAGAAACTGGTGGAGCTCCTGCACCGGGCCGGCGCCGAGCCGGCGCGAAACACCTGGATCTTCTTCGGCGGGTGCGCCGGCTCGCCGCATTTCGCGGGCCTCGTGGAGAACATGAGCCGCGTCCTGGAAGGGGCGCGCCAGGAGATCCTCGCCACGGAGCTTCTGGATGGACGCGCGCTGGATGGCGCGATCGAGGCGTTGCGGGCCTGGTCCAAGCGACCCGACGCCGGCATCTGGTACGGGATGGGAGTCGCGGAAGGGGTCCGTTCACAAAGGGGGACGCACGATGGGTAGCAAGCTGAGTGATCTGGCGCTCACGGCGCTTCGGATCGTCGCTGGTTTTCTCTTCTTCTGCCACGGAGCGCAGAAGCTGCTGGGTTGGTTCGTGGAGCCGGGCGCGCCGAGGTTGGTTCTGGCGTTCCCGCAGCTGCCCTGGATCGGTGGGGTGCTGGAGCTGGCGGGAGGAACCCTCCTCGTGCTCGGCCTGCTCACCCGCCCCACCGCCTTCCTGCTCTCGGGCGAGATGGCGGTGGCCTACTTCAAGGCGCACGCGCCGCACGGCCCCATTCCGCTCATGAATCACGGGGAGCTGGCCGCGCTCTACTCCTTCCTCTTCCTGTTCCTGGCGGCGCACGGCGGCGGGCCGTACTCGTTGGACGGCTCGATGCGGAAGAGAAGGCGGGGCTAGGACAGAAATCCACCTCGGGCGCCGGCCGAGCGGCGCGTCACCCGCTCGGTCCAGCGATAGAGATGGAGCGAGGCCCATCCGATCAGGAGAAGGGCCAGGAGGCCGAGCCCCACCGCGACCACGGGGCGATCCAGTCCCAGGTAGGACCGCGCCTCCGTGATGGCGGGCCAGGCGAGGACGCTGAAGCGATCCGAGAGAAGACGGGTCAGATCGGAAAGAGCGTGGGGCCTCCAGAGGAGGAGCGCCAGGAGCGCGAAGGCGAGCGCCGCGGCCGGATCCGCGGCCGCCCGCACCCACCAGGGAAGAGGAGCCGGGGCGGGCCACGTGTGAGGAAGCGGCTCCTGCCCCGCGGTGGCCACCTGGGCCATGACCCGATCCACGAACCGGGCGCGGTCCCGCAGCGGGGCCACGGGCCCGCGCGCGAGGAGCGCTTCGATCCCGACATCCGCGGCGAGCAGGGCGGCGCATCGCTCGCAGCCAGCCGCGTGCTCCCGGGCGCGCCGCCCATGCCGCGAGGGTTGTCCCGCGTCGAGCCAGTTGGTGAATTCCGAACAGTTCATGTTCCCTCCTCCTCCATCCATCCGGCCCGCAGCAGGCCGCGCGCGCGATGGAGATGGGTCTTGACCGTTCCCTCGGGAATTCCCAGGGCGGATGCCACCTGGTCCACGGAACGATCCTCGTAGTAGTACAGCATCACCACCGCGCGCTGCACCTCCGAAAGCGAGGCCAGGAGCCGCCCGAGCCGCGCGGAGCGCCGTTCCCGCCCGGCGGAGTCTCCCGATGATTCAGGCGCGATCTGCTCCGTGGGACCCAGCTCCTCCAGCGGCGCCTCGCGGGCGCGCCGCGCCTTCAGGGCCGCCGAGCGATCCAGGGCGCGCCGCACCACGATCCGGTGAAGCCACGTGGAGAAGGTAGAGTCGCCCCGGAACCGGGGAAGCGCGCGCCAGGCCCGGACAAAGGCGTCCTGGGCCACCTCCTCGGCCTCGGGAGCGGAGCCGAGCATGCGAAGCGCCAGGCCGTAGGCGCGATCGCTGTACCGCTCGACCAGGGATCGATACGCCTTGGCGTCGCCCGCGCGCGCGCGCGCGATCCAATCGCGCTCCTCCACGCTCTCGCGAGCCGCGGCCTCCGCCGAATCCGGGACGGTGCCCACCTCTGCGTTGGACCGGAGGACCGCCGGCATGGGTTTCAACAAAGCGCTCACGGGGGGGTGGAATTTCCTGAAACCGCCGGACCGGGACCCCCGGTCCAACGCGATGGAAGCAGGGCGATAGTAGCGCACCACTCGAGAAGGAGGCTCGACGATGTTCCATATCGACACGGATAGCTTCACAGGGGTCTTCGCCATGGCCATTCCCATCGTCGCCATCATCGGCGGCATCACCGTGGCGGTGGTGAGGTCGCTCGGGCAGCAGAGGATGGCGGAGCTGGCGCACAAGGAGCGGATCGCCGCGATCGAGCGGGGGATCGACCCCGCCAAGCTCCCTCCTCCCCCGGTCCTCGACTACGGGGAGTCCTTCGGCGCCTACAGCCCGCTCCGCCGCTACCACGGCCTCCTGATCGGCGGGATCGTCACGCTCGTCGTGGGCCTCGCGGTCGGCGTGTTCCTCTACCTCATGGAAACCGAAAAGAACACGTGGGCGGTGGGATTGATCCCGGCGGGGGTCGGGGTGGCCCTGCTCCTGAGCGCCATGCTGGTCAAGCCGCGAAACGGCGCCTCGAGCTAGGCGGGGCGGTACGGCAGATACACCGGGTCCCACATCATGGAGCGGATCCGGGTCTCGATCGGCCCCTTGGGCTCCGGCGCCGCCCCCATCTCCACCAGGGTGCGCGCGACCTCCACCGCGACCGCGAAGGAGACCTCGCGGAGCCGCCGGAGCGGCGGATAGATCGGCGAGCCCGGCCGCCCCGAGGGGGCGGTGAACGCAAGGAGGGCCCGGCTCGCCGCGAGGAAGGCCTCGTCCGGGAGCCATTTCGCCTCGACCGAGACCGCGCCCAGCCCGACGCCCGGGAAGATGAGCGCGTTGTTTCCCTGACCGATCTCGTAGGTGACCCCCCCGTGCTCGACCGGGGGGAACGGGCTTCCCGTTCCGACCACGGCCGCGCCCTTCGTCCATTCGATCAGGTCGCGGGGCGTCGCCTCCGCCTTGCTCGTGGGATTCGAGAGCGGGAGGATGATCGGCCGCGGACAGCTCCGGAGCATGGACCGGACGATGGCTTCATCGAACGCGCCCGGCTGCCCCGAGGCGCCCACGAGCACCGTGGGCTTGAACTCGCGAACGACCTCCGTCAGCCCGATCCTTCCTCCGGGCCCCAGGGTCCAGCCGGAGACGAGCGCGGGGTCGGCCGCGATCTCCCTTTTCTCCGCGGAGAGCCCGGCCCGGCCGCTCAGGATGAGCCCGCGCGAGTCCAGCGCCAGCACGTGCGCGCCCAGTTTCTCCTCGGGAACGCCGGCGTCGCGCATCGCGCGCCGCGTCGCCATGGCGCAACCCGCCCCGGAAGCGCCGGCGCCGTAGAAGACGACCCGCTCGTTCTCGATCGACCTCCCGACCTGCATGAGCCCCGCCCTGATGCCGGAGACGACCACGGCGCCCGTGCCCTGGATGTCGTCGTCGAAGGAGAGCGTCTTCTTCCGGTAGCGGCTCAGGATCTCGAAGGCATTGCGGTTCGCGAAGTCCTCCCACTGGATGAGGGCCTTGGGGAAGACCCGGCTCAGGGCCTCGACGATCTCGTCCAGGAGCGAGAAATACTCCTCCCCGCGCAATCGTTTGCGGCGGACGCCGAGGTAGAGCGGGTCGCGAAGCAGGGCCTCGTTGTCCGTGCCGACGTCGATGTCGAGAGGGAGGCAGAGCGAAGGATGAATCCCCGCGCCGGCCGTGTAGAGCGCGAGCTTCCCGATCGAGATCGCCATTCCTCCGACGCCCAGGTCCCCCAGGCCGAGGATGGCCTCGTTGTCGGTCGCCACGATCACACGGCAATCCTTCTGCGGGGCGTTCGCGAGGAGCTCCGCCACGCGGCCCCGGTCCTCCGAGGAGATGTACACCCCCCGGGGACGCCGGTAGATGTGGCTGAACTGCTCGCAGACCAGGCCGACCGTGGGCGTGTAGACGATGGGCGCCATCTCCTCGAGGTGGTCGAGAAGAAGCTGATAGAAGAGCGTCTCGTTTCTGTCTTGGAGCGAGGCGAGGAAGAGGTAGCGGTGCACGTCGTCCCCCGCCTCGCGATAATTTCCGTAGGCGCGGGCGGCCTGCTCCTCGCGCGTGGAAACACCCGGCGGCAGGAGGCCCAGGAGCCCGAATTGCTCGCGCTCCTCGCGGGTGAAGCACGTCCCCTTGTTGAGGGCCGGATCTTCCTTCAGCGCCTCCCCTCGGGAGGAGACGCGGACGTAGCGTTCGTCGACGGGCATCGGTGAATCTCCGGTGGCCTGAGAAGGTTCTCCCTACAGTCAACCACGGCGGCCGGCCCGGGTCGACGTATCCAGTAGTAGGATGCCACCTAGGGATTCAGGATGAGCGGAAGCCCGTTCTTGCCTCCGATCACCACGAACTTGGAGTTCTGTGACTCCGCCAGCTTCTCGGTGGCCTCGATCCCCTTCCAGGTGAGGAGGCTGGGCGTGATGCCCGCCGTCACGATCTTCTGGAAATCGGCGATTCCCTGGGCCTCGATCCGCTTCCGCTGGGCCTCGCTCGTTTCCTTCCGGAGAACGAACTCCATCTGCTGCGCCTTCTGGTCGGCCGCGAGCTTCGCCTCGACCGCGTCGGAGACCTGTCTCGGCATCTGAACGTTGCGCAACAGGACGGCCTCGATGGTGATGCCGCGGCCCTCGAGGCGCTTCCGCAGCTCGTTCAGCATCGTCGCGCTCACCTCCTGGCGTCGGGACGAGTAGAGATCCACCGCGTTGAAGCCCGCCGTGACATCGCGGATGGTGGAGCGGAACTCGGGCGCGACGACGTTCGCCTCGATCCCGGAGAGCCCGCCGTAGCGCGAGTAGATCTCGGACGCCTTGTCCGGATTGGCGTGGTAGACCAGGCTCACGTCCAGACCCACGAGGAGCCCCTCTCCGGTCGGCGTGGTGGTCTGCTCCTCCGCCTGGAGCGTCTGGCAGTTGATCCGGTGCACCCCGAACCACGGCGCCCAGGCGTGGAGGCCCGGTGCCCAGGTCTGATCCTGCACCTTTCCGAACGATTCCAGGACTCCGACATGCTGCGGGGGCACCGCGGCGCAACCGGCCGACAGGGCAAGGACCAGGGTCAACAGGGCACGGCGCATCATGATCTCCTCCCGAGAGTGGACGGCTTGGATTTCCCTTCCTACTTCCTCATGAGCGACACCCGGTACGGCTTGATCTCCCCGCGGAAGACGCCCCCGATCACGGCGGGGTCCGCCGCGAAGATACTCCTCGCCTCCGCCTCGTCCCGGGCCTCGAATACCGCGAGCCCCATGGAGGCATCCTCGCACGGCCCCGCGATGAGGAGCCTTCCCTCGGCCAGGAGGCGTTTCAGGTATTGGAAGTGCTCCCCGATGACGCGCTCCTCATCCTCCGTCGCGTCGCTCCCGAAGGTCGCACGGGGCGGCCGGTAGATCGCGAGGAAATGCGCCATTACTTGATCGCCCCTTCCTTGCCCGCGACGCGGCGGAGGAGACCCAGCTGGCCCGCATGGTACGCCTCGTGAAACTGGAAGAACGCCAGCTTCCCGCCCAGGGTGTCCTTGGATTCCGGAGCGCCGAGGTCCTTGTCGGAGAGCCGCGCGAGCCCTGCCATCAGGCGTTCCTGGGAGCGGTCCAGGGCCTCGAGGATTTCGGGAAAGGGCTTCGCGGCGGTCTTCGCGAGGGGCCCGGACCCGCGCTGATAAGGCTGCGTCGCGGCCTCGTCCCAGACCGGCTTCTCGCCGATCATTTCCAGGATGTAGCCCCGGTTGGTGACGATGTGCCCCACCACCCAGTTCGCGCAGTTCCCGGCCGAGCCCGGCTGCAGCAGACTCTGCTCGTGGGTGAGATCCCGGGCGTTCGCCCCGATCGCGTAGTGGTTCAGCTCGAACAATCGCTTCAATCCCTGGGCGCTCATGACGATGACTCCTTTCTGACCCGGACGCCCGTGGCGGCCTCGACGGCGCCCATCACGGATCGGAATCCGGCCAGCTCGCGTTGCCCCACCCGCGTCCCGATACGGCTCTCGAGATCGCGGACGAGGCGGTTGATACGGTCCGCCACCACGCTCCCCTCCTCGGTCAGGCTCACGCGCACACTACGCCGATCCTCCGGGTCCGGCTCGCGCCTCAGGAGGCCGCGCTCGTCCAGACGTTGCAAGATACTCGTCATGGTGGAGGGCCGGATTCCGAACACCCGCACGATCTCCGTGATCGGGCAAGGCGCGTAGGAGCGCAGGTACGAGAGAAGATGCCCCTCCGCGGGACTCACCCCCAGCTCGGCGCACCTGGGTTCCAGGAAGAGCGCGATCTGGCGTACGGCCCTGTGGATCGGTGAGAGATAGCGCAGCGGCACGCGTGCCTCCGGGGATCGGCTCATTGTTACGCTTTCGTATATTACGATATCGTAGTATTGGTCCCGCGTCAAGCCTCCTGGTGTGGGAGCTACTCGTCCTTCCGCTTCGGGCGAACGTTCGCGGCCAGGATGCGCTTTCGCAGCCGGATGGCGGCGGGCGTGACTTCGACCAGCTCGTCCCCCGTGATGAACTCGAGGGCCTGCTCCAGCGAGAGCTCGCGGAACGGGATCAAGCGCACCGCCTCGTCCGATCCCGAGGCGCGCATGTTGGTCAGCTTCTTCTCGCGGGTCACGTTCACGTCCATGTCGGCCTCGCGCGCGTTCTCGCCCACGATCATGCCCTCGTACACGGCGGTGCCCGGCCGGATGAACAGCTCGCCGCGCTCCTGCAAATTATAGAGCGCGTACGGGGTGGCCGGACCGACACGGTCCGAGACCAGGGCCCCGGTCAAACGATTCGTGATCGTGCCCTGCCATGCGCCCCAGCGGAGGAAGAGGGTGTTCAGGAGCCCGGTTCCCTTGGTGTCGGTCAGGAACTCGGAGCGGAACCCGATCAGGCCGCGCGTCGGCACCTCGAACTCCATCCGCACGCGGTTCAGGCCGCCACCCTTGCCGTGATTCACCATCTTGGTCATCTGCCCCTTGCGCCGGCCCAGAGCCTCGGTGATCACGCCGATGAAGGTCTCGGGCGCGTCGATCACCACCAGCTCGATGGGCTCGAGCCGCTTGCCGTCCACATCACGCGTGATGACCTCCGGCTTGCTGACCTGCATCTCGAATCCCTCGCGGCGCATCATCTCGATCAGGATCGCGAGCTGGAGCTCGCCGCGGCCGGAGACCTTGCAGCCCTCCCCGCCCTCGGCGTCCTCCACACGGATGGAGACATTCCCGAGGGTCTCCTTGTAGAGGCGGTCCCGCACCTGGCGGGAGGTGACGAAGCGGCCCTCCCGGCCCGCGAACGGTGAATTGTTCACGGAGAAGATCATCGAGATCGTGGGCTCGTCCACCGTGATGGGCGGCAGGCGCGCGGGATCCTCCAGCGAGGAGACTGTCTCCCCGATGTAGATCCCCTCGATGCCCGCCAGCGCCACGATCTCCCCCACGCCCGCCTCCTGGACCGGCACCCGCTTCAGTCCCTCGAAGGTGTAGAGCTGGGTGATCCGCGTCTTGACCTCGGTCCCGTCCAGCTTGCAGACGGAGACCTGGTCGCCGACTCGGATGGATCCGGAGAAGACCCGCCCGATCGCGATCCGCCCCACGTAGTCGTCGTAGTCCAGGTTCGCCACCAGGAGCTGGAGCTTGCCCTCCATCCGGGCGCGCGGGGGCGGGATGCTCCGCACGATCTCGTCGAACAGGGGCCTCAAATCCGTGCCGCAGTCGGCGAGCGCTCTCTTGGCGATCCCGTCGCGGCTCACCGCATAGAGGATGGGGAACTCGATCTGCCGCTCGTTGGCGTCCAGGTCGATGAAGAGGTCGTAGATCTCGTTCACGACCTCCTGGGGCCTCGCGTCCTGGCGGTCGATCTTGTTCACGACCACGATCGCGGGCAGCGATTGCTCCAGCGCCTTCCGCAGCACGAAGCGCGTCTGCGGGAGCGGGCCCTCGCTCGCGTCGACGAGCAGCAGCACGCCGTCGACCATCGTCAGGCCGCGCTCGACCTCGCCCCCGAAGTCCGCGTGGCCGGGCGTGTCGACGATGTTGATCTTCACGTCGCCGTAGCGGACGGCGGTGTTCTTCGCGAGGATCGTGATGCCCTTCTCGCGCTCGAGGTCGGTCGAGTCGAGCAC
>Ga0187823_10000196_pt1 | contig 14668 bp, 18 predicted proteins | sample NC_wetland_sal_i_12_FD_132968 | JGI IMG/M metagenome (GOLD analysis project Ga0187823, IMG submission 132968) | Wetland sediment microbial communities from Neuse River Estuary, North Carolina, USA - SourceSoil_3 | ecosystem: Environmental > Aquatic > Freshwater > Wetlands > Sediment | place...
CAGCTCGGCCCCGAGCGTGACGAGGCGCGCTTCACCCTCAGCGGCGGCGAGATCGACGCGAGCTGGGGCGAGGACGTCCCCGTGTCGATGGCGAGCGACGAACGCAAGGAGATCGGGCGCCTGCAGCTGCTGAAGCTCGTGGAGGAGGCGTGCGAGGACGCCGGCCTCAGCTTCGACTGGTACGCGATCAGCGCGCGCGGCGACTGACCGGCGCAGCGGGCGAGGGCGTCGAAGGGCCGGCACGGTCTCCGACGCTCGCGTGCACGCGTTCCAACATTCGTCGACGCGCCGCCATCTGAGGCGCGCGATCGCCTAGCTTGCCCGCGCTCGGCCCCTCTGCCGAGTGGCTGCGCGGACCGGCCCACCACGCCCGGCCGCCGCGGCCTCAACAGGCATCGGCTCGCCGCCGCACACGCACGAGCCGACGATCACCCATCCCTGGGAGGCAGATCGATGAGACTCAAGATTGGATGGCGAGCGCGCGCGTGCGCGCTCGCGACCGTTGCGATGGCGGCGCTTGGCACAGCCGCCGCTGCATCCGGCGCGGGCGTGGAACCCGCGTCCTACAGCAACACGATCGCTTCGGGCTCGAGCGTGACGATCACGAAGACTGTCCACACGCCGCCGATCCCGCCGAACCCGGACATCGTGTTCCTCTCGGACACGTCCGGCTCGATGGAAGCGGCCCTGTCGAACGTCCAGACGAACGCGTCGAGCATCATGAACACCGTCAACTCCGCCCAGCCGTCCGGAGCGACGGCCGAGTTCGCCGCGGCGGACTACAAGGACGGCCGCCCCGGCGAAGAACCGGAAGGTTGCGAAAGCGACCCGTACGCCTTCCGCCTCGGCCAGCCGCTGACGACGTCGCTCTCCGACGTGCAGACCGCGATCAACAACTGGTCCCCCGCGTCCGGCGGCTGCGACGCCGAAGAATCACAGATCAACGCGCTGTACCAGCTCGCCACTGGCTCGATCGGGTTCCGCAGCAACTCCGACCGCATCGTGGTGTGGTTCGGAGACGTCGCGGGCCACGACCCCGACCTCGGGCACACGCTCAAAGAAGCGATCGAAGCGCTCGTGGCGGCCCACATCCGGGTGATCGCCGTGCCCGTGAAAACCGGCGAAGCGGGCCTCGACGCGACCGGCCAGGCGACCGCGGTGGCGGAAGCCACCGGCGGCGAGGTGCTCCCGGAAGCCGAACCGAGCGAAGTGTCGGAAAAGATCCTCGAAGGGCTGTCCAATCTGCCCGTCACCGTCACACCGAGCCCGACGTGCGACAGCGGGCTGAGCGCGACGTACAACGCGGCCAGCAAGACCGTCACGAGCGGCGACGACGCGATATTCGAAGAGACACTGTCGGTGGCGTCCAACGCACCGGATGGCGGCGTGCTGCACTGCACGGTCGACTTCCTCCTGAACGGCGCGAGCGAGGAAGGTTTCCAGCAGACGGTCGCGATCACCGTGCCGCTGCGCGAAACCGACCTGTCGCTCGAAAAGTCGGTGTCGCCGGCACTGGTGACGGAGGGGCACGAAGCCACGTACACGCTCACAGCCACCAACAACGGCAAAGACCCCGACGCCGCGGTTTCGATCTCCGATCCGCTGCCCGCGAGCGAGACGTTCGTCTCGGGCGACCCCGGCTGCACCGCCACCGCGGGCGTCGTGACGTGTGAAATCGGCACGCTCGGCGCGGGCGAAAGCGCGAGCAGGTCGATCGTGGTGATGGTCGCGAACGGCGCGCCGTCGTCGATCACCAACACGGCCACGGTCACGGGCGAACGCCCAGACTCAAACCCCGCGAACAACTCCGCTTCGGCGACGCTCGCGGTCAACCACAACCCGGTGTGCACGGCGCTCTCGGCGGGTCCGGCGCTGTGGCCGCCGAACCACAAGCTGCACCTCGTCACGGTCGGAGGTGCGACAGATCCTGACGGCAACCCGCTCACGACCGCGATCACGGGCGTGACGCAGGACGAGCCGCTGAACGAACAGGGCGACGGCAACACCTCGCCCGACGCGTTCCCGGGGCCGGCGTCCGACCAGGCGTACGTCCGCGCTGAGCGAAGCGGCACCGGCGACGGCCGCGTGTACGCGCTGCACGTGACCGTCACCGACGGCCTGGGTGGCGAATGCAGCGGCACGGCCACCGTCAGCGTTCCGCACGACCAGAGCGGGCGCCCGGCGGTCGACTCGGGCCAGCTGTACACCGACTTCTAGGAGGCGATGGGGCGCCGGTGGCACACACCGCCGGCGCCCACGCCCCTGGAGGTCGGCGCGCATCGCCGGCCGCCAACGAGCCGGCGGGTCGGGGGGTCCGCGCAGGGCGGGCCTCCCGACGGTGCGCTAGCTGAACAGCCCCTGCGCGACGAACCGCCCCGGCGCGATCCCCGGCGGGATCGCGAACAGGGCGCTGGAGCGGTGCTGGATGTACTCGTTGAGGGCGTCCCGCGATCCGAGCTGGCGCTGGATCGCGGCGAACTGGCGGTGCGGATCGCGCTGGAAGCAGATGAAGAACAACCCCGCGTCGAGCTCGCCCGTCACGTCGTCGATCCCGTCCGTGAACGAGTATCCGCGACGCAGGATCCGCTGGTCCTCGTTCGTCGACGGCGCGGCAAGGCGGATGTGCGCGTTGTGCGGAACCACAGGTTCGGCGTCGGCGTTCATGGCAGAGAGGTCGACGGGGTCGTGCTCGCGCCGGCCGGTCAGCGGCGCGCCACTCGCCTTGAAGCGGCCGATCACCTTCTGCTGATCGCCGAGCGTGTCGCGGTCCCACTCCTCGAGGAGCATGCGGATGCGGCGCGTGACCATGTAGGTGCCGCTGCGGAACCAGCGCTGGGGCTCCTCGCCCGCGACCCACACGTACCGACGCATCTGCGCGGGGTCGTCGCCGTGCAGGTTGTTGGTGCCGTCCTTGAAGCCCTGGAGGTTGCGCGGCGTGGACTGGGTGCTCGTCGTCGCCGACGTGCGGCCGAAGCCCAGCTGCGTCCATCGCAGCACCGCGCCGTTACGGCCCACGCGCGCGAGGTTGCGGACCGCATGGAACGCCACCTGGGGGTCGTTGGCGCACGCCTGCACGCACACGTCCCCGTCGCTGATCTGCGCTTCGAGCCGATCGCCGGGAAGCGCGCCCAGCGGCGTCAGCAGCGCGGGGCGGCGCCGCGCCAGGCCAAGACGGTCCCTCCCGTCCTGTTCGAACACGGTTGGGCCGAGGCCGAACGTGATCGTGAGCCGGGCAGCGGCGAGCCCGAGCGCCTCTCCGGTGTCCGGCGGCGGTGCGTCGTCCGCCTCGCTCGCAGGCCCGATCACCTGGCCGGCGGTCATCTGCGCGGCCGCCGCGGTCCATTCGCTCAGCAGTTCGGCCAGTTCGCCGGCGGTGCTGACCGTGAGGTCGAAGGCGCCGAACACGAGCCGGTCCTGCGCGGGCGTGACGATCCCGGCCTGGTGCTCGCCGTGGAAGGGAACCGTCGCCGCCGCCTCCGCCGAGCCCGATTCGCTGCCGAGCGCATACCCGCCGGATGCGCCCACAGCAAGGCCGACGGCGCCGCCCGTGCCGGCGGCGATCAGCTGTCGTCGTGTGAGGTCGGGCACGAGGTCAACATCGGCGCTGCGCGGGCGGTTGCTTGATCGATGATGGTCGGTAGCCCGGACAGGCGCGCCAGTCGTCCGACGGGGCCGCCGCCGCGGCGGCGTACCGCGACGGGCGCCTCGTCAGGGGTAGACCTGCGCGCCGGTGTCGGAGTCGATCACGACGATCGCTTCGACGGGGCACGCGCGCGCGGCGGCGAGGATCATCTCGTCGGGCCCGGCGCCCACCACTTCGGCCCTGTCGCCGACGCGGAACACCTCCGGGAGCAGTTCCGCGCAGTCGCCCTGCGCGATGCAGCTGCCCTCGTCGATGGTGGGGATGTAGCTCACGGGTGTCTCCCTTCAGGATGCGTGTGAGGGCTGTGTGTCGAGGGCATGCGCGGGACCGGCGTGACCCCGCGCGGAGCGCGGGCGCGAGGGGCGACCCGCGCCGGCATCCTTGCCGGGTTGGGCGCCGCGCGCGTCCTCTCGGCGCGCGGTCTTCTCGCCGGCGGGGCCTGTGGCGGCCGCGCGGCGGCGAGGACCGGGGCTGCGGAGGGTCCGCAGCGCGAACAGGACGATCACCGGGACGGCGCTGGCGAGCATCGCGTAACGGACCGGGGCGAGGACCGCGTCGGTGCCCGCGCCGATCGCATGCCCGAGCGAGAGCGCGTACGCGACGACCGTGAGCCGGTGCATGCGCCGCCACGTCCGCGCGCCGATCCGGCGCCGAAGGTAGAAGCTCAGGCCGAGGGCCGCCGAGAGGTACGCGGCCACGATTCCCATCGACGTCCACACGGGGCGATAGGCGACTGCGAACGGCACCAGCACGCCGGCCGGCCCGGCCTTGAGCCACGGGTCCGCGGCAAGAAACGCGCCGTGGGCGAAGATCGCGGCCAGGCCGATCAGCGCGACGTGCTGGTGAAGGCGCATCGCCGCGCCGCGGCGGCGGGGGGGGATCACGCGCGCGGCCATCGCGAGGCCGAGCACGACCGAGAGCGTGATCAGGGCGAGCGCCACGAAGCCCGCCGAGCGGCCCGCGAGCCACCATATGTAGTTGGAGGGCGCGCCGCTCACGCCGCAACCCCGCAGGCGATCGCATCATCCGCCGCGCCCCACAGCCCGACGAGCTCGACGGTGCCGTCGTCGTGGACGATCAGGCCGCCGTGCGCCGCGAGCGCGCGGCGCGCGCCCTGCGGGCCCGAGAGGAGCGCCATCTTCGAGATCGTCTCCGCCTCGAGCGCAGTGGGCGCGAGGGCGGTGGCGCCGATGAGGCCGCTCCACACCGGCTCGCCGTTGCTGGGATCGAGCAGGTGATGTGCGAAGCCGCCACCGGGTGTACGCCAGATGCGCACGTTGAGGCCGGAGGTGGCCACGCCACCACCCGTGAGGTGGAGCGTGTGCACGGTCTTGCCCGTCAACGGATGCTCGACGGCCACGGCGACCGGCTGGAGCTGTGCGCCGACGCCGTCCACGGCGATGTCGCCGCCGCAATCGACCACGAAGCGGGTGTAGTCGCGCAGGCGATATGCGACGGCGTCGGCAGCAAGGCCCTTGCCGATCCCGCCGGTGTCGATCTGGACCCCGACCGGACGCCGGACCACGCCGCGTGCGTCATCGACCTCGATCGTCCTCCAGAGCGAGTCGGGGTGGGCCCGAGCGGCCATTCGCGGCGGAGCTGTGGCTAGCGCGAGCCCTAGCGGCACCGGCTCCACGCCGTCGTGCGAGCTCGCGTATCCGACCCGCTCCAGGGCCCCCACGAGCGTGGGGTCGACGAGGCCGTCGCTATAGGCGGCCGCCCACACGCCCGCGGAAACGGCTGTGCGGAGCAGCGGCGAGGCGTGAACCTCGTGCGCGGGCATCGCGTTGAGCTGCGACAGCTCGCTCTCGGCACGGAAGCGCGACAGGCGCGCTGCGAAGTGCTCGATCCACCGCCGCTGCTCCTCGGCGGCCTGCGCCGGCGAGGGCGAGCCGGGACGCAGCGCCCCCTCGATGATCAGGCGCACATCGCTGCCCATCGAGCGGAACGTGATGTCGGCACTTGCGCTCACGAGGACCTCGTGAGGGGGTAGGACCCGAACGCGCCCGCCGCGCCGACCTGCGTCGAGGAGCTCGCCGATTGCGGCGGCGCGCCGGCGGGGACGTGCACCACCACGCGCTTCTCGTAGACCTTGCGCACGAGGACCCGACGCGGCTTTGCGTGCGCGGCCGCCCACGCGCGCAGAGCGGGATCGTCGCCGCTGGAGACGCGCACGGCCAGGAGCGCGAGCAGCGACAGGAAGAGCGCGCCCGCCGCCCAGGCGATGGTGCCGAGCCCGAGGGTCCTCGCGGCTGCCGACGGGCTCGATGGAGCGCGCTCAGTCATCGCGTTCCCCGGCGCCGATCGCCCCTCCGCTGGTCCGGCTCGTGACGGGCGCCGCGGCGCCCGGTTCGAGCGATGGCGAGGCGCTGGACGGCGCCACGGCGGGGGCGGCGCCGGCGGCCGCGCTCGAGCGCGTCACGACGGGTCTCGAGCCGGCGCCCACGCGGGCGACGTGCGTCGCGGTGGTCGCCGGAAGGGATTGCGACTGGATCCGCGCCATCAGCAGCGCGAACACCACGAGGAAGGTGGCGATCGTCATCACGACGAGGGGGAAGGGCCGCAGGAGCGGATGCTGTGACCTAGTCATCGTGTCCCCGCCGCTCCCCGTCGCCCCCGCCGCCGCTCGTCCGCGTGCTCACCGGGCGTCCCGCGCCGGAACCGCTCGAGGGCGCGCCGCTCGTGCGTGTGCGCACGACTGGTGTGCTCGCGCCTTCGCGCGCGCCCGCCGGCACCCCGCTCGTGCGCGTCACCACGCCGGCTGCCGGCGACGGTGAAGCCGATCCGACGGCGGCGCCGCTGGTACGGGTGCGCGGCACCGTTCCTGCGAGCGTGGCCCTGCCGACCTTCGGCGCAAGCGCCGGCACGGGAGCGCGCTTTGCGCGCCGGTACACGTTCACCGTCCGGCGGATCACCTGCGTGCGCACCTGCACCGGCTGGTCGCGCTGCGCGGGCAGCCCCGGTGATCCGATGGCGAGGCCGACGAGCACGCCGAGCCCGGCGAGAGCGGCTCCCGCGGCGGTGATGAGTGATGTGCGTCGCATCGAAGGTTCGGTTACAGGGCGTTCGAGGTTGCAAGACCACTGTGGGGCACGCTGCCCAAGCGCCGTCCCAGCGCACGGTTAGGAGTTGGCAAAGATCGAACGCGGCGTCAGTCGTCGCGTCTGGCGCTCGCGTCGCCGGACTCGCCGGCGGCGCGCGAGCTCGGCTGCTGCGAAGCGGGGAGGGGCGTTTCCGCGGCGGGTGCCGACGGCGCCGGTGTGGCGCTCGGTTCGACGGTCCTGGTGGGCGGGACGGCGGGCCCCGGCGATCGGCGAGCGGCGCCCGTGCCGGGCCGGCCCACCGGCGATGGGCGCGGGGTGCGCTCTTCCGAGGAGCGGACGCTGGGGGGCAGCAGCCTGGCGCCCGCGCCCAGCGGTTCGGAGGCGAGCCCGATGTGCTGACGAACGAGCTGGCTCGTGGCCAGCGTTATCGCCGCGGCGAGCGCGATCCCGGCGAGCGCGGCGAGGAGGAGCGCTGCGACATGACGGGTCCGGTTCATCGCTGCTCGCCCCCGTCGCCCATCGCCGAAAGCGCGACGGCGCCGCGGTCGGCAGGCGGTGCGGCATCGGGCCGCGTGTCCTGCGCCGGAAGCTCCACCACCGCCGCGGTGCCGCCCTCGGCGCGGTTACGCAGGCTGACGTCGCCGTGCCAGGAGCGGGCGAGCGTCCTGGCGATCGCGAGCCCCAAGCCGCTTCCGGGCGGCCCGGACCGTCCCGCGCGGCCGCGGTGGAAGCGCTCGAACACCAGTTCCAGCTCGCCGGCGTCGAGGCCGGGACCGCGGTCGAGCACCTCGATGCGTCCGGGCGCCGCGACGACCGTGAGCGAGTCCGCGTCGGGCGCGTAGCCGAGCGCGTTCTCGATCAGCACGTCTAGCACGCGATCGAGATCGGCGCCCGCGCATCGCGCCGCTCCGGCACGGGCGTCGAGCGCGAGCTCGATGTCGGTCCCCTGCGCCGCGGCCGTTGCCCGCCACCGGTCTGCGGCGCGACGGACGGCGGCGGCCAGCTCCACGTGTTCGGGCGCCAGCTCGCGGTCCTCCGCACGACTCAGCAGCAGCAGCTCCTCGAGGATCACGGCGAGCCGATCGATCTCGGCCATGCCGGCGTCGAGCTCCTCCGCGGCGGCGGGCTGCGTGCTGGAGCTCCGCAGCTCCTCCAGGCGAAGGCGAAGCGCGGTGAGCGGGGTCCTCAGCTGGTGCGACGCATCGGCGACGAACTCGCGCTGGGCGAGCACGAGCCGCTCCACCCGCTCGGCCATGTCGTTGAACGAGCGTGCGAGCGACCGCTGCTCGGCGCTCCCCTCCACGGTCGCGCGCGCCGCGAGGTCGCCGCGCGCGATGCGGCTGGCGGCGGCCTCGAGCCGGCGCAGGGGCAGCGCCACCTGGCGCGCGATCAGCGCGCCGGCCAGGAGTCCCAGCAGGAGCACGGTGCCGGCGACCAGAGCGAGCTTTCCGACCGTACTGCGGACGGCGCGCTGGACGGCGGCGGTGCTCTGCGTGATCCGCACCGCGCCGATCGTGTGGCCACCGCGGATGACCGGCACGGCGGTGGCGAGGATGCTCTCACCGAGGCTGCGGCTGTTGCGCGAGGTCTGGACCGAGGCGCCGCGCAACGCTCGTGCGACCTCTGGGCGGTTGGCGTAGCTCGATCCCAGCGTGGAATTGCCGGTGCTGTCCGCGAGCACCACGCCCGCGCGGTCGACGATCAGCACGCGGCCGCGCACCGAGGCGCCGCTCGAGCGCGCGAGCGCCGACAGCTCGGCAGCATTGGCGGGCGCGAGCAGGTCGGCGGAGGTGGCGGCGACCACGTCCGCCTGCCCCAGCGCCTGGGAGTGGACCTCCGCGTTGACACGGTCGCGCAGGCTCAGCGCGAGCGGGATGCCCAGCGAGACGACCGCCAGCACGAGCACGTAGGCGAGCGCGAGCACGAGTCTTGTGCGCAGGCGAACGGCTCATCCCTCCGCGTCGGAGGTGAACCGGAAGCCGACACCGCGAACCGTCTCGATGTGCCCGCCCCCCGAAGGATCGCCGAGCTTCTTGCGCAATGCGGCGATGTGCACGTCGAGCGTCTTGGTGGACCCGAACCAGTTCACGTCCCACACGTCGCACATCAGGTCCTCGCGCGTGACGACCGCGCCGGCGCCGGCCATCAGCCGCGCGAGCAGGTCGAATTCCTTGCGCGTGAGCTCGAGCGGCCCTCCGTCCAGCCAGGCGCGCCGCGAGCGCGGGTCGAGCCGGATGTCGCCCGCGACGAGCGTCGCAGGCGCCGCGCGCGCAGCGCTGCGGCGCATCACCGCCCGCACACGCGCGATCACTTCGGCGGAGGAGAAGGGCTTGACGACGTAATCGTCCGCGCCCATCTCGAGACCCACCACGCGGTCGATCTCGCTCCCGCGCGCGGTGACCATGATGATCGGCACGGACGAGCGCGCACGCACCTCGCGCGCGAGCTCGCGCCCGTCGCCGTCGGGGAGCGCTATGTCCATCAGGATCACGTCCGGGACGGTCCGCTCGGATTCGAGCTGCTCGCGTGCGGCGGCGATCGTCGGCGCGACGACTGCCTCGAACCCCTCGCGCGCGAGCGCGCGCGAGAACGGCTCGGCGATTGCGGGCTCGTCCTCGACCAGCAGCACCCGACCCGCCACCGCGGGTGTGGATTCTCCTTCGATGGCGTCGACGGCGTTCATGGGCGCACCGGCTCGGGGTTTGCTCCTGCAGCGTGCCTCGCGTTGCTAACGCCGCGCCAAGCGGGGCGTGAGAAAGGGCTCATCTGCCGTGCGCCCAACGTACGCAGGCCGACAGGCGACCCTGAACCGGCTCCGGAGCGGAACCGGCGGGGCATCCTTCACGGCGAGCCTCCAGCGCCGCGGACTGTCGAACGCGGACGAGCTGTTCGTCCTGCGGCTGGGCGCGCTCGCGGGAAAGCTCCGCGAGAAGCTCGGCGCGGGCAGCTCGGGAAGCTCTGCGGCCGCCGTGCAACGCCGGATCGCAGCGTTCATCGCGGCCTACCAGCGGCGCTGGAAGCAGCGCACCACCTGCGAACCCGGCTACGTGATCGCAGAGTGCCGCGCCGGTGAAGCGCTCCCGGGTGGGTGAGCGCGCGCAAAGGCACCGCGGGCACAGATCGGCCTGCGTCCGGCGATAGGGGATGGACAGCCCGCACGCAAAGCACATCAGTCTGACCATCCCCGCTCGCCCTCCTTGGTACGCCGCAACGGCCGTGGGTGGCCGGCTCCCGCCGGCCACCGACCGAGGGCGGCGATCCGTCCGCGTCAGCCAGCTGTGCTGTGCGCCGCTTCGTTGATCCCGGCCTTGAAGATGCCGCCGGTGGCGATCTTCGTCAGCAGCTCATCGGCGTGGCTCTCCTCGTCGAGCGTCGCGTCGAGCAGATCCTTCGCCTTCTCGTGGCCGAGCTCGGCCGCGAGCACCTTCGCGGTGCCGTACGCGGCGATCTCGTAGTGCTCGACTCGTTGCGCCGCGGCGATCAGCGCCGCGTCCTTGGCCGACGGGGCTCCGTCGGTCGAGACGATCTCCCTGCTCTCCCGAATGAGGCCGGCCATCGCCTCACATTCCTCGCCCGTGGCGCTGATGCCCAGCTCACTTGCGATCTCGTCCAGACGCCGGACATGCTCGTGGGTCTCCCGGAGATGCTCGCTGATCGCATGTTTGAGCTTGTCGTCGCTGGCCGCATCGGCGACTGCAGGAAGCGCAGCCACCAGCTGCGTCTCGGCGCTGTGCAGGTCCTCGATCTGCTCCTGAAACACATCCTCAAGCGTTTGCAGTCTCATTGGTTGGTCCTTTGGGTTCGATTTCGGCTGTTGGTGTCGAATCGGTACCCAAGCCGGCGATCGGAAAACGAGGGACCGGGCTGCCCGGCTGCTGCTTCTCGGAGAGCGCCCATGAGCGGATTGAAGCCGCGCCCGGTGGGGGTCCTCACCTGGGAGAGCGCGCGTTTCCTCAGAGCCGGAGAGGGGACTCGAACCCCTGACCCCCTGTTTACAAGACAGGCGCTCTACCAGCTGAGCTACTCCGGCATCGCTGCCGATTCTACGGTCGGCACGGCGGGCGCCCGGGAACGCAAAAGCCCCCGCCGGTCGCGTCCGGCGGGGGCTTTGCCCTTGGGGAGGCTTGCGCCCTGCGGGCGCGGAGCTCTGTGTCTACGGCTACCGGCTGTAGGGGTCGTAGTAGACGTCGTCGATCTGCCAGGTGCCGCCGCTGGCCTGGAAGACCAGTTCGACCTGGAGCTGGCTGCCGAGGCTTTCGACGAGCATCGGGACCTGGAGGTCGAGCAGCTCGATCGGGCTGACGCTCCAGCTCGTGTTCTGCAGGAGCCCCGAGACGAGGCCCAGAGACGCGACCGGGATCGTGTGGACCGCGCCGCTGCTGTTCGTGTAGCGGACGGACACGTTCAAAGCGCCATGGCCGCTGACGTTGCGGGCGAAGAAGCGGAACGTGGGCTGTTCGATCGCGGCGCAGAACGCGGGCGAGGACGCTTCGCCGCCGGGAGCGATGGCGAGCGAGCTGCTGCCGCCTGCCACGTTGTAGCTCTCGTTGCCGGCCGCGACCGCAGCTTCGCTGAGCGTCCACCCCGACGCCGCGCTCTCGAACGAACCGCCCGGGACGGCGGTGTATTTCGAGAGGTCGAGGAAGCGCGCGAACGGCATCGACGACGACGACGGCGCGCACGAGGGCGCGAGCGCGGCGCTCGCGGCGCCGGGGATCGCGCCGGCGACGGCGACCACACCGAACACGGTGATCGCGAACCTGCGCAGGGTCCGGGAACGGAACAACTTGGACATGACGGCCTCCCTGGTCAATCTGCAAGCTCTACGAGCCTCTGTTGCTGCGTTGCTCATGGATCCGGTTTCGGGCCGGTCGCGGGCGTCCGTGAGAAAGGACGACAGGGCGTGGCCGGAAGGACTACGCCGGCGTCGTCCTCGCAGGACGACACGCTTGTCGTCCTTTTGGGACGACAGGGGGGCTGCCGAGCTCCGAAAACGGCTCTGGAATGCGGTTGAGCGCGAGAGCGCGTCCGACGCGGGGAGGCGTGCGACGGCCCCGTCACACGGTCGCCGGCGCCGTGGCGATCGCGTCCAGGGCGACTCGAACCCCCTCCGCGCGGCCGGGTCGCCCGGCGGGCGGGAGGACCACCCCCTGAGCGGGTGGTGCGCGCACGCGCGGCACCTGTAACACCGCTCTGTGGAGCGGTGTATCTGGTGCATGGACCATCCTCGCCCGACAGTCGTGAGCGACCCGCCGCCCGCCGCCGAGGCGGAGCAGCCGCGGGAGCGTCCGCGCACCGATCTGACGCAGTTCCGCGCGCGCTCGCTGGAGCATGGCGTGAACCCGGTGCTCTACCGGCTGCTGCGCGCGATCCTCGTGCCGGCGTTCCTCGTCTACCTGCGCATGGAGCGCATCGGGCGCGAGCACCTGCCGCGCAGCGGGCCGCTGCTGCTGGCTTCCAACCACCGCAGCTTCCTCGACCCGTTCCTGATCGGGACGATGGTGCGCAGGCCGGTTTACTACATGGCCAAGCGCGAGCTGTTCGAGAAGCGCTGGCAGGCATGGCTGCTGAACGGGCTGGGCGCCTTCCCCGTCGACCGCGGCGCGGGCGACGGCGACGCGATGGCCACCGCCCGCCAGATCCTCGAACGCGGCGACTGTGTCGTGATCTTCCCCGAGGGCACGCGCATCCGCTCGGGGGGTCTCGCCGATCCCAAACGCGGCATCGGCAGGCTGGCGCTCGAGACCGGCGCGCCCGTGGCGCCGATCGCGGTCCTCGGCTCCGAGCACGTGCGCAGGGGCTGGCGGATCCGCCCGCGCAAGGTGCGCGTGCGCGCGGGACGGCCGCTCACGTTCCCGACGCTCGAACGCGCCTCGCCGAACCTCGCGGCGGGTGTCACGCAGCGGGTGTGGGCGTGCGTGAGCCTGCAGTGGGAATGGCTCGGCGGAGAGCCGCCGGCCGCTGGGGACGCCGGGCGGCGGCACGGCCGCGAGGAGATCTCGCGCGCCGCGTAGGTCGCGAGCCCGGCACGGCAGTAGTGTGCAATGAGTGAGCGAGCAGACCGGCACGAAGTCGAAGGCGCAGCTCGACGCGGAGTTCTCGGAGCTCTACAAGGCGCACCTGCGCGACGTGTACAGCTACGCGTACTACAGGGTGGGGGACCACCACGACGCGGAGGACCTCACCGAGCAGACGTTCCTGCAGGCATACAGGCACTTCGAGCGCGCGCAGCGCGAATCGCACGGCCGGCCGCTGCGCCCTTGGCTGATCCGAATCGCCCACAACCTCGCCGCGAACCTCTATCGCGACCGCTCGCGCAAGCCGGCGTCGTCGATCGACGAGACCACGACGATCGCGGCGCTGCACACGACGGAGCAGCTGGTGGAGGGGCGCGACGAGCTGAGCAGGGTGCTGGAGGGCGTGCAGCTGCTGCCCGACGACCGCCGCGAGGCTTTGATCATGCGCTTTGCGCTGGGGATGGACAACCGCGAGATCGCGCGTGCGCTGGGTCGCTCGGACGGCGCCACGAAGGTGCTGATCCATCGGGCGATCAAGCAGCTGGAGGAGATCGTGGGCGATCGCGCGGGCGTGGCATCGGGTCCGCGCCCGTCCTCCAACGGGGCGTCGGCGGAGGGTCCGGGCGGTGAGTGAGGCTGCCACCCACCTCGAGGGGCTGCTGCGCGAAGCGCTGATCCCGGTGGAGCCGCCGGAGGACCTCGCGGAGCGGCTGGAGAGCGCGCTCACGAGCATCACGGAGATGGCCGCCGACGAGCTCGAGGCGTGGGAGCTCTCGGCGATGCGCGACCCGCGCAACTGGGTGCGGCCGACGGCGGCCGTCGTGGTGGGCGGCGCGGCGGCGTCGGCGCTCGTGCTGCTCCGTGCACGCAGGCGCGCGCAGAACAGCCGCCGCGGTCTCGCGGGCGGCGTGGATCTCTCCTCGCTCGGACGCAGTGCCGAGAGCGCGCTGCGCGACCTCGAGAGCGAGGCGCGCAAACTGCTCGGCGATCGCTGAGCGGACTCCCGGCCGCCTTCAGCGGCGAGACCGGGTTGACGTCTAGCTAGGCTGAGGTCCTCTCCGCAATGGCCACCTGTTATCGCCATCCCTCACGCGAGACGGGGGTCTCTTGCTCGAACTGCGGGCGGCCGATCTGTCCCGACTGCATGACCAGCACGCCGGTGGGGATGCGCTGCCCGGAGTGCGCGCGGCAGCGCACGCAGGTGAAGCGCCTGCGCGACATGACCACGGTCCCGCGCGTCACCTACGCGCTGATCTTCCTCAACGTGGCGGTCTTCTTCGCCGAGCAGGGCCAGTTCTCGTTCTACTCCTCCGAAGGCCTGCACGGGAAGGTGGTCCAGGAAGGGGTGCTCTACCGCGCAGCGATCGCAGAAGGCCAGGAGTACTGGCGCCTGGTCAGCTCGGCGTTCCTGCACGAGAACCTGGTCCACATCGGCTTCAACATGTACCTGCTGTACCTGCTCGGGATGATGCTCGAGCCCGCGATCGGCTCTGCGCGGTTCGCCGCGATCTACGCCACCTCGCTGCTCGCGGGATCCTTCGGCGTGGTGTTCGCGACCGCGTCGCCGAGCCTCGGCGCCTCGGGCGCGGTGTTCGGGTTGATGGGCGCCGCGGCGGTCGAGCTGCGCGCGCGGCGCGTGAGCGTGTGGCAGTCCGGAATAGGCGGGCTGATCGCAATCAACCTGATCCTCAGTTTCACCCTGGCGAACATCTCCGTGGGCGCGCACGTGGCGGGCCTGATCGGAGGCGTGTTCGCGGCCCTCGCGATCCGCGCGGCGGACTCGAGGGGACTCCCGGCGCTGGGCTATGCGGCGTGTCTCGTGCTGTCGGCGGCGTCGGTCGTGGGCGCGATCGTGGTGTCGCACGCATCCGGCACGGGCATCGCGTGAGCGGGACCGCGCCCGCCCGGCGAATGCCCTGAGCGACGCTCAGGCGGCCGCGCCGAGCGCGACCTCGCCCGCCACG
>Ga0187823_10000197_pt1 | contig 14653 bp, 15 predicted proteins | sample NC_wetland_sal_i_12_FD_132968 | JGI IMG/M metagenome (GOLD analysis project Ga0187823, IMG submission 132968) | Wetland sediment microbial communities from Neuse River Estuary, North Carolina, USA - SourceSoil_3 | ecosystem: Environmental > Aquatic > Freshwater > Wetlands > Sediment | place...
CTGCGCCATCGCTAGGAGCGTAGATGATCAGGCATCGAGTGCGTTCTCGATGAGGTGGCGCTGCGGGTCGAAGCCGGGGATCTCGAGGTTCTCGGGGAAGCCCTCGAACGCCGCGGCCGGTGCGAGTCCCACGAGCTCGGCGCTCGCCACCGGCGCAAGGGCGCGCACGCGCTCGACGACGTCTGCGAGCGGCAGCTCGAACGGGCGCTCCACGTTCATCGAGACCTGCGCCACGCTGCCACCGTCGAGGGCGATGCCGATCGCGCGCAGGCCCGGGAGGCCCGAGTCGCCGCCCTCGCGGATGCGGGCGGCGACCGTGCGCGCGTCCTGCAGGGTCGCCGGTGGCGCGAGCTGGAGGTTGAAGGCGACCAGGGGCGGACGCGCGGCGACGAGCGTCGCGCCCGCCGTGGGGTGCGGACGCGACGGTCCGAAGTCGGGCGCGAGCGCGTCGGCGGGGTCGGCGAGGCGCTCGGCCATGCGCTGGAGCCCGCCCCGGCGGAGCTCCGCGCGCGTGCGCGCGTGATGCTCGGAGTCCTGCGTGAGCTCTCCGTACAGGAACGCGGGTATGTCGAGCGTCGACGCGAGGACGTCCGCGAACGCGAGCGCGGCTGCGCACGCCTCGCCGCGCGCCGCCGGCGCGACGTACACGAACGGCGCCACGTCCAGCGCGCCCACGTGAGGATGCTGGCCGCGGCCTTCCGGGTCGGTGTGCTCGATGCTCAGGTCGATGCGGTCACGCGCGACCCTCGCCGCCGCGAGCAGGGCATCGACGAGCTGCGCCGGCTCGCCCGCGATCGTCAACACCGAGCGGTGATGGTCGAGATCGGTGTGCACGTCGAGCAGGCGCGGGGCGCGCCCGGAGGGCGACGCGCCGCTCTGCACCGCCGCGGCGAGCGCGTCGATCGTGGTGGCGTTGCGGCCCTCTGAGAAGTTGGGAACGGCGAGCAGCCGGCGTGGCTCGGGCATCGGTGGCGAGTATGACCGGCACCGGCCGCCCGGGCCGCCGCGCGGGGACGCTTCCTCCTCAGGCCTGCGAGCCGGCCTCCGCGGCCACCCTCCCGCGGAACTCCCAAAGGCGGCGGCGCTCCTCCACGGTGAGGAGCCGCCAGCGGCCGCGGTCGGGGTCACGCACGAAGACGAGCGCGTCGACCGCGTGCCGCACGTGCCCGAGGGCGGCGATCGCCTCGCGGGCGCTCACGTCCTCGGCGAGCACGCGCGAGGTCATCACGTCAAGCACCCGGAACCGGAGCGGGGCTCGGGGTGCGGGCTCTGCGGGCCGCGACTCCTCGTTGTCCCGATCGCGCGGCCCGAGGTCGACGAGTGCGAGCGGCGACTCGGTCTGCCTCCCGTGCGCGTCGTCGCGCATCGGCGCGACATGCGCCCCGGTGCCCTTGGTCTCGGTGTCGAGCACCCAGACCCTCCGCTCGTCGGCTTCGGCGGTCATGGCTCAACGGTAGGACCCGCACGTCACGTTGCCTTTCGTTTTCCCCCGCAAACGCGGGGTAGCGCGGCCCGAGAGCACTTAATTCTCGGAGGACCCGCGGCTTCAGCGCGGGCTAGGGAGGATCGTCATGGCCACGGCCACACAGCGTGCGAGCAGCAAAGGCGCAAGCAAACCGAAAGCGGGCGCGAGTGCGTCGAAAGCCGGCTCCAACGGCAGAGCGGGACGTGCTGCCGCCACCCGCGTCAACCGCTCAGCCCGCTCGCGCAGCGGCTCGAGAACGAGCTCGCGCGGGTCTGCGCGCAAGAACGGATCGAGTGCCCGGACGGGCAGCTCCAGCCGCGGGCGCGGGCGAGCCGCGGCGGGCAGCCAGCAGGCCTCACGCGCGTCCGCCGGCGCGTCCAACGGCAATGGCAACGCCGCGTCCGTACGCGAGCGCGCCGGTGGCGCGGTGGACGGCGCGGCGGACATCGCCAAACAGGTCGGCCTGTCGGTCGCGACCGGCACGATCGGCGCGGCGGCGGGCGTGGCGGGCGGCGTGCTGCTCGGGCGCACGGCCGCGGCGAAGAAGCCGCGCAAGGTGCTCGGCGTGAAGCTGCCGACGCAACGCAAAGCGGATGTCGACTTCAGCGGCCTTTCGCAGCTCGCGAAGAGCGTCAACGAGGCGGGCAAACAGTTCGGGAAGCTCGCCGGCGAGGTGCGCGAGGCGCGGCGGAAGGCCGAGGAGATCGGCAAGGCGCTGAGCTAGCGCGATGGGCGGTTGCTAACGCGCGACGGGGTGTTGCGAGGAGCGGCCCTGAGAACCGAGGGCGGGCGGCCGGTGCGGGCGCGGATCGGCGCGGCAGGAGGCGGGACGCTCCGTTGGCCCAGGTAGACTGGGCCGCTCGCCTCGAGCGCTCTGCGCTCGGCGCGCCAGAGTAGCTCAGCTGGTTAGAGCAGCGGAATCATAATCCGCGTGTCGGGGGTTCGAATCCCTCCTCCGGCATCGCCGGAAACCCAGCCCACACAACGATTTGCAGGCTATCAGGGGTTGCGGACGGAGGCGACTATTTCCCCAGCGATTTCCCTAGAGGGCCGCGTCGGGGGCGCGAAGGTCACGTCCGAGCACCTCGATAAGTTGGTCGACCCCCAACAGCGAGGCGGGTCGTGGCCAAGAAGGCACCAAAGACGAAGCAGATCGAGCGTCAAGGAATCGCGCTGATCGCCGGCGTCACCGCCGACCTCGCGCATCTTTGGAACGAGACCCAGAACGACGTCGGCATCGACGGGTGGATCGAGCTGGTCGAGAAGACCGCAGAGGCGGCCACCGGCAGGATCATCCTGGTGCAGAGCAAGGCGACAGGCATCCCGTTCGCTCCGGGCGCGCCGGTGACGTTCACGTGCAGCGAGGAGGACCTGCGCTACTGGCTGAACGGGAACGCGCCGGTGATCCTCGTGCGCTCGCACCCCTCTAGTAACGAGGCGTACTTCGTGTCCATCAAGGACTACTTCCGGGAGCACCCCGAGCATCGGGAGGCTCGACGAATCGTTTTCGATCGTGAGCAGGACCGCTTCGATACTTCCGCGGAGGCGCGGCTCTGGCGGATCGCCCGGCCGCGCAGCTCGGGCCTGCATCTCGGGCCTCCCCCGGTCCGTGAGCCCCTGACGAGCAACCTGCTCAAAGTCGAGCGAATGCCTGACGTGATCTATGTCGCGCCGGCGGCGGTGATCACCCCTCGGCGCGCACGCGCGATGCTCAGAGATCAGGGCGCCCCGCCGCCGAAAGCTTGGACGATGTGGAGCGGGTCGGTGTTCTCCTTTCACGACCCGGCGAGCACCCTGGTGGGACGCATCTGCAGCGGGCCCGCAGAACAGCTCGACATATCCGAGTGGGCCGAGAGTGACGAGCCCGACGTGCAGCGCCACTTCGTGCACTTGCTGAACGGCGCGCTGGAGGAGCAACTACGGCCCGCAGCACGGCCCCGCAAGAACCCTGACGTGCTGATCCTCTCGGCCCCCCGTGAACTCACCGGCGTAGAGCTTCCCGGCCTGGGCGGACAGTCACGCGCGGTCGTGAAGATCTACGCCCGCGATGACGGGACGATCAAGTACGTGCGCCACCTGGCAATGGAACGACGTTTCAAGCGCTACGGCGATCAGTGGTTCCTCGAGGTCCTGCCGACCTACTTCTTCTCCTCCGACGGATGGTGGGAAGCACATTTCGCGGCCGACTACCTCTCGAAGATCAAGCGCATCGAGCGGCACGCCGACATGCGCAGGCACGTCCAGACGTGGACGTGGATTCTGCGCGGGGAGGTCGACCTCGGGGGTCTCGCGCCCGACCCCGAGAGCCAGATGCTCGAGTTCGGCCCGCCGGTGGTCATCGAAGTTGATCACGACGACACGGAGACGCTGCCTGTGGAAACGGAGACCGACCACGCGCCGGCACAGGACATCGGCGGGACCTGGGAGGCGGCATGAGGGGCGCGCTGCTGGGCGAGCCGGAGCTGCAGTTCGGTCGCGGCCGACACGTGGACCCCCGCTTCGGTCTGCTCGAACTAGGCCCCGCCGACAGCGAAGCGCCGGCGGCGCCACGGACAATCAACGTCGGCGTGATCGGCACGCAGGAGACCATCGAAGGGGTGACCTCCTGGCTGAAGCGCTGCCGCAAGCCGATCGCCGCTCGCGCCGAGGCCAAACAGCCGAATCTGTTCCCACCGTTCCCAGGCTTCACGGCCGATGTCGGGTTCGAGTCCGAGCTGGCGTTCGACAGCCGCAACCAACGGACGCTCGCACCGCGAGACATCCGGGGGCTGGCGAAGATCGCCGACCTCAACGCTCGGGTCGAGGCGGCTGCCGCGATGTTCGTCGAGGAGATGCGCCCGATCTGTGATCGAGCGATCCCCCACGTGATCGTGTGCGTGCCACCGCTCGAGCTGCTTCAGCTGTTCACGCCGAAGCCCGGTGCAAGCGGAGTCCACCAGCTGCACGACGTGCTGAAGGCGCGGGCGATGGTGCACCCGGTGCCGGTGCAGTACGTGCTCCCGGGCACCTACGACGAGTCGAAGCTGCGCAAGCAGAACACGGTCACTGGCCGCCCCCGTCAGCAGCAGGACGAGGCGACTCGCGCCTGGAACCTGCACACCGCGCTGTATTACAAGGCCGGCGGATACCCCTGGGCGCTCGTGCGCCAGCCTAGCGACCTGCAGACGTGCTTCATCGGCATCTCTTTCTACAAGGAGAACGACGAATCGCTGGCTACCAGCCTCGCTCAGGTGTTCAACGAGCGCGGCGAGGGCGTGATCGTGCGAGGGGGCCCCGCGAAGATCTCAAAGGCCGACAGGCAGCCATACCTCCCACGGGACGACGCCGAGCGGCTGTTGCGAGACGCTCTCGGCCAGTATCGTGGCGAGCATCGTCATCTTCCGGCGCGGGTGGTGATCCACAAGACATCACGGTTCACCGCTGAGGAGATCGAGGGGCTCGAGGCCGCCGCTGACGCCGATCACGTCGACATGCTGGAGCTAGTGACGGTCGGGCCGTCATCCTCCCGATTCTTCACACCTCGTCACGGCCCCCCGCTTCGCGGGACGCATGTTGTCCTGGATGACCGTTCGCAGCTGCTCTACACGACCGGCAGCGTCCCGTTCTATGAGACCTATCCCGGACCGTACGTGCCGGCGCCGCTCGGCATCGCGCTGGACTCCGCCGAGCTGGCCCCACAGCGCCACGCCACCGAGTTGCTTTCGTTGACGAAGCTCAACTGGAATCACAGCCGGCTCGACGGGCGGGACCCGATCACCACGCTTGCGGCGCGCGCGATCGGCAACATCCTGCGCCACGTCGCGCCCGGCGCACCGATCGGCAAGCGCTACGGGTTCTACATGTAACCGCCCTACAGCTCGTCGTCATCGAGCTCTTCGCCGTTGATTTCGGCCATCTCGATCCGTGCTTGGTCGGACTCGGCAGCAGCTTCGGCCATCGCCACATCGTCGTACTCGACATCAGCAAGGGCTGGATCGGGCGAGTCGGCGGCAGCGTCGAGCTCCTCCGACACCCCGATCAGATCCACGAGGAAGGTCTGGACAGCGCTCATCAGCTCGGCGTGCTCGGTCCAGTAGCCGAACTCCAGACTTTGCCGCGAGCCGTAGGTGAAGTTCGCCGAGGAGACCCATAGTCGCCTCGGACTGAACCAGATGTCGTCGGTCACACCCCCGACGGGGTCTTCGTCGGTCCAGCAGACGTCGCCGAGGAGCGCTAGCTTCGCGTGCGCAATCGGCGGCTGGGTGTTGGGCGTCTTGCGGTATCCGATGGTGCGGAACGTGGGAACCCGAAGATCCGGGTCGATCGAATCGTAGGGCCCCATCACCTGCGGTCTGCCTGCGATCTTCGGCGCCTTGTGCGCGAGGCCGGAGAGGGCGCGGAGCGCCACGCCGGTCGTTGTCTCGTTCAGCGCGCGGAGTTTCTGCAGCGCCTCCGGATCGCGCTGTCGTCTCGGCGCCTTGTTGAGGATGACGCAGGCGCCGGGGAGCTTCGCGATCGTTGCCAGCAGCGCCTCGTCGGTGATCCAAGGGGAGCAGCCGAGCAGGACTGGCGCGCCGATGCGGTGTGTGCGCCGCTCCCAGCGGGGTTGGCGTTTGTGGAGGAAGTCGTCGATCCCGTCGATCAGGCCGTCGAGAACGTTCTTCCCGAAGAAGACGCGATTGCCGGGTTCGTCAGCGCCGAGGGGTCGACTGAAGCTGAAGTCATCCGAGAAGGGATCGTCGGGCACTGCTCCCCAGGATGACCGAGCCGGTGGCTGTCCTGTTGGTAGCCGTCGCAGAGGGACGGCGATCAATCGAACAGAGCGTCGATCTCGACTGCCAGGAGTTCGAGCACGCGCAGCGCTTCGTGCGGCGGCGTGAGTTGCCGGATGCTGGCGTGCGTGGTCTCGTTTCGCAGACCGCGCACGAGGTCCCAGCGGTCGCGCTTCTCGGCCGGGATGACGCCGGCGGAGATGAGCCAGTTCACGCGCGTCATCAGGTCGGGCCAGCGCTGCTCACCTTCGGGCCCCAGTTTCTTGTTCGGCGTTCCGCCGGCCTGCCGGTAGCGATGGAGGATCGCAGCGTCGGCCACACGGCGGAGCTGGTGTTCGCCGATCGCGTAGATGGCGTAGTAGAACCAGCCGTAGAGCAGCATCCCGCGGGCGGCCTCCCACATATCTCGAACCTCGCCCGCCACAGTAGGCGCAAGATCGACCGCGAGGAACCGCTCGGCCCAGCCCTCGCCGGTCAGCGGACGGCGCTCTGCGGTGGCCAGGTTCACCTCCACGAACTTCAGGCAGATCGGGTCGGGCTCCAGCCAGTTGGCGGTCGTCAAGTGCTTGACGCCATCCTCAGGGACTTGCGGCTCGCTCATGGCCTGGATCGTGCCAGTCGGCTAGGACCCGATCGCCAGGGCACGCGCCGAGCCGTCGCTGGGCTAGAGATGCCGCCTGTTCTGTAGAGGCAGAGGATCGGAACAGGTCCGCACCCGGCCCTATAAAGGAGGCAAGCAACATGCCCATCGTCAATGGCCCAATCGACAATCGCTGGCGCCCGGATCTGGAGTCCAGCCGGCGACGCATCCGAGACGAGGAGCTTGAAGACCAGTCGGAGAAGGTCGTCTACAGCCGCCGAGCTGTCGTTCGTGCCCGCGCGACCAAGGCTTTTGAGCCGCAGGACGCGCCGACTCGCGCGCTGATCGGCTGGCTACAGGAGCTGGAGCGTCTGCCACATGGCGAGGAGGTGTCGGCGCTGCTGGAGAAGCGGTGTTCCGATACCCGTCTGACCCGCCCGAGCGGTTTTGTCCGTGGCCACGGGAGACGATCGCCCATCGTGCTCTTGACCAACTGCGCGGCGAGCTGCCGGAGGCTGAGACGTGTGGCGCCAGCGTGCCGGAGGCAGAAGCGATGCAGGCGGCGCTCGCCGGATTCGAGGGGATCGAGGCGCCCGCGATGCGCGATCGGCGCGGGCTGGCGGAGTGGCGGGTGCGTATCCGTATGCGAGACGTGTTCGATGTGGTCGAGCAGTTCTTCGCCGATGATCCAGTGCGCGAGGCGTGCAAAGCGGCAGTCGGGCGGCCACGGGTACAGCGGGAGGTCATCAACCGCTACTTCTTCGATGAGGAATCAGTGCGCGATATCGCCGAGAGCCGTGACGTGAGCCCCAGCACGATCTACAACCACAAGGCAGTCGCGCAGAAGACCATGCAGGCCGACGACGTGTTCTTCTCGGCGCTGCAAGGGATGAGCGCGGTCCGCGACCCGGCTCGCGCACAGCGAATCGCAGATACGTATCCCGATGGGGTCATGCCTGACGGTCGGCGGATCGTCGTCATAGCGGCGTAGGAGGAAGTGCGATGCTGGCGGACCTGGCGTTGATCGTGGCGATCGTCAACGGCTGCGCGACCCTTGCCAGCCGGTTCGCGGAGGCTCGGCTGCGGTTGCGAGGCCGCGGCGAGACCGGACAGGAGCGACGTCCACAGGCGTGATCGTGTTCGGGCAAATCCGTTGGCCGGTTGGAGGCGTTGAGGGTCTGTATGGGCGTATGCAAGGACCAACGACAGAGCAGCAGCCGGCCGTCGCCCTGAAGGAAGATCGCCTTCTTCGCCCTGAGCAGGCAGCTTGGTATCTGAACGTAAAGACGAGTTGGGTCTATGAGGCCGTGCGCAGCGGCCTTCTGCCGTGCCGGCGCGTAGGCCGGCATATCCGCTTCACGCGCCCGATGCTCGACGAGTGGCTGGCCGAGCAGCCTCGGCAGTAGGTTCTAGCGGGGCAGGGCCACCGCACGCGGCGGCATTGGGCCGCGTATGGCGATGACCATCCCTTTGCGACTCGGCGCCCTCAGCGAGCCCCCGTGGCCGCGGTTAAATAGACGCTGGCGGGAGCGCCGGAGCCATTCCGGGACGGCGAGCCTCGCCCGGCTGCGTCACGGTTGCCGCAAAGGGTGACTAGCTAGCGCGAGTTGGCGCGTGACTTGACTGCTGCCGCGTATTGCCGGTGTGCTCGCTTGATGCAGCCGGCTCGCTGGCGCCGCGGCTTGCGCTCGCACGCCTTGATGGCGTGGTGCAGAATCTGGACTGCGGAGAGTTTGTGCGGCGGGGAGGTTCCTGGGGCGCTCTTTGGCGCCCCGCCGGTGGGAGTGTGCTGTCCTCCGGTGGGCGGCGTTTCCTGCCCCTGAGTAGTCGCCGGTGGGGTGACGACGGGGCTGGGCGCGGGTTCGGGTGGTTCAAAGGTCCCGCCGCTCTTGGTCGTGCTCCCGAGCGCGTTGGTTGCCTTAAGGGAGACGCCGTATTCGCCGCCCGCGAGCGTCACGCCCGCGCTGTTGAGGTCAAGGCTTACCTGCTGAGGAACGAACGAGCCGAGGAGCATCCCGCCCGGCAGGGGAATGTTGGTGATGACTTCGCATCCGGAGCCGTGGTGGCTGCACGGCGAGGACCAGAGCTGGAATTCGTAGCTCGTGGCTAGGCCCTCGGTGTTGAGGGTCGCTTCTAGCGTGGCGTCTGTCTCGGTGACGTGGGAGACGGAAACCGCTTCAACCGCCGGCGCCTTGACCGGCTCCGTCGCGATCAGCACCGGGGCTTCGGTGTGCACGGTCGTCGCCATTTCAACGGCGGTCGGGACGGCTTCGTGACTGCCCCGTTTGCCGACCGGCAGGACCTTGACCATGCCGCCTTCGCCTTCGTATTCGTCGGGCGTCTGCGACCCATCGGTTTGCGTGAGGGTCGCCGTGAAGCCCGAGGCTTCCGTGTTGACCGGGCCGACCGGCGCGAGGAACGCGCCACTGCCTTCAACGAATTCGCCGCCGCACTGGAAGCTGATGTAGACCCCGCCTTTCGGGTTCAGGAGGACGGCTACCTTCTCCTGCGCGAGGTCGGTGTAGACGAGGTCGCCTTCTATCGGGCCGACGACGATTTCATGCGGTTCGGCACCCGCGGATTTGCATTCCTCGCCGCCGTCGGAGCCTTTTTCCGTCTCGCAGCCGCTGAACCTGTAGCTGGACACGGTGGAGTGAGGCCCCGTGATCTGTCCTTCGCCGCGCGAACCCGAGCACCGCACGATGGTTTCAAACCCGGCTAGCTGCGCGATGACCGTGCCGCCTTCAACGCTAAAGCCCACGGGGAGCGCGTGGCCCGGCACGACGAATTCCGGCGCGGGCGTGGACGCGACCGCCGGGGCTGCTGCCAGCAATATCGCCACGATGGCCCCGGCGAAAAAAACGCCCGTGGGCACTTTTCGGCGGCCCCGCATGGCGCGACCCTACCAGGGCAGGGGGACGGCTGCAAGCCTTCTCAATAAACGCATCCGTAGCGGTTAGAGGCGCGCGCGCGTTCGCCTAGATGCCCCCCGACTTCTTTACAGCCCAGCCGCCTCCGCCGTATTCTTTCTCAGTGGGGGCAGGCCGGGGCAGTCGGCGGCGCCTATGGCTGGCGTCAAATGGGGGCGACACGCCCGCGGCGCTGCGCCTTGACGCCGTGCCGCGTCGCCGGCCAGCGTACGCGCGATACGACGAGGTGTTGTGGACGCGCGCCCACGACGGCACCGCGTTCGGCGTCTATTCCGTCAGGGAGTACCGGCGTGGCGGGGACGTAGACGCTGCGCACCGCTACTTCGTCGTCGTAGCCGACTCGGACATTTTCTGGGCGGCGAGTGCTCGTGCGCTGGAGGCGTGGCGCGCCAACGCGAATTCTGCGGAGCACGCCGCGGCCGTCCTGCCGTCCGCGACGTACCGCCGCCGGCCGGGCAGCGGCGGTCTCCGGGACCACGACGGCCGGGAGTGCATCGTCTACGCGGTGGAACAGCGCGCTCAGAACGGGCCTGCAAGTCGCGGGCCGCTGCGGCGTGCGCTTCGTGGGCGACGACTCGTATTGGGTCGTGCCAGCGATTGAGTTGGACATCGGCCCCCTCGTCGCCGTCGCTTAGACCGCGGCGTTTCAGAGCGCGAGTCGGCGCAACCGCCTCGCGCTCTGGAGACGCGGGGGCGTCACGTGATCGTGATCGGTTGATACGTCGTGGTGGTGTGGCCTCTGACCCTGCGTGAGAGGGCGAGCGTGTAGCGACCCGGCGCAAGCGGTAGCAGCGTGCGAAGGCGCAGGCTCATCCGCCCACTGCGCCGGCTCGCGCTGCCGACGGCATAGGTGACCCCGTGTCGGGATAGCGCCGCGCTCGCCGCCGACGCGGCGGTGACCTTGAAGGTGCCGGAGACGAGCTTCGTGGTGCAGTGCTGCTTCCCGCCGTGCTTCGTGCACTTGACGAGCTCGATCTTGCCGGGGGGGCCTTCCTTGCCCTGAGGGCCAGCGGGTCCTGCGGGGCCAATGGGGCCTGCCGGACCTGTCGCGCCAGCAGCGCCGCCGGTCCCGGGCGCGCCTTCTTTGCCCGAGGCGCCTTCTTTGCCGGGCGTGCCTTCTTTGCCCGAGGGGCCTTCTTTGCCGACTTTGCCTTCTTCGCCTTTTTCGCCTTTTTCGGCCGATTTCAAGAAGACGGCGGTGACTTCGGTCCTCGCGGGTGGCGCGACTTCGCAGGCGCCGAGTATGACCTGCTGGCAGCCGAGCCAGCCAGCGAGCACGTAGCCCGACTTGGGCGTGGCCGTGAGTTTGACGGTGCTTTCGCCTTCAAAGACGTGGAAGCACTGTTCCGTTTCGCACGTGATCCCGGAGGGGCTTGATTCCACCGTGCCTTCCCCGGTCAGATGCACGGTCAGCGCGACGCCGTTGTGGGTCGTGAACGAGATTGGCCCGTACGTCGTTGTTTCGCTGACGGTGGTCACGACGAGGCAAAGCGCGTAGGTCGTGTCGGGCGTCAGGGCGAAGCCTTCTGCGGTGACCGTTTCGTCCGGTTCGCCGCCGGAAACGGCGAAATGGGTTTCCGTGCCGCCCGCGCAAGAGGACCCCGGCTTGTAGAGGAAGTGGTACGGCCACGGTTCATGCGTCCCCACTTCGCCTTCCGGGCGCAGGACCGCTTCAAAGGTCGCTTCGGCGGCGCCCACGGGTTTGGCCACCGACAGTTCGGGCGTTCCCGGTGCTCCGAGCGTTTTGAACGTTCCTTCGTTGCCGGACGTTTCGCCTTCGCCGTTGAACGCGACCACGCAGTAGCGGTAGACGCTGGAAGGTTCCAGGTCTCGCGGGGTTGTGCTGACGGGGATCGCTTGGCCTTCAAGCGGCCCTTCGCCGCCGACCGTGATGCCTTCGTGGCACGAGCTGCCGCCCGGGTTGCTCAGGAACATCTGCCACGTGACTTTGGCCGACGCTCCGGGATTGAGTTCGCCGGACAGCGTGGCGGAGGTCGCCGTGATTTCCGTTGCCGGGGTGAGCGTGACCGGCGCTTCGGGAGCGGCAGCCAGGGCGGATGGCGTCACGGCGAGCGCGCCGAGCAGGACGCAGAGCGACGCGAGCGCGGCTAGGGCGGGACGTGAGGCAGCGACTTTCTTGGGCACTGCGTAACCTCCTAGTGAGCTTTGCTCGGTCGGCCGTGATTGGCCCTGCGATTAGAGCGTTGACGGACGGACCTTGGCCGGGACCACCTCGTCCCGGCGACGGCAAAATAAACGCTCACGGGAACGCATCATGGCCGCTCGGCGTAGCGGCTGTCAAGACTGCCGCCCCGCCGGCCTTTCCAGCGCGATAGCCGCCGCGTCAGCCGCTAAGCCCACGCGCTCGCCCGCGCTCAATAAACACGAGGCTAGCCTTTTACGCAGCGTCGGCTATCGCGGGGAGCGGCGGCCTAGCGTTGACGCGACGAACGGACCGGCCGGCGCGTCCCTGGAGACTCGGCACGTGCACGAGGGTGCTTTGCCGCTGCGGCGATGTCGTCGGCGCGGCTGACGAGCGCCCCCGGCGTGGTGTTGAGCGCCTGCGCTAGCTTGACGAGGGTCGCGTAGTTCGGGTTGCCGGTGCCACGCTCCAGCGGGCCGAGGAGCGTGATGTGGACATGCGCAGCGTCGGCCAACGCCTCCTGCGACATGCCCGCGTCGGCGCGGAGGGAGCGGACTGCCTCGCCGAGCGCGGCGTGCTCCGGCGAGCGCGGGGTGGACTTGCGACGCGGCGGCATGCGCCGCACTGTCGCCTAGAACGATCGACGACGTTAGAGGATAAACTGTCTAACGCACGCAACCACGTCCCGACCTTTCCCGACCTGAATCCGAACGCAACGGACGGAACCGATGGGCAGAGCCAAAACGATGCAGGTCATTAGGGAGCCCCTCGCGCAGGTTTGAGCCGACGTTACCCGGGCGCCTCCACCCGAGAGAGGAGGAACGACCATGAACCACATCACGATCCCCGCCGAGGTGGTCCCGTACATTCGTAGCGGCGCGCAGCAGGAGATCGCCGGCGCCGCCGAGGAACTGGCGTCGGTGATCGGCGTAGCGATGGATCGCGGCGCTCCGCCATCGGCGGAGCGCCGACGGCTGCTACAGGCGTGGTCGCTGGTTGACGACTTGGGCTGGCCTGATAGGCCCGGGACAGCCGCCCCAGTCGACCTGGACCTCCACGAGCATCGGGAGGCGCTGATCGGCGCTTTGGATGGCACTGCCGATCGACTCGCAGAGATGATCGATGCAAGCGAGCGCTACCCGCGACGCGCGAGCGACGAAGAGGGCTTAGCAGCACTGCGTAAGTTCGAGGTCATTGCACGAAAGGCGCTGGAGCGCGAGCCGCCGGCGAGGATCACCGCAACGATGCCAGCGGATGTGGTGGTCGAGCTGCGTGGGGCGCTGTACGCGGAGCTGGGGCGCGCCTGCGAGGACGCGCTCGACGGGATGCCCGAGTCAAAGACACGGGCAGGCTGGTCGCCGGTGCTGCGACGCCTTGATGCCGCGCTCAGCGGCCTGGACATGATCGGGTGGGCTGAGCCCAGCGAGCAACAGCCACTGACCATCACACTCGACACCGAAATGATCGAGGTTCTGGTAGGCGATGCTCAGCAGTTGGAATGGACCTCGGAACACGAGAGGTTCGAATTGGCGGAGGGCCGCGCACGCGCAACAGGGCGACCGGAGAGCATCCAGCGGTTCCTCGCGAGTCTCGCCGAGCGTCCCGCGCGAGTATCGTTGATGATCCCATCGTCGGCGCTCGGGATTGTCCGTGAGGGCGCGCTCGGCGCGCTGGCCCGAGTGTCGGAGGCGATCGACAGCGGGGTCGACCCGCGCGACTGCCGTCAGCGCCTGACCGCCGTGTGCGATCTGCTGGACGTGATCGGCTGGTGCCCGGAAGTTGAGCCGACAGAAGACGTTGACGCAACCGAGCAGGCCCGCGTGGTGGCCGAGATCGCCGCGGAGATGGTGGCCACGCTGAAGACTGCGGTTATCGGTCCGCACCCCGGCGACCCAGAGAGGGTCGCAGCCGAACAGGACCTTCGCCTGCTGCGCCAGCTCCAGGCCGAGGCGAGCGGAGCGGTGCTCGACATATGATCGCCGCCCGATAATCGCTCCTGACGCTTCGCTGCTCGAGCGCGCACAGCGTCTCGGTCTGCGACTCGCCGGTCAACCACTTCTCGTTGAGCGTGTCGAGCTGGACGGGGTAGCGGCCGTGGAGCGCGACGATCCCGCCCCACATCTGCCGGCGCCACTCGCTATCGCCGCCGTAGGGGTCAGGCCAGGGCGCGCGATCGCCGTTCTCGCCGCCAACGAGCACGGCGGTTGAGCGCAGGAGTCTGACCTGCCGTCCTTGGCTGCTTGGGCGAGGCCAGCGTGCACCGTCTGCGCGGCGAGCGTGGAGGGTGGCGTGTCGGCGAGAGGCCGCCACACGCGATGAGCAGAAGCAGCTCGCGGTCGCTCTCGCGCATCTGCGCAAGAGCGCCGGCCGTGAGCACCGGCTCGACGGCGGGCGCCTGCCAGGTATCCGAGCTCTCAACGTCCGTCAGGCGTTGATGTAGTCGATCGCGCCGCGCCTCGATGCGTCGGTGCGGTCGCAGTACATGGGCAGCGAGCCGGACCGGCCACGGCAACGGCTCCTCAGGAACATCCCGCAGTCGTCTCCAGCACACCTTGAACACGTCCGAGACGCGTCGTCGGCGACCGCAGCCGGCGCGCGCCGCATCACACATGCCTTCACGGCCGCCGCGTGCTCGCTGTAGATCCGCTCAACCTCGTCGCGCTGGCTCATCTGGCTGTTAAGGAGCGGCTCCACCCCCAGCGTCACACGCGCGACACCCGACGGTCCCACGTCATCCGTCAGCCACCTCCCTGCAGCATCGAGCGTCGCGACAGGCTCGCGCTA
>Ga0187823_10000198_pt1 | contig 14635 bp, 12 predicted proteins | sample NC_wetland_sal_i_12_FD_132968 | JGI IMG/M metagenome (GOLD analysis project Ga0187823, IMG submission 132968) | Wetland sediment microbial communities from Neuse River Estuary, North Carolina, USA - SourceSoil_3 | ecosystem: Environmental > Aquatic > Freshwater > Wetlands > Sediment | place...
GCGAACAGGGCGTCCAGTACGTCAAGCTCGACGGCGACATCGGGATCCTCGGCAACGGCGCGGGCCTGGTGATGTCGACGCTCGACGTGGTCGCGCAGGCGGGCGGCTCGCCGGCCAACTTCCTCGACGCCGGCGGCGGATCGGACGCTGAGAAGATCAAGCAGGCGGTGCAGCTGATCCTCGCCAACGATGCCGTGCGCGCCGTGCTGTTCAACATCTTCGGAGGGATCACCCGCTGTGATGAGGTCGCCACCGGGCTGATCGCCGCGTTCGGCGAGCTCGGCCCCGAGGAGAAAGCGATCCCGTTCGTCGTCCGGCTCGACGGCACCAACGACGCGGAGGGCCGGCGGCTGCTGACCGAGGCGAACCTCCCCAACGTGCACCCCGCCGCGACCATGAACGAGGCCGCGGAGAAGGTCGTGGCTCTCGCCGCGACGGCAGGAGTCCCCGGCTGATGGCCGTCCTCGTCGACAACGACACGCGACTGTGCGTGGCCGGGATCACCGGCCGCGAGGGCACCTTCCACACGCTCAACAACCGCAACTACGGCACCGACGTCGTCGGCGGCGTCACGCCCGGGAAGGGCGGCCAGGACGTGGACGGCATCCCCGTGTTCGACAGCTGGGCGGAGGCGATGGCGGAGGTCCAGCCCAACACCGCGATGATCTTCGTGCCCCCGCGATTCGCCGCCGACGCGATCCTCGAGGCGGCCGCCGCGGGCGTCGCGCTCGTGGTCGCGATCACCGAGGGGATCCCCGCGCACGACGAGCTGCGCGTCTACAACACGCTCGTGCGCGATCACCCGGGCACGCGTCTGATCGGCCCCAACTGCCCCGGGATCCTCTCTCCGGGCAAGGCGAACGTGGGGATCATCCCCGCGGCGTTCTTCAAGGAGGGCAACGTGGGCGTGGTGTCGCGCTCCGGGACGCTCACCTATCAGATCGGCAACGAGATCGCCCAGGCCGGCTTCGGCTGCTCGTCGATCGTGGGAATCGGCGGCGATCCCGTCCCCGGCTCCTCGTTCGTCGACGTGCTGGCGCTGTTCGAGGAGGACGACCAGACCGAGCTCGTGGTGCTCTCGGGCGAGATCGGCGGCTCGGCCGAGGAGGAGGCCGCCGAGTACATCGCCGAGAGCATGAGCAAGCCCGTGGTGGCCTACATCGCGGGCTTCACCGCGCCCGCCGGCAAGCAGATGGGGCACGCCGGCGCGATCGTGTCGGGCGCCGCCGGCACCGCCGCCGCGAAGGCGCAGGCGCTCGAAGCGCACGGGGTCCGCGTCGGCCGTACCCCCACCGAAGCCGCGTCGATCGCGGTCGAGGTGCTCGGCGGAGCGTCCGCCGCGACCGCCTGAGGCTACGCTTGCGGCGTGGACCCGCAGGTTGCAGCCAGCCTCGCCGAGCTGGAGCGCAAGCTCGACGCGCTCGAGCGCACGCTCTCGGGCCTGTCCTCGACCGGTGCGACGCCGGGCGCGGATCCGCTCGCGCCGAGCGCGGCGCCTCCCACCCGGATCATCGACGAGTCGGTGGAGGGCGGTGCGGGATCGATCACGATGCCGCTCGCACCGCCGCCGCCCCCGCCGGTGGCCGGCCCCCCTCCCCCTCCCGTTCAGGCTTCGCCGCCCCCACTCCCTCCGCTGCCGCCCGTGGCCGCGCCCGCTCCGCCCGTGAGCACGAGCCCGCCCGGCGCAGCCGAGCTGCTGCGCTTCCGCGAGCGGCTCGAGGCGGCCGCGCGCGAGCTGAGGGATGACTACGACGCGTTGCTCGGACGCCTAAGCTACGCCGCTATGCCCGCCGCCCCCCGATCCGCGATCTCCTTCGCACGCGGCGTTCCGTCGCTCGACATCATCGACGTGCAGGGCCTGCGCGACGCAGCCGTGCGTGCCTTCGACACGGACCCCGAAGGAACCACCGCGTACGGCACGTCGGTCGGCTACACGCGCCTGCGCGCGTGGATCGCGGACCGCCACGGCGTGGAGCCGGAGTGCGTTCTGGTGACGAACGGCTCGCTGCAGGCGGACGCCTTCCTGTTCGACGAGCTGGTGGGGAGCGGCTCAGAGGTGGTCGTGGAGCGGCCCACGTACGACCGCACGCTGCTCGGCCTCAAAGAGCGCGGCGCCGTGGTCCACGCGGTGTCGCTCGAGCAGGACGGGATCGACACCAACGAGCTCAGCGGGCTGCTCGCCGGCGGCGCGCGCCCCAAGCTCGCGCACGTGATCCCCAACTTCCAGAACCCCGCGGGCTACACGCTCTCGCTGCACAAGCGCCGCGCGCTGCTCGAACTCGCCGCCGCCCACGACTTCTACATCCTCGAGGACGACCCCTACGCCGACCTGCGCTTCACCGGCGAGCCGCAGCCGACGATGCTCTCGCTCGACCCGAGCCGCGTGGTGTACGCGTCGTCGTTCACCAAGACCGTGTGCCCGGGCGTGCGCGTTGGCTATCTCGTCGGCCCGCGCGAACTGATCGCGGGGATCGCGCGGCGCGCCACCAACACGTACATCTCGCCGGGCATGGTCTCCGAGGCGATCGTGTACGAGTTCTGCGCCTCCGGTGCGCTCGAGCGCTCGATCGAGACCGTCCGCACGGCCCTCGCCGAGCGCGCCCGCACGCTCGCCGCCGCGCTGCGCAGCGAGCTGCCCGACGCCGGGTTCGTCGAGCCGCAGGGCGGCTACTTCCTGTGGGTCACCCTCCCTCCCGGCACCAGTGTCGACGCTCTCTTCGACGCCGCCGCCGAGCGCGGCGTGGCGTTCGTCAAGGGCTCCGACTTCATGACCGACGGCGGCGACAACGCGCTGCGCCTCGCCTACTCCGGCGTCACCCCCGCCCAGATCGAAGAGGGCGTGGCGAGGCTCGCAGAGGCGTATCGGGCGCTCTAGCGAGAGCTCGTCCCCGCGCGGGAGCGCGCAAACGGGCGTCGTCCGCACGCACCAGGCGCCTGAGGGGGCCGAGAGCTAAGCCTCGCCAGGACGCAGGGAGCGAAATGTGCTTCGCACATGAGCGACCGAGGACGCCGCGAGGCGCCGGCTCTCGGCCCCCTCAGCGGCCGTAGCGCTGGCCGAGGACGAGCCGCTCCGGCAGCGCCGTCCGAGGCGGCGGCGACGGGTCCGCCGTCACCGACACGGTCTCCGCGACGCTGGTGGTGAGGGCGATGCGCCCGCCGCCTGGGGTCTCGAGCACCACGTGACTGGGCTCGCGCTCGGCGAGCACCCCCTCCATCCCCGGCTCGATGCCCGAGGCCTTCAGGTAGCGCAGGAGGTCCTCCGCCTCGTTCTCGAAGCGCAGCACGGACACCTTCGCCCCCGGCTCGACGTCTGCGAGCGGCACGCCCGCCAGGCGCGCCCCGGCGACGATCGGATGGCCGTGGGGGCACGTCTTGGCATCGCCGATCGCGGCGAGCATCCGCTCTTCGAGCACGGGCGACATCGCGTGCTCGAGGCGCTCGGCCTCCTCGTGGACCTCGTCCCACGGCACGCCCAGCACGTCCGTGAGGAAGCGCTCGATGAGGCGGTGGCGCCGGACGATGCTCTCCGCGTGCTCGGCGCCGCTGCCGGTGAACGAGATCGAGCGGTCGCTCGCGCGCGTGATGTAGCCGTCGCGCTCGAGCCGGCCGATCATCTCGTGCACGGTCGGCGCCGACAGCTGCATCGCACGGGAGAGGTTTGCGCCGGTCATCGGCAGGCCGGCCTCGTGCAGCCAGAACAGGCTCTGGAGGTACTCCTCCTCGGCCACCGTGGCCGTGTTGGCGCCGTCTTCGCTCACTGCAGTTGATGCTAGAGCGTCAGGTGTACAGCTGCTCGAAGCGGCACTCGCGTGCGGGCTTGTCATCGCGCCAGCGGCGCAGCTTGGCGCCGTGGCGGATGCGGGCGGCGGACACGTGGTCGAAGTCGATCTCCACCACCAGCTCGGGGCGCAGGCCGATCCACTCGAGCTCCTTGCCCGAGCTCCACCGGCTCGGGTCGGCCGACCCCCGCTCACCCGTCTCGTAGTCGGCGAGGAAGCCCACCAATCGGCGCTTCTCGGAGGCGGACAGCCCCGAGCAGTGCCCGACGACCCGCAGGTCATCGCCGTCGTAGAGGCCCAGGATCAGCGCGCCCACCGTCCCATCCTCCTTGCCGGGGCGCCATCCCACCACCACCGCGTCGATCGTCCGCACGCGCTTGACCTTCACCATCCCTTTGCGCTCGCCCGGTCTGTAGGGCGCGGAGCGCTCCTTCGCGATCGCACCCTCGGCGCTCGCGAGCCACTTCTGCGCCTCCTCCGGGCTCGCCACCGTCTCCATCAGCTCCACGGGCGCGTCGGCGAACCGCTTCTCGCCGAGCAGCCGCTCGAGGGCCGCCCGGCGCTCGGTGAACGGCTCGCCCATCAGCACCGCGCCGTCCGCGGCGAGCACGTCGAAGGCGACGTACACCGCGGGGGTCTCCTTGGAGAGCATCTGCACGCGTGACTCCGCGGGGTGGATGCGCTGTCCCAGCGCGTCGAAGTCCTCGCGGCCGTCGCCGTCGCGCACCACGATCTCACCGTCCAGGACGTACTCGCCCGCGGGCAGCACCAGCTCGGGGAAGTAGCGGCCGAGCGGCCGCCCGTTGCGCGACTGCAGGAACACCTCATCGCCGTCCACGAACGCCACGCAGCGGAAGCCGTCGAGCTTGACCTCGTAGCAGTAGTCCTCGCCCGTCGGCAGCTCACGGCGCGACAGCGCCAGCTGGGGCTTCAGCGGCGGCTGCAGGGGGAGCGTCACGACGCCGCCCGGGGCTTCCGCCGTTCCGCGCGCGACGGTGCCACGTGTTCGCGCTCGGCGGGGGTCATTGGTGGAAGGATGCCCGATCATGAAGGCAGGCACCCGCATCGCGGGGATTCCCGCTGGGCCGCTGCTCGCGGGCACCGGTCTCGGCGAGGCGCTCACCGCCGAGGAGTCGCTGGCGGCGCTCGCGCGCGGGCTGATCGCCGGCGGCGCCGAGCAGCCCGCCGTGTGCGCCCTGCCCGCCGCCCGCAGCCGTGACCCGATCGCCCTGCGCGACCTGCTCGCGCAGGGCGACTTCGACGCGCGGATGCATATCGCCCGCGCGCTCGTGATCTGCGAGCCGCGGCTCTCGCCGCGCACGCTCGCGCGGAGCGTCGCCTTCGAGCTGGCGACGCGTGCGCGCCAGGGAGGCGTGCCGGCGTTCGCCGTCGTGCGCTCCAGCAGGATCGACTCGTTCGCCGCGCGGATCCTGGACCTCCAGCAGATCGAGCTCGCCCACGACGCCCGCTCGCTCGGACGCGCGGGGCGAGCGCTGGCGCGTGCGCTCAGCGCTGGCAGGCAGGGCACCAGAACGTGATGCGGTTGTTCTCACCCTGCCCGCGCGAGCGGATCGCCGTCCCGCAGCGCAGGCACGGCAGGCCGGCGCGCCGGTAGACGCTCGCCGGACGGGCTCTGATCCCGTCGCGGACCGCCATCTGCATCCGCTCGCGAGCCCACAGCGCGAGCGCGAGCGCGAGCTCGTCATCGACGTCCGCGAGCGCCCGCCACGGGTCGGCGCGGCACGCGAAGCACGTCTCGGACTTCCACAGGTTGCCGAGCCCCGCCACGATCCGCTGGTCCAGCAGCGCGTCTCCGACCGAGCGGGTGGGGTCGTCCTCGCGCAGCCGTCGCAGGAACGCGTCCCCGTCGAAGCGCTCCCCCAGCACGTCGGGGCCGAGCCTCGACAGCTGCGGCAGCGAGCGCGCGCGCACGTCCGTCAGCAGCTCGAGCACCGGCCCGTCGAACTGCACCACCTCGAAGCCCGCGCCGCGCATCACCAGCCACGCCCGCGACCGCGCGCGGCGCCAGCGCTCCCCCTCGCGGGTGATCCCCCATGCGCCCGTCATGCGCAGGTGCGAGTGCAGCACCAGGCCGCCCTCGAAGCGGATCAGCAGATGCTTGCCCAGGGCCTCCGCCGTCAGCAGGGTGCGCCCGCCCAGGCGCTCGGGCCAGCGGTCGAGCCGGTGCCGCGGGTGCGGCGTCGCGAGCTCCTCGGGGACGGTGCCCGCGAGCGCCCCGCCGATACGCAGCGCGGCGCGGTGGATCGTGTCGCCCTCGGGCACCCGCGGTCAGGCGGGGGCGCGGGCGGCGATGGAGCGAGCCACCTCGGCGACGAGCCGCACCGCTCCCGCGACGGTGCCATAGTCGAGGTTCTCCGGCGTGTCGCTCATGAGGTGGTAGTTGGCGGGCGAGCGCCACGGCTCGATCGACACCAGCGTCGCGATCGGGTATCCGGCGCGGCTGGGGATGATGCTGTCCGTGGAGGCCCGCGCGCGGTAGCCGCGTTCGAACGGCACACCGATCCGCTCGGCGCAGTCCTCCACCAGGTCGCGGATCCACGGGCCGGCGTACTCCTCCATCCACACCGGCCCCTCGGCCTCGAGCAGCACGAGCTTGGAGGAGCCGACCGTGTCGAGGTTCACGAACCACGTGCGCTCGGGGTCGAGGTCCGCCGCGTGCGATGCCATGAACGCGCGGATCCCGTCCTGGAGCGTCTCCTCGGCGCCGCACGAGACGAGCAGCACGTCGAGGCCCCGGATCGGCTCGGCGGCGAGCTGCTCGGCGAGCGCGACGATGCTCGCCACTCCGGACAGGTTGTCGTTCGCGCCCTGCACGGTCTCGCTCCGCCACATGTCTGCGATGAAGAACGTGGCGATCGCGCCGATCGCGACGCCCAGCCTGCCGGGGGTCCGGCGCCCGGTCAGCGCGGTCACGAGCGTGAGCACGGGGCCCGCGAGCCCCAACCACCACTGCGGCGGCGGCGTCTTGTGCGCTTCGATCAGCTCCGGTTTGCGCTCGAAGACCTTCTGCTGCAGCGTCTGGTCGAAGATCAAGCCCGTCTGCGGGGCGTCGTGGTGGGCGATCACCACCAGCGTGCCGACGCTGTCGCCCGCGGCGTCGATCCGGGCCAGCACGTTCTGCGTCGTGCGCCGTCTCCGCACCGCCCTGCGAAGCAGCCGCGGGCCGTTCTGGGCCTCGTCGACGATCCCCGCGATCACCCCCGCGGAGATCAGCGCTCCCAGTCCGCGCCGCCGTCCCTGCGCGAGCAGCGCGCCCAGCAGTCCCAGCGCACCCAGCCCGGTGGCGGTCGGCGGGAACGTGCCCCACGACGGCTCGTCCTCGACGCTCACCTGTACGCCCGGCACACTGCGGAAGCGCTCGGCGAGCCAGTCCGCTGCTTCGCGCTCGCCGGCCGTGCACGCCCTGCGGCGCATGGGCGCGAGCTGCTCGACGACCTCGCGGAGCACCTCGGTGACTCCTGCGCTGGTGGCTGGTGAGCTCACAAGAAGCATTGTGACTCACCGCGGTACGTGGGCACCTCGTCCACGACCGCACCGCCAGAGAGCAGGTGCAGGGCGTCGAAGCGCTCGCACAGCTCGCCGGCCTTGGCGTGGCGCATGTACACGCGTGACCCGACCGCGAGCGCGTCGGCGGCCGCACCCAGCAGCGGCGTCTGCACCTCGCCGGCGCCCTCCATGCGGTCCAGGCGCAGCCCCGCCGGCAGGTGCGGCCTCGGCAGCCGGGCGCCGTCTCCCGCGCCCGACGCGAGGTAGCCGCCGCCGAGCACCGTGACGATGCCCGGGCCCGGGCGCCGCACCACGGGCAGCGCGAACAGCGCGGCCGGCGCGGGCGTGAACGCGGTGTAGGCGTCGAACAGCGTGGGCCCGTACAGCCCCGATCCGGCGGCCACCTCGGTCACCGCCGCCTCCGCCGCCGTGCTCTCGATGCTGCCGGTGCCGCCGCCGTTGACGAGCTCCAGCGGCGGCTCGCCCGCGGAGGCGAGCTCGCGCTCCACCGCTGCGACGATCGCCGCGCGCCTCACCGCCAGCTCGCCGACCGAGCGCCGCTGCATCGCCCTGATGGCGAGGCCGCGCACGGGCGAACCCGCGGGCGCGTCGCCGATGCCGGCGACCTGGGCCTCGTAGACCATGATCGCCACGAGCCTCAGGGGCGCCCGCGCGAGGATCTCGCGCGCGAGCGCGGCGGCCTGCCCGGGCGCGTGCACGGGCGAGCGTTTCGCGCCCACGCGGACCCGCCCGCCGAGCACCGGCAGCCTCGCGTCGATGTCGATGCACACCCGCACCGTGCGCGGGGCCGCGTCGTCCACCGCAGCCGTGATCAGGTCGAGCTGCTCGGCCGAGTCGACCATCACGGTCACGCGCGGGCCGAGCGGCCCCGCGAGCTGCGCGAGCGCCTGACGATCGGCGGTGGGATAGGCGACGAGCAGATCCTCCTCACCCCCCTCGGCGAGCCACAGCGCCTCCGGGAGCGTGAATGCGAGCGTGCCCTCGTACCCGGGCCGCGCGAGCACCCGCTGCTGCAGCGCCCGGCAGCGGACCGACTTGCTCGCCAGGCGCAGCGGCTTTCCCCCCGCGCGGCGTTCCATGTCGGCCGCGTTCGCGTCGAACGCGTCGAGGTCGACGAGCGCGAACGGCGCCCGCAGCGACGCGGTTGCCTCCTCCAGCCGGGCGTAGGGGTCTTCAGCCACCGATCGGCCCGAGAACGCGCTCGGTCCACTCGTTGGCGAACACGCCGTTCGGGTCCACGCGGGCGCGCACCTGCGCGAACCGATCCCACTCGGCGTAGCGCGGCCGGAGTTTGGCGGCGGTCTGGAAGTGGCGCTTGCCCCAGTGCGGGCGCCCGTCGAGGTCTTCCATGATCGCCTCGACGGCGCGGAAGTACGGCTCCCACTCCATGCCCTCGAACATGTGCACCGCGACGAAGCCGCTGTCGCGGGCCGCGGCCGTGCTGAGCATCGCATCGTCGGAGGCCACCGTGCGCACCTCGATGGGGAACGGGACGGCGAAGCCCCGCTCGGGGATCATCGCCATCACGCGCCCAACCGCCTCGGCGGTCCGTGCGCGCGGGACCGCGTACTCCATCTCCGTGAAGCGCACCAGCCGCGGGCTCGCGAAGATCGCCGCCGAGCTCTCGATGCGCTCGGTGCGTCCCGCCAGGCGCGTGACGAGCCGGTTGATCCGTGGGATCGCCGTGTGCGCGCGCCGCCCCGCGCGGCAGAACAGCCCGAACGCGTGGTTGTTCATCAGCACGTCGTTCACGTAGGCACTCGCGCGGCTGCGCGGCCGTGGCGGCTGCTCGGTGCGGTTGTTCGTTCGCGTGAGCGCGGTGTCGGCGTGCGGGAACACGAAGAACTCGAAGTGGTCGTTGGCGAGCGCGATCTCCTCGAAGCGCTCGAGCGTGTCGGCGAGCGGTGCAGGGGCGTCGATGCCGTGCAGCGTGAACGCGGGCACACAGCGCAGCGTGACCTCAGCGACCACGCCCAGCGATCCCAGCCCCACGCGCGCCGCGCGGAACAGCTCCGGGTCCTGCTCCGGTGAGCAGCGCACCAGCGAGCCGTCGCCGAGCACGAGCGCGAGCTCGCTGACCTGGGTGGGGATGTTGCCGAGGCGCGAACCCGTGCCATGCGTGGCGGTGGCGATCGCGCCGCCGATGCTCTGCACGTCGATGTCGCCGAGGTTCTCCAGCGCGAGCCCCTCCTGCGCCAGGCGCACGCCCAGCTCGCGGATGGTGATGCCGGCCTCCACCCGCACCGCGCCGCTCGCGCGGTCCACGTCGAGCACGCGGCGCATGTTCTCGAGCGAGACCATCAGGCCGTCGGTGAGCGCGATGTCGCTGAACGAGTGGCCGGCGCCGCGCACGCGCACGCGCAGCCCCGACGTCGCGGCGTCCGCCACCGCCGCCCGCAGGTCCTCGAGCGTCGCGGGGCTCGTCATCCGCGCGGGGCGGCAGCGCTGGTCGCCGGCCCAGTTGCGCCACCCCACTCCGCGCGCGTCGTGATCGCTAGGCTCGCTCATCAGATGGACGAGCGCGAGCCTACTGCGAGCACGGCCGTCCGCGCTCCCCGCGCACGTTCGCTCTCGACACCTGGATCGCGCCGCGCGACCGTTATCGGCGCGGGCTCGTTCGGCACAGCGCTGGCGGTGCTGCTCGATCGCGGGGGTATGCGCACCACCCTGCAGACCAGGACCGTCGAGCAGGCGGCCACGCTCGCGGCAGAGCGGGAGAACAGCGTCTACCTGCCCGGCGTCTCGCTGCCAGGGACGCTCCGGATCGAGCCGGCGAGCGCCGGGGTCGCACGAGCTGACTACGTGTTCCTCGCGGTGCCCTCGCGCGGGCTCGCCGAAGTCATCGACCAGCTCGCGAGCGCGGGGCTCGGGCGTCGCACCGCGGTCGTGTCGGTCGCCAAGGGCCTCGTCGCGCCTGCGGGCCTGCCGCCGACCGTGGTGCTGCGCGACCGCTTCGGCGCGGCGCGGGTTGCGTGCATCGGCGGGCCGGCGCACGCGCAGGAGATGGTCCACCACGGCGCGGGGCTCGTCGCGGCGTCCAGCTCGGAAGAGCTCGCGAGCGCGCTGGCGGCGGTGTTCACGCGCGCGGGGGTGGTGTGCGAGCGCTCGGACGACCCCGTGGGGGTGGAGCTCGCCGGCGCAGCCAAGAACGCCGCGGCACTGGCGGCCGGCGCCACCGAGGCACAGGGGCTCAACGCGGCGGGCGCCGCGGCGGGGCACATCTTCGCGGAGGTCTGGCGCTTCGCCGAGCAGCTCGGCGCAAGGCCGGAGTCGATGATCGGCCTCGCCGGGGCGGGCGACCTGCTCGCGACCGCGCTCGCGCGCGAGAGCCGCAATCGCCGCGCGGGCGAGCTGCTCGCCGCCGGCGTGCCGGCGGCGGAGATCCCGGTGCAGATCGGGCAGGCGGTCGAGTCGCTCGAGTCTGTCCCGCTGCTCGCGGCCGCGCTCGCGGGGGCGCAGCTGGGCGCGCCCGTGACCTCCGCGCTCGCGCGTCTGATCGCGGGCGAGCTGCCGCTCAACGACTGGGTGAAGCTGGTCCGAGCCACCGTGCCGCCTCCCGCGCTCTGGCGGCGGCGACCGCGTCCCGGGTTCTGGCGGCGGACGTGGCGCTCGCTGAGGCGCTCGCCCGGCTAGCGCTCTCCGCCCATCAGCTCCGTCACCACCGCCTCGTAGACGCCGGCGCCGTGCGCTGCCTCGGCAACACGGGCGTTGGGGTGCCGCGCCACCGCCTCCCGGATCGACGGATCGCGCGCGACCGCGTTGGCGACGAGCCACATCGAGCCGACCTCGGCCGCACACGCGAGATCCTCGCGCGAGTCCCCCACCGCGAACGTCTCCTCGCGCGCCAACCCGCGCGCCCGCCGGTGCAGCGCGACGGCGGCGACCTTCGACGCCCCCGCCGGCACGAGGTGATAGCCGCGCACGTGCGGCAGCGCGGCGAGCGCCTCCGAGCGCCTGCTGACGACCCCGTTGTCCACGAGACGCAGGTGCTCGTGGCCCTCGGCGGCGAGCAGCGCATCGACCTCCTCGGCATCCACGAGCCCCCGAAACAGGTGCGAGACCTCGCGCTGGATGTGCCACGGCTCGTGATACTCGAGAAATCCGGCGTAGCGCTCGAGCAACAAAGCGGGGGCGCCGCTGCCCTCGATCTGCTCGGCGATCGTCAGCTCGCCGGGGAGCAGCGGCCCCGTGAGCCAGTGCTCCTCGCCCTCGAGCACCAGGCACGCCCCCGACTCGAAGATGAACGAGCTCTGCCCGAGCAGGCGCGCGTCCTCGTGCACCTGCGCGCGGCGCCGCCCGGACATGAGCAGCACCTCCACGCCCGCGCGCAGGCATACCTGGACGGCGCGCACGCCGTCGATCGTGATGTTCCCGTCGCCGTCGTGCAGCATCGACGCGCCCCGCCCCAACAGCGTGCTGTCGAGGTCGAGGTACAGACAGCGGATGCTCATGCGGTGGAGAGCGAGTCGTACGCCGGGCGCTCGGGCGGCGCGGTGTCGGGCACACCGTGGAGGCGACCCTCCGCGCTGACCCGGCGGGCGATCGTCGCGAGCACGGAGGCCGCCATCGGCGTCAGCGCGGAGAGCGGCTGGCTGCGGTTCCGGTGCAGCCCCAGATCGACCTGGGCGAGCCCGTCGAGGCCGACCCGCTGCCAGGCGTCGATCAGCATCGCCACCTCGACCCCGTAGCCGGTCGTGAACGGGAGCGCCGTGAGCAGCTCGCGGCGTGCCGCCACCTCGCCCGCCAGCGGCTGGCGGATCTCGGCGAGCTCGGGGTAGAACAGCGCGAGCGCCGGTCGCGCGAGCAGATGGTTGACGCGACCGCCGCCGCCCGGCAGCTCCACGCCCTCGTGCGTGAGCGGGCGCTCGTAGAAGGCCTTCACGAACGACACCTGCGGCTCCTCGATCAGCGGCCCGAGCAGGCCGGTGGCGTAATGCGCGGAGAACTCGGTCACGTCCGCATCGAGGAACACGACGACGTCGCTCTCGATCGCCGCGAGCGCGCGCCACATCGCATCGCCCTTGCCGAGCACGGGTCCCTGCGCGGGCGCCAGCTCGGCCTCCTGCACCACCCGTGCGCCCGCCTGCTCCGCGATCGCCGCGGTCCCGTCGACGGACGCGGCGTCGACGACGAGCACCTCGTCGATCGCGCCCGCCTCGCGCAGCCCGGCGAGCTGTGCGACGGTGGGGCCGATCGTCACCGCGCACTCGCGCGCGGGAAGGCAAGCGGTCACCGAGACCTCGCGGACGGCCGCGATCTGCTCGGCCGAGTAACGGGAATGATGGAAGGAGCGTCGTTGCGCCCAGCGCTCGGCGGCGGTGGCGGCCATCGCCTCTACTATCTCAAGTCCTTGGCCCTGGATCGCAGAATCGAGCCCTGGAGCGCACTGCTCGACGAGGGCCGCGGTGACGGCAGGCTCGTGCGGGAGTCGAGCGAGGGACCACGGCGGGCGCGGCTGTGCGAGCCGCCCTCCGAGCTCCACGCCGACGTGCTCGCCGCGCTCGCCCGCACGGGCATCGAGCGCCTGTATTCGCACCAGCGCGACGCGCTGCTCGCCGCGTGGGACGGCCCGACGATCGTGACCACCGGGACCGCATCGGGGAAGTCGCTGTGCTTCAACCTGCCGACGCTCGACGTCCTCTGCCGCGACCGGCGCGCCCGCGCCCTGTACCTGTACCCGACCAAGGCGCTGGCCCAGGACCAGGCACGGGCGCTCGCGGCGCTGGGCCTCGGAGCGCGCGTGCGCCCGGCGATCTACGACGGCGACACGCCGCGCGAGGCTCGGGCGCAGATCCGGCGCGACGCAAACGTGGTGCTGACCAACCCGGACATGCTCCACGTGGGCGTGCTGCCCAACCATCCCGCCTGGGGCGAGCTGTTCGCGAACCTGGCGGTCGTGGTGGTGGACGAGGCGCACGTGTACCGCGGCGTGTTCGGCTCGCACGTCGCCAACGTGCTGCGCCGCCTGCGGCGGGTGGCGGCGGCGTACGGGACCGAGCCCCGCTTCCTGATGGCGTCGGCGACGATCGCCAACCCGCTCGAGCTGGCCGAGCGCCTCACCGGGCTCGAGGACTTCGTCCTGGTCGACGACGACGGCTCCTCGCACGCGCGGAGAAGGATCGCGGTGTGGAACCCGCCGCTCACCGACGAGGCGCTCGGCGAACGTCGCTCCGCGCTGGGCGAGGCCGGCGAGCTGCTCGCCCGGCTCGTCGCCGACGGCGCCCGCGCGATCTGCTTCATGAAGTCCCGCAAGGGCGTCGAGGTGTTGAGCCAGGTGGTGCGCGCGGAGCTCGCGGGTTCGGCGCCCGAGCTCGCGGAGCTGGTGGTGCCCTACCGCGCCGGCTACACGCCCCAGCAGCGGCGCGAGCTCGAGGGCAGGCTGATGCGCGGCGAGCTGCGTGCGGTGATCACGACGGACGCGCTCGAGCTGGGGATCGACATCGGCGAGCTGGACGCGGCGGTGGTGGTGACGTTCCCGGGAACGGTCGCCTCGCTGCGTCAGATGTGGGGCAGGGCGGGTCGCCGGGGGCGCGGGCTGGCCGTGTACGTGGCGGGCGAGGACGCGCTGGACCAGTTCTTCTGCCGCCATCCGGAGGAGTTCCTGGAGCGCCCGGTCGAGGCCGCGATCCTCGACCACGAGAGCCCGCTGATCCACCGCGCGCACCTGCTGTGCGCCGCGCACGAGGGCCCGCTCGACGCCGCCGACGCGGAGTTCCTCGGTCCCCGCTGGGAGTCCCATGCCGAGCAGCTCGAGGCCCAGGGCGAGCTGCGCCGCCGCCCCACGACCGATCAGTTCGTGCTTCGGCGCGCGGGCTCATATCCGGCGGCGGAGGTGTCGCTGCGCTCGGCCTCGCCGGACTCGTTCGCGATCGTCGACGTGTCCTCGGGCGAGCTGCTCGGCACCACCGAGGCCGCACGCGCACACTCCACCGTCCACGCGGGCGCGGTGTACGTCCACCTCGGGCGCTCCTACGAGGTGCGCGAGCTCGACCTCGACGGTCGCCGCGCGTTCGTGGCGCCGTTCCAGGGCGACTGGTACACGCAGCCCAAGCGAGAGACAGACACGGAGATCACGCGGCTGCTCGACCGCCGCGAGGTGGGCGGCGTGACGCTGTCGCTAGGGGAGGTGCAGGTGACGGACACCGTGCTCGCCTACCAGCGCAGGCGCATCGCCGACCACGTCCCGATCGACCTCAACGGGCTGGAGCTGCCGCCGACCAGCTTCGCCACGCAGGCTCTCTGGTACGAGCTGGATGCGGGCGCCCTCGCGGAGGCCATTCCGCTCGAGGCGCTGCTCGGGGCGCTGCACGCGACCGAGCACGCGCAGA
>Ga0187823_10000199_pt1 | contig 14623 bp, 14 predicted proteins | sample NC_wetland_sal_i_12_FD_132968 | JGI IMG/M metagenome (GOLD analysis project Ga0187823, IMG submission 132968) | Wetland sediment microbial communities from Neuse River Estuary, North Carolina, USA - SourceSoil_3 | ecosystem: Environmental > Aquatic > Freshwater > Wetlands > Sediment | place...
ACCACGGCCGCGGCCGGCCACGATGCGTCTTCAAACTTTTCTTCCCTCCAGGCGTTGCCGGTTTGCTCCGGAGCGGTCTTCCAATCAAGGCCGGAGACGAAGCGTTCGATTTTGCCATCCGCCGTCTGTACCCGCAGAAGCGCAATGAATCCAGCTTGCGCCGGCCGGTTGCGCTCCTGCTGAACAATCGCCTCAGCCGCCACGGAATTGGCGCCTGCATGCAGCAGCTTGCCCACCTGCAGGACTCGGAAATAACCCCATGGATCCTGAGCTCGGCCGAACTTGCCCATGGGCGACTCGACCACAACCTGCTTGCCGTTGACCCAGGCTGCCACGTTGTCCTTGGCGGTGATGAAGAGCGTGGCCTCTTTGGGTCTCTGCGCCAGCTTGAAGTTGAAGCGGAAATCGTGTTTGCCGGGAGTGGCCCTGGTCAGCGCGTTGTCATCCGCCGCCCAGATCCACTTCGGCGCAGACTCATAATCTCCGCGCTCGAGCGGCATGTCCCGGGTGATCCATTTCGCCTTCCAGTCCTGGGGGGAAAGCAGTCCCATCTCCCACCAGCTGGCCGGGCTGTAGGGCGAAGCGTGCCCCTGGGGATCCCATACCCGCACCTGCCAGTAGTAGCGCCAGCGAGATTCAACCGTGGGTCCAGAGTAGGGAACATTGACCGACTGGTCGGATTCAACCCGGCCGCTGTCCCAAACATCGGATCGATCCTGTGCCAGGTTCTCAGGCGAGCTGGCCACGCGAATCTCATACGCCGCTTGCCGGGCGCCCCGTCTGGAATCCTGAAGCTGCCAGGAAAGCCGGGGATGCGCGATGTCGATTCCCAGCGGCTCCTTCATGCCTTCGCATTGCAGGTGGTCGGGCGCATGGCCGTCGAAAGCCGAAGCCGGGGAAGAAAGCGCGCCGTTCGCAAGAAACAGGAGAACCAGAGTCAGCCCCAGGCGGCCGAAGTCAGGGATTCGCCTGCTGCCGTGGCCAACGGCATGCTTCGGCACGTCTGCAGTCTTCGATTGGCTCATGGAAACGCTCCTGTTAAAGTTCCCTATTGTAGTTATTTGCGTTTTGAATTTATACCAGATTGGTCGCACCCGGCGTTTTCCCTCCCGGCGTTAAAAAACGCATCCCTCCAGGTAATGTGACGCTGATCACAGACAGCTATTTCAAGAATATTGATAGTAGCCGTGCGGGCCTTATGGGTTTGCGGTAAAGCTCGGCTTCGACTGACAAGAGTGAGCAATTTTGGACAGAAGCGGCCCGCGTAATTCTTTTAGTCTCGACCAACCCGGAACCAGGGGAGGCCTGTGGCCGTGAAGACATATCGAACTTCGGGACACAACTTGAGACGCAACTCGAGCCCGCGGAGCACTCGGATGAGGCGCAGCAAGACACCAAAACGATTGGCGTTGTCCTTGATCCTGACGTGGGCTGCTGTGTTTCTCGCGGCGCCCGTGGCCGCCGGTGCCGCCGACAAACCCAAGCAGACCCCGGAAGCCCCCTCCACCCGCTACCAGCGAGTTACCGACCCATCGCTCTACGTCGGCGCCGAGACCTGTAAGACCTGCCACGAAGACATCTTCAACAACTATGAGAAAACGCCCCACTTCGTGACCACGCTCGAGAACAAGCGCGGCCCGGAATGGCAGGGTTGCGAAGCTTGTCACGGGCCGGGCAAGGAACATGTGGAGAGCGGCGGCGACAAAACCAAGATATTTACCTTCAAAGGGGCTTCCGCCGAAGCCTCAAGCGCGCGCTGCCTCGACTGCCACTCTTACGGAGAAGAGCACAGTAACTTTGCCCGCTCGGCACACTTGCAGAATAACGTCGGTTGCATCGACTGTCATTCCCCTCACCACGCCAAGGAAAGCGAACACCTGATGAAGGAGAAGCAGCCGCAGCTTTGCTACGGTTGCCATCTGGAAGCCAAGCAGCAGTTCAATCGTCCTTTCCATCACCGGGTGAATGAAGGCATGGTGCAGTGCACCGACTGCCATAACCCGCACGGCGGGTTCCAGACCCGGCAGCTGCGGGCAACGGCCTCCAGTGACGCGGTTTGCTTCAAGTGCCATTCGGAGAAAGCTGGGCCGTTCGTGCATGAGCATCCTCCGGTCAAGACCGAAGGCTGCGTTTCCTGCCACACTCCGCACGGATCCGCCAACCCTCGCCTGCTGAAACGCAGCCAGGTCAATCTGATGTGCCTGGAGTGCCATTCGCTCACCATCGACGCTGGCGCTCCGGCTACTCCGACTTTCCATAACCAGGCCCAGAAGTATCAGGCATGCACGCTGTGTCACGTTGCGATTCACGGATCGAACTTCGATCCTTTCTTCTTCAAATAGGTGGAGCATGGGCAAGGAACACAAACCAGGGCGATCGCTTCGGAATCATCCGCGGAGTTGGGCCTTCGCGAGCGGAGTTGCCTTGCTGGCTTTTGTGGCGGTGACCGGCGCATGGTCCCAGCAGGCCGCGGAGGGAGACGGCATCGACTCCGGCAACTACAACATCAAGCAGTCGGTGGAATTCGGCTACCGCTTCACCGACTTCACCGGGAGCCAGGCTACCTACGGCACCTTCGTGAACCTGCAGCAGGGCCCGCGCCTGCTGGATATGACTCTGGAGATGCGGTCGCTCGACCACCATGGCCTGTTATTCGACCGCCTCTACCTGAGCAACTTCGGATACGGCGGCGATCCCAATAACGTCTCCCGCCTCCGCGTCGGCAAGAACAAGTGGTACGATTTCAGCGCGCTTTTTCGCCGCGACGAGAACGTGTGGGACTATTCTCTGTTGGCCAACCCGCTGAACCCGGCCAGCACCTTTACCAATGCTCCCGCCGGTTTCAATCCCATCATCGGCACTTCGCCGCACCTGTTTAACACCCGCCGCCGCATGGGTGACTACGATCTGACCCTGCTGCCCGATTCGAAAGTGCGCTTCCGCCTGGGCTATTCACGCAATGTGAACGAAGGCCCGTCTTTCAGCACCCTGCACCAGGGCACCGAGGCCCTGCTGCTGCAGAATTACAGAAACACGGTGAACGCCTATCGCCTGGGCGTGGATTTTAAGTTGCTGCCGAAAACCAATATCAGCTACGACCAGATCTTTAATTACTTCAAAGGTGACACCGGACAGACGGACCAGAACCAACAATTCGCACTGGCCAATGGCACTCCAGTGGATATTGGAATCTCGCTGAATGCCGCCGCCAACCAGCCTTGCGGCGGGACATTTCTTCCGACCGGAGGTATCAATCCCGCATGCAACGGGTTCCTCAGCTACAGCCGCAACGGCCGGGTGCGCACCAGCATGCCCACCGAGCAACTCAGCTTTCAGTCCACCTACTTCAAGAACGTGGACCTCTCCGGCCGTGCCAGCTATACCGGTGGCGACATGAACGTGTTTGGATATCAGGAATTGCTGAGCGGCCGCGAGAGCCGCACCAACCTCAGAAACAATGAGGTTTCCGGCCCGGCGTCGGGCCGCCACGTGGCCGCCACGGTCGACTTCGGCGCGACCTGGCACGTCACCGACAAGTTCCGCATGCTGGATACCTTCACTTTTTCCAGCTTCCGGAACCCGGCGCAGTTTGGTTCCTCCAATTGCCAATTCTTTAGCCCCAGTCTCACGACGGCTCCTAATATTTTCAACCCTACGCCCACGGCCGGATGCACATTGCCTGCCGATGGCGTGGTGGGGATCCCGGTGCACAGCACGTCTTCCGCCGCGGACGTCTTTCAGAATTTCTCCAGCCTGCTGCTGAAACAGGACGAGAAGACCAACCTGTTCCAGCTCGAATATGACTTCACCCGCAGGCTTGGCGCGCGCCTGGGCTATCGCTTTCGTCATCGCGCCATCGCCGATTCCGACTTCGAACGCACCGCAGAGCTTTTCTATCCTTCCAATGCGAACCGCGGCGACTGCGCCCTGGTGGCCGGGCTGCTGCCGGCGGGATGCACCGCCAACGGCGATGGCTCGTTCACCTTCAAGACTCCGCTCCCCATCGCGACCGATACCGGCGAAGTTCTGATCAACGAGCATTCCGGCTTGTTCGGGATCTGGGCGCGGCCGACCGATGCCTGGCGCATCAACCTCGATATGGAACTGGCCAGCGCGGACAATTCCTTCACCCGCATCAGCCCGCGGGAATGGCAGGAGTATCGCCTGCGCACCACTTACAAAGTGGCGAGCTGGGTGAATCTCAACGGGTCCGTCAATATTCTGGAGAAACGCAACAACGTTTCCGAGATCAACAATCTGCAACACAGTCGTCTGTATGGAGGGGGCGCGATCTTCGAACCGAACGACCGCCTCTCCCTGGAACTGGGCTACGACTACAGCGACGATTTCTCCCAGATCCTGGTCTGCTTCGTCAGCACCGTGGCGCCGGCCGGGATAGCCAAGTGCCCGGGTTCGACCGTCCTGAGCGAAGAGCTGTCGATCTACACCAACAAGTCACACTACGGTTATTTCGACGTGATGTGGAGGCCCATCCACCGGCTGACCACCCATCTTGGCTACAACGTGACCAGTACGACCGGCAGTGCGCTGTTCCTGAACCCGAACGCTCCCACCGGACCGCTCGACTCGAACTACCACCGCCCTTATGGCGGTTTTGATTACCTGTTCGCCAAGGGCTTGACCGGCAAGGCGTATTGGGGATATTACGGCTATCATGAAGACCCAAGTCTGGTCCCGCAGGATTTGGTTGCGCCGCGGAACTTCCGCGGTAACCTGGTCACGCTTTCCATGCGGTACGCATTCTAGGTCACACTGAAATAGCTGGCGGAATCTTCCGGAGGAACTGTGGCAAAGATTGAGACTGTTCTTACGCGCACTCTACTCGCTACGCTCGCGACGGCAATCATCCTGTGGGGAACGGCACTGGCCGCACAAGATGCCGCCGCCACTTACAAGGCAAAGTGCTCAGCCTGCCACGGCGCGGACGCCAAGGGCGAAACTCCGGTAGGAAAGAAGATGGGAATCAAAGACCTGGCCTCGCCGGAAGTACAGAAGATGAGCGATGACGAAATGACCGCGATCATTGCGGACGGCAAGAACAAAATGCCGAGCTACAAGAAGAGCCTGAAACCGGAGCAGATAAAAGAACTCGTAGGATACCTGCGCTCCCTGGCCAAGAAATAAGATTCAATGCAGGCGCGAGCGTCCGCGCTCGTGCGGCAGCGCCCGAGACGCCTCCGCACTCGCGCCTAATTGAGATCGGGCATCCGATATGCATTTTCCCACGGTATGGTTGCTGTCCCTGATCGCTTTCAGCGTGGCGCTGATTGGCGTACTGGCGGCGTGGCCCGGACTGACCGCCACCCGCAGGGGGAAGATTCTCGCATTCCTCGTCCTGTTCCTGTTGCCTTTGCTTTGCATGGCGATGGGCGTCTCTTCGGAATTCGAACGCTCCAAGACCACTTCGTTCTGCCTCTCCTGCCACATCATGGCGTCTCACGGTCGCAGCCTCTACGTGGATGACTCGACCTACCTCGCCGCGGCGCACTTTCAGAACCATCGCGTCCCGGCCGACCAGGCCTGCTACACCTGTCACACCAACTATGCGATGTTCGGCGGGTTCCGGGCCAAGCTGAATGGCTTGCATCACGTCTATGTGCAATATTTCGGCAAGCCCCACGACCCCATTGTTCTTTATGAACCCTACAACAACCGGGAATGCCTCCACTGCCACCTGGGCGCCCGCTCCTTCGAAGAGGGAGCGGTTCATACCGCGGATCCGGACCTGCTTCCGGCGGTGAAGGCCAATAAGGTTTCCTGCCTCTCCAGCGGATGCCATGACGTGGTACACAACGTGGGCCAGTTGAACAACGTGAAGTTCTGGAAGGGAGACTAGTGACCGCAGCGATCAATGAACTCGAGAAACGACTCCGGCTGGCCGGGATGCTGCTGATCATCGGGCTCCTGGTTGAGGCCGTCTGCCTGCTGTGGGCCCGGCCCCTTGCCTTCATCCTTCTCGTCGTAGCCGGCGGCCTGCTGTGCATATCCGGGATTGCGGTATACCTTTATTCGCTGGTTTCCGTCGACCAGGCCGCATCCGAGCGATGACACCCGAATGCCGTCCGCCCGCGTTCGAACCGGTCACAGTGAACGCGTCCAGTTGCAAAATTCACCTGCTGGCGGCGACAATCTTGTGTGCAGCCTGCTCAATCAGACGACGCTCCGGTCTTTCCCGCCGGAAACCCGTTTCAACCCGGCGCCATGGTGCTTTTGACCCTGGGAAATCCTAGAGAGAAATTCTGGGGCCTGGTTCTTGCCTTGACCGCTCCAGGACTCAGCCTCTCCGGCATCGAATTGGGCTCATTCGAAGATCTGATCTCCATGATCAAAGCGGGCGATCCGCCGTCTTTCGGCGTAGTCTTCTTTCCCATGCATCGCATCGAGCGGGTGGAGCTCGATTCATCGGATGGCGGCATCCCTTCGCTTTCTGAACGCTTCACCGCGAAAACCGGCATGCACCCGGCTTCCGTTCTTGCCCGTCATCTGCCGCAGACCTCCATCCGGACGGACCTGAAATGAAGCTCTCTCAACTGCTCACCGCGCCCAACCAACTCACCCTGCTGCGCATGATGTTCGTGCCCTTTATCGTGATTGATCTGGTCGGCGGCCACTACCGATGGGCGCTCATTCTGTTTGTCCTCGCGGGCTTCAGTGACGGTCTCGACGGACTGCTGGCCCGCACGCTCAAGCAGCAGACGGTGCTGGGCCAGTACCTCGATCCCATCGCCGACAAGCTTTTGCTCAGCACCATGTTCATGGTGCTGGCGATTTTGCACAAGATTGCCTGGAAGTACACGGTATTGGTTTTCAGCCGCGATATCTCGATCCTGTTCGCCAGCGCCGTCCTTTACGCCATCGCCGGCCTGCGCGACTTCCGTCCCAGCATCTTCGGCAAGGCCAACACTTTTGCCCAGGTGGCCGCGGTTTTTTTCGTGATGCTGTTCCAGATCAAGCATGACCGCTGGGTCTGGCTGACGCAGACCACGCTGCTTCATGCGACCGTCGCTTTCACCGTGGTGTCGGCGGTGCACTATGTGTTTCTTGTGGGCCAGCGCCTGCACGGCGCCGGCCACGTCTCCGCGGACACACCTAAATCGGCGAAAGGCTCAATTTGACCCTCTTTCTGGTCTCCCCCTAGAATTGACGATCCTGTCCCCGTATTTCTCCACCTTATGGCCCTGCGCCTGTACAACACGCTTTCCGGCAAGATAGAGGAATTCCATCCGCTCAAGAACAATGAAGTGCGGATGTACGCTTGCGGCCCCACGGTCTACGATTACGGTCACATCGGCAACTTCCGGACCTTTGTCGCGGTCGATATCCTGCGCCGCTTCTTTCGTCAGAGCGGTTTCAAAGTGCGCCACGTCATGAACATTACCGACGTGGACGACAAGATCATCCGCAACGCGGCCCAGGAAGGCTTGAGCGTCAAGGATTACACCGCCAAATACGAGAAGGCCTTTCTCGAGGACAGCGCCACCCTGAATATCGAGCCGCCTCTCCTGGTCCGCGCCACCGAACATATCGCGGAGATGGCGCGCTTCATTGCGGAGTTGGAGAAAAAAGGCTTCGCCTATCGCACCGATGACGGTTCTTATTATTTTCGGATTGCCCGGTTTCCCGGCTACGGCAAGCTTTCAAAAAAGGATTTCGCGGGAATGGAAGACGGCGCGCGCGTCGATGTGGACGAATACGAAAAGGACAATGCTCGCGACTTTGCGCTGTGGAAAGCGCCTAAACCGGGGGAGGCGTTCTGGGAAAGTTCCATTGGTCCCGGGCGCCCGGGTTGGCACATTGAGTGCTCGGCCATGTCGATGGAAGAACTGGGAGAGACTTTCGACCTGCATGCCGGCGGAGAAGACCTCATTTTCCCGCATCACGAAAACGAAATCGCGCAGTCCGAGGCTCTGACTGGAAAGCCCTTCGTTCATTTCTGGTTTCACGCCCGCTTTCTTCTGGTTGAAGGCGAGAAAATGTCCAAGAGCGCGGGCAATTTCTTTACCTTGCGGGACTTGGCGCTCAGAGGCTACAAGCCGTCTTCGATCCGCTTGCTGTTGGCGTCCGTGCCCTATCGCCACCAGCTTAACTTTACCTTCGACGGACTCAAACAGATGGCCAGCAACGTGGACAAGTTGCGCAACTTTCAGCTGCGCTTGAAGACCGGCCAGTTCCCTCCCGGCGCCACGGCTTCAGCGCTGGCAGGCGACACCGTTGCGCGCATGACTTCCGCCCTTGAGGACGACCTGAACACCGCGCAGGCCCAGGCAGCTATTTTTGACATGGTGCGCAAAGCCAACGCCGCCATCGACAGCGGACAATTGAAGCAAGAGGATGTGGCGCACCTGCTGGCGGCACTCGACCGGTTTGACGAGATCTTCGCGGTCTTGGGCGACGACGACGCCCCCAAGATGAAAGCCATCCTTGAGTGGGCCCAGGGGGAGGGACGCGAAAAAGATGTCAGCCCGGAACTGCTGGGTGCCGTTGGAGCCCAAGGTCTGTCCGACGCTGAGATCGAAACCCGGATTGCCGAGATGGAAGCGGCCCGCAGGTCCCGGAATTTTCAGGCATCGGACGCGGTCCGCGCCGCCCTGACTTCCGCCGGAATTCTCGTCGAAATCACCAAGGATGGCGTGCGCTGGCGCAGGAAATAGCTAGAGGCCCGGCCGACTTTTCCTCCACTCCGCCTTTCTCAGGTTACGCCGCTGCCTCCGGCTTCCCCATGGGATTGGAGGTGAAGCGTTGCCCCGCGCTGCGATCTGCGTCCACCGCCCGCTCGCGTCCAACACCGACATGTAACCTCCCGCAGAGATCTCGAGCGGTCTTACAATCCGCCCTTTGAAATCGACCCGGTCCGCGTGCGTGGGCTCAAACCAGGATGGCGTGATGAAGTCCGAAACCAGCACCCCGCCGATTTCATATCCCATTCGGTCCGCTTCGACCGCGTCGCAGACTTCCAGGGCATAGATCTTTCCGTCATCGCCCTGCGCGCACCAGTTGATCCACGGATCGGCCAGCATTTCGAGCAGTTCGTGGCTCAGCGTAACCGTCCAGGATGCCCCACTCCGGAGATCAAGACCGGCAAATACTTTTCCCAGTGGCGTTCCGCGGCTGGTCAATTCGTGATAACCAAGAGCCCCGGCCTGGTCAGGGTCGTCGGTCACGGAAATCTGCCACCATCCATCCGGAAGAGGCTGATCTTTCTGCAAGAACATCAATTGGCAGTCCAGGCTCCAGTAGGCCTTGAAGTCCAGAGTGACCTGCCGCTGCAAAGCCGGAATCACGGTCGAAACCGCCGTATCAGTCAAACAGGTAGATGCATTGGTAATGGCAACGACAGGTAAAGTCATGAAACGTCCTGAGAACCGAGAACTGCTGACTGACATCTGGTTTCTGGTTTCTGGTTTCTGGTTTCTGGTTTCGAGTTTCTGGTTTCGGGTTTTGTTGTCGAGGCTTGGTCTCGGGGTCGGTTTCTTGTGATCACCGTAACTTCCGCTGGCTGAGCGCCGCATCGAGAACTGCGTTGCCGCTGGGAGCGCACACCTGCTGATTCCACTGCCGTTTCAGGTCCTTGGGCTGGGGAATGACGGTGTCCTGGCGAGCCGTCTTGGGCGCAGGAGATGAGGCCGATGGAATCAGCGAAGCAAAGCTGCTCACACTGGTGAGGATCAGGTTCACCGCGGCTGTGATTCGAGCGGAAAGCGCAGGATCGCTGATGTGCGCCGCCTGCAGAAGCGCCGGCAATTCCTGGTTCGTCTCCTGAATCATGGTTTCGATCTTCTGCAGGCCGTCGGCGCTGGGACTCGCCTTGTAAGCGTTGTACAGCGCCTGCAGCAGCGTTAGATCTTTACTCGCCTCCGCCGAAATGTTCTGGATTGCCAGGGCCTCGCTGGGAGTCAGCTGCTTTCCCGATTGCAGCGTCGACACCAGCGCCGCAATGTTCAATGCCATCTGGGTAAGCACCGGCAAGTCGGCCAGTGCGACGCTAATCCACTGGGCGCTGCATCCCGTGGCGATCAATGAAATGCTCAAGACAAATGCTAATGCGACTCTGATCATCGATTTTGACTTCATGAGTGCTTCTCCCTTTAAAAATTCATGTTCTGATGTTGGTTTCTGAATGTAAGTCCCCCATCCACGCAGCCCTGCTGTCCGGCGAAACGAAACTCGGAAGTTGCACCGAGCCCGCAAAAACAAAAACGCCACCGGCCGAAGCCGATGGCGATTCCTGATCTGGAAACTTCGAGGTTATTTCAGTGGGCGGACAGGCGCATGCCCGTCCGCTAAGTTATGCTGCCTTCTCGCTGGCCTGTGCCACTCGCAGAATCGTGCTCTCGTCAAAGTGCCGGCCCAGGATCTGCAAACCAATGGGCAACTTTTCACTGGTCTCGCCGCAGGGCACGGAAATTCCCGGAATTCCCGCCAGGTCCGCGGTCACGGTGTAGATGTCAGCCAGATACATGGCCAGAGGATCGTCCATTTTTTCGCCCAGCTTGAACGCCGCCGTAGGACTGACCGGCGCCACAATGGCGTCAACCTTTTTGAACGCCTCTTCGAAGTCCCGCGTCAGCAGGGTGCGAACTTTTTGCGCCTTCAGATAATAAGCGTCGTAGTAGCCTGCGCTCAGGGCATACGTGCCCAGCATGATGCGGCGCTTTACTTCCGCGCCAAAGCCTTCATCGCGGCTGCGCCGGTACATTTCCGAAAGCGTGCGCGCATCCCTCGCGCGATATCCGTAGCGCACGCCGTCAAAGCGGGCCAGGTTCGACGAAGCCTCGGCGGTGGCCACAATGTAGTAAGCCGGAATCGCATATCGGGTATGCGGCAGCGAAACTTCCACAATCTCGCAGCCCTGCTTGGCCAGCTTCTGAATCGCGGCCTCGATTGCGCCACGAACCTCCTTGTCCAGCCCTTCTCCCAGGTACTCTTTGGCAACACCGAGCTTCAGCCCACGTACGGGTTTCTCGAGTTCGGCAACATAATCCGGAACCGGCACGTCGGCCGAAGTCGAATCCATCGGGTCGCGGCCGGCAATCGTCCGCAGCACGATGGCCGCGTCCTTTACCGTTTTCGCGAGGGGCCCAATGTGGTCGAGGGAAGACGCAAACGCGATCAAACCGTAGCGCGACACACGCCCGTAGGTCGGCACCATCCCGACCACGCCGCAGAACGAGGCGGGCTGGCGAATCGATCCGCCGGTGTCCGAACCCAGCGCCGCCACCGCCATGTCCGCGGCCACCGCCGCCGCCGACCCACCGGACGATCCGCCCGGAACGCGGGTAAGATCGCGTGGATTGTGCACCGGCTTCCAGGCCGAGTTCTCATTGGACGAACCCATGGCGAATTCGTCGCAATTCAATTTGCCCAGCACCACGGCGCCCGCAGCCTCGAGCCGTGCCACTGCCGTGCAGTCGTAAGGCGGAACATAGTTGCCCAGAATCTTCGAGCCCGCGGTGGTGCGAATGCCCTTGGTGACCATCACGTCTTTGATTCCGACCGGCACACCACCCAAGGGCGGCAATTTTTCGCCCTTGGCCGCCAGTGCGTCCATCTCAGCCGCTTTGGCCAGCGCTCGCTCTTTCGAGAGAGTCAGGAACGCTCCAATCTTCGGATCGTCGCTCTCGATCTTGGCGTAAAACGACTCCGCCAGCGCGGCCGCGCTGATCTTGCGCTCCTGCACCGCGGAGCGCGCTGCGTCAATGGTAAGCAGGTCGAGATTCATGAAAAATCGGCTATTGGTCTTTGGGGGTCTTTGATCTTTGGCCAAAGACCAGGGGCCAACGACCAACGACGGTTTCCCCGTTATCTTTCAATTACCTTGGGCACTTTGAAGAATGTTCCGTCCGAGTCGGGGGCATTTTCGAGAGCGACCTCGTGCGGCAGGGACTTGCGCAATCCTTCAAGAACATCTTCGCGGCTGGCGTAGGCGAAGCGCTCGCTGCCCTGCTTGGACTGGTCCACGCCGTAACGATCGGAAACCTGTGCCATGGGCTGCACGTTCGTCGTGTCCAGCTCGTTCAGGCTGTCAATGTGGCCAAGAATCGAGTTCAAGTCGCGCACCATGCGGGTGCGCTCTTCCGCGGTCAATTCCAGGTTGCCGAGATCGGCCACGTAGGCCACGTCTTTTTCGGTGACTTTCATGCCCGGGTGGCGCGGGCGCCCTGGCCCGCGGCTTTGTCCCCAATCACAAATTCAATCCGCCTCACGCTTTCAGCCACGTAACGATTGATCAGCGCCAGATATTGTGGCGCCAATGCCTGCAACTCAACCCGCCAGCCCGCGTCCGGAACTTCCACCCGAAGAATTCCCTGGGTGAAGTCGAGGGCGCGCGTACGCGCCGCGACCGCCTGTCCGCAAGCCAACGCCCACGCCAGCAGGGGGCCCTGCCCTGCGGGAGATCGCCGCAGGCTGCCGGCAACGATCTTCTCCAGTCCTGCGCCGACCTGTTCCATCGCTCGCGTCATCAGGAGATCAGATTCTTGGTGGGAACGAGGGTGATTTTATCATTCCCGGGCTTTCTCCCACTTCGAAAACTCCACCCTCAGCCCTATATTTTCAGGATAGCAATTTGCGCGGGAAAAATGGGACAAGGCAGGGAACAATATATTCCTTTTCCGCTCAACCGATTGAAGACGAAACGGGGAAGAACGGCGCTTGACAGTTTTCTGCGCGCCAGTCAGTTCTGCGGGGACGGGCCCGCCGCTACAGGAAACTCTCGCCTCACATACTCCATCGCGCTGTCCTTCGACTGCAATCGGCCTTCGAGCTGGGCATCTTCGACCTGCGAAAGGATTTCCTTGAAGCGCGGTCCGGGCGGGTACCCGGCCGCGATCAGGTCATCGCCGCTGATCAGCGGCCTGGGGCGAATGGCCTCCGGGGGAATCGCGGCAATCCTTTCTCGAGTGAAGTTGTAAGACGTCAGGTCGCCGTGACTGGCCTGGCAGTCCAGCCGGTGCAGTTCGATGTGCTGTTCGAACCGGGGCATGCGCACAAATCTTTTGAAGGTGGAGTCCTTCATCTGCGGCACTTGCGAAAAACGCATGTGATTGGCCACCAGGGCCAGAATTTGCTCGGTGTCGTCATTCGAAAACCGCAGGCGCCGGCAGATTTCTTCCGCCATCTTCACCCCTACATCCACGTGATTGTCGAAGCGAATGCGGTCCGGCGCCACGCGGAACGTGGGCGGCTTCCCGACATCGTGCAGGAGCGCCCCCCAGGCCAATGTCGCCGGGCAGGGCTGCGGCAACTCCTGGAGCAGCAGCAGCGTGTGCACAAAAACATCGCCTTCAGGATGGAATTCGGGCGGTTGCTGCACGCCCTTCATCGCGGAAATCTCGGGCAGGACTTCACGGAGCAGCCCGGTTTCGTCGAGGAGTAGGAATGCCTGGCGGGCATGACCTTCGGTGAGCATCTTGCTCAGTTCATCGCGCACCCGCTCGCGTGAGACTTGATGGGCATCGGCCGCCAGTTTCCTGATTGCAGCTAAAGTTGCCGGCTCGATGGTGTATCCGAAGCGTGCGGCAAAGCGCACCGCGCGCAGCATGCGCAGCTTGTCTTCTGCGAAGCGCCGCTCGGGATCCCCGATCGCGCGAATGATTCCGTCGTCGAGGTCCTTGCGTCCTCCGACAAAATCCAGCACCTCGTTGTTGACGGGGTCAAGCAGCAACCCGTTGATGGTGAAGTCGCGACGTTCCACATCCTCCTGTGCGCTTTTGCTGAAGCGTACCTGGTCGGGATGGCGGCCATCGCTGTAACCGATATCGCTGCGGAAGGTGGCGACTTCCACCGTGTGGTTCGCGTCGTCCCTTAGCGGAACCAGCACGACTCCGAACTGCGCGCCCACAGCGTAGGTCTCAGGAAAGATCCGCATGACCTCATCGGGCGTCGCGTCGGTAGTGATGTCGTAATCGGCGGGCTCGATACCGAGCAACAGGTCGCGGACGCATCCGCCAACCAGGTAGGCTTGGTGGCCGTGTGCGCGCAGGGTGCGGACAATCTGCTCGGCAAATTCCTTGATCTCAGACATTCGTATTCCGCTGAACCGGTAGTCGCCCTGCGGGCGACCGGACAGCCGAGGGCGGCTGTCCCCACGCGGTTTGGGATGGCTCAGGCATTCCACTCCGCTCGCAGCCGCTCGCGCTCCTCTTCGCTCCGTCCGAACCATGATTCCGCCACGTCGCGGACCCGTTCGAGCGCCGCCTGCATCTGCGCGTGCTTGCGTTCGAGTTCTTCCGCATCCGCGTCCGGCGGAACCGGGATCAGCGGCGCGCTCACGATCACCGCCCGCGAGAAGGGATATGGGATCGCCATCAGGTCCCAGGCCTTTTCCAGCGTATGCGCCTTTTCGACCCCGATATGAAAAACGTAAATAGGCCGGCCGGTCTTGCGAGCCAGCATCACAGGCCCGGGTTTTGCGACATACCGCGGGCCGCGCGGGCCATCGATGGTAAACGACGAGTCCACGCCTTCCTCCATGCGCCGTGCCATGACCGCAAGTCCGCGCAAGCCTCCCCGGGTGGAGCTGCCCTGGGCGGTGGAAAAGCCGAAGTGTTCAATCACGCGCCGGGTCCACTGGCCATCGAAATTTGTGGTGTTCATTACCACC
>Ga0187823_10000200_pt1 | contig 14551 bp, 12 predicted proteins | sample NC_wetland_sal_i_12_FD_132968 | JGI IMG/M metagenome (GOLD analysis project Ga0187823, IMG submission 132968) | Wetland sediment microbial communities from Neuse River Estuary, North Carolina, USA - SourceSoil_3 | ecosystem: Environmental > Aquatic > Freshwater > Wetlands > Sediment | place...
CAGCCGGAGGAGGTCCTGCGCCAGGACCGTGACCGCGTTCGTGAATCCGCCGTCGGTGGCCGCGTAGCCGGCATGGCGCTGGTCCCCCTCGGCGATCAGGTCAACCATCATGAGCCCGCGCTGGGCGATCGCGATGTCCAGGTTGGTGGGCTCCCCGACCACCGCCGCGTCCACCTGCCCGATCCGCCCGACCGCCTGTTCCATGGTGGTGTTCTTGGTCTCCTCGCCGTAGCCCAGCACGACCAGAAGCCGGCCGGCGTCCATCCGCCCGCGCTCCATCACGTCGCGCGCCGCGAACAGCATCGCCGCCACCGAGGCCTTGGCGTCGCCCGAGCCCCGGCCGTAGAGCCGGGCGCCCTCGGTCGCCGGAACGAAAGGGTCCCGGGTCCAGCCGGCCCCGGGGGGGACCGTGTCCAGGTGCGAGACGAAGGCGAGCGTCTGGCCGGCGGCGAAGCCCTTCACCTCCACCCGGACCGACGTCTCGTCCCGCTCGACGTCGAGCCCCCAGGAGCGCGCCGTCTGCTCCACGAACTCCGCGATCGTCTCTTCGCTACCGCTCACCGACGGAATGCCCACCAGCTCCGCGAGCAGCTCGATCTCACCCGGCAAGGTCCACTCCCAGGTACGTCGCCTTCTCCTTCCGGGCCACGATCATGGTCCCGCACCCCGCGCCGGTGAACACCTCCAGCAGGAGGGCGTCGGGTGCGCGGCCGTCGATGATATGGGTGCGCTCCACGCCGCTGGTCGCGGCGCGGATGCAGGCCTCGACCTTGGGGCGCATGCCGCCGGCCAGCGCGCCGCTCGCCATGAGACCGGCGAGGTCGTCCGGATCCGCGAACGTCACGAGGGTGGTCGGGTCGTTCCGGTCGCGCAGCACGCCCGGCGCGCCGGTGAGGAAGATGAGCTTCTGTGCCCGGAGTGCCACGGCCAGCGATTCGGCCACGGTGTCGGCGTTGACGTTGTAGACCCCGCCGTCCTCGTCGCCCGCCAGGCTCGCGACCACGGGCATGAACCGCGCCTCCATCAGCGTCACCAGCACGCGCGGGTCCACCCGGTCGATGTCGCCGACGTGGCCGTAGTCCACCTGGACCGTCCGGCCGTCGTCGTCCACGACCGACACCGGCGGCCGGCGGTGCGCCGTGAGCAGGTCGGCGTCGATCCCCGAGAGGCCGACGGCCTGCACCTTGTGCTCGCGCAGCGCGGCGAGCAGGTCCACGTTGAGCTGGCCGGCGTACACCATCTTGGCCACCTCCAGCGCCGCGTCGTCCGTGACCCGCCGCCCGGCCACCATCTTCGGCTCCTGCCCCAGCCGCCGGCTGAGCGCGGTCGCCTGGGGCCCGCCGCCGTGCACCACCACCAGGCGGATGCTGAGCGACGAGAGGAGCGACAGCTGGCCCGCGACCTGGTCGCGCACGTCCGGGTCGCTCAATACCTCGCCGCCGAGCTTCACGACGAAGACGTGGTCGCGGTAGGCGCGGACGTAGCGGAGCGCGCCCTTCAGCCCCGCAATGCCTTTCGTGGTGTCGATGGACATCTCGTCTCCGAAGACTGATTAGCCGGTGGCGCCCAACAGCTCGAGCAGCAGCGCCCGCTGCACGTGCAGCCGGTTTTCGGCCTGGTCCACCACGACCGAGTTGGGCCCGTCCAGCACCGCGTCGTCGATCTCCACGTTCCGCCGGACCGGCAGGCAGTGCATCACGATCCCCTTCCGGCCGCGGGTGGACCGCACCCGCTGCTCCGTGACCCGCCAGTCGCGGAGCGGCGCGCGGAGCTCGTGCTCCTCCTCCGGCCGGCCGAACAGCTTGACCGACCCCCAGGACTTGGCGTAGACCGCGTCGGCCCCGACCAGCGCCTCGTCCGGGTCGTTGATGATGTGGACGAACTCGCCGCCCCGCTCCTGCGCGATGCGCCGGATGAGCGCCGTGTCGTCCGGGTCCAGCTCGTAGCCGTCGGGCCGGGCGATCACGATCTCCATGCCGAGTGAGGCCGCGGCGATCGCGGCGCTGGCCGGCACCGCCGTGGGCAGCGCCTTGGGGTGCCAGGCCCAGGCGAGCACGAAGCGCTTGCCCTCGGTCTCGCCCAGCTTCTCCTTGAGCGTGAGCGCGTCCGCCAGGCCCTGGCACGGATGCCGCCGGGTGGACTCGAGGTTGATCACCGGCTTCTCGCAGTACCGGGCGAAGTTCCGGATCACGTCGTCCCGCCGGGCCACGGCCCACTCGGCCCCGCGGGGAAACGCGCGGACGGCCAGCGCGTCGGCGTAGCGCCCGAGGACGCGCGCGGCGTCGATGATGTGCTCGACGGTGGACCCGTCCATCACCGCGCCCGGCTCGGTCTCCAGGCTCCAGCTTCCCTTCCCCGGCTCCAGCACCACGGCATGGCCGCCGTGCAGGAACATCGCGGTCTCGAAGCTGGTGCGGGTGCGGAGGCTCGGGTCCATGAAGACCATCGCCAGCACTTTCCGCTCGAGCCCGCCGGCGATCTCTCCCCGCTTGATCCGGGCCGCCAGCGCCAGCAGCCCGGCGAGCGCGTCCGCGCTCCAGTCCTCCATCGCGAGGAAGTCGCGCTTGGTCACTCCAGCACCTCCCGCAGCGCGCCGAGGAGGAGGTCCGCCTCGCGGCGGTTGAACGACAGGGGCGGCATCAGCCGCAGGACCTCGGGATCGCTGGCCGTGCCCGTGAGCACGCGGCGCTCGAACAGCGCCCGCTGGACTGGCACGGCCGGCCGGCCCAGCCTGAGCCCCACGAGGAGCCCGCGACCAGTCACGGCCGGGATGCCCAGCGCGAGCGCGCCGGCCCGGATGTAGTCGCCCACCTCGACGGCGTTGGCGATCAGGTTCTCCCGCTCGATCACGTCGAGCGTGGCCAGCGCGGCGGCGCAGGGTACGGGCCCGCCGCCGAAGGTGCTGCCGAGGTCGCCCACGGCGAGCCGGTCGCCGATCGCCGGCGTCGTCATCACCGCGCCGATGGGGAGCCCGGAGGCGAGCCCCTTGGCGAGCGTGAGGACGTCCGGCACCACGCCGTATGCTTCCGCCGCGGTGAACGCCCCGCACCGGCCGACGCCGCACTGCACCTCGTCGAACACCAGCAGCGCGCCGCGCGCGTCGCAGAGCCGCCGGGCCGCGCGCAGGAACTCGACGCTCAGATCGCGCGCACCGGCCAGCCCCTGCACCGGCTCCATGACCACCGCGGCGATCGTGTCGTCCACCGCCGCGTCCAGCGCGGCCACGTCGTCCACCGGGACCTTACGCGACAGGGGCACGCCGGCGCGCCGGGCCCCTTCCTCGTACTTGGCGCCGTCGGTGATCGCGAGGGTCGCGGCCGTGCGGCCGTGCCACCCGCCGCGCAGCGATACGATCGTCTGCCGCCCGGTGTGCCGCCGGGCGATGCCGAGAGCGTTCTCGTTCGCTTCCGCCCCGGAGTTGCAGAAGAACACCCGGGCGAGCGGGTCGGGGCAGAGGGCGGCCAGGCGGTCCGCCAGCCGCTCCCGGTTGGGGTGCGGGACGGCGGTGGAATAGAAGAGCAGCGTCGCCGCCTGCTGCCCGATGGCCTGGACCACGTGCGGGTGGCAATGCCCGGTCGAGGCGACCGCGTGCCCGCCGTAGGCGTCGAGCCACTCCCGGCCGTCCTCGTCGAAGAGCCACGAGCCCCGCCCTGACACCGGCCTCACCGGCATCTGGGCGTAGACGGGAAGGAGGTGGGGCGACGGCCCCACCGACTCGCTGTTCAGCATGGGTAGATCCCTCCTCCCGAGAGCCCTTCGGTCTCCGGAATGCCCAGTGCGAGATTCATCGCCTGGATCGCCTGGCCGCCGGCCCCCTTCACCAGATTGTCGATGACCACCATCACCTGCACTTCGCGGCCGTCGCCGTCCGCCGCCGCGTGCAGCAGGGCGTAGTTGGTCCCCACGACGTGGGTGAGCTCCGGGGGCCGGTCGAGTACCCGCACGAACGGCCGGCCTTCGAACGCCAGCCGGTACAGCTCGGTGACCGACGCCGTGCCGTCGGGCAGCGCCCCGGGCGCGAGCCACGCGTGCAGCGTGAGATGGATGCCCCGGACGAACGGTCCCGAGTGCGTCATCAGCCGGGCCGCGGCGTCGGGCCGGCCGGTCCACTCCCGCCAGCGCACCAGCACCTCCGCCTCGTGCCGGTGGCTCAGCACCGAGTAGGCGAAGAGGTTGTGCGCCCGCATGGGATGGTGCGTGGTGGGCCTCGGGTGCACGCCCGCCCCGCTCGATCCCGTCACCGCGAAGAGCGCGGGCGCCGCGTCCAGGCGCAGCCGCGCCAGCGGATACAGGGCGAGCTGCGCCGCGGTGGCGAAGCAGCCCGGCGCCGCGATCGCGCGGGCCCCCCGCAGCCGCTCGCCCCGCACGTCCGCCAGCCCGTACACGAACCGGGGCACGAGCGCCGGCGCCGCGTGCGGGCCGTAGTACCGCTCGTAGAGGCGGAGGTCCTCGACCCGGAAGTCCGCGGCAAGGTCCACCACCAGCCCCGGCCCCGCATCCAGGACCTCCCCCGCGACGGCGGACGATTCCCCGTGCTCCAGGGACAGGAAGACGACGTCCTGCCCTCGCGCCGCCTCGCCCGCCGACTGCCCCGAGAACCGGGCGTCGGTGAGGCCGGCCAGCGCCGGATGGATGTCGGCAATGGCCTTCCCCGCTTGGCTCCGGCTCGTCGCCGTGCACTCGGTCACCCGCGGATGCTGGAGCAGCAAGCGAAGCAGCTCGCCGCCGACGTAACCGCCGGCGCCGACGACGGCCACCTTCACGCGACGGTTGCGGCGGGGGTCGCGACCGTGGGCGGAGCGAGGGGGGTACGCCCCGACGCACTGTCGGCTTGTGCGGAGGGGCGTGCCTCCCTCGCGAGCGCCCCGGCCGCAGTCCGTGCCCAGCTCGTCAGCGCCTCCCGCACTCGCGCCACCAGCCCGGCCGCGTCCCGCCGCGCATTGTGCGCCGGGAGCCCCAGCTCGGCGGTGATGTACACGTTGCCCACTTCGTTATCCGTGGCCGGGCCGGTGATCGCGGTGATCGGCAGCCCGTACTCCCGCTGCATCAGCTCGGCCGCGCCCCAGCAGGCGACCGGGTCGGGCGCCGCCATCACCCAGGCCGCGCCGACCCCGGTGAGCTCGGCATCGCGCAGGATGTCCTGCACGCCGTACTCCCCCAGGATCCCGTCACCCAGCTCGGCCACGATGACGTCGGGCTTGGACTGCGCCAGCCGGTTGAAGATCCCCTTGGCCGTGGTGACCGTGACCCCTGCGTGCGTGCTGGCGATCCCCACGTCGTTGAAGGTGAGCGCCGCCACGGCGCCGGCGTCCTGCATGGACAGCGCGTCCCGCATGAGCGACACGCCGGTGAGCTTGGCCGCGGCCACGCGGAGCCCCGAGCGCGCGAGCCCGCGCACCAGCTCGGTCGCGGCCACCGTCTTCCCGGCGTTCATGCAGGTGCCGGCGACGTAGACCACGGGAATGGCGCTCTCCAGCCGCTCGGCCGGAGGCACGGCCAGGTCCTTGATGTGCGCGGGCCGGCCGATCCTGTCGCCCAGCTCGGGGAAGGTGAGGATGGCACCCAGCACCTCGGCCTTGAACGGGGGGCCGATCTCGGGGTTGACCGACGTGCAGCGGCCGAGGATCCCGCCGAGGTTCAGCACCTCGATCGTGTCCCCCACGGCGATGGTCGGGGGCACCACCCCGGCGTAGCCCCGGAGCGCGCGGCGGGTGCCGAGCGTCCCGGCCAGCACGTCGCCGGCGCGGAGCGACACCATCCGCCCGCCGGTATCCTCGATCGTGTTGTACGTGGCCTTGTCGTCCAGGATCCGGACGGCGAGCACGTACCCTTCGGCCGCGATGATCTGGTCACCCACGATCACCTCCGCGCCGAGATGCGCGTTGCGCGTGGACGACGAGATCCGGTCCAGCTTCACCCGCGTCGTTACGACCATTCGGGGGCCCTCCTCCGATCAGTGAATCGCGCACCGTCGAGAAACAGCCAACCACAGAGGCACGGAGCCACTGAGGAAACCCACAGAGTCATCAACGCTGTGTCTCTGTGCCTCTGTGGTTTGCAGTTGTCGTGATCCATTCCAGTCCCGGGGCTCACTCGCTGTTTGCCCGCGCCGCGAGCAGCGAGGGAATCGCGGCGATCCGGGCATAGGCGCGGGCCTCGTCGCCCGTCCAGAGCCGGTTCTCCTCGCCGTAGGTGGCGACGCTCCGGTCCATCATCGAGTGCGGGCTCCGGGTGCCCACGACCTGGAACCGGCCGGGCGCGAGCCGCACCCGGGTCTCGCCGGTCACCCGCGCCTGCGAGCTGGTGATCAGCGCCTCGATGTCGCGCAGCGCCGGGTCGAAGTACTGGCCCTCGTGCAAGCGGTCGCCGTAGAAGCGGGCGAGCTGGTCCTTCCAGTAGCCCTGCCACCGCGTGAGCACCAGCTTCTCCAGCTCCCGGTGCGCCGCGATGAGCACCAGCGCGGCGCCGGCCTCGAACCCGATCCGGCCCTTGATGCCGAGCGCCGTCTCGCCCACGTGGATGCCCCGGCCGAAGCCGTAGGCCTCGGCCAGCTGGTTGAGCCGCTCCACCAGCGCCGGGCCGTCGAGCGCGGCGCCGTCGAGCGTCACCGGCACGCCGCGGGTCCAGCCGAGCACGATCTCCCGCGCCGCCGGCGCGCCGGCGGGCGGTTCGAGCAGCTCGTCCGGCGGGCCGGCCCAGGTGTCGTGGGTCCAGCCCCCGCCCCAGGTCGTGCCCCAGAGGCCCCGGTTTATGGAATAGGCGCCGGCCTTCTCCGGCACCGGCAGGCCGCGCGCCTTCAGGTACGCCACCGCCTGCTCGCGGGTGACGCCCAGGTCGCGGATGGGAGTGACGATCTCGAGCTCGGGCGCGAGGACGCGGAGGGCGACGTCGAAGCGGATCTGGTCGTTGCCGGCCCCGGTGGAGCCGTGCGCCACCGCCTTGGCGCCGATGGCCCGCGCCGTCTCCACCACCGAGAGCGTCTGCTGCGTCCGCTCGGCGGAGACGCTCAGGGGATAGACCTCGCCCCGGAGGATGTTGCCCTGGATCAGGAACCGGACGAAGCGGTCGAAGACGGCGGCGCGGGCGTCCACCTCGTGGTGCTCGGCGGCACCCACCGCGCGCGCCTGGGCGGCGATCGCGGCGCGCTCGGCGGCGCTCGCGCCGCCGGTGTTCACGTAGACAGTGTGCACCGTCCACCCGTCCTCGGCGAGGCGGGGGACGCAGAAGCTGGTGTCGAGCCCGCCCGAGAAGGCGAGGGCGAGTGGGCCGCGCGGTCGCATAATGCATTATTATGCAATCTTGCGCGCGCAGATGCAAGCGCGCGGAGCCTCCGCGCGCCCGCCCGCGTCCGGCCGGGCGCTACCAGCGCTCCGCGAGCGCCGCGATCACGTCACCCAGATGCGCCACGTCCCCGAGGTCCACCACCTCGGCGGGCGAGTGGGCGTAGCGGAGCGGCCAGCCGATCGGCACGTCCGGCACGCCCCAGGGCCCGAAGACCGAGCCGTCGTTCCCGCCGTTGGTGGCGCCGGTCTGGAGCGGGATCCCCCGGGCGCGCGCCAGGGCCACGACCGAGTCCACCAGCGCCGGCGGCGTGACCGAGCTCTGGTCCAGCGCCCGGACCACCGGGCCGTGGCCGATCGGCGCCACCGCGAAGGCCTGCGGCTCGAGCGGGGAATCGGCGGACACGAACGTGTCGATTGCGTGCACCCGCCGCGTCCGCGTCCCCAGCGCGGCGGCCGCCGCCGCCGCGCCCTCGAGCCCGATCTCCTCCCGCACGCTGAAGAGGAACACGACCTCGTGCCGGAGGCGGGCCGGATCGAGGTGCCGGAGCGCCAGCAGCAGCGCGGTGCAGCCCACCCGGTCGTCCATCGCGCGCCCGCTGGCCCGGGTCCCCGCGAGCCGGGTGTAGTGCTTCGGCATCGTCACGCCCTGGCCCACCTTGACCCCCAGCGCCTCGGTAGCCGCGCGGGACGTGGTCCCGACATCCACCCGGAACGGCCCGGGCATGCGGCGCGGGCTCGCGGGCGCCGAGTCGCGGGGGGTGAACACGCCGGGCACCGGGCCGGCCTCGGTATGCACCAGCGCGGGCTCCGCCTCGAACAGCGAGGGGAAGAACCCGCCGCGCCGGGTGATGTCGAGCGAGCCGTCGTCCCGGATGCCGCTCACCAGGAAGCCGATCTCGTCCATGTGGGCGACGAACACGACCACCGGGTCGCCCTTGCCCACGCGGACCCAGAGGTTGCCGGCGGTGTCGGTCTCCGTCCGGGCCCAGGCGGGGAGCAGCCGCTCGACCGTCGCGCGCACCGGGCCCTCCCTGCCGGAGACGCCGTAACTCTCGATCAGCGGAGCGAGCACCGCCTGGGCTTCCGCGATGCGCGCGGGCTGCTGGGCGGCGAGCGGGCCGGCCAGGGCGAGCCCGAGCAGGGCGATGACGGGGCGCTTCATTGGCCGGCCTCCCCGCGGAGCCAGTCCGCGATCTTCGCGCTGGTCTGCTCCACCTCGCCCAGGGAAACGGTCTCGACCGCGGTCCCGGAGTACCTTGTGGCAACCGCCCAGCCATGGACCCGGCCGAGCGCCGCACGCGGGCCCGCCGGAAGCGAGGCGGCCTGGATGGCGGCCACGCCCGCGGAATCGTCCGCGACCCAGGTCTCGTCGAACGGGCCGCGGGTCGTCGCGACCGTGAGCAGCCCCCGCGCCTCGAGCTGCTGCTCCACCACGAACGCGACCACCGTCGTCCCGCGCGCAGGCGCCGCGCCCTGCCCCGCCGTCGTGCGCCGGACCGCTGCCAGGAGCGCCGCGCACGCCGCCCGCCGCCCGGCCATCGGGGCCGCCAGCCGGTCGCTGCCGTAGCGGTGCGGTCGCTTGGCGAGCGCCACCGGGCTCAGCACGCCGACGCCGAGCGCCGCCACTTCGCGGGCGCTGGCCGCGCCGATATCGACGAACGCGTCGTCCGACGTGAACGGCTCGTTCGGAATGGATGCGCGCCCCCGGGTGAGGTGGATGGACCGGATGGCGACGACGCCGGGGACCGCCCCCCGCCTCCCGAACACCGTCACCCGCTGCCCTTCGATCTGCTGGTCGAAGAGCGGGCCCGGAACCCGCAGCCTCACCGGCGAGCGGTGCAGCGTGAGCCACCCGTCGGGCCGCACCTGGCCGACGGCGTAGCCGGTCTCGTCCACGGGGCAGGCGGCGAGCCTGCGGGGCACGCCGGTCCCGAGCGCGAGCACCGCGTCGCCGGCGCGGTCCCGCTCGGAGCCCGGGAGCAGGGTGAGCAGGGTGTCCACCATCCGCTGCTCATAGCCGGTGACGGCCGTCATGCCGGCCAAGCGGACGGCGAGATCGGCGGCCGATGCGCCCGCGGTCTGGGCGGGCAGGGCTTTCGCCGGGCCGGCGGCGAGGAGCGACAGGGCGAGCCGGACCTTCCAGCGGCTGACCATAGGTGATTGGCGTCCGTTGCGGGTGCGGGCAATGAAACGGCGGGCGGCGCCGGCGCACCGGGCCGCCCGCCGCACGGGTGGCTCCGTCTAGCCGGTCACTTCGTGCTCGACGGGAACACCGGTATCGAGATCGTGAATGTAGATGGCTGTTCCCCAACCGCCGGGGGACTGGGTCACGACGTCGCGCAGAAGGCTCATCGCCTCGTCGATGGTCGGCGTGAACGCGTATTCCACCGCGCGCGGCGCGGGCTCACCCTCCCGGATCTCGGGAAGATAAGCGGCGAGAAAGCGATCAACGAGGAAGGGGCTGAGTGGAAGCTGCTGGGACCTGGGCAAGGCGTGACGGCGCTGGATTTCCGAGAGGAGCCGCTCGGCCAGGTGGAGCCGCTCCTGCTCAATGGCTGCAGGCAACATCACATAGATCCTCATCGTGTGGCGCCGGCCCGGGCGGCACTGCTGACCGGCAGGTGGGAGATCGCCGACGGGGCCCCGAGCCCGTCGTGGCGAGCAGACGAACGTACCAATGCGCCCGCGGGCGACCATCGGGTAGAGAAGAAACCCCGAAGAATTCCGGAACGTCCCGGCTCGACGGCGCCGGACTGACAGCGGCGCACGCCGCTGTGCAGAGATTCGCTCCGCCTTCAGCGTTTCTTCACCCCGATGGGCCTAGGATGGGCACGGTCGCACTGCGAGCATGAACATCTGGATTGAACGGAGAGGCCGCAATGACGCCATACGTGGGACCCATCGAGACCCTGACGCGGAAGAACGAGAACTTCCGCCAGGTCGTGTTCACCGGCAAGCATGCCCAGCTGGTGCTGATGTGCCTTCAACCGGGTGAGGATATCGGCAACGAGATCCACACGAAGGTCGACCAGTTCTTCCGCATCGAAGAGGGGGCCGCCCGGTTCGTGTTCAACGAGAAGGAGGAGCACGTGGTGCACGCCGGCGACGCGGTGGTGGTGCCGGCAGGCACCTTCCACAACGTGATCAACGCCTCGCCGACCCAACCGCTGCGGTTGTACACGCTGTACGCTCCGCCGCAGCATCCGGACGGCACGGTCCAGAAGACGAGGGGCGCAGCGAAGGCTGCGGCGCACCACCCCGCTACCGTGTGAGGACTCATTTATCGCAAAGGGTCGCCGTACTACCCACCGCAGTGTCTCGGGCAAGAAGCGTTACGCGGTCCGCGACGCCAAGGGTCGCTTCAAGGACATTCAGACCTACGAGCGGGCCCACCGCGCCGACCTGCGGCGGAAGTCCAAGGACGAGCAGTAGGTCGGAACCGATGACGAGCAAGCACTTGAACGAGGCAAGTCGTTGTCCTGCCTTCCCTACTCGCGGCCCGCCCGGCTGTCGGGATCTGGCGGTCCCGATTACCTTGTCGCACTATCGAGTCACGTTGCAGGTCGGGACTTATGTCGGACGATCACACGGGTGACAGCCCCCGAGGAGGTTTCCAGGTCATGATAGCGCGTGGGTGGGTGGTTTCGGGTGCCCTCTTGTGTACGGCCGCCACCGGGGCGGCGGCACAATCGCCGGGCACGTTCGAGATCGGCGGGTTCGGGAGGGCGAACTTCTTCGCAGACACGCTCAGCCTCGATCGCCACCTGGGTGGCGGCGGCTGGCTGGCGTTCTTCCCCGTCCGGAACCTGGCGATTGAAGCGGAAGCGGCATATACCAAGACCCGGATCATCGCCACCAGCACCGACGTGTCCAACATCCCGCTCCGCGGGCGGCTCACCTACAACATTCCGCTGGGCGACAACGCCAGCTCCTTCCAGATCGGCGGCGGCTACGTCCGGGACATGTACCGGACGGGCCAGCACTTCAACGACGACGGCGTCACCGGCCTGGCCGGCTTCCGGTTCGGGGTGTCGCCCAACGTCGGGATCCGGACAAGCGTCACGCTCGACTACGTGCCCTCACCGCAGGCCTCGCGCGCGGATCACTACGTGAACTGGGGCATTCAGGTGGGCCTCGGGCTCATGCTCGGCAACAAGTACGACAGCGACCACGACGGCGTGAAGGACAACGCCGACAAGTGCCCCAACACGCCGCGGGGAGAGCCGGTGGATGCGGACGGCTGCTCGGCGAGCCAGCGGGACACCGACCGCGACGGCGTCAAGGACAACGCCGACAAGTGCCCGAACACGCCGGCGGGCGAGAAGGTGGACGTCAATGGCTGCTCCGCGAGCCAGCTGGATGCGGACGCCGACGGCGTGCCCGACGCTTCCGACCGGTGCCCGAACACGCCGCGGGGCGAGGCGGTGGACGCGAGCGGCTGCTCCGACAGCCAGAAGGACGACGACCGTGACGGCGTCGCCAACAGCAAGGACAAGTGCCCGAACACGCCGGCAGGCGAGGCGGTGGACGCCAACGGCTGCTCCGAGAGCCAGCGGGATGCGGACGGCGACGGCGTGCCCGACGTACGGGACAAGTGCCCCAACACGCCGGCGGGCGAGGCCGTGGACGCCAACGGCTGCTCCGACAGCCAGCGGGACGACGACGCGGATGGCGTGCCCAACAGCCGCGACAAGTGCCCGAACACGCCGAACGGCCAGGTCGTGGACGAGAACGGCTGCCCGGTGCTCTTCGAGGGCACCAAGAAGTCGGTGATCCTGAAGGGCGTCAACTTCGAGATCAACAAGGCCGTGCTGACGGACGAATCGAAGCTGATCCTGAAGGATGTCGCCACGTCGCTGGCGGCCCGGCCGGACGTGCGGGTGGAGGTACAGGGCCACACGGACATCAGCGGCGGCCGCCCGTTGAACATGCGGTTGTCGCAGGCCCGGGCAAAGGCGGTCGAGAGCTTCCTGGAGGAGAACGGCGTGTCGCCGGCGCAGCTGACGGCGAAGGGCTACGGCCCGGACAAGCCGATCGCCACCAACAAGACCGCGGCCGGGCGGGCGCAGAACCGGCGCGTCGAGCTGGTCCGGCTGAACTAGCCGGCGGCGCGCAGCACCAGAGGGAAAAGCGAAAGCCGGCGGGTGAAAGCCCGCCGGCTTTTTCGCGTGCGGCCGGGGGAGCGACAAGCCGGCCCCGCTTCAGGCCGACGCCGCTCCCCCAGTCAAGTATTCCTGCCGGTACATCCGGATCAGCTCGAAGAAGTACGAGATCGCCAGCGGGCCGATCAGGAGGCCGAGAATCCCGAAATAATTCAGGCCGGCCATCGCGCCGATCACCGTCACGAACGGGTGGATGCTGGCGTACCGCCGGAACACCCACGGGCGGATCACGTTGTCCACCTGGCCCACGACGAAGAGCCCCCACGCCGTGAGCGCGATAGCCCAGCCGTACCGGTGCTCCAGGGCCAGCGCCGCCACCCCCGGCACCCAGATGAGCCCGCTCCCGACGATGGGTAGGATCGACGCGATCATCGTGACCACGCCCCAGAACACCCCGTTGGGCAGCCCCGTGACCGCGAAGCCGAGCGCCACCAGCACGCCCTGCGCGAAGGCGTTGAGCCCGGTGCCGATCAGCGTGGAGGTGGTGACGTCCTTGAACCGCTGCCGCAGCGCCTCGGCGTTGGCCGCCGAAAACGGGATGAACGGCTGCATCAGCCGCCAGGCGTCTCCGGCGGAGACGAGCAGAAAATACAGTCCGAAGAAGGCGACGGTGAGCTGGAGCAGCAGCCGGGTGGCCGTGCCCACCACGCCGAGCAGGCTCGACCCCACGAACGTAGCGATGCGGGAGCCGATCTCCTCGAGCTGCTGCCCGACGTCGTAACCGGCGATGTTGAGCTCGCGCAGCCGGGCGAGCAGCGGGCTCTGGATGGCGCCGCGGGTCAGCTCCTGCGCCTCGCTGGCCAGGAGGCCGATGAGCGACGCACCCGGGACCACGATGAGCAAGAGCGCCAGGATCAGGGTGATGCCGGCGGCAAGCTTCGGGGAGATCCAGCGGGAGAGCCAGCGGTGGACCGGCGCGAAGACGACGTAGAGCACCGGGGCGCCGACCAGGCCCGTGGTGAACGGCCACAACGCCACCACCAAGCCGATCCCGAGCACCAAAATGAGCCAGGCCGCGCGCTGCTGCTTGCTGTCGAGGAAGGCCATCGGCGAATCTTAGGGAGCCCTTCCACCGGCCGCCAGCCGCCGCCCGCGCTAGATTGGGTGCATGACGCACCCCACAGGCCTGAGCCGCGCCTGGATCGAGCGGCTGGTCGAGTCCAACATCCTCGGCATCACGGTCGAGCAGGACGGCACGATCGTCGAGGCCAACGACGCGTTCCTCGGCACGCTGGGCTACACCCGCGACGACCTCGTCGCGGGGCGGCTCCGCTCGCGCGACCTGACGCCGCCGGAGTACGCCGACCTGGACGCCCGGGCCCTGGACGACATGCTGCGCCACGGAGGCTACGCCCCGCTCGAAAAGGAGCTCCTGCGGAAGGACGGCTCGCGGGTCGCCGTGCTGGTCGGCGCGGCCGCGCTGAGCCGGGCGCCGCTCACCAGCGTGGCGTTCGTGCTCGACCTCACCGAGCGGAAGGCGCTCGAGGCCCGCGGCCGCCGGGCCCAGCGCATGGAGTCGATCATCCGGCTCGCCGGCGGGATCGCGCACGACTTCAACAACCAGCTCACGGCCATCCTGGGCTCGGCCGAGCTTCTGCTCGAGAACCGCACGCTCGATCCCGAGGGCCGCGCCGACGTGGAGCAGATCCGCAAGGCGGCCAATCGCGCCGCGCAGCTCGCCCGCCAGCTGCTCGCGTTCAGCCGCCGGCAGGCCTCGCAGCCCCGGGTGCTCGACCTGAACGCCGTGCTCGACGAGATCCGCCTGATCCTCCGGCACCTCGTCGGCGAGCGCATCGAAGTGGCGACCGACCTCGACCCCGCCGGCGCGCCCGCGCTCGCGGACCTGGCGCAGCTGGAGCAGACCATCGTGGATGCCGCCCTCCACGCCCGGGACCGCATGCCCGATGGCGGCCGCCTCACGCTCGCGACGCGCTCCGTGCGGGTGACGGGCGCCGACGGCCCGCCCGGCCTCCCGCCCGGCCGCTATACCGCGCTCACCGTCCGGGATTCCGGCCCCCCGCTCGGAGCGGTGGCGGCGGACCCGCTCTTCGAGCCCCGGCAGAGCGGCGCGTACGCCGAGGTCCGGAACGAGCCGGACGGCGGCGC
>Ga0187823_10000201_pt1 | contig 14531 bp, 12 predicted proteins | sample NC_wetland_sal_i_12_FD_132968 | JGI IMG/M metagenome (GOLD analysis project Ga0187823, IMG submission 132968) | Wetland sediment microbial communities from Neuse River Estuary, North Carolina, USA - SourceSoil_3 | ecosystem: Environmental > Aquatic > Freshwater > Wetlands > Sediment | place...
CCCGCTTCGTAGAGGTCGTGCAGGAACCTGCCGTTGGCCCCCACCAGCGAGCCCGCGATCACCGGGAGCGACGGCTGGACGGGCTTGATCGCGGGGTACGCCGCGCGCAGCAGCGCCGCGTAGTGGACCGCCTTCCCGGGACCCGCGAAGTACCGTTCGTTCGCCTGGTCGGGCTCGTTCCAGATCTCGAGCGCGCCGAGCCTCGAGCCGTAGCGGCGGGCGAGCATCGCCACGAACGAGGCGTAGGGGGCGGGCTGCGCCGGGGCCCACGCCGTCGCCGCGCCGCCGTGGCCGGGAACGCATTTGCGCAGCAGGGCCGCGGGCGCCGAGGATGCCCAGCACGGGGTGCTGTCCACCATCGCGATCACGCGGATGCCCGCCGAGGAGGCGTCCGCCACGAGCCTGTCGGTGATCGCCAGCAGGCGTTCGTCGGTTTCGCCCTGGCGGGGTTCGAGCGCCGACCAGGGGATGTCGACGCGGACGGCGCGCACGTGCAATGCCCGCGCCTGGGCGATCGTCTGGTCGACGTCGCGGTCGCCTTCGTAAGCGCCGATGCTGGGGATGTTCACGCCCACGGTCTGTGACGCCGTGGACGGGCGACCGGCGACCCGCCTGCCCGCCTGGGCCGGCACCGCCGCCGCGCACGCGAGCACCGCGGCCGCCGCCAGCGCAGTCATCACCGGCGCGCGGAGCCGCGCGCACGCCATCGCAATCCCTGCCCACGAGCGCAGCATCGCCATGACCAGCCTAGGAGAGCGCGCCCACCGGGCGCGCTGGTTCGATGGCGTAGTGTTGCTGGCTGCTCATGTCGCCAACCTGGATCTGGCTGCAGGGCGCGATCATCGTCTTCGTCCTCATCGGCATGGTGATCGCGATCGTGAAGCTCGCATGACACCGGCCGCGCGCCGGCGCGGTCATCGCTGCGTCACGCGCCGCCGACGCCACCATGCCCGCGACCGCCGCGGTGGCGCCTCTGCACCGATCGTAGCGGCCGGCGAGGGCGGGACCTCCTCGCCGGCGAGGATCGCCGCGGGGACCTGCTCGACCAGCCACTCGCTCAGCCCACCCAATCCCGCCTGAAGAAGCTGGGGCCGCAGCTCGGGCGGTCGCTTGACCGCATCGTGAGCGTCGGAGACGACGTTGTGCAGGATCCCCTCCTCGGCGAGCAGGCGCGCGCAGCGCGCCGCCTCGCGGCCGAAGCCGCCCGCGAGCGAGCCCGCGGTGACGGACGTGAGCATCCCCGCGGCAACGAGCGAGCGCAGCGCGCCGGGGTCCTTCTGGAAGGCCGGGCAGCGCTCGGGGTGGGCGAGCACGATGCGGTGCCCCGCGTCCCGCAGATACAGCACCACCGCGTCGAAGCCGGTCGCGCGTGGGCTCAGCGGGCACTCGATCAGCAGCCACGGCCCGTCCCCGAGCGACAGTGCGCGCAGCTCGTCGGGATCGAGGTCCGCCACGCGCGATGCCGCGATCTCGGCGCCCGCCACGACGCGTACGTCGAGCCCCTCCCGGGCGATCGCGTCGTTGATCTCCTCCACGCGCTCTGCGATCAGGGCCGACGTGTTGCGGTAGCTGGTGCTCACATGCGGCGTGGCCACCAGGGTCCGCGTGCCTCCTCGGTGCGCCGCGCGCACGAACGCGAGCGATCCCTCGAGGTCCGGCGGTCCGTCGTCGATCCCCGGGAGGACGTGGGTATGGAGGTCGATCACGCTCGGTCAAACGTTAGGGCGCCGGCGGGCGGCTCCCGCCGCCGGCGGCCGTGTGGGCTGTTGATAGCTTGGCGCCCGTGATCGCGGGCGAGCTCGCCAAGAACCTCGCCGCGCGAGTGCTGGGGCCGATCCGCGAGCGCAGCCGCGCCCTCGGGATCGAAGGGGATCCCGCGGTGGCGGTCAGCGCCCTCTCGCGGATGGCCCCCGGGCTCACCGCTCTGGGCAGCCCCGTACGCGGCGCCCGGATCCTGGAGCTCGGGCCCGGTCGCACGCCCGAGCTGATGGTCGCCGCGATCCTCGCGGGCGCGCGCAGCGCAGCCGGAGTCGACACGAGCATGCAGGTGCCCGCCGACGCCACCGACCCCGACAGGTACAGGGGACTCCTGGAGGAGCTGACGGGTCCCGGCGCCGCGTCCACCCTGGAGGCGCTCGGCACGACCGCCGCAGCCGTCGAGGAGCGCTTCCGGGAGATGCGCGCCGGCGCCCTTCCGATCGCGCTGCACTCGTACGACGGGGCGAACCTCCCGCTCGCGGACGCGAGCGTCGACCTGATCCTCTCCAAGTCCGTGCTCGAGCACGTGCGCCTCGCCCAGGTTGACGTGCTGCTCGCGGAGATGGCGCGCGTGCTCGTGCCCGGGGGCGGGATGGTCCACGCGATCGATCTGCGCGACCACCGCCACATCGACGGCGACGATCGGGTCCACGGCGACTGGCTCGACGCCCTGCGCTACCCGCAGCTGCTGTTCGACGCGATGTTCTCCCACCGCGCGACCTCGATCAACCGCCTCCGCGAGCCGCAGTGGCGCGAGCGCTTCGCCGCGGCGGGGCTCGAGGTGGTGGGGTGGGAGGTCACCGAGTACCCGCTGCCGCCGGGCTTCGACCCGAGCCGCCTGCACGAGCCGTGGAACGAGCTCGACGCCCCGACGCTGTCAATCGGCTTCCTGCACGTCGCCGCGCGCCGCAGCTGACCGGCTCGCGAGCCTGGTGGCGATCTTGCGCCGCCTGCGTCAAGGATCGCGGGGGGTGCGTCGATGGAATCGTGAAGCCTCGGGAAGCCCGCTCGAATGGGTGTCCGCGAGCGTGTGGTTCGCCAAAAGCCGGCGCGCGTGCGCGCCGATGCGAATCGTGAAGCACGGCGACGCTCGTCAGCGCGCCTGAGGACGACAACGGCAAACCCGTCGTGAGGCGGGGACGCAAAGCCAGGGGACCCACGGGGTCGGCCCGGCTACCGAAAGGCAGGCGCAGTTGCTCCGGGTTCGTAACGTTTCGATCGTCGTATCGCTCGTTCTGATCGCCGCTCTCGGTCTCCCGTCGTTCGCCGCAGGGTCCCCCGCCTCGCACTTCGCAGAGGTGCTCTCGACGCCCGCGCCGTTCGCGAACCCCGCCGCGAGCGCAGTCCGCAACCAGGTCGTCGTGCTCCAGTCCTGGGAAGTCGCCCGCGCCCGCCAGCTGAAGGCCGCCCACCCCGGCCTGATCGTCCTCGCCTACCAGAACCTCGGGGCGCTCACCTACGGGCGCGGGCCCGGCGGGACCAGCTCGAGCGGGGTCAACTACGACGAAGCCCAGCCGGGCTGGTTCCTGCGCGAAGCCGGCGGCGCCCCGATCGCCGAGGAAGGCTATCCCTACCTCTGGATGGCCGACATCGGTGAACCCGGCTACCAGGCGCAGTGGACCGCCAACGTCCTGAGGCTCATCACCGCCGGCCCGTGGGACGGCGTGATGATGGACGACACCAACACCAGCCCGCGCTTCCACGTATACCCGCAGTCGCGGATCGCCAAGTACCCCGACGACGCGTCCTATCAGGCAGCCGTGAGCTCGATGCTCGCCTACGCCGGGCCGCGCATCCAGGCCGCGGGCAAGCTCGCGATCCCCAACTTCGGCTCCTGGACGCAGTACCCCGGCGTCGTCTCCCGGTGGCTGCAGTACGTCAGCGGGGGAGAGGACGAGATGTTCGCCAAGTGGTCCGCCGCCCCCGGCGTGGGCTACCGCTCGGCGATCGACTGGAAGATCCAGCAGGAAGAGATCCAGAGCACCGAAGCGATGGGCAAGCGCTTCCTCGCGATCACGCAGGCCGAACCCACCGACTCGCAGGCGGTGCGCTTCGGGTGGGCGTCCGCGCTGCTCGACGGCAACGGCGCCACCTCGTTCATGGCCGCCGGCAACTACGACAGCGAAGCGTGGTCGAACGAATTCGAAGTCCCGGTCGGGGAACCGACCGGCGCCGCCACGCCGATCGGCGGCGGCGCGTGGGCGCGCGAGTTCTCCGGCGGCCTCGTGGTCGTCAACCCGGGCACCTCGTCCGTGCGCGTGGCGCTCGGGGGCACCTACAGCGGCGACGGGCTCCTCGCAGCCACCGAAGCCACCGTCGCGGGCGACAGCGCGCTGATCCTCACGCGCGGGGCGGGCACCGCTCAGGCGCCCCCGGCCGGCGAAGCGCTCGGCGCCGGCGGCGCGTCCTCCTCGCAGGGCCCGACGGTCCCCCCGGGCGACAGCACCGCCCCGCAGGGCTCCCACGCCGCCGGTGCACCCACCCGGCACACGGTCACGCACCGCACGAACCGGCGCCTCGCACGGCAACGCGCCCGCTGCCGCGGCCGTGCCGCATCGCGCGCGCACGGCGCCTCGGCGCGTCCTCAGAGGCGCGGGTTCGCCCGCTGCGTGCGGGCGGCCGGGGCTTCGCGGCACACGCGTGCGTACGCGGTCTCGTAGGCGTCGAGCATCCCGTCCAGCGAGTAGCGCTGCCGGATCAACGCCCGTCCCTCGGCGCCCATCGCCGCACGCTGCGCAGGGTCGCGCAGCAGCGCCACGACGCGCTCTCCGAGCGCGGTCCCGTCGTCGAGCGCCACAACGGCGCCGGCGCCGCCGGCAAGCAGCTCTCGCATGCCCTGGACGTCGGTCGCCACGATCGGCGTGCCCGCGGCGAGCGCCTCGAGCGCCGCGATCGAAAGGCCCTCCCAGTCGGATGAGAACACGAGGAGGTCCGAGCGCGCGATGATCGCGCGCGCGTCGGCGCGCCCCCCCGTCATGAGGACCCGGTCGGCGAGGCCCGCCGCGTCGATCAGTCGCCGGATCTCGCCGCGCCGCGGCCCGTCGCCGACGATCAGGAGCCTTGCCTGCGGGAGCTCGTCCGCGATCCGCCGGGCCGCCACGACGAACCGCTCGTGCGCCTTCTGGGGAACGAGACGCCCCGCGATCGTCACGACCGGGCCCGGCCCGAGCGCGAGCTCCCTGTCGAGCCGCCGGCGCTCGCCGACCGGCAGCTCGCCCGCGAGCGGCACCGCGTTGCCGATCAGCTCCACGCGCGCCCGGGGCAGCCCCGCCGCCACGATCCCCTCGAGCAGGTCCTCGGACACGCATACCACGCGGTCCGCGCCCCGCAGCAGCAGGGCCGCCCGCCGGTACTCCCCGGGCTCGACCCCGTGGAAGGTGGCGAGCAGGCGGGGTCCGCGGCCGGCGAGCAGCGCGCCGCGCGCGAGCGCCGTCGCCTTCACGTTCTGCGCGTGGACGAGTTCGGGCCGCAGCCGCCGCAGCGCGCGCGCGAGCTGCAGCGCCGTGGCCGCGGCGCCGCGCGCGCCGCGGCCGTGATCGTCGATCTCCACGCGCTCGTGCTCGACGCCCTGCAGGTCCGCGTCGAGCTCCCCGCGCGGCGCGAGCAGCGCCACGTCGTGGCCGCGCGCGGCGAGGCCCGCGACGAGCATCGCGACGAGGCGCTCGGCGCCGCCGAAGCCCATCGAGGGGCTCACCAGCGCGAGCCTCATCGCCGGCGCCGCGCGAGCAGCCGCTCGTAGAGCTCGCCGATCGCGTTCGCGTTGCGCTCGGCCGTGTAGCGCTCCTGGACGCGCTCGCGCGCCGCCGCGACCAGTCGCGCGCTCAGCTGCTCGTCCGCGCACAGCTCCTCCACCGCCGCAGCCAGCGCGTGCGGGTCGCCGGAGGGGATCATCCGCGCGACGCTGTCGTCGACGATCTCCGGCACTCCGTCGACCGCGCTCGCCACCACCGGCACGCCGCTCGCCATCGCCTCCAGCAGCGCCATCGGGGCGTTCTCCCAGTAGGAGCAGAGCACGTACACGCGGAGCCGTGCGAGTGCTTCCGGACCGGCCACGTAGCCCGGCATGTGCACGCGCTCGGCGATCCCCAGCTCGCTCGCCAGGGCCTTCAGCTCGCGCTCCTGGGAGCCCGACCCGAACGCCGCGAAGCGCCATTCCGGATGGCGCTCGCCCAGCTCCGCCGCGGCGCGCAGGAACACGTCGATCCCCTTGTAGGTCTCGAGCACCGAGAACGTGCCGACCAGGTCGCCGCGGCCCGGCTCGAACGGGGGCAGCTCGACGCCGTTGGGGATCACGACCATCTTCTCCTGCGGAAACCCGAGGCGGCGCACGTGGTCGTCGGCGACCGCGCGCGAGGGGACGATCACCGCGTCCACGCGGGCGCAGAGCGACGAGTCCAGGTACTTGTAGAGGACCACGTCCTTGAGGCTCTGTCGCTCTGGGCCCACCGGCGGCGGGCGGTACGGTTCGGGGATCCCGTGAGAGGTGTACACGCGGATGCCCCCGGGGCGCGGGCGAGGACCGATCCGCACCCACAGCCCGGCACGGCGGTCGTGGGCGTGGACCACGTCGGCGCCCTTCGAGAGCCGCCATACGCGGCGCGCGCCGGCCAAGTCGGCCTGGTGCCGGATCGGCACCACCTCGGCTTCGACGCCGCCGCCGCTGAAGCGCTCGGCGAGCTCGGCGTTCTCGCACGTGACCAGCACCGAGGCGCCTTTGCCCGCGAGCCCCCGCGCCAGCAGCAGCGACTGCTCGATCGGGCCGCCGCGGTCGATCGTGGTGACGAGGACGACCCTCACGCGGGCACGGCGTGAGCGCCCGGCGCCGAGGCGGGGTCGGTCGCAGGCTCCTCGGAGTAGGCCCGATCCCACTCGCGCGCCAGCACCACTGCGAGGCCGCCGAGCAGCCAGAACGGCGAGGTCAGCTCCTCGCTGAGGAACGTCGCCGACACGATCGCGATCAGCAGCGACGCCTGGAGAGCCGTCGCGAGCCGGCGCCCGTCCTCGTCCCCCGCTTCCCGCGCGGCCCGCCCGGACCGTTGCAGCAGGCTCCACGCCACGACCAGATACGCGAAGAACAACAGCAGCGCGGGCACGCCGTTCTCGGACATGATCTCCAGGTAGCTGTTGTGCGTGACGGGTTTTTCGAGCTCCTCGGGGTTGTTGCGCAGCAGCGGCAGCGCTTCCTTCGGGAACCTTCCCGGCCCCACTCCGGTGAGCGGATGCCGTTCGGTGAGCTTGATCGCCGCCGCCCAGAACGCTTCGCGCGATTCGACGTTGTGCTGGGCGATGTTGGACTTCTGGTGCAGCGCCTTTTCGAGCACCGGCCGCCACACGGTGAACGCGAGCGCCGCCACCACCGCGACCGCACCGAGCCCCGCGAGCACCGTCCACAACGGCACGCGGCGTGTCACCACACCCCAGATGACGAGTGCGCCGATCCCCACCAGCGCGCCGCGCGAGAACGTCGCCAGCATCGCGATTGCGATCAGCACGAACCCGGCGGCCCAGAACCAGCGGCGGCGGCGGTCGGCGCCGATCAGGTACGCCACGATCGGCAGGGCGGTGGCCAGCAGGTAGGCGAAGTCGTTGGGGTCTTCGAGCGGGCCCGCCACACGCGAGCCGCTGTGCCCCACGAGGAAGCCCCACAGCGCGTAGATCGCCGCGATCGTCACGGAGGTCGCGAACCAGCGAAGCGCGCGGCGGATCTCGCGGCGCGTGTCCACCAACTGGGTGACGAGGAAGAAGAACGCGACGAACAGGCACCAGCGGATGAGCTTTTCGACGCTTTCCGACGGGTCGCTCGCGGCGATCATCGAGATCGCGATCCAGACCGCCAGCCCGACGACCACGGCGAGCAGGGCGGGGAGGTGCACGCGGGTGCGCCGGTTGGCCATCACGCGCACCGCGTAGGCGATCATCACCGACGCCCCGATCCCCTTGACGGTCGAGAGCGACGCGCTCGGGTAGTGGAGCTTCGCCTCCCACGGCAGCGCCGCGATCATCGCCAGCAGCACCAGGTCGGCCCGCGCGAGCACGAACCAGACCGCGATCGCGCCGAGCACCACGACCACGGCGATCACCGGCTGGAGCGCCACGAGCACCCCCAGGACGGCGCCCGCGACTGCCGCGCCGAAGCACGCCAGCGGATCCCTGCGGACGACCGCGAGGGCCATCGGATCAGCCGGTGCGAACGGCGCCCGGCGAGTGCTGGCGGCGGGACCCGCTGGAGGCCTGGGCCTCGCCGCCGCGGCCGGGCTCGGAGGCGGCGGCGCCCTTTGCCTGCTCGTGCCCGTCAGGGTGCTCGTGCCCGTCAGGGTGCTCGTGCCCGTCAGGGTGCTCGTGCTCGCCGGGGTGCTCGTGCTCGCCGGGGTGCTCGTGCTCGCCGGGGTGCTCGTGCTCGCCGGGGTGCTCGCGCTTGCCGGACGCCTCCCGGCGCGCGGCGTCCCTGGCACGCTGGCGCCGGCTGCGGCGGGGCTCGGGCGGGGGGTCGCTCACCTCGACGCGGCTCGCGGGCTCGGCGGGAGCGGTCCCCGCGAGCGCCGCGTTGTACCCGCTGTAGCCGCCGTAGGTCCCGTACGTCCCGTAGCGGTAGCTGCCCGCCACGTCGCCGTCGCGACCGGCGAAGTTCAGGAGCAGGCCCACCACGTTCGCCTGCGCGAAGCGCAGCTTCTCGAGCGCGCTCGTGATTTCGCTGGTGCGCGTGCGCCCCTGGGCGACCACGAAGATCACCGCGTCGGCGTGGCGCGCGATCAGGCGGGAGTCGCTCACCGGCAGCACCGGCGTGGAGTCGACGAGAATCACGCCGCCCGTGGACCGGAGGTTGGCGAGCACCGAGCGGAAGCGGATGTGCAGCATCTCCTGGGCGTTCGGCGGGAGCGGCCCGCTCGTCAGCAGCGAGACGTTCTCGTAGCCCGTCGGGCGCGGCTTGGTCTCGCTCTTGGGGAGCATCATCGCCGTCGAGAGCCCCACGTCGTTGCTCATTTCGAAGATCACGTGCTGGCGGGGGTTGCGCAGGTCGGCGTCCACGATCGTCGTCGGGATGTCGAGCTGGCCGAGTGCGATCGCGAGGTTCGCCACGACGGTCGACTTGCCCTGGCCCGCCTCGGCGCTCGTGACCTGGATCACCGACGGCTGCTGCTCGATCAGCAGCTCCACGTTGGTCCTGAGCGTTCGGAACGCCTCCTGCGCGAGGTACAGCTCCTCCGACCCCCAGACGAGCGACTGGGTGGCGGGGAGCGCGCGCTCGCGCTGGAGCGAGCCGATCACCGGCAGTCCCGTGATCTCCGCGAGCTCCGACGCGCTCTCGGCGGTCGGGCGCAGGTGCCCGAGGGCGAGGGCCAGGAGGAACCCGAGCAGGAGCCCGAGCACCGCCGCGACCGACAGGATCAGCTTCGGGCGCGGCTGCACCGGGCTGTGGGATTCGACCGGCGGGTTGACGATGCTCGGCGTCAGCAGTTCGTTGCCCTTGAGCGAGTTGACGAGCGCCTGGGCGATGGCGTGCGCGCCCGCGGCGGCTTCGGCAGGGCTCGTGCTCACATCGATCACTTCGAGGATCCCGCTGCCCGCCGTGGTCGACGTGCTGATCGTCCCGCCCACCTTGTGGCCGAGCAGTTCGCGCGCCGCCGTCTTGGTCTGGCTCGACTTCGCGACCTGGGCGTACGTCGAGAGCAGCGCGTTCAGGTTTTCGGCGGGGAGGTAGTTCCCGCCCTTGACGTTCGGCGTGAACGCGATCGTCGCGACCGATTCGTAGCGCTTGGGCTGCGTGAACGCGTAGGCGCTCGCCGCCAGCATGCAGCACACGAACACGATCGCGATGACGATGCGTCGCTTCCAGGCCAGCGCAAAGAGGTCGCGTAGCTCCATCCGCGCAGCCAGTCTACGAGAGCATCTCGCTGTAGACGCCGTTGATCCCCGTGAGCATCGAGTCGATCGTGAACGATTCACGCACCCGAGCCGCCGCGCTCTCGCCGTATCGCGCGCACGTTTCGCGGTCGTCGAGCAGCTCGTTGACCGCCGCGGCGAGCGCCTCGTGGTCGCCCGGCGGGAGCAGCCGGCCGTCGCGGCCGTCGCGGACCGCCTCGCCCACCCCGCCGACATCGCTGGCCACGACGGGCGTCCCGACGGACATCGCCTCGAGCACCACGTACGGGAACGCCTCCGCCAGGGAGGGGAGCGCGAACACGCTCATCGCCCGCATCGCGGGTCGCGGATCCGTGCGCGAACCCAGGAAGTGCACCGCATGTCCCACCTTGAGCGTTTCGGCATGGGATCGCAGGCTCTTGAGCGCCGGGCCGTCTCCGACGACCGCCAGCCGCGCCGCCGGATGGCGCGTGAGCACCAACGGCATCGCGCTCAGCATCACGTCGAGCCCCTTGCGGGGCTGCAGATGGCTCACCACGCCGACCAGCGGGCCCTCGCGGGCGAGCGCCGCCAGCTCGGCGTCGCGGGGGACGTCGTCTCCCGCAGGCACCCCGTTGTGGACCACGCGCACGCGCCGCGCGGGGCCGACGGATCGCGCGAGCACCGCCTCGCTCTCGCACACGCAGACGACGCGGGTCGCGGCCGGCGCGAGGGCCATCTCGAACGCGCGGTACGCGAAGCGCTCGCCCGGTCGCTCGAAGAGCCCCGCGAACGCGTACAGGTGCGGGCTGTAGACGAGCGGCACGCGCGGGTGGCGGACGCGCGCAAGGCGCGCCACCGCCCCCGCCTTCGAGGAGTGGGCGTGGACCAAGCCCGGACGCAGCTCCCGCACGATCCCCGCCAGGCGGGCCGCCGCCGCGAAGTCCTCGCGCGGATCGACCGCGCGGCCCATCGGGAGCTCCACGTGCGCGACCGTGCCGTCGAGGCCCTTGGGTGGGCCGGGTCCGCAGACCGTCACGTCCGCGCCGCGCCGCGCCAGGCCCTCCGCGAGGTCGGCCACGTGCCGCCCCACGCCGCCGTCGACTGGCTGGTGGACGAGCAGCACCCGGGGCACACAGCGATCCTAGAGATGCCGCTGGGGGCACGGATTAGAGTGTCAGGGGGTGACGCCGGCCACGCCTGACGCGAGCTTGCATGGCGAGCACGAGCCCGGCGGCGAGCCCGCGCCCGATGCTGAGGCGAGCTCGGTCGGGACCCAGGCGCTACGCGGTGTCCCGTGGACGATCGTCTCGTTCGCGCTGAGCAGAGGCACGCAGCTGCTCGGCACGCTGGCGATCGCGCGGCTGCTGCACCCGGCGGAAATCGGCGTGGTGCTCACCGGCCTGGTCGTGATCAACACGTTCAACCTGCTCGCCGACAACGGGCTGTCGATCTCGCTCGTGGTGCGAGACGGGCGCGACGACCGGCTCACCGGCACGGTGCTCTCGCTGATGGTGGGGTTCGCGCTGTGCGGGGTGCTCGTCGTGAACCTGCTGGCGGGCCCGATCGCGAACCTCTTCGGCTCGCCCAAGCTCTCCGAAGTGCTGCCGCTGCTGTCGCTAACGATCGTCACCAGCTCGATCGTGTGGCTCCTGACGAACCTGCTCCAGCGCGAGATGCTGTGGCGCGAGCGCTTCATGGGCCAGTTCACGCTGTCGGCCACCTACGTGGTGGTCGCGGTACCGTGCGCGGCGCTGGGGGCGGGGGTGTGGAGCATGGTCGCCGGCCAGATCGCCTCGGGCGTGCTCGCCGCGGCTGTCCTGTGGCGCGTGTACCCGCACCCGCTGCGTCCGTTGTTCGACCGGGTGCTGGCCCGCCGCGCGCTGTCGGAGTCGCGCTCGTTCATCTCGCAGTCGTCGACCTCGTTCATGATCGAAAACCTCCATTTCGTGGCGGTGTCCGCCGTGCTCGGGTCCGCGCCGATGGCGCTCTACTCGATGTCGTGCCGCCTCACCGAACTCCCCAACCGCGCGATCGCCGCGCCGGTATCCGAAGCGGCGTTCCCCGCATACGTGCGTCTGCGGGAGCAGGCCGAGCGCCGCGCGCAGGCGCTCGTGACCTCCCTGCGCTACGTCAGCCTCGCAACGCTGTGGCCGCTGGCGATCCTCGCGGCGACCTCGCCGGACTTCATCGCGGTGGTGCTCGGCCCGCACTGGCGCGAAATGGACACCATCCTCGTGATCCTGTGCGCGTGGGGAGCGTTCACCGGAACCGCCGGCACGCTCGGCTGGTTCGTGAACGCCAACGAGGGGGCGCGCTTTCTCGCCTCGATCAACCTCGTGCGGCTGTTCGTGATGGCGCCCGCGATCTTCCTCGCGGCGGCGCTCACCAAATCGACTGAAGTCGTCGCGGCGCTCGTGTCGGTGGACGCGCTGATGGTGCTCGTGCCGCTGGCCGCGTACTCGCACCGGCGCCTGACGGTCTCCTACAAGGCCGTCGGCCGGGGCGTGCTGGTGCCGCTCCTGGCCGCGGGTGCGGCGATGCTGGTGGGCCTCGGGCTGCGGGAAGCGCTGCAGATCGACGGCGTCACCGCGTTCGAGCGGCTGATCGCGGTGAGCCTCGCCGCGAGCGGGGTATATCTGCTCGTCGTGGCCGCGCTCGATCGCCCGATGCTGGGCGACCTGCGCTCGCTGCTGGGCCGGGCGCTGGGACGCTGAACGGTTCCGTGCGCGCTGAACTCCCCGCGCGCATCGTCCGATAATGCCCCGAGGAGCCGTGACGAGCCGCTCGGTGTCGATAGTGATCCCCACCTTCGAACGGTGGGACATGCTGCGCGCGACGCTCGCGGGGGCGCTGGCGCAGGAGGACGTGGACGTCGACGTGCTGGTCGTCAACGACGGCAGCAGCGAGCCGCCCGCGTGGATCGCAGATGCCGGTGAGGGCCGTGTGCGCGTGGTCGCGCCCGACGGGCACCGCGGTGTGGGTCACGCGCGCAACGCCGGCATCGCGGCGGCGGAGGGGGAGTGGATCGCGCTGCTCGACGACGACGACCTGTGGTCGCCGCAGAAGCTCGCCGCGCAGGTCGACGCGGCCGATCGCGCCGGCGCCGCATGGAGCTACACGGCCGGCGTGTACGTCGACGAGGAGCTGGTGCCGTTCCAGGACCTGCCCGCTCCGCCCGCGGACGGCCTCCTCGGAGTGCTGTTCCGCCACCAGGTCATCCCGGGCGCCGCATCGAACCTGCTCGTGCGGTCGGGACTGCTGCGCGAGCTCGGCGGCTTCGACGACGAGCTGCACCAGCTCGCCGACTGGGACCTGTGCCTGCGGCTGGCCGCCTCGGGGCAGCCCGCCCCCGTCCACGACGTGCTGCTCGCCTACGTCCAGCACGGCTCGAGCATGCTCGTGACGAGCTCCGACTCGGTGCTCGGGGAGTACGACCGCTTGCGCGCCAAGCACGCGGCGCAGGCGCGCGCGCTGGGGTTCGCGTTCGACCCCGAGTCGATGGCCTTCTGGGCCGTCGGGCGGCTCGAGAAGGCCGGCCATCGCCGCCGCGCCGTGCGCGAGTCGCTCGCCGCGGGGATCCGCTACCGCGAGTCGGCGCTGCTGGCCAACGCCGCGCGCCTGCTTGTGCCGCGTACGGTGCTCGCCGGCCCGCTCGTGCCCGCCCGCGTGGCCACCGCCGACGCGCCCGCGCCATCCCGGCCGGCGTGGCTCGAGCGCTACCGCGTGGCGACGCCGGTCTGAGGCGCGCGCGCGAGCGTGCGCGCAAGGCTCATGAACAGGCGTCCGGCGGTGTCGTGCGCCGGATACACGCGGCCCACCGCCAGGGGATCCACGCCCGCCGCAAGGGGCTCCGCGCGGGTCGTGTAGCCGCGCGCGAAGCCCGCCGCGCGCACCCGCGCAAGCACCTCGGCGTCGACCGCCCCGCCGGGGTAGGCGATCGCGTCGATCTTCGCGCCCGCTGCCTGCTCGAGCTGCTCGCGCCCGTTCCGCAGCGCGGCGTCCAGCGCCTCGCCCCGCACGGTCGTGAGCGTCTCGTGGTCGCGCGTGTGGAACCCGATCTCGTGGCCCTCGCGCGCGAGGGCGCGCACGTCGTCCGCGGGCACGGCTCCGCGCGGCGGCTCCCCCAGGCGATCCCGCAGCGCCTGCGCCTCGCGCGCCCGCTGCTCGGCGGGCATCGCCTGGATCCTCGCCGCGTGTTCGTGGATCGCCGCCGGCGGCGCGAGGAGGCCGCAGTCGTAGGCAGCCTGGAGCAGCTCGAACCAGAAGGCGGCGGGGGCGCCGTTGAGGAAGAACGTGGCCGGCGCCCCCGCCGCGGCGAGCAGCGGCGCGGTGACCGTCTTGTGGCCCGGCCAGTCGTCGTCGAACGTGATCGCCACGGGGAAGCGCCCGAAGCGGCGTCGTGCGAGCGCCGCGTCGAGCAGCTCCGCGGCCGGCACGATCCGGTAGCGGCGGCAGAGCAGCCGCAGCTGGGCTGCGAACAGGACGCTGCCCAGCGCGGGGACGAGCTCGACGTCCGGGTCTCCGGGCGGGTCGCCCACCCGGTGGTACACGAGCACCGCGGCGCGCTTGCGGCCGCTCGCGCGGAGCGCGAGGTCGAGCGCGCCCGCGCACGGCCCGCGGAGCGCGCGCCCCAGCGGGCGCAGGAGCCGCCGCGCGCGCCGCATCACTCCCCCTCGGGGCTCGACGCCTGGCGCAGGCCGCGCAGGCGACCGCTCGCGACCGCTCCCGGTCCCGCGTACCAGAGCGCGGCGGTGAGAAGCCGGTTGCGGGCTCCCGCGAGGCCGCCCGGGCCCTCCTGAACGGGGGTGCGCGCGATCACGTAGCCGGCCTGCGACGCCGCCGCGAGCGCGCACGCGTACAGCCACGCCCGCAGCCGGCCGAGCCCGCGCGCCGGAGCCGCCAGCGCCAGCGCGAGCGCGACCGTCAGCGCC
>Ga0187823_10000202_pt1 | contig 14524 bp, 14 predicted proteins | sample NC_wetland_sal_i_12_FD_132968 | JGI IMG/M metagenome (GOLD analysis project Ga0187823, IMG submission 132968) | Wetland sediment microbial communities from Neuse River Estuary, North Carolina, USA - SourceSoil_3 | ecosystem: Environmental > Aquatic > Freshwater > Wetlands > Sediment | place...
CCGTAGATTCCGGTTATCGAAGTGAGCTGCACCAGCGCCAGATTGCCGGCAGCGGCATAGCCGAGGAGATTCCAGGGGAAACCGATGTCGGGCATTCGGGAGCGAACAAGTTCGAGGGCGACCCAAAGGAATGGCGCGGCAACTACGGCCAGGTCTTTGTTGCGCCGCGCGATCCAAGTCACAAGCAGTGTGAACGCAATGAAGTAAGGCGATGCTGCCAGAATCATCAAGCCCATCACGCCCGCGGCTTCCCACGCAGGCATCGGCCCATATTGGTGCATGACCGTGTAGATCCAAGGAGTGGAGAAGAGATAAAACGCGACCCCGAAAAGCAGGCCGCGCAGCGCCGCCTCGCCCAGCCCTCCTTCGAGGGATGCAAGGATCAGCACCGCGATGGCGATCCAGGCCAGCCAGGGCAGATTGAAACTGGGAAAGGCTAACGCCAAAAGAACGCCGGAGACGAAGGACAGCAAGATACGCCATTGGCGCGACAGCATCTGAGCGGATGCGTGTTTTTGGCTTTGTTGATGCGCTTGGACCGGCTCCGCTATCCCCGCCGAGCGGCGCACATCAACGCCGGGTGATGGCCTTGAAGCCTTGACTCTCAAGCTTCTGCCGGGCGAGATCGGCGGACTGCGCGTCCGTGTACGGTCCCACTTGGACACGATAATAACGGTCAGCGCCGGGCGGCAGCACGAAGGCGGGGAATTTCTTCTGCTGTAATGCCTGCGCCAACGCCACAGCATCGGGCTGGCGCGCCATCGCAGCAACCTGCAACACGACGGCGCCGCGCGGAACGAGCGGCGGGCTTACGGATTTCATGTTCGATCGGGTGGAGTAAATGCGCGAACCGGAATTTCCTGCTGCCGGCACCAAACCGCGGCTGGGCGCCATAGTTTTCGGAGACTCAGCCAGGGGCGCAGCGGGCTTTTCCGGTTCCGCAGAATGGTAAAAATCCCAATCCGCAGGCGGGGCCTCCGGCTTTTGGAGTTTATCTGCGCCAGCCGGACCACGGGTTGACTTCACGGGCTTGTCGTTCACACTGTCCGGCCTGCCGGGAATGATGCTCGCGGCAGCGCGAAGCTGCGCATCGTATTGATTGCGTCCGAGCAGATATCCAAGGGTGAAGACCATACCAAACATTACAACAAGCAGGAGGAAGATGCCGGCGAGATGCCGTCCTCCGAGGACCCAATCGCTATTACGCCGATTCCCTGCCATTACCGCCCCGGCTCGAGTGACTTCTTCACCCAAGCATTAATAATATCGATCGGAATGGGGAAAATTATCGTCGTGTTCTTTTCTGCCCCGATTTCCGTCAGAGTCTGCAGGTAACGAAGCTGGATGGCGGCGGGCTGAGTTTCCAGCACGCCGGCGGCTTCTGCGAGCTTCGCGGAAGCCTGGAATTCGCCATCGGCGTGAATGACTTTGGCGCGGCGTTCGCGTTCGGCTTCCGCCTGGCGAGCGATGGCGCGCTGCATCTGCTCCGGGATGTCGACCTGCTTCACTTCCACCTTAGTTACTTTAATACCCCAGGGCTCGGTGTCCTGGTCAAGAATCACTTGCAGTTTGCTGTTAACTTTTTCGCGTTCGGCGAGGATTTCGTCGAGCTCAAATTGGCCGACGATGCTGCGCAAGGTGGTCTGCGCCTTCTGCGAAGTGGCGTAAAGATAGTTCTGCACCTGCGAAAGCGCCAGGTTTGCGTCTACGACGCGGAAATAGCAGACCGCGTTCACTTTGACCGAGACGTTATCGCGCGTGATGATGTCTTGCGAGGGCACATCGAGCGTCTCGATGCGCAACGAGATGCGGTAAAGAGTTTCAATGGGCCAGAAGACCAAACGCAATCCCGCCGGCTTGGCGTCCGGGAGCATGCGTCCCAAACGCAAGACTACTCCGCGCTCCCATTCTTTTATTACGTAAAGAGAGTTCCAGAACCAGATCAGGATGATGACGATCGCAATGAGCGGCCCTGTGAAGCTGAAGTCCATCATCGTCTCCTTGTGCAGGCCGCAATCAGCGGCGACCAGTGCTCCCCATGTCCCCTACACATTTAAATCAGGATGTGGCCGATTCCGCAGGCGTGACGTACACCGTCAGCCCGGTGACGCCAACAACCCGTACCTGCGCACCCGCAGGAATTGGTACCGGAGCTACGGCGCGCCAGAGTTCTCCGCGCAAGCGTACCATGCCCTGAAATGAGCCAGGTGCTGCTTGGCCGCTAACGGGCGCCAAAGGCTCGGTAACCTCGGCTCGCTCCCCCAGTAACTCTTCCTTTCCAGTTGACTGCTTCCACGAACGGGAACGCAGCACCAGGCGCATGAGAAAGATCGTGACCGCAGCGGCAGGAACGGTCACGCCGAGCGCCACTCCGAAACTGACGCCGGCGCCCGTCATGGGCGAGCGGATCAGCATAAATGCGCCCAGCAACATGGCGATAATTCCGCCAGCAGCCAGGACACCGTGGCTCGTGTACTTCGCTTCCAGGATAAACAGGCCTAGCGCCACGATGATCAAAAGGAGGCCTGCAAAGTTTACCGGAAGAATGTGCATGGCGAATAGCGCCAAGACGAGCGCGATTGCGCCGATCACACCCGGCGCAATCATTCCTGGATGCGTGAATTCCACGTAAAGGCCGAGCACGCCGGCGATCAATAGAATGAAAAAGACGTCGGGCTGCACGACGCGAGAGAGAAATCGCTGCCGGGCAGACATCTCCACGGACACGATTTCGGGATTGTTCAGATTCAGGTGCGTTTCGGAACCGTCAAATCGCTTGATGGTCTGTCCGTTGAGTTTGGCGAGCAGATCCTCCCGCGAATTCGCAATAAGATCAATGAGCTTATTATTCAGCGCTTCGGTTTCGGTGAAAGCCTTGCCATCCGTGACCGCCGTCTCCGCAACCTCCACGTTGCGGCCGCGCTTCGCCGCATAGCTACGCAGGAACGCCGTGGCATCGTTGAGAATTTTTTTCTTGAGCGTCTCGTCAATGTTTAACGGCACGCCGCCAATGGCGACCAGGGGCGAGGCCGCACCCGCGTGCGTCCCGGGGGCCATGGCAGCCACATCCGCCGAGAGTAAAATAAAAAATCCCGCTGATGCACCGCGGGCCCCGGCCGGAGAGACGTACACCACCACGGGCACAGGCGAAGCGAGAATGTGCTGAATGATGTCTTCCATCGAGGTACTCAGGCCGCCGGGGGTGTCCATGGTGATCAGAACCAAGGTGGCATGCTGCTGGGCCGCGTCGGTGATGCCGCCGTCTATGTATTCGGCCAGGATGGGCTCAATCTCATCGCCGATTCTCAATTCGATCACGCGCGGGCGGGAGCCCGAATTCGAGGAGCGGCTCGTCTGTGCGTTTGCCGGCTGCCCACATGCGAAGATCGACACCACGATTAGGGAGACGATGCTCAGTACAAAGAAAATTGTCCGTGAGCCACTCGGCGTGCGGTGTGAAGGTAAGAAAATCGGCGAAGAATTTCCGAAAAAAGGACGAGCTTGCGGAGTCAGCGGGACCGCAAGCGTATGGGCCGAAACGCAGCGGCGGCACATTTCGCCTGATTGTATCAAAGCGCTCGCCGCCACGCAGAAGGTCCCAGGGGAAATGAGCACTTTGTAACGGGCGAGTACATGGCCCGACTTCGCTAGCTTCGCCTCCTCCGCTTCGAGCGAAGAGAGGCTTCACAAGCGTGGTAGTGTGGCGCTCATGATACGGGTGGTAGCGGGAATCATCGAGGACGATAGCCGCGTGCTGATTTGCCAAAGACCGGCCAGCGGGGCGTTCGGCGGAAAGTGGGAGTTCCCTGGCGGCAAGTTGCGTCCAAGCGAGACGCCACGGCAGGCGCTCGAGCGCGAGTTGCGCGAGGAGTTAGGCGTAGGCTCAAAGATCGGCGATCTGGAGCAATTGGTGCGCTATCAATACGAGCAGATGAATCAGACGGTACAGATCTCGTTTTTCTGTGCCGCGCTCATGGGCCTGCCGAGAAATCTTGCGTTCGAACGAATCCTATGGGCGACGCGGGCGGAATTGCCGCGCTACGACTTTCTGGCCGCGGATCGGCAGGTCATTTCGAGGCTCGTGCGAGGAGAAATTAAGCTGCGGTGTTACGTTACAATCGGGCCGCTTGTTTCGGAGGCACGATGAAGCTGGATCTATTGGCCATAGCCGCACATCCTGATGACGTGGAACTCACCTGCGGCGGGACGTTGATCAAAATGGCCCGCCGGGGCTATGCCGTGGGGATTCTGGATTTAACAGGAGGAGAGATGGGCACGCGCGGATCGGTGGAGACACGCCGCAAGGAGGCTGCGGCGGCAGCCCGCACACTAGGAGTGGCGCATCGCGAGAACCTGGGCTTGCCCGATGCGCGCCTGGAGATGCGCATGGAATACAAGCTGGCCATTGCACGCCGAATCCGAGCGTTACGTCCGCGCACGGTAATCTTGCCGTATTGGGAGGGACGTCACCCCGACCATTACACGGCTGCCCGGCTGGGTTATGAGGGCTGCTTTCTGGCGGGGCTGAAGCGCCTGGACTTGGAAGGGGAGGCCTATAGGCCTTTCAAAGTGCTCTACGCGACCGCATACGATCGAACCGTGCGGCCGACGTTTGTGGTGGACATATCGCGCGAGTTTTCTCGCCGGACCCGGGCGATTCTGGCCTACGCCTCGCAATTCCAGCCGAAAGGACGCGAGCGGCGGTCGAAGGTGTACATTCCGCTCGACCGCCTGGTCCACGAGGTGCATCTTGTGGCACGGTTCTACGGCGAGATGGTGGGCGTGGAATACGCCGAGCCATTTGTGGCGAAAGAGGTTATGCAGGTGGAAGATGTAGTGAAGATGCCGGTGAGGTCGATTTAGAATTCGTCGGAATCCTGAGCCATCGAGAATCCAGGAAGGGCTTGGCTCGCGCCCTTTCGTATCACTTTGACGCGGAGAACGGCAGCGGTTTCCTTGCCAGCAGGGCGAAGGACCGCAACGGTCGTAAGCGCTTCGCTATAGAGGCGAGTGACAAGGAAGGTTTCCTCGCTGCCCGCCTTTTTCCAAACTTGTCCGACTTGTACCTTGGAAACGGACATTTTAGGGTTATTTCACCCCCGCAACCGAGCACACAGCATGAACCCCAGCTGGAAATTTGCGATACGGCTTCGAGATTCTATCTTGGTGTAGCCGCCGCGGGGGTGTCAACTGACCTAAGGTACAGCACTTGCCCTGTGGATCAGCCCCAGAGAGGGAGCGGCCCGCGAACGTGATGGTTATTAAAACTTTATAGAAACTGGCGAAAAGACAGGAAACCCCTTCCAGAAAGGAGCCATCAAAAGGAAGGACTCGTATCCGCGGACCTCGCGCGGATGTATAATTGCCAAGAACCCACAGCTCGGAGCAAACCATGGCACGTTTACAGTCGCGTATCGCAATCACTAGCGGCTTTTGGGGCCGAAGCTTTTTAGGACTGGCATTGGCGGGGACACTGGCAGTTCCCGTGTTCGCCAGACCGCAAGCGCCTTCGCAACCGGCACCGCCGCCGGCCAATCCGGCACCTCAGACTGCTCCGACGACAGGGCCGACACAAGAACCGACACCAACTCCGGAGCAGCCCGCCCCGTCAGAGACTTCGCCTAAAGATTCGAAGCAATCACAGACAAAGGATACGAAGAAAGACGAGACTCCGATCCCACAAAAAGAGAAGCCCAACGTCAAACCCGGCTCGAAGCAGGACGTGGATGCCATCGGCAATCGCGGAGTGGGCAAAGGGCTGAACATGTATTCGCTGGAGCGCGAGATGGCGTTGGGCAAGAGCCTGGCGCAGGAAATCGAGCGCTCGTCGAAACTCATCGACGACCCGGTCGTTTCGGAATACGTGAACCGCGTGGGACAGAACTTAGTGCGCAACTCGGATGCGAAGGTTCCCTTCACCATCAAGGTGATCGACTCGGACGTGGTGAACGCGTTTGCGCTTCCTGGCGGATTTTTCTATGTGCATAGCGGGCTGATTTTGCGTGCCGATACGGAGGCCGAATTGGCCGGCGTAATGGCTCACGAGATCGCGCACGTCGCGGCGCGGCACGGTACGAAAGACGCCACCAAGGGCCAAGTGGCGCAGATCGCAATGATTCCGCTGATCTTACTGGGCCCCGGCGGCTGGGCCGGGTATGGCATCTATGAAGGGCTGAACTTTGCGATCCCCATGTCGTTTCTGAAATTTTCGCGTGAGCACGAGTACGAGGCCGATTACCTCGGATTGCAATATATGTACGCGGCCGGATATGACCCGAACGCGTTCGTGACTTTCTTCGAAAAAGTGGAGGCCGAAGAGAAACGGCAGCCGGGGACGGTGCCGAAGTTTTTCTCAACGCATCCGCCGACACCGGATCGTGTAATTGCGATTCAAAAAGAGATTGGCAACGTACTGCCGTCGCGCGACCAGTACATCGTGACTACTTCGGAATTCGATATGGTGAAGGCGCGCCTGCGGGGTATCGAGGACCGCAATAAGTTGCGAGAAGACAAGACGAATAAGGACAAGCCTACATTGCGCACCCGCACCGAGCGGCAGCAACCGCAAGCAGGCCAGGGCGGCGGGCAGCAACAGCCCGGCGCTCAGGGCGGCAATAATCCTTCAGACGATCCGGACCGGCCGACGCTGAAGAGGCGTCCCGAGGACGATCCAAACAATCCGAACCCGAATCCAAACAATCAGTAAGAACTGAGGTCAAAAACTGAAGGGGCGCTCGCATCGGCGAGCGCCCCTTTTTCTTTATGTGATGGACGAAGTCGGTTTCCTGCGAGCTAGCCAGCTAACTTGAGTTACCGGGTGCTACTCGTGGCGGGCTGGTGCGCGATTCCCATCCGGCGCATCTCTTCCCCATAATACTTGCGATAAAGAACTTCCCACTCCTCGCTGCCCTCGAGAATTTCCTTCTTTTGAGAACCGATTTTCTGGCGGACCTGAGCGTCAACCTGCTCTTCTTCTTTAAGCAGGCCGATCAGAATGTCGACCACATTCTGCCGGATCGTAGCGCGGTCTTCGATGAACTCGACGTCCTCGCCTGCGACGAGTACATCGGTAATGATGTGGGACAAGCGTACGGTTTTTTCCCGGCTTAATCGCATAAGATTGCGCGAACGGTTCCGAAGGAGGCTATCTTCGCGCGGATTGCGCTTAGCGCAGAATTAATTTGCGCTGGCGCGCCAACTCTCCCTTCACTTTTTTGTACATCTCCTGATAAGAGACTCCCGTGCGGCGCATCTCGTCGGCATGCTGGCTAAGGATCTCGCGGACTTCCTCGTTCAAGCGGTCTTCAACAGTGATCTCCTCGGCCATTTTCACGCGGAGCCGCTCCGCCAGGACGGTAGGATTGCCGGCTTCGACCATCTTGTTGGCAATGAGACGCTTCACAACCTCAGTTGCCATATAGCCCACGAAATCGCGTGATAACAGCATTATCCCTATGACTCCGCCCAAAAAATATGCGCAATTCGAGTCTACTGGCAGGCGCGAGAACGTGCAAGGGGTAGCGTGCTGCTGGGGAGAGCACGGCTGAAGAGGTAACCCGTTGCACGTCGGGCTGTTCGCAAGGTCACATCTGCTGTTGAAGATTTATGTGCTTGCCTTTAGAAATCAGAGCAGGTACAGTTTTGCGGTGATGTTCCGTAACACCATTGAGACATTTATGTGCTGCCAGAGCTGTTGTTGTACTTGTTGTCCTTTTACCTCTGGCGGGGCAGGGTGCGTTCGCGACTGATCTAGACTAAAGCACCGGGTTTAAATCCCACCGCCAGAATGAACTGGTTGGTGGGTTTTTTGTTTTAAGCGGGAATTTTGTCGATCACACTCGGAACCATGACGAACGCAACTGAAGACGTCATCAATCGGACTGTAGAGCGAAGGCTGAACCAGCTGAAAAGCCTGGAAGCCGAGAGCATCTACATTCTTCGCGAAGCGGCCGCCGAGTTTGCGCGTCCGGTGATGCTTTATTCCATCGGCAAAGATTCCTCGGTCATGCTGCGGCTGGCACAAAAGGCGTTTTCCCCCGGCAAAATCCCGTTTCCCCTGCTTCACGTCGATACGGGCTACAAATTTCCGGAGATGATTGCGTTTCGGGATAGCTACACGCGCGAGATCGGCGCCCAGTTGCTCGTTCATCAGAACCGGGAAGCTCTCGAACAGGGCGCCAATCCTTTTACGCTGGGAACACAGAAATGCTGCGGACTGCTGAAGACCAAAGCGCTGCTCGACGCTCTCACGGCGGGCGGCTTTGATGCCGCATTCGGCGGCGCGCGCCGAGACGAGGAGAAATCGCGCGCCAAGGAACGCATCTATTCTTTCCGCGATTCGCTGGGCCAGTGGGATCCGAAGAACCAACGCCCGGAACTATGGAACATCTTCAACGGCCGCATCAACAAGGGCGAGAGCATCCGTGTATTCCCTCTTTCGAATTGGACAGAACTCGACGTGTGGCTCTACATCTACAGGGAAAAGATTCCCATTGTCCCGCTCTATTTCGCGCAGGAACGCCCCGCGGTCTTACGCAACGGGTCCATCGTATTAATTCACTCGGAAAATGAACTGCAGCGAGGCGAGCGGCCTCAGCTTTTGCAGTGCCGCATGAGGTCTCTGGGTTGCGTACCTTGCACGGGCGCCATACGGTCGCAGGCCGACACCGTTCCCAAAATCATTGAAGAGATGTTTTCATTCCGCCGCTCGGAGCGGGAAAACCGCGCGATCGATCACGATGAAGAAGGGTCGATGGAGCTGAAGAAGAGAGAGGGCTATTTCTAATGGCCCTCCTGATTCAAAACGATGGCCGCGACGGCCTGACTTCGTTCCTGGAGCATCACCTCGAGAAGGACCTGCTGCGCTTCACCACCGCCGGCAGCGTGGATGACGGCAAATCGACTCTCATAGGCCGGCTTCTGCACGACTCCAAAGCGGTTTACGAAGACCAACTCGCTTCCGTTCGCAACAGCCGTTTCAATCGTTCCGGAGGTCCCATCGATTTCGCGTTGCTCACGGATGGGCTGCGGGCCGAACGAGAACAGGGCATCACCATCGACGTGGCCTACCGTTATTTCGAGACCCCGGCGCGAAAGTTTATCATCGCCGACACGCCGGGACACGAGCAGTACACGCGCAATATGGCTACCGGCGCCTCGACCGCCGATCTCGCCGTCATTCTGGTAGATGCCGCTCGAGGCGTGCTCTCCCAAACGCGCCGCCACGCCTACATCGCGTCGTTACTAGGAATTCCGAACGTGGTAGCGGCAATCAACAAAATGGATTTGCTGGATAACCGCGAAGACGTCTTCCTTGAATTGCAGGATGAATTCTTGTCGCTAGCTCGTCAGCTTGGAATTGAAAGCGTGGTTTGCATTCCCATCAGCGCGCTCGTTGGCGATAACGTGGTGAACCGCACGGATCGAATGCCCTGGTATAAAGGGCCAGCTCTTCTTGAGCATCTCGAGACCGTGCCCACCCGCGTCAGCGCAAGCGGCGGCGCCGTGCGATTCCCGGTGCAATATGTGCTCCGGCCGGATGCGAACTTCCGAGGATTTGCGGGCCAAGTCGCGGGCGGCACGATCCGCCCCGGCTCAGAGGTCCTGACGCTGCCCTCGCGCCAGCAAACTCGCGTGCGCTCCATCGTCACTTACGACGGCGAAGAGCCGGAAGCTTTCGCTCCGATGTGCGTGACGCTCACCCTAGAAGACGAAATCGATCTTAGCCGCGGGGACATGCTCGTTTCGCCGGAAGCGCCGCCCTGCATATCACGCAGATTTGAAGCCATGGTGGTGTGGTTTCATTCCGAGCCGCTTGTGCTGGGCCGAAGCTATCTCATCAAGCACAACGTGCGCGCATCTCGGGCCAAAGCAACGAAGATCCATTTTCGCGTGAATATGCATACGCTGGAAAAAGAAGCGGCGCGCGAACTGAAGATGAACGATATCGCCTCAGTCGAATTCGAGGCTGCGAGCGCCCTGTTTTTTGATCCGTACGCGCGCAACCGAGCCACCGGCAGCCTCATCCTGATCGATCCGCTTACTAACGCCACCGTCGCCGCGGCCATGATTGAAAAGGACCTGCCGGCGATCAGCGATTCACCGGCGGAAGTGGCGACCGAGCAGGTCGCGTGGGATACGCCGGTGGCGGCTGATGATCGGTACCAACGCCATGGCCACATGCCGGCCCTCATTCTGCTGCAGGATCGCTCCCGCCTGGCTGTATATCTCGAGCGTGCGCTTTTTTCGCAAGGATTTGAAGTTCTGCTTCTTTCGGCTGGTGACGTTCTCGCCGCGAACCTTCAGACCGCGCTGAAAGTCGCGCGATCCGCGGGGGTGGTCCTGATCTTGTCGGCGGAATCGCTCGAGGATCAGGAGATTGTGAGCGAAGCAGTCAGGACGCACGAACGCTTTGAGTTCGTATTCGATCTGGCCAAACAAGATTTGCCACAGGACGATGCAGAGGCAGTTGCAGCGGTGGTTTCGCTCCTTGGCCCATTGCGCAGGAGCCATTAATGAACCGTGCAACGGAACTTATCGAGCAACGAGTGACCGTACTACAAGGTGAAGCCGAGAACTGGCCGGCCCCCGAAGTGCTTCACTGGGGCGTGTCAGAGTTTGGGTCCTCGCTTGCGCTGGCCTCCAGCTTCGGGGCGGAAGACGTCGTCCTCATCGACATGGCTTCGCGTGTGGGCTCGAGATTTCGGATGTTCACGCTAGACACGGATTTTCTCTTCCCCGAAACGTATGCGCTCATCGACGAAATAGAAGCGCGCTACGGAATACAAGTTGAGCGCACGCATTCGGAGTTCACGCCGGAAGCGCAAGCCGCGGAATTTGGTCCGGCTCTTTGGGCTTCACAGCCGGATAAATGCTGCCAATTGCGGAAGGTCGAGCCGCTAAAAAAGAAGCTGGCCGAATTGAAGGCCTGGGTCACCGGCGTGCGCCGCGACCAGGCACCCACGCGGGCAAATACGCGAAAGCTCGAATGGGACGCCAAGTTTGGGCTGGTGAAGCTGAATCCAATCGCGGATTGGACCTCGTCGCAGGTGTGGGACTACATTCGCGCGAACGATGTGCCCTATAACCCGCTTCACGACCGCGATTATCCAAGCATCGGTTGCACTTATTGCACCAGGCCTGTGAAACCTGGAGAAGATCCCAGGGCCGGGCGCTGGTCGGGATTCAACAAGACTGAGTGCGGACTGCACGCAAAAGAATAGCTAGGCGGAGCGCCTATGATATTTGTTGTCGGCTTTGTAATTGCCCTGGCGGTGGGACTCACCGGAATCGGTGGGGGCAGCTTCACCGTCCCATGCCTCGTTCTCTTAATTGGACTGGCGCCCAAAACCGCCGTTGGCACCGCATTCATTTTTGCCGGCGTGCTCAGGTTGATCGTGGGGCCGTTCTACATTTGGGGCAAACAGGTTCGCGGAGCATACGTGTGGCGGCTCTTGATAGGTGCGGTGCCCGGCCTGTTGATTGGCACCTATGTACTTCGGTTGTTGAGCGCAAACCTGGAAAGCCCGGTGATTGTGATCGTGCTCGGCGTCTTGTTGGCGGCTTCGTCCAGTCTCACCTTCGTGCGCCGGCTTCATAATCCCGATTTCGCTCGAAAGAATGGCCGTTTGCTATCGTGGTTTGCGCTGCCGATTGGCATCGAGTCCGGCTTTTCGTCGGCCGGCGCTGGCGCGCTGGGCACAGTTCTGCTATTGAACTATTCGGAGATGACCCCGTCGGAAGTGGTCGGGACAGACCTGCTCTTCGGTTTAGGTCTCGCCGCAGTGGGCAGCGCAATCCATCTTAAGTTCGGCTCGGTCAGTTCCGGCGCGCTGCTTCAACTCCTGGCTACCGGCATTCCCGGGGTGCTCCTGGGTTTCGTTCTCGCTCGGCGGGCGCCTGTTCGGAAACTCAAGTCCGCTATCGCATTGGTCGCAATACTTGCCGGACTGCAGCTAGTTTGGGCCGGCGGCCGATCTCTGCTGATCGCATCGGCGAGGGAACGGGCCGCGGCGCATGCAGCAAGTACGAGTGCGAGCGAGGCCGCTACAACGGGTCAGGTGTTTCATCCTAATGCGATGGATATGCGAACCTCCGGTATCGAGTTCGCTCAGCCGCAAACCGACAAATTAAGCGCTTACTGAAAACGGTAGTGAAAGCGCGGTATCGCAAACCGAACCGCACGAGCGTGAAAGCGGCGGTCCCCCTGGCGACGCGCTGATTTAGTCCTTTCTCGAGAGCCGCTGCCGGCAGTAGAATACCGCCCCGCCACACTTTCCAATCCCGTAAGCCGGAGGTCGCAAATGAAATCGTCTTTAAGATTAGTGGCTCTGCTGGTTGTTATTGGCGCTGGCGTGACTCTGGGTTACGGTCTGAACAGCATGCCGCCACAAGGCGGTTCGGGAAACAGCTCCGGCGCCGCTTCTTCGTTCCCTAAGGATATCCATCCTGAGACCGGCAATCGCCTTCCACCTATCAACCGCGACAAGTTGGATGATGCAGCGAAGAAAATCTATGATGCGGGCGGAACCGCTCCTGGCGTTAACTACGGACCTCAGCGACTGCGGCTTTATAGCGGCGGTGCGGAAGTATTCTCGAGTGGATTAAACGACTTTCTCCGCCGCAAATCTGGCCTGGAGCCTGCAACCGTGGAGTTGAGCATCCTGGCCGCTGTACGCGAAATGGATGGCGAATATGAGTGGACGGCGCACGAACCCGCTGCGCTGAAGGCCGGCGTAAGTCCGCAGATCATCGATATAGTCAAATATCGCAAGCCACTCACAGGCGTACCGGAAAGAGAGGCGACGATTATCGAACTGGGCCGCGAGGCCGTAGGCAAGCACAAAGTAAGCTCCGAAACGTTCGCCCGCGCGCTCAAGCTTTTTGGGGAGCGGCAACTCGTCGATATTGTTTGCCTGATGGGCGACTATGTCTCAACAGCGGTATTGCTGAATACCTTCGATCAGCACGTGCGTCCGGCCGATAAGCCACTGCTGCCGATTCCGTGAGCATGGGCCAAATCTTTTCTTGGCGCAGCCATCGGCTTTCGCCGGCGTTAGCTATTGACTGACTTTTGGCTTGCCCGCTTGAATCCAGCCGATCTGCGCTTCGTTACACTCCAAAGCAATCATCATATAGCGAATATAGGCGCTTCGGCCGATCCAGGGACTAGGATCGCCGGGCTTCCGCATGAGGTTCTTGCTGATTTTGTCATCTTTGCTATTGAGGAAGGTTTGGTCGCGGTAGGGATGGTTGGCGATGAATCCATCAGCGCCGCCGTCTTCGCCGATCTTGATGAACCGCGAGAGCGATTGTTTATAGATGAGAAGGCCCATATCGGTCGCTCGCGCTTCAAACGCCCCTGGTTCGAGCGTTCGCGGAAGAGCGCTTCCGCCCCAAAACGATAGCAAGTGCGGCTTGCCATTGTCGGTCACCGGCATCAGGAATGAGACGGTCCCCGGCGTATGACCGGGAGTGATGTAGAAGGTAAAGGTCGTGTTTCCCAAAGTTAGTTTGTAGCCGTCGGTAATGTCGATATCGCGAGCCGGCGGCGGGCCGAAACCTGGCCTGGAGTCGTGCAGCTTGCCGATCATGTCCCAATCCGCCGCGCCCATCAGCAGACGTGGATGATAAGTCTCCTGGAGATACTTTGCGCCGCCGTAGTGGTCGTCGTGGCCATGCGTGAGGAGCAGATACTTCATTTGCCTTGGGTCAAGGCCGAGCTTCTTGTAACCGCCGATGATAACCTGCTGAGCTTCTTCCGGATTATCGAGGCTATCGATTTGGATTATCCCGGCACTCGTCACGTAAGCCCATGAAGCCACGATGTCCGTTCCCAAGTAATAGAGCTGGTCGAAGACCTTGGTGGGCGGAGCCGTAACGGGCTTGTTGGTAGGAGCTGCGCTTACGGGGGGCATGGTGCAGTCCGACAGATTTCTCCCGGTCAAATCATTCGCAGCGAGAAGCTTGGCATTCGTTACATGATCCATGAAAGACATCGACTCGTTATGCGCGGATGCGGGTTGCTGCGCAGCCACTCGAACCGCGACAGCCATTGGAAATAGTGCGAGAACCGTCATTAATGTTGTTTTCGTTGTATGCACAGGGCCTCCGACCTCATGTTGCTACATACCTTGTGACTTCGTCCATCTCAACGATTGATGTGCATGGACACAGAACGGCTGCAAGCTTTCGCCGATATGAAATTTGCGATGAAGAGGACCTGAAAAGAAGGATGGAGTCAGTCGACCGATCTTTACGTCGCCAGTGGAAGCCAACACCCGCCTGGGGTAGGTGAGCCGGATTGGAGTTGCGGGCGGCGGTGAGTTTTTACCCTTCGCCGCCAGCCTCTTTTTCCTTGTCGGGTTGCACGTATTCCTCTGCGGGGTCGGGTTCTGCCCCGCCACAGATGCCCCCAATTTCGCCCCTCTCTTCCATCAGAAATGAAGGAGCGCAGCCCTTCGTCTTTTCGGGGTCATTCTTCGTACTGTTCGCTTTCTGCTTTGCACTGTTGTCGAGAGCATCC
>Ga0187823_10000203_pt1 | contig 14477 bp, 11 predicted proteins | sample NC_wetland_sal_i_12_FD_132968 | JGI IMG/M metagenome (GOLD analysis project Ga0187823, IMG submission 132968) | Wetland sediment microbial communities from Neuse River Estuary, North Carolina, USA - SourceSoil_3 | ecosystem: Environmental > Aquatic > Freshwater > Wetlands > Sediment | place...
GTTGTCGATTCCACTTTCCGCCACGGAAATCACGTGCCGCGGAATTGCTTCCGCCAGGCGAAGCGCGGTGTTCACATCCACTTTGAAGGTCCGCAAATCGCGATTGTTTACGCCAACAAGATCGGAACCCGCGTCCAGCGCGCGCTGTAACTCATCTTTGCTATGGGCTTCGCAGAGCACATCCAGTCCCAACGCGCGGCTCTTTTTCGTCAGATCCATCAATTCCAATCGCGAAAGCACGGCCACAATGAGCAGGACCGCGTCGGCGCGGCAGGCTCGCGCTTGCAAAAGCTGAAAGTCGTCCACGATGAAGTCTTTTTGTAAGCAGGGAAGCGTGGTGCTGGCGGAAGCGCGCCTCAGATTGTCGAGTGATCCCTGGAAGAATTCTTCGTCAGTAAGCACGGACAGGGCCGCCGCCCCCGCCGCATGCAATTCCGCAGCCAGGCCCTGCGGGTCAAAGTTGGCGCGAATCAACCCGCGGGAAGGAGAAGCCTTCTTTAATTCGGCGATGACTGCGGGTCCACGCTGGCTTTCGGTGGCCAGCGCACGCCGGAAGCCGCGAGGCACATGTTGTTCCGCTGTGCGCTCCAATCGCGGCAAGTCGGCAGAGCGCTTCGCCTCCGCGACTCGACGGCGCGTGGCTGCTACGATCTGGTCCAGGCTGGCGGCCATAAGGAATCTGACGATTATACGGGAACGAACGCGAATGCCGCAGCAGGGGGGTTGCCTTCGTGTGCTTTTGTGTCGTTGGCGATTAAGGCTTCTTAACCCCTTAACCACCAAGGACACGAAGGTAAGTGAATCGCGGACACTAAATCATTCGGTGGAAAACTTGAACACCGTCTCCGAATGGAAGGTCTGGCCCGGCTTCAAAATCGTCGATGGAAAGTCGGGATGATTGGGCGAGTCCGGAAAATGCTGGGTCTCCAGGCACAAGCCATAACGCTGTTTGTAGACATGCCCATGTTTTCCCGTAATCGTTCCATCCAGAAAATTGCCGGAATAAAACTGCACGCCCGGCTGCGTGGTGAACACTTCCAACACTCGTCCGCTGGTCGGTTCGTGTACCCGGGCAGCCAGCGTCAGGCTGTTATCTTTCCGGTTTATCACCCAGTTGTGATCGTATCCGCGTCCGATGACCAGTTGTTCGTAGTCCTGGTTGATGCGAGCGCCGATCGCGGTCGACTTGGTGAAGTCCATCGGTGTGCCCTGGACGGGGCGCAGTTCGCCGGTCGGGATCAGGGTCTTGTCCACGGGCGTGAAGCGGTCCGCGTTGAGCATAAGATGATGCCCCAGAATGTCGCCGCTGCCTTCGCCCGCCAGATTAAAATAACTGTGCTGCGAAAGATTCAGCGGCGTGGCCTTGTCGGTGGTTGCTTCGTAATCCAGAATCAACTGGTTTTCATCGGTCAGGGTGTAGCTGACTTTGACCTTAAGGTTGCCGGGATAACCCTCTTCGCCATCTTTACTCAGATAGCTGAACGCAACTCCAACTCCTTTTGCGTTCTTGAACTCCTTGGCCTCCCAGATCTGCTTGTTGAATCCGTTGACCCCGCCATGCAGCGAGTTAGGCCCGTCATTCTTGGCCAGCGTATATTTCACGCCGTCGAGGGTGAACGTGGCGTTGGCAATCCGGTTGGCGTAACGCCCGACGATGGCACCAAAATAGGGCGGGTTGACCAGATATCCGTCGAGCGAGTCATGCCCCAGGACGACATCGCCCAGGTTGCCGTTCTTGTCAGGGACACGTATCGACACAATGATGCCCCCGTAGGTCATGGCGCGGACTTCGACGCCGTTTGCGTTGGTTAAGGTATACAGGTCGACCGGCCTCCCATCTCCGGTTTTTCCGAACGATTCCTTGCGCACCTGGGCTTTGTGTTTTGCGGGCGCTGCCATCACGACGGCAACAAGAAGAGTCAGCAGCAGGATGTAGAGTGCTGTCGTTTTACGGTTCATCATAGTTACTTTCGGAAGCCATCACGGGCTTCCTGCGCATTAAAGGTTAGCACGCTCGCCATCCTCGCACACATACAACTTGGCAGAATGCGCCGAAAGCAGCCGCATTTAAAGAGGAGCTACCATCAACCAGAAACCGTGGTGCCATCGAAGGGACTCGAACCCCCACACCCTTGCGAGTACATGGACCTGAACCATGCGCGTCTGCCAATTCCGCCACGATGGCAAAAAGTGACTGGGATGCGGCCATCTTCTCCAGGCCGCCTTCCAGGAAAGGACTACGAGTAATATTCTACAGGGGGAGCGCAGGCTGTCAAACCCAGGACTGCCATGGAAAACGCCACCAAGCCGCCCGATATTGTCGCCAGTCTCCGAGCCCTTGCCCACGACCTCAGCAATTCGCTCGAGACCGTGCTGCAAGCTGCATATCTTTTGCAGGAGGCGAAACTTGACGGCAAGAACAAGCAATGGGCGCAAGCCATCGACCATGCCGCCCACGACGCCGCCCGCATCAATCGAGAGATCAGGAAAATACTGAATTCGCAGGGGTAGTTTGGTTGTTGGTCGTTGGCCTTTGGTCGTTGGTCGTTGGCTAAACCACCCTGCGAATTCGCACCCTGCGTTTCTCGGGATCGACAGCCAACGACCAAAGGCCGAGGGCCAACGACCAAAGGCCAAGGACCAACGCCCGTCTTCAGCCCTCCAGCTTCGCCGTCATCGTGATATTCGCCTTCAGCAGTTTGGATACTGGACATCCGCTCTTGGCATTTTCCGCGGCCTTTTGAAACGCGGCATTATCCGCGCCCGGCACGTGCCCCACCACGTCGAGATGGACGGTGGTGATGGTCCAGCCCGAGTCCAGCTTTTCCAGGGTCAGCGTCGCCGTGGTTTCGATGCTCGAGGCGGTAAGATTGGCGGCGCCCAACTGGCCGGAAAGCGCCATCGAAAAGCATCCGGCGTGCGCCGCCGCGATCAGTTCTTCGGGATTGGTTCCGGGAGTGTTCTCAAAACGCGTCGCGAACGAGTAGGGAGTGTTGGATAACACGCCACTGCTGGCGGAAACCACGCCCTTACCGTCTTTCAGCCCGCCCTTCCATATTGCGCTTGCTTTGCGTTGCATGCGACTCTCCTGATCTCGATGAAGTGGGATTGCGTCCCGACCATTGTAGACGCACCCAGCCCTGATGTCAGGCCAGCTAGTGTGGTCAGGCAGGTGTGGCCCAGCAGGTGTGGCGCGGGCGCCCTCGCCCGCGGCCTTTGACGTTGATTGTCGAAGTCTTCTTGGGGGAAAAGCCCGGAGGCAAGTACTTGGGCAAAAGCACCGAGCGCTCGACACACGCGGGCGATGTCGCCCGCGGCCACACAGGCGCTTTATTTCGCCGGCAAGTCACTGTTCCAGCAGTTGGCCGCCATCCGCCAGATTCCGAGGCGGCGCCAGGTCTGCACAAACTTACCGCGTTCGGCCACGGTGGTGCCGTTGGCTTGTTGAACCGCAGCCGTGTAGCGGCCAATCTCAACCGCGATATCGCCCGATTCCTCTACCCGGATTGTCTCCAGCCGAACATTCTGGTATCCGGATTCTCCCAGCCGGCGCAGCATCAATTCGATCGGCTTCTGTCCCTGCACAGCGTCCCGTTGCGGCGGCATCAGCCAGCCGTCGGCGGTAAACAGAGCCGCCGCCTGATCGTAGTTTCCCGTATTGAATGCAGTGGCAAAATCCTGCGTCAGTCCGCGGATCGCCGACTGCACGTCCAGCCATGAATTTACGCTCTGTGCGCTGCCAGATGAGGACCGGTACATCGTGCTACCTCCGGGACTAGCAGACGGCGCACTACTTTCCAGGTCGCGCCGCCGGTTGCATTGAATCTTATCTCAAAGCGATGTGGAAAAGTTTGTCCCTCTCCCCTCGCGCTGAGTTCATTCCTGACTTTTGATTCCCGGGGGTATGATGGGTTGCCCGAGTTTTTACATCGCCGGTTGCCGGGAAAGGTTCCGCCTATGTATTTCGAACAGTTTTATCTGGGCTGTCTCGCCCATGCTTCTTACATGCTGGGGTCGCAAGGCGAAGCCGTGGTGGTCGATCCCCAGCGTGACGTGGATCTTTACGTGAAGGCCGCCGAAGAACATGGTCTTGCCATCCGCCACATTTTCGAAACCCACCTGCACGCCGATTTCGTTTCGGGACACAAGGAACTCGCCGCCCGCACCGGCGCGAAAATCTATTTCGGCTCCCAGGCCGGCGTCACGTTCCCGCACGTGGACGTCCACGATGGTTTCGAGCTGCGCTTCGGCCGGGCTGCGATCAAGGTTCTCGAAACTCCCGGTCACACTCTGGAGAGCATCTGCCTGGTGGTCACGGATGACGAAAAACCGCAGAAGCCCTGGGCCGTTCTGACCGGAGACACCCTGTTTATCGGTGACGTCGGTCGTCCCGATCTTTCCCGAACGTATTCGCCCGAGCAGTTGGCGGGGATGCTCTACGACAGTCTGCATGACAAGCTGTTGAAGCTGCCGGATGAGGTCCTGGTGTATCCCGCGCACGGCGCCGGTTCGCTCTGCGGACGCAACATGCGGGCCGAGCGTTCCTCCACGATCGGCACCGAGCGCCTCACCAACTATGCGCTGCAAATCCGGACTCGCGAGGAGTTCATCCGGCAGCTGACCAGCAATTTGCCGGTGCGCCCCGATTATTTCCTGCAGGATGCCGAGATCAATCGCGGAGGCGCCCCGGCACTCGCTGACTTGCCGGAGCTGAAGGCGATTTCCCCCGCGGAATTGAAAGCCATGTTGGAAGAAGGTGTGATTGCGCTGGACGTTCGCCCCGGGGAACAGTTTGCCGCGGGCCACGTGCCCGGTTCCGTGAACATTCCGTTGTCCGGACAGTTCGCGTCGTGGGCCGGAACTATTCTCGGTTTGTCGTCGGCACCCGTGCTTATCGCCGACAGCCCCGAGCAGTTGTCGGAAGGCCGTCTTCGCCTGGCCCGAGTAGGCATCGAAGGCGAGCGTGGATATCTGCAAGGTGGCGTTGCCGGATGGCAGCAGGCCGGATTTGATCTTGCGACCTTGCGCGAGATCAGTGTGCAGGAATTGCAGCAGCACCTCTTGAAAAACGGCATGCGTGTGCTGGATGTCCGCCGTGAAGCGGAATGGATGGCCGCGCACATCGACGGAGCGGCGTGGTGGCCTCTCGACCGTTTCCGGGTTTCTCCTCCGGAAGTTGATCTCGACATCCCCTTGGCGGTCCACTGCCAGAGCGGCTATCGCAGCCTGATTGCCTGCAGTCTTCTGCAACGCGCCGGCTTTAAAAATGTAATGAACGTCAGTGGCGGATTTGGCGCCTGGCAGGAAGCAAAATTGCCGGTCGCAACCGGCGCCCCGGTAGAAGCCTGAATCGTGTCTGTGTGGTCGCGGGCGCCTCGCCCGCGGATTTTGACTTTCGCCTTTGACTCTTGGCCTTTGACCTTCGCCTTTGACTCTTGGATCCAGCTGGCAGCGTTCGCGGGCGAGGGCGCCCGCGCCACACGAACACCGTCCTCCTCGGGCCCGGACCTCCTGTAGAATGCCCCTACCAGATCAATGATCACTCTTGCCGACGTCCAAGCCGCCCTGGAGCGCATTCGCCCATCCATCTATCTCTCGCCGTTTACTCTGTCCGCCACGTTTTCGCAGCTCACCGGCAATTCCATTTACCTGAAACTTGACAACTTGCAGAGGACAGGAGCGTTCAAGGAGCGCGGCGCGCTGAACAAGCTGCTGACCATGACGGCGGAGGAGCGCGACCGGGGAGTGATCGCCGCCTCAGCCGGAAATCACGCGCAGGGCCTGGCCTATCATGCCGGCCGCCGCGGCATCAAGGCCCAGATCTGCATGCCGCTCACCACCCCGCTAATCAAGGTTTCCGCGACTAAGTCATACGGCGCCGAAGTCATCCTGCACGGCGCCAACTACGACGATGCCTGCGAAGAGGCCATCCGGCGCGGCCAGCAGCAGCACCTCACTTTTATCCACCCCTTCGACGACGACGCGGTCATCGCCGGACAGGGCACCCTGGGACTTGAGATGCTGCAGCAGCATCCTGAAATCGAAGCGGTAGTGGTCCCCATCGGCGGCGGCGGACTGATTGGGGGCATCGCTTGTGCCATCAAGGAGACCAACCCTAAAGTCCAGATCATCGGCGTGCAGACCTCCCGGCTCCCTTCGATGAAGGCCGCGGTGGCCGAAGGTAAGCCGGTAACCCTGGCTCCGGCTGCGACCATCGCCGACGGCATTGCCGTCCGCCGGGCTGGCGACCGCACTTTGCCCCTGGTCCAGAAATACGTGGATGAAATCGTCACCGTCGACGAAGAAGAAATCGCCAACGCGGTGCTGCTTCTGCTGGAACGAGAGAAGACCATGGCGGAAGGCGCCGGGGCAGCCGCCATCGCTGCCTTGATCAATCGCAAACTGCATATGGCGGGAAAAAAGATCGCGGTGCTGGTTTGCGGCGGCAACATGGACGTGACCCTGTTGTCGCGAATCATCGAGCGCGGCCTGGTAAAGGACGGACGCCTGGTCCGCTTGCGCGTCCATCTTCCCGACTATCCCGGGGCCCTGCACCGCCTGACCGGAATTCTCGCTGACCACCGCGCCAACATTGTGGAGACTTCCTACGATCGCGCCTACTACGGGGTGAATCTCGGAGAGACCGCTATCGATATCACCATGGAAACCCGGGGCCCGGATCAGATTGCCGAATTGCTCGCAGCCCTCGAAGCTGCCGGCTACTCCCACGAACGAGTTCTATAAATCTCCAGGCCTTTTTGAATTAAGGATGCTTTCGGCATTCACCTCAGCCTCGCCGTGCTGCCTCGATGGCGGCGATGTCGATCTTCTTCATGGTCATCATCGCCTCGAAGGCGCGCTTTGCCTCACTGCCGCCAGCAGCAAGCGCATCGGTTAAAGCGCGCGGGGTGATCTGCCAGGAGAGACCCCAACGATCCTTGCACCATCCGCACTGGCTTTCCGTCCCGCCATTGCCGACGATCGCGTTCCAGTAGCGGTCCGTCTCTTCCTGATTGTCGGTCGCGATCTGAAAGGAAAAAGCCTCGGTGTGTCTGAACGCCGGGCCGCCATTGAGGCCGAGACAGGGAATGCCCAGGACGGTGAACTCCACCGTCAGCACATCGCCCTTCTTGCCGCTTGGATAGTCACCTGGAGCCTGGTGAACCGCGGTTACTTTACTGTCCGGAAAGGTGGCGGCGTAGAAGCGTGCCGCATCATGCGCGTCTTTGTCGAACCAGAGGCAGATCGTGTTCTTTGGCTTCATGCTCGGTTGCTCCTTTTGCTCCATCAGGGCGAAGGCCGCCGCAGACTTCAGCAGCTGGATTTAGTTTAACCAAAGCGGTTCGTTGTTTTTCGACGATGCAGGCTACTTTTTCGCCGACTCCTGCAGCAACTCGATGAGATATTGCTTCCAGACAGCTGCCTGGGTGTGGGTGCCGTGGCCGTAGGTTTCCATCGAAGCCGGAATCAGAATGAAACGGGCGTGCGGCATCCTGGTAGCCAGCTTCTGGGCAATCTCCAGCTCCGGCGGGTTGATAAAGTCGTCGGCGGAGTTGATCCAAAGGACCGGAGCGGTGATGGTGTTGAGTTTTGGCTCCGGGTTATAGTCCCGGGACGCGTTGAAGTAGTAGAGAAAGTCGTTGGCGTCGGTATGAGCGACGATTGCGTTGACCGTACGGTTCACATAATCCTCAGCTGGCTGTCGCATCGGAAAGTCTTTCTGCATCTGCTGCGGCGCAGAGCCAGCAATGATGAGAAGGTCGGCAGCTCCGCGGAGTCCTTCGGCGGGTTCGTGGGTGTAATTCCCGTTGTCCCAGGCGGGGTCGTTGCGGATGGATTGCATGGCCATGAAGCGCCACATACGGTTGCGGCCGGCGATCTCGATGGGCAAACAGGCAAAGGGCGCCAACGCATCGGAAAACTGAGGGTAGGTCTCGCCCCAAACGAAGGACTGCATGCAGCCCATCGAAGTACCGAGGATGAGGCGGAGATGGTCGATGTGCAGGCCGTCGATGAGCATCTCATGCTGCGAACGGACCATATCGTCGTAGGTGTACTGAGGGAACTTCATGCGTAGTCCGTCAGACGGCTTACTGGACTCGCCGTGGCCGATGTCGTCGGGGAGAACGATGAAAAATTTAGTGATGTCGAGCGGCTGGCCGGGGCCGAAGAGGACATCGGAGAAGACGGGGTTGAGCAGCGAGTGCGCGTTGCCGCCGGTACTGTGCAGTAGTAGGACAACATTGTCGGCATGGCCACCCGAGTCGCGGTGCAGCGTTCCAAGTGTGAGGTAATGTAGGTGCAGATTGGGCAGTATCTCGCCGGTGCCGAAGCGGAAATCACGGATCTCGAAGCTTCCATTGTGAACGGGCCAATGACTCGCGGGGTACTCCGGCTTGGGGGCTTGGGCGGCAGCGGTAAGACACAGAACAATGAGGAGAAAGTACGCACGTCGCAGCAAGATCGAGCGCGTCATAGCCATAATCCGTTTGCAGCTGATTGGTGCCGGGAGGGGGAGTTGAACCCCCAAGGTACTAAGTACCGGCGGATTTTGAGTCCGCTGCGTCTGCCAGTTCCGCCATCCCGGCCGGGGCCGTATGCTGTGGAGAAACCAACATTAATTGATGATGCTGGGCTTTGCAACCTGGCCCTCATCCCGCTGCCGCGACCTGGTCTGGGGCTCAGTAATCCGTAGCGGTGTAGCTCGAAAAGCCAAAATTGTTGGCCCCGCTGCCGCACGTGGATGGACTCTCGATATACATCCCCATACCCGGACTGCCGCTGGCGTATGTGCTGTCCGTCACCTGCCCTTTCTGGACACCGTTGATGAATACCGTGATCACATTGCCGATCATCTGCGCCGAGAAAACGTCGCCGGCTTTGACTCCGTATTGAGAACCGGTAGCGCTCAGTATGGTCGTGAAATTGCCGAATGGGCCATTCCAGCGAACCACGTGAATATAAGAGTTCGCGCTGTTCCAGTTCCCGACGTTGACTTCATAGCCAGTGACGTTGTGGGGCGAGATCGAAGCCCGCAGGAAAAGCTCCGACTCCTGATAACAGGGGCCAGGACTCACGGTGATCGGACTGACAATCTGCACCGTCCCCTGCGCGCTCTGGTTGTTGCCCCAGTTCCCTGAGAGTACGGCAATCGAATCATCGAATAGCGCCGGATTCGTGCCCGTCTGGGTGGCGAAGGCAAAACCGGGAGTGGTCTGCATGTTGGTCCAGTCCACCCCAGTAGTGCCGGCGTTGATCCAATTGCCGCCCTCGGAAATAGGATTCTCGGTCAGAGGAAAATTAGTGGTGTAGACATGACTTGCCGGAGGGGGAGGAGCGGCTGAACTTTGTCCACTGCCGCGGAACGTGGCCATCTGCATCACCCAGGTCCCTGAGCCCATGGTCGCGGTCGCGTTGTAACTTCCCGCACTGGAAACGATTTCGTCCTCCGAGATCCCCCCGTACAAGTTGATGAGCCGGGTGCTGAATCCGCTTCCTGCCGTCTTGAACGATGTACTCGGATTGCCTGCCCCAACGATCAGTTGGTTGGCCGAAGTCGTAGTCGCCGAGCCGCTGTTCGCCAGTGTCCCTTTGCCAGTCGCGGTCGCAACCACATCCAAGGGGCTGACTGGGTCCAAGCCGCTATATTCGAGCACGTTCACATTGGGCCAGCCGGCGGTCTGGTTGAAGGTCACGGTCACGGTATTGCTGCCGCCCGCGATGTTCGCGGCATAGTAAATCTGCGAACTCAGCCCGCTGGTTCTGGTTAGACCTGCGGCCACGGCGTAGATGTTGCCCGCGCTGTCGGTGACCGAACTCACGACCGAAGACGTGTCGCCCCACATTACCGCGATCACATTCAGGTTTCCCGCTGTCTGTGGCCCCGGATAGGCGATCGACAATGAAGATCCCGACAGCGCCACTGCCGATTTGGCCTGCACGAAACTGATGCCCGATGCGGAAGAAGTTGTGTAGGTATAACTGCCCGGCAGGGTGGCGCTCTGGCCGTCGCTGTTGGTCACTGCGACGTCTACACTTCCTGCCGTGTGCGCGGGTGCAGTCGCCGTGATCGAACTACTGCTCGCTACCACGACGTTGGTCGCTGCCGCCCCTCCCAGCTGCACGGTCGCTCCGGCGGAGAATCCACTGCCCGTGATGATCATCGAAGTTCCGCCGTTGGCCGACCCTGAGCCCGGTGTGACCGCCGTCAACACAGGTGGCGGCTGCGGACCTTGATTGCTGGAGACGCTGTAAGTGTAGCCGCCCGGCAGGGTCGCGCTTTGGCCGTCGGGGTTGGTCACCACAATGTCCACGGTCCCGGCCGCGTGTGCCGGCGTGGTCGCCGTAATCGCGGTGCTGCTGGCTGCCACCACGTTGGACGCAGCCACTCCTCCCAGCTGTACCGTCGCCCCGGCGGAGAATCCCGTGCCTGTGATGGTCACCGAAGTCCCGCCATTGCCGGACTCCGAGTTCGGCGTGATCGCCGTCACTGTCGGCGGCGGTTGCGAACTCTGCCCGCTGCCGCGGAAGGTAGCCATCTGCATCACCCAGGGGGCTGAAAACCGCAGAGGCGCCGTGGCGCTGTAGCTCCCCATGGCAAGGACCGTCGTGTCTTCGGCAATGTCTCCAAAGTTGGTGATCACTCGCTTGGTAAATCCGCTTCCCGCCGCGCTGTACATGTCAAAGGTCATTCCGGCGCCAAAGATCAGCTCATTTAACGCGGTGGTCGTGGCGGAACCGCTGTTTCCATTTTGTGAATTGCCGGCTGCCGCTGCGGTGACATCCAGGGGCGCCGTCGGGTCAAGCCCGCTGTACTCGAGCACGCGCACGTCGGGATAGGCCGCCGTCCGATTAAAAGTTACCGACACGGTATTGCTGCCGCCGGCGATTTTGTTGGCGTAGTAGATCGACTGGGTCAGGGCCTTGCCCGCGGTTGGACCCACCGCGAGGGCATAACGGTTCCCCCGGCTGTCAGTGACCGATTTCACCGCAGCGCTGGTATCGTTCCAGCCCACCACTACGATATTTGTGTTTCCCGCGGTCTGGGATTTGGGAAAAGCCACGGTCACGGACGACCCGGACGGGTTCAACGTCTTATTGTTCTGCTGCACGAAATTAATCCCGGCGGATGCGGGAAGAATCAGCAGAAGCGTGAATAATAAATTTTTTATGATGAAGTTTTTAACTATCATTACCAGTACTGGCCCCTAGTGGCGATGTTCCCGTTCTTAGTGCTGAGATTCTGTAACGGAGATGGCTGGCCATCGCCGCCGCGACCGTTCGTGCCGGAGCACGAAGGTTCATCGCGATTGCGGACGTCATCCCATCAGGCATGTCGAGCAACCAGGGCCGCGAAGTCGGCGGAATCCGGCCCAAAAGAATATCCACGCACGATGGCGAAACGCGCGCCTGCAACGAACCTATAAAAGTGGCTGGGAACGAAGCGGTCTGAACTTGGCCAGACCTTGAGTATGCCCTTTCCGCCGGATAGACTCAATAAAGAAAACGCGACTCTCTTCAACAATTTTCTGATTATGCCGGTGCCTGGAGCGTATCGAGTTCATCAATCGGTTGAGGAATTTCCGCCAACTGATTTGAGCGCGAGACCAGTTGCGCTGACAAGACCGCGGGGCGCACTTTCAGACCATGGCGTTCCACAATGGGAAAATGGTTTCACTGGCATAAAAATTTCGTGTTAAAGGAGGCGGCCTTGAAGCGATCGATCTCCATAGTCCTGCTTCTGATGCTGGCATGGTCCACCCAGTTGCTCGCGGACACGCAGCGCTGGTCGGAAGAAAAGGCAGATGCCTGGTACCAGCAGCAGCCCTGGCCGGTGGGCAGCAACTTTATTCCCGCCAGCGCGATCAACGAGCTCGAGATGTGGCAGGCGGCCACCTTCGACCCGCAGGAGATTGACCGGGAACTGGGCTGGGCGCAGGGCCTGGGCATGAATACCATGCGGGTGTTTTTGCACGATCTGCTGTGGCAGCAGGATGCCGCCGGCTTCCGGCAACGGATCGATGCTTTTCTGACCATCGCGGCCCGGCATAAAATCCGTCCGGTTTTTGTTCTGTTCGATTCCTGCTGGGACCCGTTTCCCAAACTCGGGCCGCAACATCCGCCGATTCCCGGAGTGCACAACTCGGGTTGGGTGCAAAGTCCCGGGGCCGCCGCCCTGCAGGACCCGGCGCAGTATTCGCGGCTCAAGGAATATGTGCGGGGCGTGGTTGGGGCGTTCGCCAATGACTCGCGCATTCTCGCCTGGGATTTATGGAACGAGCCTGATAACGGCAATGGGGGCGCTTACGGAGCGGTGGAACTGAAAAACAAGGCGGCACTGGTGTTGGCTTTGCTGCCGCAGGTTTTCGCCTGGGCGCGTTCGGCCGATCCGTCGCAGCCCCTTACCAGCGGAGTATGGGAAGGCGACTGGTCATCAGCGGAGAAATTGTCGGCCACGGCGAAAGTGCAGCTGGAAGAATCCGACGTGATTTCATTTCACAACTATAGTTGGCCGGAAGACTTCGAACAAAAAGTGGGATGGCTGGAGCGGTATCATCGGCCGATTTTCTGCACCGAATACATGGCCCGTCCCATGGGAAGCACTTTCGACTCGATCCTGCCGATCGCGAAGAAGCGGCACGTCGCGGCGATCAATTGGGGACTGGTTGCGGGCAAGACCCAGACCTATCTGCCGTGGGACTCCTGGCAGAAGCCCTATGTCCTGGAAAAGCCTGCGGTATGGTTCCACGAGGTGTTCTATCCCGACGGCAAACCTTACCGGGAAAGAGAGGCCCAGATCATCCGCGAGCTGACCGGGGTGAAGTAGCCGGAGTGGGTGGGACACTCTTGTCCGGCGCCTTTGACTTGGACTTTATCGCGAGTCGTTTATGATTTCTCCCGCGACTCATACGGAATTCAGAATCGGCCGGAGAAAACATATGTTTCACAGCGATGTCGTGGGCAGTCTGTTGCGTCCGACCTACCTGAAAGCAGGGCGCGATCAGTTTGCGTCCGGGAAGCTTTCGGCGGCTGAGTTCAAAGCGATCGAGGACCGGGCCGTCAATGAATGCATTGATCTGCAGATCGACGCCGGCATGGAAGTTATCACCGACGGCGAAATGCGCCGCTACGCCTTCTATGGACACTTGATCGACGCGGTGGAAGGTTTTGACAAATACGGCGGCTGGGCGATTCCGTTCCGCGACGATAAAGGCGAACAGCTGGTGCTGCCGCGGCCGGTTGTGGTCTCAAAACTTAAGCGTAAGCGCCCGCTGTGCGCCGAAGAGTTCACCTATGTCCGGGCCCGCACAAGCCATCCTGCCAAGACGACCATGATCAGCGCGCAGCAGGCGGCCGCGTACTATGATCGCGCCAAGTCCTCGGCTGCTTATCCCACTGTCGAGGCTTACCTCGCCGACCTGGTGGACATTTTGCGGGATGAAGTAGCTGAGCTGATTCGTTTGGGGTGCACATATATCCAAATTGATTCGCCGCAGTACACCGCGCTACTCGATCCGCAGCTGCGCGAAGGCTATCGCCAGCGCGGCAGCGATCCCGACCATCTGCTCGATCTTTCCATCGAAATGGATAACGCGGTGATCGGCGATCATCCTGGCGTCACCTTCGGCCTCCATTTATGCCGGGGAAATAATCAGAGCAAGTTCTATGCCGCGGGCGACTATGGACCGATTGCGCGAATCTTTCGCAGCACGAAATTCAACCGGTTCCTGTTGGAGTACGACGACGAACGGTCGGGCGGCTTCGAGCCGCTGCGCCAGGTTCCGGAAGATCGTGTCGTGGTGCTCGGCCTGGTCAGCTCAAAGCGAGCGCAGCTCGAAAGCAAGGACGAGCTCAGAAAACGGATTGAGTCAGCCGCGGCCTACATCCCGATCGACCGGCTAGCCCTGAGCCCGCAGTGCGGTTTTGCTTCGACGCTGGAAGGGAACCTCGTAACCGAGGCCGACCAGAAGGCAAAGCTGCGGCTGGTGGCTGAGATTGCAAGGGAAGTCTGGGGCAATCGCGTAGCCGTGGCCTGAAATACAAAGTTCCCTTAACATGTTTCGAGCTTCACTCCGGAATGGTGAAATCCCAAACCCTGCCTGAGGCCGATCCTCCGGACCTGTTGCCGCCATGCGCGCCCGCCATCGTATTGCTCTGACCGGTGCCCATGAAGAACGCGTATTCGCCCGGTTTCAGGCCTTCGTCCTGTAATGTGACCTTGTACACCCTGATCCCGACGTGTTCGGCGCGGAATGGTATTTCCTTGTCCTTTTGCACGCCGGACTTGCCTCCGGTAATTCCGCCGAAAGAACCGATCTGAAATTCCCGGTGATCGCTTTTCTTGTTCAGCCTGATCAACACGTAGTCCGAGGAGTCGTCTCCATCGGGAACGTAGAGGTAGAAAATCGGCTGGCGGTCGCGGATAACATTTCTCGATGTGTGCCCTTCGATGGTCGCATCCCAGTGCTGATTCCTCA
>Ga0187823_10000204_pt1 | contig 14458 bp, 15 predicted proteins | sample NC_wetland_sal_i_12_FD_132968 | JGI IMG/M metagenome (GOLD analysis project Ga0187823, IMG submission 132968) | Wetland sediment microbial communities from Neuse River Estuary, North Carolina, USA - SourceSoil_3 | ecosystem: Environmental > Aquatic > Freshwater > Wetlands > Sediment | place...
CTCGCTGTGCTCGTCTTCGGTCCGGACCGACACGGGAACGAGCGCTCGCAGCTCAACGCCCTCGACGCGCCGGCCGCGCGAGATCAGGAAGTCGCGCAGCGCGCCCGCGACCACCGCCAGCACCACGTCGTTGACGGTCCCGCCGAATGCGTTCTTGACCTGCTTGAAGTCGTCCAGCTCCGCCTGGACCGCGACGAAGCGGCGGTGCGGGCCGATCGGCACGTTCAGCGGTGTCTCGGGCGCGGGGTTCAGCCCCGCCCAGATGATCTCGCCGACGCCCTCGGCCGCTTCGCGGGCGTGCGCGAGCGCGCGGTCCGGATGGGCGAGCGCGCCGAAGGCGCGCTCCACGAGCGCGACGCCGGTTCTGACCGCGCCAACCATCCCCGCCGCGACGAGCTGTGGCGTGCCCGGTTCGTCGTGGGGCGTCCACGCGCGTCCGGAGTTGCTGATCGGCGGCGGTTCGGGGGAGAGGTCGAACAGCACCGTCGCGAGGTCCACACCCGCGATCCCGTCGATCAGCGAGTGGTGCGTCTTGGTGATCAGTGCGAAGCGGTTGTCCTCGAGACCCTCGATCAGCCACATCTCCCACAGCGGCTTGGAGCGGTCGAGCTGCTGGGAGAAGATCCGCGCGGTGAGCTCCTGGAGCTGCTCCCAGGTGCCCGGCGCGGGCAGCGCCGTGTGGCGGACGTGGTAGTCGAGGTTGAAGCTCGGGTCGTCCACCCACACCGGCCGGCCGCTGTCGAGCGCCGTGTGCGCGAGCTTGTGGCGGTAGCGCGGCACGAGATGCAGGCGCCGGCGAATCTGTTCCAGGAACTCGTCCATCGACGGCGGCGGGCCCTCGATCAGCGTGAGCCCCCCGATGTGCATGTGCGACACGGGCCCCTCCTGGTGGAGGAACGATGCATCCACGGGAGTGAGCCGATCGAGGTGGTGCTGGGCCACGGCGCTTAGCGTACCTGGACGCCAACTACAATGGGCGCCGATGCCGAACACGGTCGAGAAGCTGCTGCTCGCGTCCCCGCGCGGGTACTGCGCGGGTGTCGATCGGGCGGTGCAGACGGTCGAACGGGCGCTCGAGAAGCACGGCGCGCCCGTCTACGTGCGCAAGGAGATCGTGCACAACAAGCACGTCGTCGAGGAGCTGCGCGCCCGCGGCGCGGTGTTCGTCGAGGAGCACACCGAAGTTCCCGAGGGCGCCGTGTGCGTGTTCTCGGCCCACGGGATCGCGCCGAGCGTGCGCGAGGGCGCCGAGCAGCGTGGGCTGGTCACCATCGACGCGACGTGCCCGCTCGTCACGAAGGTCCACCGGGAGGCGGCCCGCTTCGCCGAGCAGGGCTACACGGTCGTGCTCGTGGGACACGACGGCCACGAGGAGGTCGAAGGCACGATGGGCGAGGCGCCCGACCAGATCGTGCTCGTCCAGGACGAGGCGGACGTGGACGCGCTCGAGGTGGAGGATCCCGAGCGGGTGGCGTTCACCACCCAGACCACGCTCGCGGTCGATGAAACCGCCGCCATCATCGAGCGTCTGCGCGAGCGCTTCCCCAAGATCGTCAGCCCTCGCACCGATGACATCTGTTACGCGACGACCAATCGCCAGTCCGCCGTCAAGCAGATGGCCCGCAGCTGCGACCTGATGCTCGTGATCGGCTCGCGCAACTCGTCCAACTCGGTGCGCCTCGTCGAGGTGGCACGAGACTGCGGCACCGAAGCACACCTGATCGACAACGCCAGCGAAGTCCGCGAGGAGTGGCTGGAAGGCCGCCGTGTGGTGGGCATCTCATCGGGCGCCAGCGCCCCCGAGAACCTCGTGAGCGAGCTCGTCGACCTGTTCCGCGCACGCGGAGTCAGCGAGGATCAGATCTCGGAGTTCCATGTGGTGAGCGAGGACGTGCGCTTCATGCTCCCCAAGCCGATCCGGGATCCCGTCGCGGCAGGCGGCACCTCCTGAGGCGCACCGCGCCCGCCGCGCGCGCGGGCCGTCAGAGACCGCTCGCCGCACCGAGGGCACCGCGCCGATGCGCACGCTGATCGTCTCCGACCTGCATCTAGGCAGCCTCTCGCGGGCGGACGTGCTGCGCGTGCCGGAGCTGCGCGCGGCGCTGGTCGAGGCGCTCGCGGACGTGGACCGGCTGGTGCTGCTCGGCGATGTGCTCGAGCTGCGCCATGGGCCTGCGCGCGAGGCGCTGGACGCCGCGCGCCCTGTGTTCGAAGACCTCGGGCGCGCGCTCGGCGAGGACGGCGAGATGGTGCTGGTGGCGGGCAACCACGACCACCGGCTCGTCGATCCGTGGCTCGTCGCGCGCGGCGAGCTGGCCGAGCCGCCGCCGCTGGGGCTCGAGCAGCTGCTCGAGGCGCAGGAGGCATCGCCCGCGTACGGGCGCATCGCCGAGTGGGCGTCGCCGGCGCGCGTGCGCGTCGCCTACCCGGGCATCTGGATCCGCGACGACGTCTACGCGATGCACGGTCACTACCTCGACAGCCATCTCACCGTGCCGACGCTCGAGCGGCTCTCCGTCGGCGCCATGAGCCGCGTGCTCAAGAAGCCCCCGTCGGAGATGGGCAGCGTGGGCGACTACGAGGCCGTCGGCGCGCCGATGTTCGCCTGGCGCGACGCGGTCGCGCGCGACGCTCACACCGGCGCCGCGCTAAACGGGATCGCCACCGTGGATGCGTGGCGGGCGCTCGGCGGCGCCGGGCGGTCGGGGCGCCGCGGTTCGCACAGGGGCGGCCTGCGCAAGCGTGCCACTAATGCCGTACGCCGCCGCGCCCTGGTGCTCGGCTTCCCCGTCGCCGTGGCCGCGCTCAACCGCGCCGGGATCGGGCCGCTGAAGGCGAGCATCAGCGGCGACGAGCTGCGCAGGGCTGGTCTGCTCGCGATGGGCGAGGTCGCCGCCCGCCTCGGTCTCGGCGACGCCCATGTGGTGTTCGGCCACACGCATCGCGCGGGGCCGCTCCCCGGCGACGACGCCGCGGAATGGCGTGGACGCGGCGGAGCGCACCTGGTGAACTGCGGGAGCTGGACGTACTCGTCGGTGTTCATGTCGGGCGCGGGCGCCGACAGCCCCTACTGGCCCGGCGCGGCCGTGCTCGTGGGGGACGAGGGCGCGCCGCAGCTCCTGCGCCTGCTGGCCGACCGCACGAAGGACGAGATCCGTCCCGCGGCCCGCGGGAGCGTCGGCGAGCCGGCGGGCCAGCCGCCTACGCTGTGAGGACGTAGGGGCGGCGCCGCGTCAGGCGAGCCCCGGCGTGAAGCACGTCGCCTCGCAGCTCACGCCGCGCCCGAGCTCGATCACGATCGTGCCGGCGGTGTGGCGCTCGTGCTCCACGAGCGGGTACGCGCCGGGCCCCGCCACGCCCAGCGGGCTGCCGTTCACGCGCACCTCGCCCTCACCCTCGAGGATCGCCCACACCGCCCCCGCTTCGTAGGCGCCGCTGTAGGCGCCCACATGGTCGGGCGACGGGCGCACCAGCTCGGCGCCCGGCGCATCCTCGGGCCGCTGCGGCGCGAGCGGCTCGCGCTCCTCACCCAGCAGCTCCTGGATCGCGCGCTCGGTTTCCTCGTAGCCCCCCTCGCCGAAGTGGTACTCGAACAGCCGAGCGCTCCCGTCGAACAGGTAGCGCGCCGGCCAGCCCTCGTTCTCGTAGTCCTGCCACAGCAGGAAGTCCGCGTCGATCATCACGGGATACTCGATCTCCAGGCGCGCGACCGCGCCGCGCACCGCCTCCTCGGGCTGAGAGGTCCGGAAGCCCGGGGAGTGCACCCCGATCACCCGCAGTCCGCCCTCCGCGTAGCGCTCGTGCCAGGCCTTCATGTACGGGAGTGTGTGCAGCGAGCTGGGCCGGCAGAAGTCCCAGAACTCGACCAGCATCGGGCGGCCTCGCTGAAGCGTCGCCACGGGGCCGTCCGAGTTCACCCACGGGAGCTTCGTGGGGAACAGCGGGGCGGGGATCGTGTCGATCGGGGCGCGCACGCCGCTACCAGACGGTCTCGGGCGGCGAGAACCGTCGCATCTGCTGGTCGCGTGTCACCAGCGCCGCGCGGCGGCTTCGCGCGGTGGCGAAGATCAGTCTGTCGGCCGGGTCGCCGGGGAACTCGCGGTCGTCCAGCAGCGCTGCTTCGAGTGCCACCCGTGGGTCCGGCGCGATCGTCTCGACGCGCTGATCGCCGTTGAGGGCGACTCCCACCCAGTCGCCCACGTCGCGGTCCAGCTCGATCCGCCCACGGCGAGCCAGCGTGGCCAGCTCCCAGATGCTGATCGTGGATATCCCGATCGCGCGGGCGTCGCCGATCGTCTCGCGAGCCGCACCGCTGAGGCGGCCGGGGTCCGCCAGCCACCACAGCCAGGTGTGGGTGTCGAGGACGATCACTCGCGTTCCGCGTCCCAGCGGTCGTCGAGCGGCTTCACCAACTCGTCGTCCGAGACGTTGAACTTCACCGAGCCGAGCAGCGACTCGGGATCACGAGCGGCGACGAGCCGCGCGACGGGCTTTCCGCGCTTGGTCACCACTATCTCCTCGCCCGTCGCCGCGACCTCGTCGAGCATCGCAAGACACTCCGCCTTGAACCTGCTCGCCGGGACCGATCGGGTAGCCATGACCATGGTCATCCTACTATGGTCATCTGACCGCTTGGCTTGGAGCGGTGGTCACGCCCAGTCCGGCCGCGGGCGCGCCCCTCCGCGCAGGAAGGGTCGCGACGCGTGGTCTGCAGACGAGCTGACCGCTCGTACCGGAAGGGCGAAGGACGCCGTCAGACGCCGACGATCGGCCGGCTCAGCCGATCGAGCCGACCATCTCGAGCTGAATCAGCCGGTTGAGCTCCACCGCGTACTCCATCGGCAGCTCCTTCGTGACCGGCTCGATGAAGCCGTTCACGATCATCGCGGCGGCCTCGTCCTCGGTGAACCCGCGCGAGCCCATGTAGAAGAGCTGGTCGTCGGAGATGCGGCCCACGGTGGCCTCGTGCGCGACGGTCACGTTGGGGTTCTGGATCTGGATGTCCGGCCAGGTGTCCGACCGCGATTCGCCGTCCATCATCAGGCCGTCGCACTGCACGCGCGATTTGGAGCCCGCGGAGTTGTGCCCCATCTTCACGAGGCCGCGGTAGCCCATGATGCCGCCGTCCTTGGAGATGGACTTGGCGAGGATGTTGGAGGTCGTGTTGGGGGCCAGGTGGACCACCTTGGCGCCGGTGTCCTTGTGCACGCCCTTGCCCGCCACGCCCACGTTGAGGTGGTCGGCGCGCGCGCCCTCGCCCATCAGGAACGAGCCCGGGTAGAGCATCACGTACTTGGCGCCCATCGACCCGCCCACCCACTCCACGGTGCCGTTCGCGTCGACCACCGCGCGCTTGGTGTTGAGGTTGTAGACGTCCTTCGACCAGTTCTGCACGGTCGTGTAGCGCGCCTTCGCGCCCTCGTGCACGAAGATCTCGACGACCGCCGAGTGCATCGAGTTGACGCTGTAGGTCTGCGCGGTGCAGCCCTCGATGTAGTTCACGTCGGAACCCTCGTCGGCGATGATCAGCGTGTGCTCGAAGGTGCCCTCGCCGGCGCCCTCCATGCGGAAGTACGCCTGCAGCGGCAGGTCCACCTTGACGCCCTTGGGCACGTACACGAACGACCCGCCCGACCAGACCGCGCCGTGCAGCGCCGAGAACTTGTTGTCCTGGGCCGGGACGCACTTGTTCATGAAGTACTTCTCCACCAGCTCGGGGTACCTGGACACCGCGGTGTCCATCGAGCAGAACAGGATCCCCTGCTTGGCGTACTCCTCCTTGAGGCCCTCGTAGACGGGCTCCTGGCGCCACACGCCCACCACGCCGGCGAGGTGTTCGCGCTCGGCCTGCGGGATGCCGAGGTCCTCGTAGGTCTGCTTCATCTCCGCCGGAACGTCGTCCCAGCTGTTGAAGCGTCCCGCCGTGGGCGGCGAGTAGAGGACGAGGTCGTCGAGGTTCAGCCCGCTCAGGTCCGGTCCCCAGTTGGGGATCGGCTTCCGTTCGAAGATCTCCAGCGCCTTGAGCCGTTTCTCGGCCATGAACGCCGGCTCTTCCTTGATCTTGGAGAGCTCGCTCACGACCTCGCGCGAGATCCCCTGGCGGGCACGCAGTTGACCCTGATCGTCCTCGACGATCGGGCTCGGTTTTGCGATGCGGTCAACTGTTGCCATGTGGAGTCCTCGCTCGGGGTCGCGAATCCTGTGCTCTGAGGTAGGAATTGTATCGAGCCGGTCCTCGACCCATCGGAGCACTGCTCTCAGCGGGGCCGGATCTCTGCAGCCGGCGCGCCTACCAGCCGCGCCAGTCGTGCGTCACCTTCACCGGCAGCTCGTCGGTGTCGAGCGGCAGTCGGTACTTGTCGGGATCGGCGTGGTCGTAGGGGATCGTCGGGAAGTTGACCACGACCACGTCGACCCCGCCGATGTTGCGCTCGGCGTGCCACACGCCCGGAGGGATCGTCACGAGCCGTCTCCGCAGCCCGCTGAGCACGATCGTGGCGGTCAGCGACGAGGTGCGGGACTCCTCGCGGCCGTCGTGGAGCACCAGTTCCAGCTCGCCGCAGAGGAACGCGTAGCGGTCGTGGTGGCGCCGGTGAACACCCCAGCCCTTCGCCAGGCCCGGCCGGATCGTGAACATGTAGGCGAACTCCATCGGCTCGGGACACACGCCCCAGCGCAGGTCGAACAGCTCGCACACCGTGCCCCGCTCATCGACCTGCGTGATCAGGTCGCGTAGCTCGACGCCCTCGGGCAGCTCGATCAGCGGATCGCCGTCGGGCGTCACGGTGGGTGAGTCCTGGCGAGCCCCCATGACCGGCAGCCTACGCGAGGGCTATCTTGCGCTGTCTGCCCGCCGGATTCACAATCGCGATCCCGACTCACAACCGGCGTGAGACGTTGCTCCTGTCGCTGGCCACCGCGCTTGCGCAGTCGCGCTCGCCGGTCCAGGTCATGGTGCTTTGCGACGGGTGCACCGACGGGAGTGCCGAGGCCGTACGGGACCTGGCCGAGCCGTTGGTCGAGGTGCTCGACCTGCCCAAGCTCGACGGCTACGGCTATGCCCACCGCAACCTTGCGCTCGAACGGGCGCAGGGAGAGGCGGTCATGTGGCTGGGCGACGACGACCTGCTGCTGCCCGACCACCTCGAGCGTGTCGGCGAGCTGTGGGACACGGGGGCCGTCGATCTCGTGCAGACGCCCGCCGTGCTGGTGGCCGAGGACGACGCGCTCGAGTGGCTCGGCCTGGACTGGAGCGTGCCGGGCCATCGGACCACGCTCGAGCGCCACAACACCAACGCGCTTTCGTCCGTCGCGGTCGGGGTCTCGATCGCGCGCGCGGCGGGCGGCTGGGACGGCACGCTGCCCCGCCTCGGCGACTGGGATCTATGGAAGCGCGTGCTCGCGCGGGGTGCGCGCACCGCGATGACCGACCAGCCGACCGTGCTCAACTTTCGCGCCACGGGACGTCAGCAGCCGTGGCGGGACAGGGTCGCCCAGAACGAGCGCTGGCATGCGCGCCTGCTCGATCCGGTCCAGCTCGCCGCGATGCGCCCGCAACTGCGGAGGGCGAGGTCGGCGCGTGAGGCCCACTGGCGCGAGGAGTCGCGGCGATCCGCCGAGGAGCTCCAGCGGGCGTACGCGGAGGTCGAGCGGCTATCCGCCTCAGGCCAAGCGCTCGCCGACGAGCTGGCCGGCGCGAACGCCCGGCTGGCACACGCCGGCGACGTGCTCCGCTCGCTCGAGTCCGCGCTCGCCGACCGCGACGCCGAGCGGCAGGCCGAGGGTCGCGCCGCCGCGGCGCACGAAGCGGAGATCGCTCGGCTGCGAGACGTCGAGCGGACGCTCCACTCCGTCTACGAAGGTGGGTGGTGGCGCCTGCGTTCCCGGCTGCTGCCCGCGCTGTCGCTGGCGTCGTGGCTGCGCGGGACCGCCGCCCCCCGCCGTCGCCGCTCGTAGTACGCCTCCGCTGCCCCCGCGCGCCGATCCGCTCAGGTCGGCCACGCGTGATCGCCCGTCACGGCGCCCCGAACGACCTTCAGGTTCAGCAGCGCGCACTTGCGCCGCGTGGCCGACACGGGGATCCCGAGCAGCTCGATCATCCAGTCCGCCCCCAGCTCGCCGACCTCGGAGAGCTTCATCCCCTTGAGCTCCTCGGAGGCGATCGACGCCGCCGCCTGCGAGATCGCGCAGCCGTGCCCGTGGAAGCGCAGGTCCTCGATGTGGTCGTCCTTGACCACGATGTGCACGCCCAGCTCGTCCCCGCACAGCGGGTTGTGCTCCAGCGCCTCGAGGTCATGCGGGTCGAGCTCGCCGAAGTTCCGCGGCCTCTTGTAGTGGTCGAGGATGTAGTCGCGGTACAGGTCGTCCATCGCCGCTAGCCCGCCGCCGCGCCGTTGCCGGAGGCGCCGTCGAGCCCGAACACGCCGCGGGCGCCCTGCAGCGCGTGCACCAGCGCGTCGACGTCGGCGCGGTCGTTGTAGACGCCCACGCTGGCGCGCGCCGTGGCGCCCACGCCGAGGCAGCGCATGAGCGGCTGGGCGCAGTGGTGCCCCGCGCGGATGCACACGCCCTCGCGGTCGCACAGCTCCGCGACGTCGTGCGGGTGGATGCCCTCGATCGTGAACGACGCGAGGCCGCCACGGAGGGCTGCGTCCGTAGGACCGACCACGCGCAGGCCGGGGACCGTGGCGAGCCCTTCGAGCATGTGGGCGGTGAGCGCCAGCTCGTGCTCGCGCACGCGCTCCATCCCCAGCGCGGCCAGGTAGTCGACCGCTGCGGCGAGGCCCACGGCCTCCGCGATCGGCTGCGTCCCGGCCTCGAACTTCGAAGGCAGCTCCGCCCACGTCGCCCCGTCGAAGTCCACCGACGCGATCATGTCGCCGCCGGTGAGGAACGGCTCCATCTCCTCGAGCACCTCGCGCCGTCCGTGCAGCACGCCGATGCCGGTGGGCCCGAGCGCCTTGTGGCCCGTCCAGGCGTAGAAGTCCGCGCCGATCGCCGCGACGTCAACCGGCAGCTGGGGCACCCCCTGGGCGCCGTCGATGAGGCTGAGCGCGCCTGCAGCGCGCACGCGCCGCGCGATCTCGGCCACAGGGTTGATCGTGCCGAGCACGTTGGAGACGTGGGTGAAAGCCACGAGCCGCACATCTCCGCGTTCCAGCTCGCCGTCGAGCGCGTCGAGCGACAGCTCTCCGTGCTCGTCGACCTCGAGGTAGCGGAGCTGCGCGCCGCGCTCACGGCACAGCACCTGCCACGGCACCAGGTTTGCGTGGTGCTCGGCCTGCGTGACCAGCACCGCGTCGCCCTCGCCCACGTTCGCGCGCCCCCAGGAGTAGGCGACGAGGTTGATCGCCTCGGTGACGTTCTTGGTGAAGATCGTCGTGCGCGGCTCGCCGCCCACGAACGCCGCGATCCGCTCCCGCGCGCCCTCGAACGCAGCGTCGGCCTCCTGGGCGAGCGCGTACACCCCGCGGTGCACGTTGGCGTTGTGATCGCGCAGGTGATCGGCAACGGCGGCGATCACCGCCGCGGGCTTCTGGGAGGTGGCCGCCGAGTCCAGGTAGACCAGCGGGCGCCCGCCGGGACGGCGCTGCAGGATCGGGAAGTCCGCGCGTACGGAGAGGGTGCTCTCAGCGACTGGTGGCATACGTCTCGATGTCCTCGCGTGCCGCCGCGAGTTTCGCCGCGACCTTCTCGCGGACGATCTCCTCCAGCGCCTCGTCGTCGAGCTCCGCCACCAGCGGCTCGAAGAAGCCCTCCACGATCACCCGCACCGCCGCGGCGCGATCGAGCCCGCGGCTCTGCATGTAGAAGATCGCCGTCTCGTCGAGCTCGCCGACGGTGCCGCCGTGGGAGGCCGACACGTCATCCGCGGATACGAGCACCGACGGGATCGCGTCGATCCGCGCCTTCGGCGAGAGCATCATCGAGTGGATCTGCAGGTAGGTGTGCGTCTGCTGGGAGCCCGGGTCGATCTGGATCAGACCCTCGAAGCTCGCCCGGCTCTCACCCGTCGCCGCCCCGCGCCAGTGGACATCGCCGCCGGACGGTCCCGTCTCGTGCAGGTCGACGGCGAACAGGTCCAGGTGCTCCCGCTCCTCCGCGAAGAACACCCCGCGGAACGCCATGTCGCCGCCCGGCTCGGTCACCGCCAGCTCGAGGTGCTGGCGCACGAGGTGTCCGCCGACCAGGGCGGGCAGCCAGTGGCAGTAGGCGTCGCGGCCGATGCTCACCACGCGCGTGGACACGTCGAACACCTCGCCCGAGCCCCAGTCCTGCACCTGCGCCAGGCGGCAGCGCGCGCCGTCCTGGAGGTAGAGCTCGAACGCTCCCGCGTGCAGCGCCTGGCCCTCGAAGTCCTCGCCGAGGTCGTACTCGTGGACGCGGAAGTCGCTGCTCCGCCCGCCCACCACGAGCGTGCGCCCGTACTGGGCCACGCCGGGGCGGTCGATCGCGTAGACGATCTGGAACGGAGCCTCCACGACCACGTCCTGCGGCACGTGCAGGAACGCGCCGCCCTCCCAGAAGGCCGCGTTGGCCGCCTCGAGCTTGTTGCGGTCGAGCGTGAGCCGCTTGGAGTACCACTCCGCCACGAGCTCGGGGTGGTCGCGGAAGGCGTCCCGCAGCGAGGTCAGCACGACGCCGCGCTCGGCCAGGGACGGGTCGAGCTCGACGTGCACGACCGCGCCCGCGCTCTGCACGATCCTCCCGGCGAACGGCGCGTCGGGAAGCGTGCGCGTGACGATCTCGGGGATCCCGTCGCCGCCCTCGGTGGAGAGCGCGTCGATGTCGAGGTCGGCGAGCGAGGTGGTCCAGAAGCCCGAGCGCCGCCACACGGGGAGCTCCAGCGAGTCGTAGGCCTCGCGCGCCGCCGCGCGCAGCTGCTCGAGCGTGCGGCCGTCGCCCGCGCCGGCGCCGTGCAGCGCGTGGTAGAGGGTCGCCTCGCGGTGGCGACCCGCCTTCACCTTGGCGGTGGTGCCGTCCGCGGGCGCGCTGCCGTTGGGTGCGTCGCCGTTCTCAGACACCGTCGTCGACCGCTCCGGCTGCCGCGCCGACCTCCTGGCGAATCTGGTCGTAGCCCTCGCGCTCGAGCCGCTCCACCAGCTCCACGCCGCCCTCGAGCACGATCCGCCCGTCCATCAGGATGTGCACGAACTCGGGCTTCACGTAGTGCAGGATCCGTTGGTAGTGGGTGATGATCAGCGCGCCGAGGCCCTGCTCGTCGTGGAGCTTCTGCACGCCCTCCGCCACCGTGCGCAGCGCATCGATGTCCAGACCCGAGTCGGTCTCGTCGAGGATCGCGATGTCGGGCGTGAGCATCGCCATCTGGAGGATCTCCGCGCGCTTCTTCTCGCCGCCCGAGAAGCCGTCGTTGAGGTGACGCGAGGTGAACGCGCGGTCGACGTCCAGCAGCTCGATCGCGTGCTGGAGCTGCGTGCGGAACTCCTTGACCTGGATCGGCTCCTCGCGTTTGGCGTTGATCGCCATGCGCAGGAAGTTCGCCACCGACACGCCCGGGATCGACACGGGGTACTGGAACGCCAGGAACAGGCCCGCCTTGGCGCGGTCGTGGGGCTCGGCCTCGGTGATGTCCTCGCCCTTGAACGAGATCGAGCCGGAGGTGATCTCGTAGGAGGGATGGCCCAGCAGCGTGTTCGCGAGCGTCGACTTGCCCGAGCCGTTCGGGCCCATCAGCGCGTGGATCTCGCCACGGTTGATCTCCAGGTTCACGCCCCGCAGGATCTCCCGATCCTCGGTGCGCACGTACAGGTCTCTGATCTCCAGGTCCGCCATGTCGTCTTTTCAGGCTCCAGTGGTGAGGGGTTGCATGGGAAGGGTCGGCAGCGTGGCCGCATCGGGCAGGCTGCCCGCGTGCGCGCCGCGCAGGAGGTCCGCGAGCGTCGTCTCGCGGAGCGTGCTCACGATCGAGAAGCGCACCCGCGTCCACAGCAGCTTCGTGGGGCACACGTGGTCGATGCTCGCCTCGCGGGCGCACACGATCGATCCGTCGGCCGCCTCCGAGATGCACTCGATCGGGGCGATCGATCCCTCGAGCGCCTCCACCACCTCCGCCATCGTGATCTCGGCGGCGGGGCGCGCGAGCATGTAGCCGCCGCGCGAGCCCCTGCGCGAGGCCACCAGATCGGCCTTGCGCAGACGCGCGACGAGATGCTCGAGGTATGCCAGCGGAAGCCCGCCACGCTCTGCGATCTCCGCGAGCGGGACCGGTTCGCTGCCGCTGCTTCGAGCCAGCTCCACCATCACGCGGATGCCGTACTCGGCCTTTGTTGAGAACATCATCGCATTTCCTACCTGGCGGCTAGGGTATCAGCCGTCCTGCAGCGTCCGGATGTCGTGTGCGAGCGCTTCGGGGGTGAGCTGTTCCTGCTCGAACAGCACCCGCTGCCGGCCCTGCGCGTCGATCAGCAGCACCGGCAGCGCGCGTTCGAACGCCGCCCTGCCCGCTGACGGCGTGGTCACGCGGTAGGCGCGCCAGACGTCGCGCAGCGCCTGCTCGGGCCCCACGAGATAGCGGACCCTGCTCGCCAGCGATGCGCTCTGAAGGAACGAGCGCACACTCGCGGGTGTGTCCGCTCGCGGGTCGACGCTCACGAACAGGACCGCCGGCTGGTGCTGCAGTTCGTCGAGCGCGCCGCGCACCTGCTGGGCCACGAGCACGCACCCGGGAGAACACCTGGAGTCGAGGAACGCGATCGCCACCACCCGTCCCCGGAGGCCCGCGAGCGACGTCCGGTTGCCGTTGACGTCCGTGAGCGTGAAGGGCGGCGCGACGGGGGAGGGGATCAGCGCGGCGCCCTTGAACTCGCTCCCGGGCGGCGCGGGCGGATGCGTGACAGAGCCGCCTCCCGTGAACGCTGCGACGAGCGCGACGGCCACCGCCGCGAGCGCTGCCAGCAGCGCGATCGCGAGCACCATCCTGCCTCTAGGCCGCACGCCGGCCAGCGTACGTCAGCGACTGGCGGCGAGGCCCGTCGGGCGCTTCCATCACCGACGGGGACACTCCCCAAATCCAACGCTATACTTTGTGAAGTCATAAATCCCGACCGTGGTTTAGGAGTTTTGCGATGAGTCCGTCTGGCGCGGAGCTTCTCAGGCAGATCAAGAACGAAATCGAAGAGGTCGACCCCGCAGAGGTGAAGGAGCTTCTCCAGGAGGGGGTGGCGATCATCGACGTGCGCGAGGCGGACGAGGTCGCGCGCGGGCACCTGCCGGGCGCCAAGCACGTCCCACGCAGCTATCTGGAGACCCGCATCGAGGGCGTGGTGCCCGACCGCGGCGCGCCGATCATCCTGTACTGCCAGTCGGGCAACCGTTCCGCCTACGGCGCGCGCACGCTCGTTCAGGACCTCGGCTACGAGCACGTGCGCTCGATGACCGGCGGGATCACGCTGTGGAAGGACCGCGGCTACGAGGTCGAGATACCGCGCGCGCTCACCGCCGAGCAGCGCGACCGCTACTCGCGGCACGTGCTGATCCCGGAGATCGGCATCGAGGGCCAGCAGAAGCTGCTCGACGCCAAGGTGCTCCTGCTCGGCGCAGGGGGTCTCGGCTCGCCCACCGCCCTGTATCTCGCCGCGGCGGGCGTGGGAACGCTCGGGATCGTGGACGACGACGTCGTCGACCTCTCCAACCTGCAGCGCCAGGTGATCCACAACACCGACCGCATCGGCGTGCCCAAGGTCGACTCCGCCGAGGAGAGCATCCGCGCGCTCAACCCCGACGTGAACGTCGTCAAGTACGCCACCCGGATCGACGCCTCCAACATCATGGAGATCATCGAGGGCTACGACGTGATCGTCGACGGCGTCGACAACTTCCCCACGCGCTACCTGCTCAACGACGCGACCGTGCGCCTGCGGATCCCCGTCGTGTCGGCGTCGATCCTCGGGTTCGACGGGCAGCTGTCGGTGTTCAAGCCCTACGACGGCCCGTGCTACCGCTGCCTCTTCCGCGAGCCACCGCCCGCCGAGCTCGCGCCCTCGTGCGGCGCCAACGGCGTGCTCGGCGTGCTCCCCGGAACGATGGGCCTGCTGCAGGCCACCGAGGTCGTCAAGCTGATCCTCGACATCGGCGAGCCGGCGATCGGACGCCTGCTGCTCTACGACGCCCTCGGCGCGACGCTCACCGAGGTGAAGGTCCATCGCGACCCCGAGTGCCCCATCTGCTCGCGCGACCCCGAGTCCATCCAGGACGAGGAGATGGGCGTGTTCCCGGACTACGAGGCCTTCTGCGCCGCAGCGGGTTAGCGGCCCGCTGCGCTGCGTCATGCTGCGTCCTCGTTCGCTCATGTGCTTTTCGCACATTTCGCTGGCCGGTTCGGGGATGCGAGCGAAGCGAGTGTCACCCGGTTCGGCTGCGTCCTTGCCTGACTTGCCCAGCGAGCCGCTAACGGGCACGGCGTGGTCCGCGGCGGGCCGTTGCTTCCAAGCAGACGACC
>Ga0187823_10000206_pt1 | contig 14454 bp, 12 predicted proteins | sample NC_wetland_sal_i_12_FD_132968 | JGI IMG/M metagenome (GOLD analysis project Ga0187823, IMG submission 132968) | Wetland sediment microbial communities from Neuse River Estuary, North Carolina, USA - SourceSoil_3 | ecosystem: Environmental > Aquatic > Freshwater > Wetlands > Sediment | place...
TATCTGACGGCGTTCACCGTAGTGGAGGAGGACGTGTTCGTCGGCCCGGGCGTGACGACCACGAACGACAACACGATGGCTCGCCACGACGACGATCTCCCGCTCACGGGGGCGATCCTTCGTCGCGCGTGCCGCGTGGGCGGCGCGTCGGTGCTCACGCCCGGCGTCGAGGTGGGCGAGGAGGCGTTCGTCGCCGCGGGTGCGCTGGTCACCCGCGACGTGCCCGCGCGAGCGGTCGTCATGGGCGTGCCCGCGCGGGTCGTGCGCGAGGTGCCCGGCGAGGACCTCCTCGAGCGCTGGCGCTAGAGCTCAGCGCGCAGCGCCGCCACGACCTCGTCGGCCTGGCCGCGGGAGAGCACCGGGCTCATCGGGATCGCGAGGTGGCGCGCGGCCGCGACGGCCGTCCCGGGCAGCTCGAGACCCTCGCTCCAGGCGCGCATCGGCGCCTGCAGATGCACGGGTGTGCGGTAGTAGGGCTGGTGGCCGATGTCGGCGGCGGCGAGCGCCGCTTCGACGCGCTCGATCTCGGGGTGGCCGATTACGAACAGGTGCCACGCGGGCTCGCTGCCCGGCGTCGCGCACGGCAGCGCCACGAGCTCGCCGAGGCCGGCGGCGCGGTAGTGCCCGTCAGCTGCGCGGCGCCCGGCGGCCCAGCCGTCCAGGTGCGGCAGCTGCACGCGCAGGATCGCCGCCTGCAGCTCGTCGAGCCGGCTGTTGTAGCCGAGCTCGCTGTAGGTGACCTTGTCGCGCGAGCCGTGGAAGCGGAGCGTTCGCACGCGCTCGGCGATCTCGTGGTCGGACGTCGTGACCATCCCCCCGTCGCCGAACGCGCCGAGGTTCTTGGACGGATAGAACGAGAACGTGGCGGCGGTCCCGAGCGCTCCGGGGCGCCCTGACGCCCCCACCGACCCGGCCGCCTGGGCGGCGTCCTCCAGCACGGGCACGCCGAGCGCCTCGATCTCGGCGACGGGGGCGACGTTCCCGAACAGGTGCACGACGAGCACCGCCTTCGTGCGCGGGGTGAGCGCGGCGGCGACGGTCTCGGGCGTGACGCAGTAGGTGGCGGGGTCGATGTCGCAGAACACGGGCCGCGCCCCCGTCGGCGGGATCGCCTCGGCGGATGCGTAGAACGTGAACGAGGGCACGATCACCTCGTCGCCCGGCCCGACGCCCATCGCGCGCAGCGCGATCGTGATCGCGTCCGTGCCGTTGGCCACGCCGATCGCGTGCCCGGCGCCGCACCACTCGGCGAACTCGCGCTCGAAGGCTTGGACTTCGGGGCCGAGCACGAAGCGGCCCGAGTCGAGCACCCGCTCTACGGCCGCCCGCAGCTCGCCCTTCAGCGGCGCGAGTGGCGTGGAGCTGTCCCACATGGGCACGCCCATGGGGTCAGGGTGCGAGCAGCTCCACGTCCGCGCGGGTCATCAGCCTGATCAGCTCCTCGAAGCTCGTCTCGGGCTTCCAGCCGAGGTCGCGTCCGGCCTTCGCCGGGTCGCCGATCAGGTGGTCGACCTCCGCGGGGCGCACGAACGCGGGGTCGATCGTGACGTAGCGCTCGAAATCGCCGAGCCCGGCCTCGTCGAAGGCGACCTCGCAGCATTCGCGCACGGAATGGGCTTTGCCGGTGGCGATCACGTAGTCCTCGGGCTCATCGCGCTGGAGCATCAGCCACATCGCCTCGACGTAGTCGCGCGCGTAGCCCCAGTCACGTTCGGCGTCGAGGTTGCCGAGGCGCAGCTCCTGCGCGAGGCCGTGCTTGATCGCGGCGGCGTGCCAGGTGATCTTGCGCGTGACGAACTCCAGGCCGCGGCGCGGCGACTCGTGGTTGAAGAGGATCCCGGAGGTGGCGTGCAGGTCGTAGGACTCGCGGTAGTTGACCGTGATGAAGTGGCCGTACGCCTTCGCGACGCCATACGGCGAGCGCGGGTAGAACGGCGTCTTCTCGGTCTGGGGCACCTCGAGCACCTTCCCGAACATCTCGCTCGAGGACGCCTGGTAGAAGCGCGCCTCGGGGCAGACTTCGCGCATCGCCTCGAGCATCCTGGTGACGCCCGTGCCGGTGAACTCGGCGGTCAGCGTCGGCTGGATCCACGACACCGCCACGAACGACATCGCTGCGAGGTTGTAGATCTCGGTCGGCCGCGAGACGCGAAGCGCGTCGACGAGCGAGCGCTGGTCGAGCAGGTCGCCCTGGTGCAGGGTGATGCGGTCGCGGATGTGCTCGATGCGGTCGAACTTCTCGGTGGAGGCGCGGCGGACCATGCCGTGAACCTCGTAGCCGCGTTCGAGCAGCATCTCGGCGAGATACGAGCCGTCCTGCCCGGTCACGCCGGTTATGAGTGCGGATTTGCGGTCGCTCACCGCCGGGAGCCTATAGATCCGGCCCGCGGCCTCTCGCCGCCCTCGACGGACCCGCCCGCGTCCGCCGCCGGCGAGCTGCGCAGCCACGCGACGGTGGCGGCGATGCCCTCCTCGACGCCGATGCGGGCCTCCCAGCCGAGCAGCTTGCGCGCCTTCTCGACCGACGGCCAGCGGCGCTGTACGTCGACGGTGAACGTGGGCAGGTGCTCGAGTTCGAACTCGTCGGGGTCCTCTCCGCACGCCTCCCAGACGATCCGGGCGATCTCCGCGACCGTGAGCTCGCGGTCGGCGGAGATGTTGAAGTCCTCGTTCAGTCCCTTGGGAGAGCCCATCGCGGTGACGACGCCGTCGGCGATGTCGTCGATGTGCGTGAGCGTGCGCGTCTGCTCTCCCGATCCGAAGATCTGCAGCGGCCGCTGCCCGGCGAGGACCTTTGCGATCAGGTCGGGGACCGCATGCGCGATGCCCGGTTCGGCGTCGGGCATCTCACCGGGGCCGTACGCGTTGAAGGGGCGGCAGATCGTGAACGGCAGCCCGTGCTCGTCGTGGGCGGCGCGGCAGTAGACCTCGCCGGTGAGCTTCGAGAACCCGTACGCGGACTCGGGCACGGGACAGTCCGGCAGGTAGGACTCCGGCGTCGGGAACTTCTCGGCGCGCTCGAACACCATCGATGAGGAGACGTACGTGAAGCGCTCGACGCCCACCTCCAGCGCGGCACCGATCACCCCGTTGTAGAGCGCGTTGTTGACGTCGGTGAGCGTGTACGGGAGACGGTGGAAGTTGGCGATCCCGCCGACGATCGCGGCGAGGTGGATCACATGCGTGCAGCCGCGCGTTGCGGCGAGCGCCTGATCCGGCACGCGCAGGTCGCCGGTGTGCACCTCGCAGCCCTCGCGCATCCACTGCGGCGCGGGCCGCTGGTCGGAGACCCGCACCTCGTAGTCGGGGTCCGCGAGCAGGCGCCGGACGACCGCGGCGCCGATCGTGCCGGCGCCGCCCGTGACGAGCACCCTCGTCACCTGGGCGCTCCCAGGCCGGCCAGCTCGGAGGCGTAGGCGAACACCTGCGCGCCGCCCCAGCAGTCCCACGGGTCCACGACGAGCGGGTCGCCGGCCCCGAGCGCGGCGATCGCCGCGAGCGTGTCGGGGGTCCGGAACGTGGAGTGGTTGGCGGCGACGATCACCAGCTCGGCGTCGGCGAGCGCCTCCTCGAGCGTCGCTGTGGGCGTCGGCACGAGCGGGTCGTGCACGGTGACGTCGGCGAGCTCGCGCTCGAGCAGTCGCACGAGCTTGTGCGCGAGCGAGTCGCGCTCGTCGTCCGTGTCGGCCTTGAACGCGAGACCGAGGACGGCCACGCGGCGGTTCTCCAGCCCGCCGAGGCGGCGCTTGGCGCCTTCGAGCAGGAACAGCGGGACGGACTCGTTCACGCGCGAGACGGCCAGGAGCATGCCCGGCGCGTTGGAGCGCTCCTCGGAGAACGCGAAGTCCTTGCGCAGGCACGTCCCGGCGGTGAAGCCCGGCTTGGCGATGCCGCCGCGCGGGTAGTCGCGGTTGATCAGGTCGATCACGTCGAACACGTTCGCGTCGTAGCGCTCGCAGTCCATCATCAGCAGGTTCGGCAGCGCGAAGTTCGCGTAACGCAGGATGTTGGTCCAGATCTTCGCCAGCTCCGCCTGCACGGGCGTGGTCTGGACGATCGGGGCGTCGAACCGGCCGAACAGCTCCGCTGCCACCTCGCCGGAGCGGGCGCCCACGCCGCCGATGATGCACGGCAGGGTGTCGATCTCCGCGAGGAAGCGACCGGCGGCGATCCGCTCGGGCGCGTGTGCCACGAACACGTCCTCGCCCACACGAAAGCCGCGGTTCTTCTCCAGGTAGCCGGCCACGAACGTCGTGGTGCCGGGCGCGATCGTGGAACGGAGGATCAGCGAGTGGCCCGGAGCGAGCACGGGGAGCAGGTCATCGAGCGCGGAGCGGATGTCGCGCATGTCGATCTCGATGTGCGAGAACGAGGGCGTTCCGAGCGTGAGCACGATGTGCCGGGCGCGCGCGGCGTCGGCGACGCGCTCGCTGAGCGACAGCGACGGGCGCACGCGCTCGAGCAGCTCCTGCGCGCCGTGCTCGGAGAAAGGCATCCGCCCGTCTGCGATCGCGGCGAGGCGCGCGCCATCGTTGTCGATCCCGATCACGTCGAGCCCGCGGTCGGCGAAGGACAGCGCGAGGGGCAGCCCCACACGACCAAGGCCCACGACCGCCACCCCGGCAGTGCTCTGCGAAGCGCTCATCGAAAGCCAAGGGTAGCCCGCGCGGACAACGGCGCACGCCGGCGGCGGGGCTCAGCGCCCTAGGCGCAGGCGCTCGTGCGCGTACTGGCGGGCGAACGCGGCGAGGAACATCGGGTTGTATCGCGCGTAACGCCGCCACAGGCGGCGTGGCTCGCGGCTGAGCCGGAACAGCCACTCGAGCCCCGCGCGCTGCATCCAGCGGGGCGCCTGCGGGACCAGGCCGGCGTGGAAGTCGAACGCGGCGCCCACGCCGACGAGCAGCGGCGCCGACAGGCGCGGACGCATGCGGCGCATCCAGATCTCCTGCTTGGGCTGCCCGGTCCCAACCCACACGACCGCGGCTCCCGAGCGCTCGATGTCGCGCACGACCTCGTCCTCCTCCTCGGCGGTCAGCGCGCGGAACGGTGGCCACCAGCGGCCCGCGATCGGCAGTCCGGGAAAGCGCTCGCCGAGTCGCCGCTCGAGCAGCTCGAGCGCCTCGGGCGTCCTGCCGCCGTACAGGTAGGAGGGGATTCCCTTCTCGGCAGCGCGGGCGAGGAACGCGAGCATCAGGTCGGGTCCGTACAAGCGCGTGGCGCGCTCGTGACCGAGCAGGCGCAGCGCCCAGACCAACGGCTGCCCGTCCGGGACGGCGAGCGTGGCGCCGAGAACGCCGGCGCGCGCCTCGGGGTCCTCGCGCGCCGACATCACCAGGTTGACCGCGGCGGCGGTCACGTAGCCGCGCCCCCCCGCGGCGACCATCGCCTCCATCCAGTCGACGACCTCCTCGTAGTCGGAGACCGCCAGGGGGACGCCGGCGATCTCGACCCGATCGGGCGGTGCCACGGCGGGCTGGCCCGACGGGGTGGAGGCGGCTGACGCGGCGATTGCGTGAACATACCGACCCCTGTGGGGATCGACCGCGACTTCTGGGCCGGGCGGCGGGTGCTGGTCACGGGGCACACGGGCTTCAAGGGCTCGTGGCTGTCGCTGTGGCTGCAGTCGCTGGGCAGCGAGCTGACGGGCCTCTCCGCGGGGGTTCCCACGAGCCCGTCGCTGTACGAGCTGGCGGGCGTGGGCGCGGCGATGCAGGAGCTCGCCGGCGACGTGCGCGCGGGGAGAGAGGTGGCACGGGCGATGCGCGAGTGCGACCCGGAGGTGGTCCTGCACCTCGCCGCGCAGCCGATGGTCCGGCGCTCGCTGCGGGAGCCCGCGGCGACCTACGAGGTGAACGTCAACGGCACGATCAACGTGCTCGACGCGATCCGCTCGGACGGCCCGAGCGTGCGCGCGGTGGTGGTGGTGACCTCCGACAAGTGCTACGCCAATCCGCCTGGCACGAGGCGGCGGTTCGTGGAGTCGGACCCCCTCGGGGGCGCCGATCCGTATTCGAGCTCGAAGGCGTGCGCGGAGCTCGTGTGCGCCGCGTACAGGAGCTCGTTCTTCGCGGACGCGGACGCGCCGCGTCTGGCAACCGCGCGCGCGGGCAACGTGATCGGCGGCGGCGACTGGGGTGAGGACCGGCTGCTCGGCGATGCGCTGCGTGCGATCGAGGCGGGCGAGCCGCTTCGCGTGCGCAATCCCGCGGCGGTGAGGCCGTGGCAGCACGTGCTGAGCCCGCTCGCGGGGTACCTGCGCCTGGCGGAGCGCTGCTGGGAGGATGGCGCCGCCGCACGCGGCTGGAACTTCGGGCCTCGCGCGGACGACGAGCGCGAGGTGGGGTGGATCGCCGACCGTCTCGCGGAGCTGTGGGGCGGCCTGCTCACGTGGGAGGCCGACAGCTCGAGCAACCCGCCGGAGGCGGGCCACCTGGCGCTCGACTCCGGCGCCGCCGAACGCGAGCTGCATTGGGCTCCCGCGTGCGACCTCCCTGCTGCGCTGGCGCTGATCGTCGAATGGCACGCGGCGCACCGCGGGGGCGCGGACATGCGCGAGGTGAGCCTCGGACAGATCGAGACCGTCGCCGCCTGAGCGGCTCGGGGCGCACCGGACAACCGGCCAGCAGAACGATTTCGCTCATCGGAATCTCGTACGCTCAGTCCATGAGCCCGCTGCCGCTTCGCCGCTACCGAGCCGAGCGGCTGCTCACGGCCCAGTTCGAGGCGTTGCGCGCGAGCGTGATCGCGCGCGTCCGCAAGCGTCTTGCGGCGGGCGGCGCGGCGGCGGACGCGATCGACCTGGAGGCGTGCTACGCGGCGGCCTGGCAGGGCCTGTACGGCGCGCTGCTGGAGGGCCGCGAGATCGCCAACCCCGCGGGCTGGCTCGTTGTGGTGACGCTGCGCCGCGCGCTCGACGAACTGCGGGCGGGCGCGAGGACGGGGACGCCGCTCGCGGACGCGGACATGCACGGCGTGCACCGCGCCCCGCCGGACCAGGACGATCTCGCGCGCGAGCTCGACGACAGGGCGCGCCTGGGGCAGCTGATCGAGGGGATCCGGCGCCTCGGCCCGCGCGAGCGCGAAGCGGCGGCGCTCTGCTACCTGCATGGCCTCACGCGCGCCGAGGCCGCCGCTCGAATGGGCATCAGCGACCGAGCGATGCGGCGGCTGATGGAGGGCGGCCGCACGGGACGCGACGGCGTCGCCGCGAAGGTGGGGCGCGTGCTCGACGCGATCCGCGAGGGCCGCTGGTGCGAGGAGCAGCGCTCGCTGATGGCGGCGCTCGCATTCGGCGTGCTGGACCCCGCCGGCGAGCGCTACCGCCTCGCGAGCGCCCATCGCGAACGCTGTCCGGCGTGCCGCGCCTACGTGGTCTCGCTGCGGGGCCTGGCGGCGCTGCTGCCCCCGCCCCTGCTGCCGCTGCTGCGCGACGCGTCGCTCGCGCACGGCGCGGGGGCGGCGGCGGGAACCGGCAAGGGGGCGGCCGCCGCGGCGGGCTCGTCCCCGTCCGGGGCGGGCGCGGCTTCGCTCGGCTCAGGGGCCTCGGGTGGCACGGGCGCGGGCGCGGGCGCCGCGGGCGGCTGGGTGCTCGGTGGCACGCCGCTCGGCGCGAAGCTGGCGGTGGGCTGCGCTCTGCTGGTCGGGCTCGGTGCCGGGTGCTCGGCAGTACTCCAGGGGGGCGCCCACAGCGGGCGCGCGCCCGCTCACGTCCGATCGATCTCGAACGGGCCGGTGCGGCCATCGCTCGTGGCGATCGCCCACGGCGGGCACGGCGCTGCTTCTACGGGAGCCTCAGCGGTCCGTGGTCGCCCTGGCTCCCGCCGTCGCGCCCCCACGACGTCGTCGACCGCCGGAGCGCCCCTCGAGTTCGGACCCGAGCGTGACGCGAGCCGGGCCTCGGTGCCGGCGGCTCCACACCGCACGACGGCACCCGGACCGGTCGCTGCGTCCGCGGCCGCGCAGGAGTTCGCTCCGTAGACGCTGCCGGGTTCTCGCCGCCGGCCGTCTCGGCGTGATCGGCCCGATCCAGCTAGCTCTGCGGGAACACCCGGCGCAGCGCCCCCAGCGCGCGCATGCTCCCACGCGGCCGGAGCCTCCGGGTGGCGAGCGCCCTGAGGGGGTCGAGCCGCTGGCCCACGATGTCGACCCAGTCCTGGTAGGAGAGCTGCAGTCGCGCGTCTGGCGAGGCGGCGGGGCCGCGCTGCACGCGGCTGCTGCCGTTCTCCACCACGAGGTGCCAGGTGTCGACGTCGGGGTCGGTGAACTCCCACTGGTAGGTCGTGGGACGCGTGAGCCCGTGCTCGGGATTGACGTTGCGGCACACCATGTCGAACAGCAGCTCGAGCGTTTCGGGGTCTCTCGCCGACGGTCCTTCCCTGACGCCGATCACCCCCGCCTTGGCGAGCGCGCGCCCTCGCTGGGAGAGTTCGAGCGGCGTGAAGCCGGGCGGGATCACGGGCGGGCCGGGGAGCGACTCGACGGCCAGCCCCGCGGAGCGCAGCTTGGTGGTCATCGAGGTGACGCCTTCCACGCCGACGTCGTCGAGCGTCGCGTTGAACACGGTCACGTAGCGTTCGTCCCAACCGGGCGGCATCAGCACCTGCGAGGTGTAGGGCGTGACCTCGCGAAGCAGGCCGGCGACGGCCTTGGGGACGCGCTTTGGGTCTTCGCGGTTCAGGTCCGCGAGGAGCTTGACCCCGAAGCCGATGTGGCGCTGCTCGTCGGCGGCGATGTTCTCCATCCCCTCGCGGAAGGCGGGGAGCTTGTCGCGCTCCTGCAGGTAGCCGCAGATGAAGTGCTGGCCGGGCTGCGCGAGCGAGGCCTCGATCACGATGTGGTAGAGGGTGACCGCCGCGGCGAGCTTGGCGGGCGAGCGGTCGCGGCGGAGCTCGTCGGCCATCGTGTCCAGGCGGTCGAAGATCCGCCGGAAGCCGACCGTGAGCTGTGGCCTGATCGCGTTCAGGCCGCTCGCCATGGTCCCGTCCCCGATCCCGCACACCTCCTGCATGAAGCGCTTGAAGAACACGGCGTGGCGCGCCTCGTCGACCTGCTGCGTCGTCAGGAAGTACTTCTGCTCCTCCCGCGGCGCCGCGTCGATGTAGGGGGAGAGGTTGTCGGCGACCGCGTCCTCGCCCCAGAAGAACAGGCAGTAGTTCCACAGGGCGGCGGTGCGCTCGAACTCCGTGAAGTCCTCGCGCCACTGGCGCGCGTCCTCGCTGAAGTCGAGCTCGGTGGCACGCCAGTTGCCGCGCTCCCAGCGCGCGTACAGGTCCTCGTAGGAGATCGCGTCGGCGGGGAGGCTCGCCACGTCGGGGGTCCCGTTGACCGTCGGTGTGGTCGCGCTGGCCATCGTCATCTCCAATCCCCGCAGGGGACTCGCCGTCCGGATAATGAACATTATTGGGATAGGGGTCGCTCTGTCAAGTACGATTGCCGCGTGCAGGGAGCGGCAGGCGAGAACGAGGGGACGGCTGCGACGGCGGCGCCGAGACTGACGCGCGAGCAGAGCCGCGCACAGACCCGCGAACGGCTGCTGACGGCCGCTCGCGGAGTGTTCGCGCGCGAGGGCTACCACGGCGCGAGCGTCGAGGAGATCGCCTCGGAGGCGGGCTATTCGACCGGGGCTCTGTACTCGAACTTCGACGGCAAGGAGGACCTGTTCCTCGCGTTGATGAAGCGCGAGATCGCGGACAACGCGCGCGAGATCGAGCAGGCGGTGGCGCGCCAGGGATCGGTCGCCGAGCGCGCCGCGGGAGGCGCGCGCCAGTGGATGGCGATGATCGAGCGCGAGCCGGAGGTGCTGCTCCTGTTCACCGAGTTCTGGGGCTACGGCGTGCGCGACGAGCGCGTGCGCAGCGAGGTCGCCGAGCGCTTCGCCGAGGCGCGCGCCCTGCTCACCCGCCTGATCCTCGACAGCGCGAGTGAGTTCGACCTCGAGCTCGCGATGCCCGCGGAGGAGCTCGCGGTCGTGGTGGACGCGCTGGCCGACGGGATCGCGAGGCAGAAGCTCGCCGACCCGGGGGCCGTTCCCGAGGACCTGATGGGGCGAGTGCTGGGGCTGCTGTTCGCCGCAGTCACCGCACAGGCACCGAATGCGGCACGAGCACCGAATGCGGCACAAGCACCGAATGCGGCACAAGCAGGCAGGCGAAGTGAACCGTGAACACCCGTCGCGCCAGCGAGGGGGAGAGGCGGTGAAGCGAGGCCCTCACCGCCCAGCGCGCGTCGGCGCGGGCACGCTCGGACGGAGTTCGGGCGAAGAATCGCTGCACCCTGCGCGGTAGCGGGTCCTGGAGCTCGGCGGCGACGCGGAGTCCGGCGCCGGCCGCGATTCCGTGCACGGCGTCGCGGTCCAGGCGCTGGATGTGGCCCACCTCCGCCGCGTGCTCGAGCTTGCTCTCGCGCCGGGCCGACCAGTTGGCCTCGAGCGGCACCTCCACCACCACGGCGGCACAGACCCGTGCGGTCTCTGACAGCACGGCCACGGGATCGGCGACGTGCTCGAGCACGTGCGAGAGCACGCCCAGCTCGAACGACCCGCCCGCGTGCGGGAGCCGCGCGCCGTCGTACAGCTGGACCGCCGCGATCCCGGGCCGTCCGCGCGCGATCTCCACCGCCGCGGGGGCTATCTCGACGCCCTCCAGGCGCCCGCCGAACCCGCGCCGGTGGAGCTCGCTCAGGAGGGCGCCGTCGCCGCACCCGACGTCGAGCACGCTGGCCGGCGCGAGGCCCTCGGCGGCGCACACGGCGACCACGTGATCGGCCTTGCCGGCCGCGCTCAGAGCGCGCCAGCGCCCGTACAGCTCGGCGTCGGCCGCGTCGCGCGTATATGCGTCCTCGTAGAAGCGTGCAAGCTCGTCGGTACCGGCCACGACCCCGATTATCTTTGGTGAATGGCCGATTCGGTGACCGCTGCCCCGCCGGCGAGCCCTCCGGCAGCGGAACCGGCCGCCCCACCCGAGCCGAGGTTCGCCGCCCTGGCTCGCGCGCCCACGACCGTGCCGGCGTTCGCGGCGCTGGTGGTGCTGATCATCTGGGCGACGAGCCAGGCGGGCTTTCCGGTCACCCACTGGGCGCCCGGCGGGCTGATCCTCCTCGCGCTGCTCGGGATCGCGGCGGCGATCGTGCGAGTGCGCTGGAGCGAGATCGCGACCCCCGTGCGGGTGGCGCTGGGATCGCTCGCCGCGTTCACCGCGCTCAGCTACCTGTCGATCCTGTGGGCGGGCGTCCCCGGCGACGCCTGGGAAGGGGCCAACCGCACGCTCGTCTACCTGGTCGTGTTCGCGCTGTTCGCGTGCTGGCGCCAGCAGGGGCGGACCGCGCTCGCGCTGGTCGCGTTCTGGACGCTGGCGATGGGCGTGCTCGCGGTGTACACGGCGCTGCACCTGGACGCGGCCTCCGCGTCGGCGCTCCCGGGCCTGCTGCCCGGTGGGCGCCTCACCTACCCGAGCGGGTACGCCAACGCGAACGCGGCGCAGTGGCTGATGGCGTTCTGGCCGGCACTGCTGCTCGCGCGGTCCCCGCGCCTGCACCCGGGCGCGCGCGGCGTGCTCGCCGCGGCGGCGGTCGTGCTCGCATGTGTGGCGCTGCTCAGCCAGAGCCGCGGATCGCTGTACGCGACGCCGGTGATGCTCGTGCTCGTGCTCGCGCTGCTGCCCGGGCGGATGCGCACGCTCGCGGTGCTGCTGCCCGTGGGCGCCGCGATCGCGGGCGCGGCCCCGGCGGTCCTGCGGGTGGGCAACCACCTGCGCGGCGGGAGCGTGACCACCGCGAACCTCCACCACGCCGTGCACCTGAGCCTGCTCGTGGCCGTCGCCGCGGGCCTCGTGGTGGGCATCGGCGCGGCGCTCGCGGCGCGCGCACATCCGTCTCCCGCCACCGCGCGCAGGCTGACGGTCGCGGCCCGCGCCTGCGTGGTCGTGCTCCTGATCGGAGCGGTCACCGGCGGCCTGGTGGCAGCCGGCGACCCCGTCGCCCGGATCCGCCATGGCTGGCACACGTTCAAGGGGGGCTACGGGGCCGACTCCAAGACCGGCAGCCGCCTCGTGAGCGGCCTCGGCAGCAACCGCTACGACTTCTACCGCGTGTCGCTCGACGAGTTCCTCGATCACCCGCTGGCGGGGATCGGCGCGGACAACTTCCAGCAGCAGTACCTCGCCCACCGGCGCTCGTCCGAGACGCCCCACTACCCGCACAGCGTCGAGCTGCGGACGCTCGTGGACTTCGGGCTGATCGGCGCGCTGATCGCGGTCGTCGGGCTGGGCGGCGCGCTCCTCGCCGGCTGGCGCGCCGTCCGTGCACCCGACGAGCTGTCGGCGGCGGTCGCCGCGGCGGCTCTCGGGGCGTTCGCCTACTGGCTGGTCCATGGCTCGTTCGACTGGTTCTGGGAGTTCGCGGGGCTCGGCGCGCCCGCGTTCGCGATGCTCGGCGTGGCGTGCTCGCTTGTGCCGCGTTCGGTGCTCGTGCCGGATCCGGTGCTCGTGCCACAAACGGCGCCGGCGGGGGGCGGGGCGCCGGCACCCGCCGCCGCGCCCGCGGGCGCCGGCCCCGGTACCCGTCTGCCCCGCCTCTCATCGCCGCTCCCGCGCCCGCTGCGGGCGGCCCTGATCGCTGCTGCGGCGGCGGTGGCGCTCGCGGGGGCGCTGTCGCTCACGACCACCTGGCTCAGCGCGCGTCAGCTCCAGAGCGCGGCGAACGTGTGGACGACCTCGCCGCAGGCCGCGTACGCGCGGCTGCGCGATGCGGCCCGCCTGAACCCGCTCAGCGATGCCCCCTACACGCTCGCCGGGAGCATCGCCCTCCGCTACTCCCAGCTCGCCTACGCCGAACGGCAGTTCCGGCTGGCGCTCGGGCGGAGCCCGGACGACTCCTACGCGACGCTGGAGCTGGGCGCGATCGCGTCGGCCCGCGGGCAGCGCGCGGAGGCCCTGGCGCGCCTTGAGCGGGCCGTGCAGCTCGACCCGCGGAACCCGCTCGCCCGCCGGGCGCTGGCGGTGGTTCGCTCCGGGCGGACCATTAGCGTTGCGGCCCTGAACCGGGCGATCCTCTCAGAAGGCAGGCTGGTGAGTTGAAACAGATGGGGTAATGGAAACGGCGACTACGGTCGATTCTCGACAGTGCAGAGGTCGTTCGCTAGTTTGAGAGTGGACATCGGCGATCCGCAGGCGAACGGTGATCCGATCAAAAGCAGGACTGGCATTGGCGCGGCTGGCGGTCGCCGGGGAAAGACCGCTCCGCCCAAGAGAGGACGCAGGCAGGGAAGCATGAACCCCCATCGCCCCATCGCGCTCGCGACGTCGACGCTGCTCGCGTGCGCGCTCATCGCCTCCTCAGCGTCGGCAAGCCCGCTGCTGAGCGGCTACGGCGGCCCCGGAGCGGGCAGCCAGGTGCTGCTCGGATCGCAGCTGATCGGCGGCGGCGGATCCTCGGGCGGAGGAGGGTCGGAAGGCGGGGCCGGCTCGTCGAGCCTGGCCGCGCCGCAGTCCGGCGCCGCCGCGGGCTCGCATAGCTCCTCGGGGTCGGCCGGCGGCGTCCACCGGCACGCCCATCGGGGCGCCGTGGTGGTCGTGCGCACGGGCAAGCCCGGCACCGCGACCGACGGGCGCGGAGGCGTCGAGCTCGCGTACACGCCCGCCGACTCCTCGAACTCGCCCGGCTTCACGGGCACGGACTGGCTGCTGATCGCCCTGGCGCTCGTCGCGCTCGCGGCGGTGGGCGTGCTCACGGCAAGACTCGTACGCTCCGGGCGGGCTCATGCGGGCACTAAAGACTTGCCCGGCGCCCCCCGAAGAGGTAGTTGAACGGCCGCACGGCAGAAATCGCGATGAACCGACCCGGAATCACCCAGCAGACATCCACCACGGTCTCGCTGCGCGGCGAACTCGCGCATGGGGCGCACGCACCCCGCGCGCTTCCGCGCTCGACGTTCACGGGTCCGCTCCAGTGGGCGCTCGAGGGCGCCGGCTGGAAACTGCTGCGTCCGGCGGTGGACCTCGTGATGCTGTGCGTGGCGCTCGTGGCGGCGCTCGGAGGGGTGCACGAGACGCTCCACGTGAGCTCGCTGTCGGCCCCGTTGCTGGCGCTCCCGGTGCTCGTGCTGGTGCTGTTCTACCTGCGCAACCTCTACCGCACGCGGCTGCGCGCGCTCGTGCTCGACACGCTCGTCCCGGTGCTGAGCGCCGTGTCCGTCGGCGCGATGACCGTCGCGATCGTCGGACGCTTCGTCAACGGCGAGGTGCCCAGCCAGGGCGCCTGGGTGCGTGCCTGGGTGTACTCCGTGATCGCGGTCTCGGTCGGGCGCATCGCGCTCTCGGCGGGCCAGCGGTGGGCACGCGCCCGCAGGCTCGTGGGCAAGCCCGTCCTGATCCTCGGGGCCGGCGTCGTCGGTGCCCAGGTGGCGCGGCGTCTGGAGGGCAGCCCCGAGTACGGCCTCGTGCCGGTCGGCTTCCTGGA
>Ga0187823_10000207_pt1 | contig 14415 bp, 10 predicted proteins | sample NC_wetland_sal_i_12_FD_132968 | JGI IMG/M metagenome (GOLD analysis project Ga0187823, IMG submission 132968) | Wetland sediment microbial communities from Neuse River Estuary, North Carolina, USA - SourceSoil_3 | ecosystem: Environmental > Aquatic > Freshwater > Wetlands > Sediment | place...
AGTGACGCCCTCGAGGTATTCCATGGCGATGAAGGCGCGGTCATTCTCTTCGCCGATGTCGTGAATGGTGCAAATGTTGGGATGATTCAGCGCGGAGGCGTCCTGAGCTTCGCGCTGGAAACGGCTGAGCGCCTGCGGATCACGCGCAACTTCGTCGGGCAGGAATTTGAGTGCGATGAAGCGATGGAGCCGCGTGTCTTCGGCCTTGTAGACCACCCCCATCCCGCCGCCACCGAGCTTTTCGACGATGTTGTAGTGCGAGATTGTTTGGCCGATCATGTGATCGAGGAATGTTAGGCGGGACGCGAGGGTAAGTCAATGAAAGGTATGAAGTTGCAAGGTCCTTAAAGGGCATTGTTGGCGAAAAATCTCTATTACGCTCATTGACCCGGCCCGGCTCGCCTAAACAACTATCCCGCAACCTGTGCTAAATTTGTGCTAGCTATCTGCCCATCTGCGGTATCTATGGTATCTGGCCTATTTAGGAATCATCAACTTGCCTGTTATCAATAGCCCGCGGCGTTCGAATCCCACTCTCTCCGCCATTATAGAAATCGTGAAGGGCCGTCACGCTCATCATCGAAAGCCGGTGTTGTAGCTCCGCCAGGTCCTTGCGGGTCAGGATCTCTTCCGGGGGTCTCGGACGCCGGGCCATGATGGCGGATTCTACCAGATTCGCTTTCTATTCGCCCATATGATAAAGTCCCAATCATGGGCAGACACGCACGGAAAAAAGAATCAGAAAGCGCGAGGATGCGCTACCTAGACTCCGCACATGGGAAGGTGCCTGTATTGCGTGCGGGAGGGGAGACATATCTTTGGATGCCCGCCACTTCCGGCGGGGGAAATGTGTGGCGACATGTTTTGACTCGTGGAACGCCGCCGGGCAGTGCGCGAAAGAGAATCGCTCTGAAGGCGGGAATCTCCAAGAGTTCAGGCTCGCAATTGGCAAAGCAACTCTGCGACAAACTCGTCTGGCTCTACAGCAAACCGCAAGGGTAAGCGTCTGACCAAACCACCTATTCGAATCGCGGGGTGTGTGTTGTAGTGTCCGGATGACTGCAAAAACATGCTGCCGCAGGCTGAAAGTCCCAGTGCGCGATTACTTTTCCACGATTCTCCTCGGGCCTGCCGATCTCCCGATCCGGTACCTTCCAGACCTTACTCCCGCCGTGTGGGTCGCCCGGCACTCATGAACCCAAGCGACGGAGGTGAGGAGTGAAGATGGTTTTCGACAATTGGTGAAGCCAAGCGACGGAGTGCTACATTCAATGCAATGCGTTCTGAAATCGAACAAGCCGTACGGCTATTGCAGCGAGGTGACGATGCCGCGCTGGAGCAGGCTCTTGCTCTGCTCCAAAATACCGTGTTCTCCTTCAGTATGCGCGTCTGCGGGCAGCGCCAGGATGCGGAAGATACGATGCAGGAAGTGCTCCTGAAATCGGTTCCGCACCTGCCCAAATTCGACAGTCCCAAAGCCCTCGTGGTGTGGCTCTATAAAGTAGCAAAGAACCGCTGCTTGATGAGTCGGCGCCGGAGCAAGTTTGCTCCCAATCCAGATCTTTCTCTGGAAGAACTCATGCCGGATCGGAAGGAACTTGCGCAACTGGGGACAAATGGCGGCATCAACCCCGAAGCATTCGCCATTCGGAGTCAGGAGGCGGAACAGTTGCGGGGCGCCATTCAACGGCTGCCGCCACAATACCGCATTGTTTTGGTGCTGCGCGATATGGAAGGGCTAACCGACGAAGAAGTGGCCGAGGTCACAGGGCTGCGTTCTGGAACAGTGCGGGTTCGTCTACACCGCGCCAGGTTGTTTGTCCGCAAGGAACTAATGAAAGGGTTGAAACCACGCTCCGGGAGAGCAACCGTCGCTTCGCGGGCGTCATCCCGAGAACAACCAGGCAATGAACAGCCCAGAGCTGCCCGCTGCAAGGCCATGTTTGCCGAGCTCTCGAACTATCTCGACGAGCGGTTGAATGATTCGCTTTGTGAGGAACTGGAGCGGCACCTGGGCGGTTGCGAACCATGCAAGGCGTTTCTCTCAAGTCTTGAAGCAACGATTGATCAGTGCCGAACCTCCCCGGCGGAATGCCCTTCAAGTAAGAAGGCCGTTCGGCTCCGCAAGCAACTACTGAAGAATTACGAACAGGCCTTAGCGGTGGTCAGACCGAAGTAGTATCCCTTACGGCCACCAGACTCCCCGGCCGATTTTCTCTGTAACAAAATCCAACTTCCTGCATTTATTCGTGTGCCTAATCGATAGAACCAAGCAGGAGGCAATCATGATCACAGCCAAAATCGAAGTGACTCAACCACTTAAGCAGCAGCGCCAATTTGTGGCCCAGACCGGAAGCGGCCACCACCTGCTGTTGGATGATGCTGCTGGAGGCACGGGCCCAAAGCCGATTGAACTGGTCGCCGCCGGATTAGCCGGGTGCACGGCGTTCGACGTGGTCACCATCCTCCGCCAGAAGTATCACCAAAAAGTCACCGGTTACGAAGTGCGGGTGGAAGCCGATCAAGCGGAACGCCCACCCCAGGTGTTCACGGCAGTGCGCATCCACCATGTTGTGACCGGCTTTGAAATTGACGCGGCGGCACTGGAGGAGGCTATCCGTCTCTCCGAGGAAAAGTATTGCTCAGTGGGGGCGATGGTGCAGAAGACCGCCAGCTTTCATACCACTTACGAAATCGTGGAAGAGAAGACCGGATGGATGAAGCCACTCGCTGAGGTAGCTCCAGAGGCAGATCTCCATGCTGTATCTCGCACACAGGGGAGTGATGCAGATCACGGCCCACGACCTTGAAAACAATTAATTTGGTTGCTGGAAGAATCACAAATAGAGGCGAAAGGAGAACAACCATGCTGAGATCAAGCTGGTCACGATTGGCCTTAACGTTCTTCCTGGCGTTTATGACCATGCCGCTGCTGGCTCAGGGCGGCGGTCCGGGCAAGGGGATGCGCAATTACGATCCCAAAACGGAGGTCACCGTGCAGGGCACGATTGAGGATGTTCAGCAGCAATCAGGAAAAACAGGGTGGAGCGGCACGCACCTGATGTTGAAAACTGACGGGGCAACCCTTGATGTGCATGTAGGTCCCTCGTCATACATCGCAAAGAAGCAGTTCACGTTTGCCAAGGGAGACACGATAGAGGTAGTAGGCTCCAAAGTTACGATCTCCGGCAAGGAAGCGTTGCTGGCGCGCGAGATCACAAAAGATGGCAAGACTCTGGTCTTAAGAAACGCCGAAGGCATCCCGGAGTGGTCGGGCGGACGACGCAACTGAACTGGCAATCGGACCTTCGGGGAAAGGAGCGCGCGGTAACTCCGTGCTCCTTGATACTTGTCAATTCTTGTCGGGACAGTCATTTGCCGGCAAGCGAGACAAGCCCCTCGGAGGCCTGCCGGAGGACAATGACTTTTTTCTGTTGTAACAGAAGAGCCCTGTATCGCATTTGTTCTATTGAGATCTAAACGGCAGTCTGGTGGCGGGAAGGCAAGGCAATGTACGAATTCGCAGCCAATCAGAGTATGGGGTGGATGAAGCCGGCAGCGTTGGCGGTTCTTTGTGTTCTTTCACTGTCGGTTTTTGCAGCCTCGCAGCAGGCGGCGGAACCCTCTCCGCTTACGCTGCCACAGGCTGTGAAGATCGCGCTGGAAAAGAATCCGCTGCGCAAGGCGGCGATCGCGGACACCAAGGTGGCTTCTGCGGGTGTTCGTGGGGCACGTTCCTTCCTCATGCCTCACCTAAGTTTTTCCGAAACAGCAAGTCGCGGGGATGACCCGGTCTATGTGTTCGGCAGCAGGTTGCGGCAGCAGCGCTTTACCACTGCCGACTTCGCACTGAACAATTTGAACACGCCGTTGCCCTTGGGCAACTTTACTACGCGCTTTGGCGGAACGTGGAACCTGTTTGATTCGTTCGCCACCTGGCATGGGGTGAATCAGGCAAAGCAGACGAACGAGGCTGCCGGACACCAGTTAGACCGCGCGGATCAGGAGATAGTCTTCCGGGTGGTCAGTTCCTACTACGACGTTCTGCTGGCGGCCAAGGAACTGGAAGTTGCCCAGCAGTCGGCCAAAACTGCCCAGTCGATCATGGACCGCAGCCAGGCGCGATTCGACAGCGGGCTGACTGTAGAGTCAGATCTGCTGACAGCGAAGGTTCGCATGGCGGCGCGACAGCAGGAAGTGATCCGCGCCAAGAACACTCTGGAAGTGGTGCGGGCACAGCTGAACACAGCGATGGGTACGCCGCTTGATTCTTCGTTCCAGACTACCGAAGCGTTGGCCGAACGCACGCTTCCCGCCCCTGTACTTGGGGAAGTCGAGAAACAGGCACTCGCAAATCGCCCCGACTTAAAGCGGATCGCCTCCGAGGAAGTAGCTCAGCGGCAGAGCGTGTCAGTGGCCAAGTCGGCGTTCGGTCCGCGGGTGAACGCCTTTGCAGGCTGGGAAATGGATAACCCTACGTTCCTAGCCGGTGGCGGCGGCAACAACTGGGTGGGCGGGATCGAAGTGCAATTAGACATCTTTCAAGGGGGTGCCAAACGGGCGGAACTCTCCCGACAGCGAGCCCTCGAAGAAAAGGCTGTGGCGATGAAGCAGGCAGCTGGCGACGCAGTCCGCCTTGAAGTGAGGCGGGCCTACTACGAAACAGACGCCAATCGGCAGCAGATCGAAGTGGCGCGAGCGGCAATCGCCCAGGCACAGGAAAGTCTGCGTATCAACCAGGATCGCTACGATAGCGGGTTGAGCACGATTACCGATTTGTTGGGCGCTGAAGATGCGGCGCGCCGCAGCCAGACCGACTACTGGGAAGCCATCTACCACTTCCAGACCAGCTACGCCAACCTGGAGTTGGCGAGCGGAAACTTGAATCCGCAATCTCCCGTGGTGATGCCATGAATCGTATGAACACAGGACTCAGACTCTGGTTATTGGTGCTTGTCGCGGTAGTTACCCTCGTCGGCTGCTCTAACGAGACAACCCGCACGGCTCCTTCGCCGGAAACCGTGCGGAACATTCCCGTGCTCGCCGTGCAGCGGGCCAACGTGCCCGATTTGCTGGAAGCGGTAGGGACGGTACGTGCCGCCCAAACCAGTGACGCCTCCAGCCAAATGATGGGGAACATCGTCGAGATCCGGGTTCACGAAGGAGACCACGTTCAGCGCGGTCAAGTGCTCGCCGTAATCGATGACTCCCAGCCGCGAGCCGCAGTAGACCGCTCGACCGCAGCCGACCTTGCCGCCCAACAGCAACTGGTCGGAGCAGATTCCGACCTGACCCTGGCGGAATCAACGCTGAAGCGTTATCAAACTCTTTTCGAAAAGAAATCGGTGAGTCCGCAGGAGTTCGACGAAGTGAAAGCCCGTCAGCAGGCGGCCCTCGCGCGTCGCGATATGGCAAAGGCAGGGCAGGCCCAGGCGCAGGCAGCATTGAGCCAAGCACGCACGTCTCTCGATTACACGCGGATTCGGGCGCCATTCGACGGCGTGGTGACGGAGAAGAAAGCCGATTCCGGCACGCTGGCTTCACCCGGCATGCCGATTTTCACCATTGAGGACGTGCGCCGCTATCGACTGGAGGCCGCAGTCAACGAGAACGATCTCCGTTATGTACGGACAGGACAACAGGTATCGGTTGCGATCGATGCTATCGACAACGCGGAACTGAACGGAAGGGTGGTGCAGATCGTCCCGGCCGCGGACTCCGCGAGTCGCACGTTTCTGGTGAAGATCGATTTGCCCACAGACACACATCTGCGTTCGGGGCTCTTCGGGCGGGCCGAGTTTTCTCGTGGCGACCGACAGGCCCTGTTGATTCCGCGTTCGGCGGTAGTCGAACGTGGCCAACTGCAGGGCATATACGTGCTGGACCAAAACAAGGTTGCGAGCTTGCGCTACATCACTTTGGGGAAGCCTTCCGGGGCCGAGGTCGAAGTGCTGGCGGGCCTGCAGGACGGCGAGCGCCTCGTGGCCAAACCGGGTGCTGTGGACCTGAATGGCAAACGGATCGAGGTCCAGTAATGGGCGATAGCCAATCCAAATCGGTGGTACAGCCCGCGAAGGGCTTGCGCCTTGCCGGTCGCATTGCCCACACCTTTATTGATTCGAAGCTGACACCGCTCGTGATCGTCGCTGCGCTGCTTCTGGGCGCTTTCAGCATTCTCAAGACCCCACGGGAAGAAGAACCCCAGATCGTGGTGCCCATGCTCGACGTTTTTGTTCAGATGCCGGGCGCATCGGCGGACGAGGTGGCACAACGCGCCAGCCTTCCCATGGAGAAGTTGCTGCACGAAGTGCCGGGCGTTGAATACATTTACTCGATCAGTCATCCCGGTGTGAGCATGCTGGTCGTACGTTTCTATGTGGGCACTAAAGAAGAAGATGCGATCGTACAGACATACAACAAGCTCTACTCCAACTTCGACCGCATCCCGCCCGGCGTCTCACAACCAATCATCAAGGTCCGATCGATTGACGACGTGCCGATTATGGCCCTGACGTTGTGGGGGAAAGACTATGACTCTTATCGCCTGCGGCGAATCGCAGGTGAGCTGGAAAATTCACTGAAGCCGCTCAACGATGTTTCCGAGACTAAGATCATCGGCGGGCAGCCCAGGCAAATACGAGTCGTGCTCGACACTCAACGGCTTGCGGCGTACGGCCTTACGCCGGGCGCGATCGTAGCGCAACTCCAGAACGCGAACCGCCGCGGCCAAGCCGGTAGTTTTTCACGTGACAATCGCGAGTTTCAGGTGGAAGCAGGCACTTTTTTCACGAGTCTCGAAGACTTGCGTCAGGTTGTGGTCGGGGTTCAGGCCGGACGCCCCGTTTACTTGCGTGACGTAGCGGAGAAGCTTGAGGACGGCCCCGCCGAAGCAAACACCTATGTGCTGTTTGCCAACGCTCGCGGCGCAGGGCAAACCGCGGGCGCGGAATATCCCGCGGTAACCATCACGCTTTCCAAGCGCAAAGGTACGAACGCTACCGACATTTCCGAGCGTGTGCTGGACAAGGTCAGCGCCTTGCGCGGCTTTGTGCTTCCCCATGATCTGAACATCACGGTCACGCGCAACTATGGCGAAACCGCGAAGGACAAATCCGACGAACTGCTCAAACACCTGCTGATTGCGACCTTGTCGGTCACTTTGCTGATTGCGCTTGCTCTGGGCTGGCGGGAGTCGGGCGTCGTACTTCTGGCAGTGCCGGTCACCCTCGCCCTCACACTCGCCGTGTTCTACCTGTATGGCTATACCCTGAACCGGGTCACATTGTTTGCCTTGATTTTTTCAATCGGCATCCTTGTCGACGACGCCATCGTTGTGGTCGAGAATATCGTCCGCCATTTTCGGCTGCCGGAAAGCCGAGGGCGATCCTTGTCCGACGTCGCGGTCGAGGCGGTGGACGAAGTTGGCAATCCTACGATCCTTGCCACGTTCGCGGTAATCGGCGCGATTCTTCCCATGGCTTTCGTGCGTGGCCTGATGGGTCCATACATGCGCCCCATTCCCGTGGGAGCATCAGCGGCCATGTTGTTTTCGCTGATTGTCGCTTTCGTCGTGTCTCCGTGGGCGGCGCTGAGGCTGCTACGGAAACACGCGGGCGACGGCGATCATTCGGGGCACGAGACCGAAGGTTGGACCACCCGCCTGTACCGCCGGATGATGAACCCGCTTATCCGTAACCCTCTCCGCCGCTGGATGTTTCTCGGTGGTGTCGTGGTGTTGCTCCTGGCCGCGGTTGCCTTCGTTCCCTTGAAGTGGGTTCGCGTAAAGATGCTACCCTTCGACAACAAGAGTGAGTTCCAGGTCATTATCGACATGCCCGATGGCACCCCGCTGGAACAGACGACTCGCGTGGCGCAAGCCCTGGGACAGTATCTCGGCCAGCAGCCCGAGGTTATCAATTACCAAATCTATGCCGGGACCTCCGGCCCATACAACTTCAACGGCCTGGTTCGTCATTACTTCCTGCGCAGTCAGCCCAATCAGGCTGATATCCAGGTGAATCTGCTCTCGCGTCACGATCGCAAGGCACAGAGCCACGAGATCGCACGACGATTGCGACCGGAGTTGGTCAAGATTGCCGCCCCCTTCGGGGCGCGCATCAAGGTCGCGGAAGTCCCGCCTGGTCCGCCCGTCTTGCAAACTCTTGTCGCCGAAGTTTATGGGCCTGACTACAAAGGGCAAATTGAACTGGCCGCTCAAGTCAAGAAGGTCTTTCAGCAAACGCCAGGCGTCGTGGATGTGGACTGGTACGTCGAAGACCCGCAAACCAAGTACGACATGAAGGTGGATCTGGACAAGGCAGCGCTCCACGGTATCTCACCCGGCGACGTGACGCGCACTCTGCAGGTCGGGCTCGGCGGCGCTAACGCGGGCCTGCTCCACGATCCCCATTCGCGCGAGGACATCCCCATCGAAGTGCGGTTGGCGCGCCCGGATCGCTCCGGAATTGAGGACCTTGGCAACCTGAAGCTGCCGACGCCCTCCGGGGGCCAAATCGCCCTGCAGGAAGTGACGAGCCTTCAACAAACGACAATCGATACCAGCGTGTATCGCAAGAATCTGCAGCCCGTTGTCTATGTGACGGGAGATGTGGCGGGCGGAGAAGAAAGCCCTGTATACGCCATCATGAAGATGAGCGAAGCCATCGACAAAATCAAGTTGCCCGACGGCTATGGTGTAAAGCAATACAAGGGCACGACCATGCCTGAGCGCACCGGCCAGTTCTCCATGAAGTGGGATGGTGAGTGGCACATCACGGTGGAAGTCTTCCGCGATCTGGGACTCGCCTTTGCGACTGTCCTTGTCTTGATCTACGTGCTCGTCGTGGGTTGGTTTCGCTCGTTTATCACCCCGCTAGTTATCATGGCGCCGATTCCGCTGACGCTGGTTGGCATTCTCCCAGCGCACGCCTTGATGGGGGCATTCTTCACCGCCACCTCGATGATCGGCTTCATCGCTGGAGCCGGCATTATCGTTCGCAATTCCATCATTCTCGTGGATTTCATCGAACTACGCCGCTCCCAGGGAATGTCGCTGGAGGACGCCGTCGTCGATGCGGGCGCGGTGCGCTTCCGCCCAATGCTGCTCACCGCAGCCGCCGTGGTCGTGGGAGCGAGCGTGATCCTGTTCGATCCGATTTTTCAGGGGTTGGCTCTGTCCTTGATGGCAGGAGAAGTCGCCTCTACCGTTCTATCGCGAATGGCAGTGCCGGTTCTTTATTACCTTTCTCAAAGGGGACAATCGTTTCCACCGATGCATCCGCATGCGCCGGAAAATGTCGCTGAGTGCGACACTCCGCAATGCGAAATTGCGTAGGACCAATTTGTTTTAAGGAGACCCTGAAACTCGCGCTGGCTGGGGACTCCATCTGTCAATCATGTGTTTGCTCTGACACTTACCCGCAAGGCACCACTGAAAAGCTGGGTGAACTAACTAACCCGACCAGGTATTCCTAGAACAAAGCCATACCATTCCGTGGGGAAAGCTCAGGAGTCATCTTTCACGAAGTTCTGGATCGTGATCCGGTTCCCGTCATCGGCCCAAATCCTAACCTTCCGCCCAAGCTAGAGGACATCATCAACAAGGTGCTGACTACGATTACTAACGTCAGCTGAACGCTCGTTTTTGGCTCTCTCGCAACAACCCTGGCCCCATATCCTTAAGTCCAGAAGACATTTGAGCCGTATTCAGGAGGAATTGTGCCACATAGGCCCGTCGCTATTTTGAGCTTCGCGTTAACGAAGAACCTGACTCTCTGCCTGCTTTTGCTGAGCGCCGCTTTTGCAACTGACCAGATGAGTCATACCTGTAAATTCACGCGAGGTCCCTTGCAGGGTCAAACGCACACGCTTCCGTATCGCAGCGCCACGGCGGTGGGCTCAACCTGTTCCGACGGCCTTACCAGCAGCGGTATCGCCGTTCGCGACCCAGATACTCCAGAGACTGCGAAGCCCATGAGCCATACCTGCAAATTCAATGTAGGACCCCTGCAGGGGCAAACACACACACTTCCGAATCGTAGCGCTACGAGGGTGGGCTCGGGCTGTTCCGATGGGCTCACCAGCAGCGGAGTTGCGGTCCCCGATCCGGATGGCGAAACAAATTTGGGGCGCACCAGTCACTCCTGCCGATTCACCCGTGGTCCTCTGCGGGGTCGGACCCAGATGCTCCCCAACCAGAGTCCCACGAAGATAGGGTCTAGCTGTTCCGATGGACTCATGAGCAGCGGAGTGGCGGTGGCAGATCCATTCTAGTGGCCCCCAGCAGTTTTCATGGCGGTTGGTGTAATGGCGATTCTTCGACAACCTGAATTCGATCCAGAATCAGTCCTGCCTCGGCCGCCCTCGCTCAGCGCTGCTCTCATGCCTTTTCTCCTTCCATCTGTGCCCGTGCCAAGTTGTATGCTTGATCCCTTGCGCGCAGTTCTTACCTTCCTTCTGTTATCGTCCCTCGCCGCAACCGGACAGGAATTCAAGCCGATGATCATTTCCTCCTCGTCCACTGCTTCCGGGCCCGACTTCACCTCCTTTGAGTTTCAGCGACTGGTCTTTGGGCGCGAAGGTCCCGACTACACCGGTCTCGAGAGCGAACCTTCCCAGGGCCACCGGCAGATGGCCATCGCGCGCGTTTACAATACCGAGTCCGTCGAGAGCGTCCGCTTCCGTCTACTCGATGAGCAGGGCAAGGCACTCCAGCCGCTAACTGCCGTCCGCATCAACAACTCGTCCCAGGACGCTGAATTCATGCTCGCGGTGGACGTACCGCCGCACCCGTTCCGCGTGGCGATGGAAGCCGAATACCTCCACGGCAGCCGCTCCCAGCGCGTGTTCGATCAGCTCTTCAGGCCCAAGAAGGGACCGCCGCCTCTGATGCAGTACCCCGAAGGTCTCGCCTCCGACCTGCTCGCGCGGCTGCAACAACTCACTAGCAACTCCGAGAACGAGACGCAAAAGCGTCTCGAGCAACAGCGCGCCGCGCATCCCGACGGCACCGTCACCCTGCCGCACGCCCGCATCCGCCGGGCCGAATACGCGCCGCTGCTCTCCGGACACGGCGACCCGATCGGCGTCCGAGTGCGCTACACCATTACCTTTTCCGAAAACGGCTACTACCAGGCTTCACCGGATGTCTCCCCAATTTTTCGCAACTTCGACTCGCGCGGTGTCGTGAGCCTACGCCTGCTCGATGCGTGGCTCGAGCCCGCCCCGCCCCCCGATCCCAGCGGCCAGGCGGCTCCAGCCTTGCAGTACGGCGGCCTGGTGCCGTACAAGGCCGACGTGGACTACCAGTTCACCGCGGACTTCATTCCCAGCTACGTCATCCGCAACGACGCAGGCACTAAATTCTGTCTCTACGAACAGTTGATCGGCAGCCAGCCACTGCAGATCTCCCGCTGGCAGGCCATTAAGGCCAGCGCCGAGCCGCTGCCCTACAGCGTGATCATTTTCGACTTCGGCTTCTCTGCCATGACGGGCGACCTGCCGCCCGTCGGTGTTTTCCACGAAAACTTCATCAAGGAGGGCGCCCAACCCTGCGGCCCCACCCCGAAGCGGAATTTCTAACTGTAGATTGTTTGGCTGAGGCTGATCGTGCACCTGCTCGTTGCGGCATCCGTGGCCGATAATCGAATCTCGTTTTTGCCGAAGACCAGGGGCGAGGTAAGATTCCTAGACGAACGGGTCAGCCGAGCATCACCATGACAAGAGATGATATTCAGCTGCTCTACGAATACGACCGCTGGGCGAACAACAGGGTTCTGCTGGCAGTTTCCGCGCTCAGCGCCGAGCAGTTCACGCACGATTTAGGTGGTGGTTTTCGTTCAGTGCGGGATGCGCTCGTCCACATCATCGGCGGCGAGTGGATTTGGCTTGAGTATTGGAAGGAGCCGCCTCATAGCTCTGCCCCCTTGGCAGAGTTAAGCACGCGGCGAGATGCCTTATTTAATCCGAATGCGTTTCCCAACGTGGCTGCGGTGCGGTCAAAGTGGTTGGAAGTCGAGAAAGAACAGGCGAAGTTCGTGAATCGGGTGACAAGCGAATCCTTGGAAAAATTGCTTCCCTTTCGTACGACTCAAGTCCGATTGGCGCACCTGATGCAACATATGGCGAACCACTCCACTTATCATCGAGGTCAAGTCGCAATGATGATGCGACAGCTTGACGCCGAGCCTCTGGCCACTGACTTCCATGTGTTTCTGGTGGAAGGCCGCGGCGAGGCTGAGTTCGAAAGGCGGTGTTGAAAAATCGCGATTAAACTCATTGACCTGATTGTGAGCATCAGGGTCTGACCGGGTTGTGAGTGTAGTCGCCGCCATTACACTCATTGACCTGCGAAAAGGCGAATAAACAGCGCCAAGCTTGTACTAACGCCTGTTTACAACAGTTGAGAATTGCTCCGCCAGACGAACTGGACGACGGGCCTGTGGGAGTGACAGGCCCCTACTGCAGCTTCGCGTACTCCGCCTTGGCTTCCTTAAGGATGGGGATGTCGGGGTCGGCGTCTTTCCAAAGGCCGAGGAAATCCTGATACGCACTTCTTGCCTTGGCTGCATCCCCGGTCATCACATAGGCCCGTCCCAGGCCCAGTTTTGCCAATGAATGCGCGGCAAATGTTGGATGGATCCCAGGGTGGTCCACGATTTTCTGAAATTCCCCTGCCGCGGCGCTGCCTTGGTGCGCCTTCAGGTAACCTTCGCCACGCAGATAGACGGGGTAGAGAGTTACCCCACCAATTGACCCGAGTTCATACGGCGCGGCCGGGGCGAGCGCCTCGATTGCCTTGGTGGCGTTGCCGCTTTGGAGAGCAACTGCCGCGCGGATCATCGGCAGGTATTCAAATTGGACGATCGTATCTTCGGGGAAGCGTTTGGCCAGGTCTGCGGCCAGCCGGGTGGCTTGCGGGCCGTCGCCCGCCAAGCCCAGCGCGATGGCCGATATAGCCTCAACATTTCTGCCATCCGAGAGAGCGAGCGCACCCTGCGCTTGCTGTTTGGCCGGGCCCATGTAGCCAACCAGCACCTCGCGGGCTGCACCTTCGGCCTCGTAGGCCGCCGCCGTCTCTTTTTGATCCGCACGTTGGGCCGAGTCGGACGCGCGTCGAGTTAACTCCCGCGCTTTTGCAAACTGCCCGCCGTAAGCGGCGGTGTTGGACTCAGTGTCGAGCATAAGGTCTTCGAATCCGGCCTTTCCCATCAGTGCAGCGGCCTCACGCTCCATCCCTGCCGCATCGCGTTGCAGGAAATCAACGGAATAAAGGTTGAAGTGGATCAACGGGCTATCCAGATTGTGGGCTTGCGCCTCCCGTGCCGTAGCTGTCACTTCGTCCAGCCGATTGACTTGCAAATAGCAGGCGGCGAGGTTCGCGTAAGACAGTCCACTTCCAGAATCGACCTTCATCATCTCCTGGACCTCAGCCAGCGCCTTCTCGTAATCGCCCAGATAGAGGTAGATGATGCCCAGGTTGCCGGTCGGAACGTCGTCGCGCGGGTAGGTCTGCGCCCACAACTCGTAAGTCTTGCGGGTTGCTTCCAGGTTCCCGGTGACGAAATTTCCATAGTGCGAGACGATGTAAAGTTTTTCGCGCTCGCTTACGCGTTCCCGCAGTTCGTATGCCTTGCTTGTACTCTCGGCGGCCCGGGCGGTTTGACGCAGGTTGTTATAGTTGGTTCCCAGCCGCGCGTAGGCCATGGCAAAGTTTGGGTCGAGGCTGACGGCCCGCTGGAAGAATGAAATAGCACCCACAGAATCGTCTTTTACCATCTGTGCCTGGTAACCCAGGCTGTAGGCTTGCAGCGCCTCTAGCGATGAGGTGGTCACGCTCTCCGCGGGTGCGTCATATTTTTGTACCGAGGCCAGCGATTCGCCCAGCTTCTCGCGTATTTTCGCCGCCGCCTCGCCCAGCGCCCTCAGTACCTGCTCTTTGCCCGGAGCTGTGGCTTGCTCGTCCGCCACTACATCGCCGTTGTGACAGTTCACCGCCTTTAGTCCCACGACATATTGACTGCCGAGGCTGGAAATCGAACCTTCGATGGTCGCGCCACTAGCGGTGCGCTGGCAGACTTCGCGGGCCAGTTCGCGCGTAAATCTGGCATCCTTAGGCTGCGCCATCAGAGCCAGCGTCTGGACCACACGCTGCTCAGAAACCAAACTCAAAAACGGCGACTGCTCCAGTTGTGACGACAGCCCTTGCCGCAGCGTCCCGTCGAAGACCGGATCGCCGGTAGTGTTGGTGAACTCGGCGAGGACAACGCTGTCTTTCCCGGTCAGGCCCGTCGTCGAGGAGCACCTGACCAGTCCCGGTTCTACGCTCGGCACCGTCGCTTATATGTCGCCGGAGCAGGCGCGGGCGAAGGACCTGGATGCGCGGAGCGATCTGTTTTCCTTCGGCGCGGTGCTGTA
>Ga0187823_10000208_pt1 | contig 14400 bp, 15 predicted proteins | sample NC_wetland_sal_i_12_FD_132968 | JGI IMG/M metagenome (GOLD analysis project Ga0187823, IMG submission 132968) | Wetland sediment microbial communities from Neuse River Estuary, North Carolina, USA - SourceSoil_3 | ecosystem: Environmental > Aquatic > Freshwater > Wetlands > Sediment | place...
ATCGCGCAGGTGATCACCACAGGGTCGTCGAGGCTCATACAGGGACCACCCCGTTCCGTTTCCACGGCCGGTCGATGTGTTTGCGCACCGCTAGCTCGAGGGCGCGGCAGATCGTGGCGCGCGTCTCGCGCGGGTCGATCACGTCGTCGATCATGTCGTTGCCGGCGGCGATGTAGACGTCGATGATCTTGCGGTAGGCGTCGATCAGCTCGGCCTTCTTGGCCTCGGGATCGTCGGCTTCTTCGACCTGTTTGCGCATCACGATCTCGACTGCGCCCTCGGCGCCCATCACGCTGATCTCGGCGCTCGGCCAGGCGACGATCAGGTCCGGCTCGTACGCGCGGCCGTTCATCACGTAGTAGCCCGCGCCGTAGGCCTTGCGCGTGATCACGGTGATCTTGGGGACGGTGGCGTTGGCCACCGCGTAGAGCATCTTGGCGCCGTGGCGGATGATGCCGCCCTCCTCGACCTTCGTCCCCACCATGAACCCGGGCACGTCCATCAGGAACACCAGCGGGATCGAGAACGCGTTGCAGAGGTTCACGAACCGCGCGGCCTTGTCGGCGGAGTCGTTGTCGAGGATGCCGCCGAGGTGCTTGGGCTGGTTGGCCACGATCCCGGCGGGGCGGCCGCCGAAGCGCGCGAGGCAGGTGATGATCGTCTTCGCCCACTGGCCCTTGATGTCGAGGTACTCGCCGTCGTCGACGACGCGGCGGATCACCTCGTACATGTCATACGGCTTGCGGTTGGACTCCGGCAGCACGTCCAGCAGCTCCTCGTCGGCGCGCTCGATCGGGTCGCTCACCGCATGACGCGGCGGCTCCTGCTCGCAGTTCTGAGGCATGAACGACAGGTACTGCTTGACCCGCGCGATGCACTCCTGGTCGTCCGCCACCTCCATGTCCCCCACCCCGGACTTGCGGCAGTGCACGCGTGAACCGCCGAGCTCCTCCTGGGTGACGTCCTCGCCCACCGCCGCACGCACGAGATGGGGCCCCGCCAGCGCCATCGAGCCGCGGCCCTTGACCATCGGCACGAAGTCGGCCAGGCCGGGGATGTACGCGGTGCCGGCAGCGCACGGACCCATCAGCGCCGCGACCTGCGGGATCACCCCGCTCATCACCACCTCCTCGCGGAACAGGTGGCCGGACCCGGCGAACAGCGAGCCGACCGCCTCCTGGATCCGCGCGCCCGCCGAGTCGAGCAGCCAGATGAACGGGATCCGCTTCGTCAGCGCCAGCTCGCGCAGGCGCGTCACCTTCAGCTCGCCGGTCATCCCCATCGAGCCCGCCATCACGGTGAAGTCGTAGGCGCACACCGCCACCAGCCGGCCGTCGACCTTGCCGTAGCCGGTGATCACGCCGTCCGCGGGCGCGTCCTTGCCCTCCATCGCCCGCTGCGAGAAGTGCGGGCGCCCGTGCATCCCGAGCTCGACGAACGTGCCCTCGTCGATCAACAGCGCCAGGCGCTCGCGCGCGGTGAGCTTCTCCTGCTCGTGCTGGCGCGCGATCTTCTCCTCGCCGCCTCCGAGCGCGATCTGCGCGCGGCGCGCGTGGAGGTCCTCCACGAGCGGGCGCAGCATGCTCGCGGGCTGTGTGTCGGGCGGCGAGGCGGCCATCGCGCGCATCCTATACCGGCGCCGCCCGTTGTGGGAAGTGGTGAGTGCTACTGCTTACTTTGGCCTACGCACGTTCCGGGGCCCTCGGCTCAGCGGCCCTGATGGCGGTCTGGGCGACGCTGCGCGCGCGTCCCATAGCGGGTGCGCGCAGCACGAGGGCCAGGCACGCCAGGCCGCCGAGCACCATGCAGCTCGCCGAGAACGTCCATCCCTGCCTGAACGCAGCCAGCGCGCCGGGGCCCTCTGCGCTCGAGCCGAGGATCGCGACCAGCACCGCCACGCCAAGCGCTGCGCCGACCTGGCGGGCGACTGCATTGAGCGCACTGGCGAGCGCGAACCGCTCGCCTGGCACCGACATCACGGCTGCTCCGCTCACGGCCGGGAACGTCAGTCCCGCACCGATGCCGGAGAGGATGATCACGGGCAGCAGCGTGCCCAGGAAATCGGGCTGCTCGCCGGCGGTGAGGAGCAGGAAGAGCGCCCCCGACGCCCAGATCAGGGCACCGGGCACGATCACAGCGCGGTGGCCGAAGCGCTCGATCGGGCGGCTCGCGACGACCGCGACCGCCATCGCGACGACGGGGCCGGGCATCAGTGCGAGACCCGCCTGCAGGATCGAGTACTGCCACACGCCCGTCAGGAACAGCACGTTGCAGAGCGTGTAGCCGTAGAAGCCGATCGCAAGCACCACCGTGGCCCCGTTGGCGATCCCGAACGAGCGCACCCGCAGCAACGCCGGATCGATCGTGCGCCCCGGGTTGCGCCGGCAGCGGGTGAGGAAGATCGCACCGAGCACGCACGAGGCGAGCAGCGTCGCGAGCGTGCGCGCGCTCATCCATCCCCACTCTTCGCCCTTGACGATCGCCAGCACGAGCGTCGCCACGGACAGCGAAAGTGCCGCTTCGCTGAGCAGGTCGGGGAGCCTGCGGCGACCGGGGCGCCGGCTCTCCGGGACGATCGCGCGCGCGGCGAGCAGCGTCACGATCCCGATGGGGACGTTGACGAGGAACACGAGGCGCCACCCGGACGCGGTGATGAGGAGACCGCCCAGCGGCGGCCCGATGCCCGCGGCGGCGGCGGCAGCGGCGGCCCACAGCGTGATCGCGCGAACGCGGCGCTCGGGTGGGTAGACGTCGAGCACGATCGCGAGCGAACTGGGTATCAGCAGCGCGGCGCCGCCCGCCTGCAACACGCGCGCGAGCACCAGCACCGCGAGCGTGGGAGCGAGCGCGCACAGCGCCGATGCGCTCGTGAACACGAGCAGCGCCAGCGAGAAAACACGCCGCCGGCCAAACGCGTCGGCGAGTTGGCCGCCGCCGATCAGGAACGCGGCGAACACGATGTTGTAGGCGTTGAGCACCCACGAGATGCTCGACAGCGGCGAGGTGGGGAACTGCGCCGCGATACTCGGGACGGAGATGTTTACGATCGTGGCGTCGATGAATGCCATCGCGGCACCGAGCACGACGACGCCCAGCACCGCGCCTGGCTTCGCACCGCGAGCGCGTTGACGGCGCGCGGGCGCGCTCGCCGCCGCCTCGTGTGGGCGGGCGTCCGCGCGCCCGACGCGTAGGGTCGGGCGTGACATGGGAGGGACTCCTTTGGTGGGGTACAGGCGCGGCCTGCACGCGGCGCTGGGTGCACCACGGCCGTCGCCTCGAACCCTGTAAACGCCAGACCCCGTGGATCCTTCCCGCGCCGCGCGCAAATCCACCGGCGGACGGCCACGTTTGCGTGACACGGACAACCGTCGCCCGTGGGGTCCGCCGGTTAGGCGCTACAGGCCTCGGCTCAGCGGCCTTTCCACTCCGGGTCGCGCTTCTCGAAGAACGCGGTGACACCCTCGACGATGTCCTCGGTGGACTGCGCGAGCGACAGCTGGGCGCGCAGGTAGTCGAGGGCGTCGTCGAGCGGCATGTCGAGCTGGCGACGCATCGCCTCCTTGCCGAGCCGCATGATCACGGGCGACTTCGCGGCGAGCTTGCCGGCCCAGTCCGACACGGTCGGCTCGAGATCGCCGTCGGGCACCACGCGATTGACGATCCCCGCCTCGAGCGCCTGCTGGGCGCTCCAGCGCTCGCCGAGCAGCAGCAGCTCGTTGGCGCGCTTGCGGGGGACGTTGCGGTAGATCAGGGCCATGATCATGAACGGGAACGCCCCCACGTTGATCTCGGGCGTGCCGAAGCTGGCCGTCTCGGAGGCCACGATCAGGTCGTGGGCGAGCGCGATCCCGAGCGCGCCCGCGAGCACGTGCCCGCGCGCCTGGCAGATGGTGGGCTTCCCGAGCGCTCCGATCAGCTTGAACAGGTCGACGAACCGCTCGCCCGCGAAGTGCTTGTGCACGAGCGCCATCTCCGCGGCGAACCCGCCCAGGTTGGCACCCGAGGAGAACGTGCGCTCGTGGGCGGACGCGAGCACCACGCAGCGCACCTCGTCGGCGTGGCGCGCGCGCTCGTAGCCGTCGATCAGGCCTGCCAGCAGCTCCGCGGACAGCGCGTTGCGCGTCTCGGGATCGTTGAGCGTGATCGTCGCGACGCCGCGTTCGTCGACCGCGTAGAGGACCTTGTCGGTCGCCGGGTCGGCGGGCATGGGCGCATCCTAACCCGTGACGAGTGCGCCGGAAGCGCGCACTCCTACTGCTTGATTCGAACGATCTTCTTGGCCTTCCGGTGGCGACTGGTCAGCCGTTCGAGCCCCGCCTGGGTGATCGTTTCGCTCGCCGGCGGCGGGAGCACGGGCGCGATCGGCTGGTTGATCCACGCGACCGACTCCGCCACGAAGAACGCGATCTGCCCGCGGCGCGTGCGCATCCACTCCCGGACCAGCAGGGGAACGCCGTCTTCGGCGAAGAACACTTCGTAGCGCTGCAGCGGCCGCGCGCGATGTCCCGCGCGGCCCGATCGAGGCGCGGACCCGCCTTCGCCCGCGCCGGCCGGGACCGACGCGACGAAGCCCGTCACGGGCTGTTCGTCGAGCACCCGCGGCGGCAGCTCGACGATCGAGCGCGCGTGCGCGAATTCGGAGACGACCTGCCCGAACGCATCGGGCGAGCTGCCGCCCACGGCGCCCGGCGTCCCGACCTTCAGGCCACCGATCCCTTCGAGCGGGCCTTCCTTGGACATCGACTGCACCCACGGGCGACCGTGGTCGACCGACGCGACGGCGGGCTCGCGCGTGTATGTGGTGTCGCCGATCACGCGTCCGCTGACGGGGATCCCGAACACGGAGCCTTCGAAGCTCCCCTTCTGTTCGACGAAGCTCACTTCCTCGGTCAGCGAGAACAGCGCCTCGGAGATGGCTCCACGCGCGCGCCTCCCGAACGGGCCGAACGGGCCATTCGACACCGCTGACCGCTTCCGCCCGGGGCCTTCGGCGACGAACGCGGCGGTGAGCTTCACGCTGCTCAGCTGCAGCTGGGCGAGCTTCGCCTCGAGCGCCTGCAGCGCGGGCGGCAGAGCCGCGGGGGTAGGCGCGGGCCTCTTGCGGGACGCCGCGGCGCCCGCGGGTGCTGCGGCGGTGAGCATCGCCAGCGCGGCCACGACGCAGAAGAGATCGGCGCGGGCCGACCGACGGATGGCTCGAGGCTCGCCCACGATCGTCACTCTACGGTGCGGCCTGCCCCAGCGCGACCCGCACCGGCCCGCTCACGCGACGGCGCCGTCTCGGCGTTCTGCGCCCGAGAGCCGCGACGTGCCGACCCCGTGCGGTGCCCCCTCGCCCGCGGCTCCCTTCGGACGGGCCCTCTGCGAAAAGTGAATAGCTCTACTGTTTACTTCTGCACCGCGTTGCGATAGCTTCGCGCGCGACCGCCAAAGGAACCCGAACAGGAGAGACCTCCCCATGGCCGCGACCGCCGAGAGCGTGCTGAAGCCGGATTTCAAGAGCCAGCGCAAGCACTTCATCTTCACCGACGAGCACGAACAGCTGCGCGAGTCGATCCGCAACTTCGCGATCAAAGAGCTGGCGCCGCACGCCGAGGAATGGGAGGAGACGACGTTCCCGGACTCCGTGTTCCCGCGGATGGGCGAACTCGGCTTCCTGGGCCTGGACAAGCCTGAGCAGTACGGCGGCCAGGGCGGCGACTACTACACGAGCCTCGTGCTCGCCGAGGAGATCGGCAACGCCAACTCGGGCGGGCTGGCGATGGGGATCGCGGTGCACACCGACATGGCGATGCCGCCGATCCTGGCGTTCGGCACCGAGGAGCAGAAGCAGGAGTGGGTTGTGCCGGCGATCAAGGGCGAGAAGATCCTGTGCCTGGGGATCACCGAGCCGGACGCGGGCTCGGACGTGTCGGGCATCAAGACGCGGGCGGTCAAGGACGGCGACGACTACGTGATCAACGGGTCCAAGACGTACATCACGAACGGTCACCGCGCAGACGTGATCGTGCTCGTGACGAAGACCGACCCCGACGCGGGCTACGACGGCTTCACGCTGTTCCTCGTGCCGATGGACAGCCCGGGCGTGATCCGCGAGAAGAAGCTCGTGAAGCTCGGGATGCACGCTTCCGACACGGCGCTGCTGGCCTTCCAGGACGTGCGCGTGCCGTCATCGGCGGTGCTGGGCCAGATCGGCAAGGGCTTCTACCACATCATGTGGGAGCTCCAGGGCGAGCGCCTGATCGGCGCCGCCGGCTGCGTGGCGGGCGCCCAGAAATGCTTCGAACGCACGCTCCAGTACGCCAACGAGCGCAAGGCGTTCGGCAAATCGATCGGCCACTTCCAGGTGATCCGCCACAAGTTCGCGGAGATGGCCACCAAGATCGAGTCGGCGCGTCAGATGGTCTACGTGACGGCGTGGCGCTTCAACAACGGCGAGTACCCCGTGCGCGAGATCTCGATGGCCAAGCTCCACGCCTCGCGTGTGGCGTGCGAAGTCGCGGACGAGTGCATCCAGATCCACGGCGGCGCGGGTTACATGCGCGAGTACGGCGTCGAGCGGGTCTGGCGCGACATGCGGCTGAACCGGATCGGCGCTGGCACCGACGAGATCATGCTCGACGTGATCGGACGCTCGTACGGGCTGTAGATCGTCGACGCAACAGGGCGTCAGCGATGCGCGGGCGGGTCGCCGCGCATCACGACGACCGTGCGCGCGATCTTGTTCTGGACCCGCCGCGTGAGGAGCGACACCACAACGCCGAGCAGCATCGGTCGGAGGAGGTCGACCTGTATCGGGCTGGGCTGCCGCTCGCGCCACAGCTCGAGCATCGCCGCACTTCTCGCGTCCGGGTCGGAGTGGCGTAGCCGGACCGCTTCGGCCTCCTCGGCGAACCGCTCGTGTGCGACCCGCTGCGCGTCCGTCCCCGAGGATGGTGCTAGCGCGGCGCGAAGGCCCCGGGCCGCCACGGCGAGCGCTGTGAGCATCAGCGTGCGCGACAGGGCGACGGGATCTCCCGTGCGCCTGTCCACGGTGCGCACACCCAGCATCCGCTCACCCGGCGTGCCAAATCGCTCGAGCAGCGCCGTGGACCACCACAGCGCTCCCATCGCCTCGCGGGCCACGCTCTGCGGGCGCAGGAACGGTGGCGGCCGATGGCCGCGTTCCAGCCGGCGGCGCGCGACCGCGAATCCGGCGAGAAGCGCAGCATCGATCAGGCCCGCCAGCCCCTGCCGCCAGCGCGGCGCCTCGCGAAGCTCGGGCAGCGGCGACTCGGCCTCGCTCATGCGCGCATCATCCCCCTTCCTGCGGGTCAGACGCCCGGCTGCGCCTCCGCGCGCCCGGGGCGCGTCCCGCTCACAGCCCGAAGGACAGGGTCTCCGCGCTCCTGATGGTCTGCCACTCCTCCGCCTGCAGGCCCTTGCGGAACTCCTCCACCGCGTGCGCGGGGCCGTCGACGGTGAATGCCACCTGCGTGCTCAGCAGGTGCGGGTGCTCGACGATCTCGCAGTGCAGGTCCAGCCGGTCCGACCATTCCTGCATCGCCTGCTCGAACCGGGCGCGAGCGTCCCTGCCCACCTGTACCACGAACGTCTGCGTTGTGGGCGCCTCGCCCTCGCGGGCGGCGGCTTCCTGCGCCGACCTGGTCGCGTCGTCGATGGGAGGATCGACCTGCAGCCATTCGCCCGCGTCGTCCTCCCAGTGGCTGATCGTGACCTCGGCAGAGAGCCCGTCGTCCTCGATCACGCCGAGGAGCGTCGCCCGCGCGGCGTCGATCGCCGCACGGTCGCGCGCGTACGCGAAAAGCGTGGTCTCGTCGTGGGTGAGATGCACGTCCGATCCGATCGCGTGTTCTGCGTCGCGGACGACCTTCGGGTCGCGGAAGCGGCCGACGATGCCGTGCGGCTTTGCGGCCGGGCCGTCGCCCTGCAGGTGCGCGCAGAGGCGCCAGTCCTCGTCGGAGTTCGTGGTTGCCATCCCTACGAGCATAATCCGAGCCCGCGCGAATGAGCCCCCACCCTCCGTTCACCGACGAGCACGAAGAGCTGCGAGCGTCCGCCCGCGGCTTCATCGAACGCGAGCTCACCCCGCACGCGCAGGAGTGGGAGGAGGCGGAATGGTTCCCCGGAGAGCTGTTCGGCAAGCTCGCCGCTCAGGGCCTGCTGGGGCTGAAGTACCCCGTGGAGTACGGCGGTCAGGGCGGCGACTACCTGCACGAGGCCGTGCTGTGCGAGGAGATGGCACGGGTGGGCTCCGGCGGCACCGCCGCCGGGCTCGGCGCCCACATCAACATCGCGACCCCCCCGATCTGGAAGTTCGGCACCGACGAGCAGAAGCAGCGCTACCTGGTGCCCGCGATCGCGGGCGAGCGGATCGGCGCCCTGGGCATAACCGAGCCGGGCGCCGGCTCCGACGTGGCTTCGATCTCCACCCGCGCAGAGCACGTGGACGGCGGCTACGTGGTCAACGGCGAGAAGACGTACATCACCAATGGCGTGCGCGCCGACTTCATCGTGACCGCCGTGAAGACGACCCAGGAGGGCGGCCACCACGGCATCTCGTTCCTGATCGTCGACCGCGGCGAGGGCGTGGAGTCCTCGGCCCTGCACAAGCTCGGCTGGCACGCCTCCGACACCGCCACGATCTCCTTCCAGGACGTGTTCGTCCCGGAGGCGAACCTGCTCGGCGAGCTCAACGGGGGCTTCAAGCTGATCATGTCCAACTTCCAGTGGGAGCGCCTGGCGATGGCGCTCGGCGCGGTGGGCGCGATGCAGATCGCGTGGGAGCGCACCGCGCAGTTCGCACGCGAGCGCAACACGTTCGGGCGGCCCCTGTCCGGCCACCAGGTGATCCGGCACAAGCTCGCCGACCTCGCCTCGACCGCCTACTCGGCGCGCTGCGTCACCTACGACGCGCTGCGCCGGTTCGTGGCGGGCGAGGAGCCGCTGAAGGAGGTCACGATGGCCAAGCTCCTCACCCAGCGGGCGTGCTTCGAGGTGATGGACGAGTGCCTGCAGATCCACGGCGGCGCGGGCTACATGCGCGAGTACTGGGTCGAGCGCGCCGCGCGCGACGCCCGGCTCGGCCCGATCGGCGGCGGCAGCGATGAGATCATGCGCGAAATCCTCGGGCGCGCGCTCGCGCTGTAGCGGACGTTCGTAGGACCAAACCTCCGCATCGCTCACTATTCGGAGGGGGGCTGCCGATACATGCCCCGTGCGACGCTCTCGATCGCTCACAGCAGGCGTGTACGTGCTCGCTCTGGCGCTGCTCGCGCTCGCCGCGGCGCTCCCCGCAACCGCGCTGGCAGGCCGCACGAGAGGTTGCGCGCACCGCAGCAGCTACCGCGAAGGCAGCGGCGGCACCAACCACTCCGGCAGCTGCGGCCGACGCCGGCCCGCTCACGGCGCGGGCTGCCACAACGTCAACCTGCGTCCCAGCGCCTCCAACCTGAAGCTGATCCGGGGCGCGGTGCTGTGCCTCGTGAACCGCGAACGCGCCCGCCGCGGCGAGCGGGCGCTGCGGCCCAACACGCGTCTGCGGCGAGCCGCGCAGGGACACAGCGAAAGCATGGCCCGGGGCGCCTACTTCAACCACGTCGGTCCCGGCGGCGTCACGCCGCTCGCGCGGATGCGCTCGGTGGGCTACATCTCGCGGCGCACACGCGGCTATGAAGTGGGCGAGAACATCGCCTACGGCACGCTCTGGCTGGCCACGCCGCGCTCGATCGTCGCGGCCTGGATGGCCTCGCCGGGGCACCGCGCCAACATCCTCGACGGTCGCTTCCGTGACACCGCCATCGGCGTCAGCACGCATCTCTCCTACGCGCTCACCCACGGTCAGGCGGGCGCGATGTACACCGAGGACTTCGGCGTACGGCTCGGGCGCTAGCGGATAACCTCCGCGCGCACCCAACACAAGGAGAAGCAACACGCCATGGGAGTACTCGACGGCAAGTCCGCGATCGTCACCGGCTCGGCGCGCGGCATCGGACGCGCGACCGCTGAGCTGCTGAGCGCGCAGGGCGCCCAGGTCCTGATCAACGACCTCGACGGCGACGTCGCCGAGCAGGCCGCGGGCGAGATCGCGGGCGACACCGCGGTGTTCGCGGGTGACCTCACCAAACCCGGCGCCGCCGACGAGCTCGTCGCCAAGGCGATCGACGCGTTCGGGAAGATCGACATCATCGTCAACAACGCCGGCTACACGGTCGATGCGCCCGTCCACAAGATGTCCGACGAGCAGTTCCAGGCGATGATCGACATCCACACGATCGTGCCGTTCCGCGTGATCCGCGCCGCCGCGCCGCACCTGCGCGAGCCCGCCAAGAAAGAGCGCGAGGAAGGCAAGGAGGTGTTCCGCAAGATCGTCAACATCTCCTCCACCTCCGGGACGTTCGGCAACGCGGGCCAGGCGAACTACTCCGCCGGCAAGGCCGGTGTGGTCGGCCTCACGAAAACGATCGCCAAGGAGTGGGGCCAGTTCAAAGTCAACGTCAACGCCGTGGCGTTCGGCTTCATCGACACGCGGCTGACGCAGGCGAAGGTCGACGACAACACGATGGAGATCGGTGGCGAGAAGGTGCAGCTCGGGATCCCTGAGCAGATGCGCCAGATGGCCTCGATGCTGATCCCGCTCGGGCGCCCCGCCTCGCCCGAAGAGGCCGCGGGCGGCGTGTTCTTCCTGTGCTCGCCGTGGTCCAACTACGTCCACGGCCAGACGCTTCACGTCACCGGCGGCCTGTTCGGGGGTATGACCGGCTAGACGTCGCAGGGCCTCGGGGCGGCGAGCGTGTGCGCGCCGCCCCGTCGCGCGTCCCGGCGCCGCGCCGGCGCCCCGCGCGGTCAGCGCAGCTCGAGCACGCAGCCGGAGAAGTACTCGCCCGCCGGCGAGCCGAGGTAGGCGCAGAGCACCGCCAGCTCGTTGACGGTGCTCGCCGCGCCGGGGATGAGCGCGACGGCGGTGATGGCATGGCGCGCCCACTCGATCGAGAGCGTGCGCGCGAGGTTCTCGAGGCCCGCGGCGGCCGCGCGCGCATGCTCGCCCGTCGCCGGCCGCGGCGCGATCAGCGCGACCCGACCGCCGCCGCCGGGCGCGATGTAGCAGCGCTCGGCGACCGCGCGCACCGCACTCCACGTCGCCTGCAGCGCCGCGCTCAGCGGTAGCGCGGCGGTCACTCCCGCCTCCTCCCGCGCGGCCGCCGCAGATCCCAGCAGCGAGTCCCCGTCGACGATCAGCAGACGCGGCTCGCCCGCGCGCGCCGCGGCCTCGATCGCGGCTGCGGCGATCGCCTGGTCCTGCTCCTCCGGCTCGCCCGTGAGCTCCAGGTCGAACGCTACCGCCCGTGCTCCGAGCGCGCCCAGGACCGCGACCGCCTCGCGGCCGCACGGCCCGAGACCGGGCGCGCCCGCCACCAGCGCCGCGCAGCCGTCGAGCAGGCCCGCGCGCAGCGGTGCCGTGGCGGTCTCGCTCCCCATCGACGCGCACCCTAATGGGCGCGCCCGCTCAGGGAGCGCCGAAGGGGTCCGGCTGGGGATCGGGCGTGGAGGCGAGCTCCGACGGCCGGGTGCCGCCGAGATCGAAGTAGAGGACCGCGGCCGCGAGCGCCGATATCGGCGCGGTGAGGATCCCCACGACCACGGTCACGACGATTCCCGCGCCGGTGCCGGCCGTTTCCGCGCCGGCCTCGATCGCGCCTGCGACCACCGCCACGAACACGTCCAACACGATGATCACCCCGAACACCTGCCAGCCGTTGCCGCGCACCAGCTCGCGACTTCGCCCCAGCGCGCCGAGCCCGGGCGGGCGCTCGAGAACCACCACCGGCGCCGCCACCGACCACACCGTGATCAGGATCAGCCCGGGAACGATCAGCAGGATGAGGCCGAGCAGCACCAGGAGGGCCGCCACGATCGCCACGAACAGCAGGTGGCCGAGAACGGGCGTGACCGCGTGCAGGAGCTGGCCCGGGCTCGAGTCGCGGCGGCCGTCCTGCACGTCCGCGACCAGCTCCACCACCATCCCCGTGAACAGCGTTGTGGCGACCAGGCTGATCAGCAGCGCCACGAGCCGCAGCCCGGAGTCCGCTCGCGTCAGCACCGTCGACAGCACGCCCGTGAACACGAACACGACGGCCGCGGCGGGCATCAGCACCGGCGCCTGGTCGACGTAGATCGAGAACACGCGGCGGATCACACCGCCGACTTCGAGGCGGCGCTGCATCACGCCATCGCGGCGCCCTGCGCGCGGCGTTCCGCGCGGCGCTGCTCGCGCAGCCGCCTCAGGATGCCCTTGCGGCCGTGCTCTTCCAGGCCGAAGTACAGGCGCCTGATCTCGGCGAGCACCTGGTCGGCGACCGCCTGCTGCTGCTCGCGGCTGGGATCGGCGATGGTCTCCCAGCGGATCGGCTCGCCGTACTGGATGGTGACCTTGGGGAACTGCAGGCGCTTCCAGTTGCGGACCCGCGAGGAGCCGTAGATCGCGATCGGCACCACCGGCGCGCCCGTCTCGAGCGCGAGCCGCCCGATGCCGCGCTTGGCCTCCGTCCCCACTTTGCCCGAGCGCGAGCGGCCGCCCTCGCAGTACATCGTGATCGCGCCGCCGCGCGCGAGGATCGAGCGGGCGGTCAGGAACATGTCTTCGTCGCGCGCTCCGCGCCGGACGGGGAACACCCCGCCATGCGTGTAGATCTCCTGCATCGGCGGTTTGAACAGCTGCGACTTGGCCATGAAGCGCACCTTGCGCCGGATGTAGCACCCCATCAGGAAGTGGTCCATGAACGAGAAGTGGTTCGGTGCGAGGATCACCGCGCCGCTGCCCGGCACGTTCTCCACGGCGATCGAGCGCGCACGGAGGAACGTGTACGCGTAGAGCGAGGTGAAGACGCGCACCACCTCGTACACCGAGTCAGGTTCGCGCGTGCGCGCACGCTCGTGGAACCGGTCGAAGTACTCCTTGGGGCGCGGGTCGGTGTAGACCTGCTCCCGCATCGGGGCGAGCTCGCTCATCTGCAACCGCTACCTCGCGTCGCGCCGAAAGTTACGCGCGCGTGTGCGCGCGCGAGCGCGTGCGCGACCCGCTGCTCCTCCCGTGTGGCCGTGCGCCGCATCGCAACGCTGACCCTAGCGTCTCCTCGCGTACGCCCGCACGATGTCCGCCAGCTGGCGCCCGCGGTGCGCGAAGCCCGCGACGTCGCGCCCGTGCTCGCGGTGCTCCAGCGGCAGCACGCGCTCCGCGACCCGCATGCCCGCCCGGCGCGCATCGAGCACCATCGCGAGCTCCATCCCGAAGCCCTCCGCGAAGGGGAGCAGCTCCTGGAGCGCCCCCGCCCGGAGCGCGCGCTGGCCGGAGAGCGGCGCGCGCATCCACGTCCCGCACGCGCGCGCCAGAGCCAGGCGCGCGAAGCCCACCGTCACGCCGACGCCACCGCCGCCCCGGCGGGCGAACGCACCCACGGCGAGATCCGCCTCGCGGCGTTCGACGACGGCGACCAGCTCGGCGAGATGCCCGGCCGAGGCGCCGAGGTCGGCGTCGCAGAGCACGACCGTCGAGCCTCCCGCTCCCTCCTCGAGCGCGGCGCGGGCCGCGAGCGTCATCGTCGCGCCCTTGCCGACATGCGAGGGGCTCGTGGCGACGCGCGCCCCCATCCGCTGCGCGATCGCCGCGGTGGCGTCCGTGGACGCATCGTCTGCGACCCACACCCGCACACCGGGCAGCGCCAGCGCCAGCGACGTCAGCGTCGCGGAGAGCCGCAGCTCCTCGTTGCGCGCCGCCACGAGCGCCACCACCGGCCTCGCGCCGGTTCGGTCGTCGCCGCTAACTATTGTCCGTGTCCTGTGGCGGCGAACTGCTCGGGAGGGACGCGATGACGGACATCGAGGCGCACATCACCGGCACCGTATGGAAAATCGAGTGCGCGGTGGGCGACCAGATCGAGGAGGGCGACACGGTCGCGATCCTCGAGTCGATGAAGATGGAGATGCCGGTCGAGGCCGAGGACGCGGGGAAGGTCACCGAGATCCGCTGCGAGGAGGGCCAGGCGGTCAACGAGGGCGACACGCTCGTCGTGCTCGACTGACCCCGCCGCGGCGAGCGGCGGCTCCGCGTTCACTCCCGGATCATGCTCGCTCGCGGGCGCAGGTAGCCTGTCGGGCCGGTGTCAGCAACGGCCAACACCCAGGAGCTCGCAGACGGCAAGCTGCTCGTCGAGCGGCCCGCCGACGGCGTGGTGCGGCTGACGATCGCGAACCCCGCCAAGCGCAACGCGCTCGACCACCCGATCCTCGACGCGATCACCGCGACGCTCGAGGGCCTGTCCGCGCCCGGCGCGGACGCTCGCTGCGTCGTGCTGACGGGCTCGGGCGGGATGTTCTCGGCCGGCTACGACATCGGCGAGATCC
>Ga0187823_10000209_pt1 | contig 14392 bp, 13 predicted proteins | sample NC_wetland_sal_i_12_FD_132968 | JGI IMG/M metagenome (GOLD analysis project Ga0187823, IMG submission 132968) | Wetland sediment microbial communities from Neuse River Estuary, North Carolina, USA - SourceSoil_3 | ecosystem: Environmental > Aquatic > Freshwater > Wetlands > Sediment | place...
CCAGAATCAGAACCATGGTCAGAGCCAGGGCCAGGATCAGGGGCACGGCCAGGATCAAGGCAAGAGCCAGGACCAGGGCAGAGGCCAGAACCAGGGTCATTGACCCAATTGCCGCCTAGATCGTCACGACCAATGGGGTCTCCGACACGGGGGCCCCATTCCTCTGCTCGCGCGTACCTACTGCTGATCTTCGTACGGGATCGACTTCTCCGTGTCCTTGTCTTTCCCTTTCTCTGATCGGCCGTAGTGATAGGTAAGACCCGCGTAGAAGATCTGTGAATCTCGCTTCGTGAGTACGTGTTGCTGGATCCCGGCAACGTCCAGCTGCGTGTCCTGTCGCTGCGTCTTGAGCAGGTCCGTGACAGCCAGGACCAGGGAGATCTGGTCCCGATAAACGCTCTCCCTCGCGCCCAGGTTCAACCCAAAGCTGGGACGCGAGTCCCCCTGCGGCGTGAGCCTGGCCGAGCGATAGTTGGAGCTCACCTGAAGCATGGTCGCCTTCCAGGGCGTGACGTTCACGTTGGAGGTCTCGCTCCAGGAAACGACCGATCGCTGGCCGGAATATCCCAGGTTCGAGGCGTCGATCTGCTCGTAGAACACGTTTCCGTTCAGGTTCGCCTGCACGACCCGGCCCAACGTTGCCGTCAGAACGGGCTCGAACCCTGCCGATTGATCCTTCGCGAGATTGGCCATCGTTCTCAAGAAGACGGAGTCGTTGACGGCCGTCGTCAGCCGCGTGAATCCGTCGGTCTTGTAGCGGTAGTAGACACTTGGGAAGAACGAGAAGCGCTCGCCTCGCAGCCGGTACCCCAGCTCCACCGAGTGGGTCGATTCGGGCTTCAGATGGGGGTTCCCGGCCTCCATGTTGTAGGGGTCTGTGAATTCCGGGAAGGGATTGAGGTCGTCGCTCTCGGGCCGACGGATCCGGCGACTGTAATTGAGCTGCACTTCCCCGTTCGCGCTCGCTTTGTAAGCGTTATGCAGTGTCGGATACAAGCCGAAGTATCGGTTGTCGAACTGCGTGCCCCCCGTGATGAGGTCCGAACCCACGCTCGCGTATTCCGCCCGTAGCCCCCCGAGAACCCGGTACCTTCCGAACGAGCGCTCGTAGGTCCCGTAGACGCCTTGGATCGCCTGGTTCAGCTTGAACCGATACGTCCTCGACGGGTCCAGGAAGAACTGCTGCTGGGCGACGTCGAGCGATTCAGCGTCGGAATGGATGTCCTGTCGGTGGATTTCGAGCGCGTAGCCCGCCTCCAGCTTCGACTGCTCGTTCACGGGATTGGAATAATCGACGGTTAGGTGTCCCTCCCTCTCCTGCTGCCGAAACAGGATATGGCTCGCCTGATCGGGCTGGGCGGGGGCGCGCCACGCGTCCGTGAAGTGAACCTCCTCCTTCTGAGGATCATTCGAAACGTTGGCCTCGACCCGGAGTTGGTGATCTTCCTTGGAGTAGTCGTGCTGAATGGCGGCGGTGACTCCTGCTTCCTCCTGCGATTCGTAGCCCGTCTGCCGCCGGTCGTAATCCGTGAGAAGGGCGCCGGTGCTGTCCCGCGTGACGACGGTGGAGACTCCGTCCCGCGAGGGTCGGCGGTAGAAATACGTCGAGGACAGGTCGAGCGTGTTCTTCGGGCTCCAGTGGTATTCGAGTCCCAGGGACCCCACGTGGACGAGAGGGCGCATGAGGATCTGGTTGTCTTCGCGGTAGCTGCTGATCGGCCCCGAGGCGGTCAGGGTGCGCGCATCCATGCCCGATCGCGTCCTCCGATCGTCGCGGTAGCTGTAGTTCGCGAAGAGGTTGAGCGTCCCCGTGGCGTAGCCGAATCCGAGACCCTCATTGTGGCGTCCGGACGTGCCCAGGTGTCCGGTCACGTCGCCGTTCATCCCCGGCCCGGCGCCTTTCTTCATCACGATATTGATGATCCCCGACGTGCCTTCCGGCGTGAACCGGGCGGAAGGGTTCGTGATCACTTCGATCTTGTCGATGCTGCCGGCCGGGAGCTGCTGCAGTACGTCCGCCCGGCTCTTGCCCATCAAGGGAGACTTCTTTCCGTCGATGAGGATCATGACGTCGGGAGAGCCGCGCAGGCTGACGTTGCCGTCGATATCCACCTCGACCGAGGGGATGTTCTGCAAGATCTCGCTCGCCGTCCCCGACTTCGCCCGGATATCCTGGCCGACGCTGTACACCCTGCGATCGATGGCGTGGTTGAAGAGGCTTTTCTCGGAGGTGATCACGACCTCATCCATGACCAGCACCGACTGCTTCATGGAAATGGCGCGATCCACTCGAGGATTCGCCGGCGTGAGCACGAACGGGGGCGACCGAAAGCTGGAATGACCGATGAGGCTGCACTCCAGGACGTAAGGGCCCAGCGGCACGTCGACGAACGCGAACGCTCCATCCTTGTGGGTGGTGGTGCCGACGACCCGGGTCGAGTCGGTCCGGCTGCGCAGCGCCACGGTCGCGTTCTCCAGCGGTGCGTGGCTCTCCTGGTCGGTAACGATCCCCGTGACCGTGCCCTCGTGGGTCGCCTGGGCATGGACCCATCCGGGCTGAAGGAGAAGCAGGATCATTAGAGGCAGGCTGCGAATCTTCACTCGATCGCGGGTCCGATGCGCGGTTCGTCCTGGGTGGGTCGCTCTCTCTGGAGCCGTGCTCAGCCGTTCAACCCAAAGATTAAGGCCGGGTTCCGGTCCGCGACCAGAGATCTCGCCCTCGCGAGGCCGCGCGTTCAGACTCCATTAGGTGGTAGATTCGCCCTTCTGGACGCCGTTCCAGCCTCTTAGACGTGAGCGACGATAAAGCCCGCTTTCTTCTCCTGGCTGCCCCCGTCGATCGGCCACGTGTCGGGCTGCGTGCCCTCCCGCCCAGCCCGGTACCGGGTGGATCCCGCCTCTAACGAAGCGGGGGCCGGTCGCGTTTCCCCGGCCCCCGACTTCGCTCGATTCGAACCTGGGATGACTACTTCAGAATCGTGATGCCCACCTTATCGGAGAACGCCCCGGCATCGATCCGGGCGTAATAGTGCCCGGAAGCAACGCCGCGCCCCGAGTCATCCGTGCCGTTCCACACCGCGACGTGCGGGCCGGCCGCCTGCTGCGCGTCCACGAGCTTCCGGACGAGACGTCCGCTCACGTCGTAGATGCTGAGCTTCACGCCGTAGGCCGCGCTCTCGCCGTGCGGCAGCACGTACACCAGCTTGGCCTGCGGGTTCGCCGGGTTCGGTCCGGAGTTCTGGAACGCGAATCCGTCCCCGCCCACGATGGTGCCGATGCGGCCGGCCAGCGAGGCGGAAGCCGGAATGATGCTCGCGTTCAGGTTGTAGCCCTGCGGTACCCGAACCTGGGGCGTTCCGCCGGGATTGAGCGGCGACCCCGAGAAATCCGTCACTAAAATGAAGAACTTCCGTGCCGCGTGGCTATGCGAATTGCCGCCGGGAGGCGGAACGGTGAACGAGATCTTCGGATTCAGGTTTCCGTTCGAATCGTCGTCGAACGCCAGAACATCGCCGTTCGAGTCGAGGAGGAACATGACCAGATCCATGTCGTTGTTCCCGTCCTGCCCGGTCGCCACCGCGCTCGCCTGGATGACATCTCCGGGGGATGCGTTCACGAGGTAATTGTCCTGATCGCCCGCGGGCGAATAGGTCTCGGGACGATTGACCGCCGGAAGCGGCAGCGTCTTCGCCTCGGTCGCGGTCGCCTTGCCGTTCGGCTCGTCCGCGTCCTCGTTGAAGCCCGTAAGGGTGGTGTTCGAGGTCAGGCTCTTGTGCCCCGCCTTGTCCACCGCCTGGGCGAACCAGACGCGCGCGCCGGCGGGGAAGGAAGCGCCCGTATTCACGGAGATCTTACCCGCGCCCGCCCCGCCGCTCGCGAACGTCGAGAGCTGGCCCGTGGGGAGCCGATACACGAGATTCGTGTGGTCGAGCGAGTGCGGAGGCAGCGCGAACCCGTCCAGCCTGAGATCCGGCGGGTTGGAGAACGTGAAGTCGAACTTCATCGAGGACCGGTTGGCGCCCAGGTTCGCGATCGGGACGATCGGAGTCTGATCCGCCGAAGAAAGCACGCAGGTCATGCTGACCGCGATGTTCCGGTCGACCAGGGTGCCGCCCGTTCCCGCCAGGGCGATGCTGTAGTCGTTGGCGAAGAGTCCCCGCTCCAGCTGCGCAAAGTCCATGCGGAGGAAGGGGAAATTCGCCGGGTATCCCGGCATGGCGGTCTGCGACGGGAACTGAATCACCCAGAAGAGGACCTTGTCCGGGTCGTTGATCGTGAGATTGACCGGAACCTCGTTCAGGCCGTCCGGGCTGCCGACGAAGGGCGCGATCTGGAAGAGAGGCGCCGCGAGGTTCGGAAGTCCGGTGGCCGTGTTCAGCTCGCACAGAGACACACTCGGGAACGTCGCCGGAAGCGGCGGCAGACCGATCTGCGCGTTGAACGTGAACGAGGGGAACGAAACCTTGGTGATGTTGTAGGGGGGCGCGAACGGCGGATCGAACCGGTGTGCCAGGTATCCGGTGTTCCGGAACGTCACGATGTTCTCGAACTGGCCGAACTGGGCGATTTCGACCTGGCCCGGGAACGTGTTGGTGATGAAATTGACGCCGGCCGTGTTCGCGCCGGCCGTCACCGTCACGGGAGCGAAGTCGTCCGCGTGATCCGTGAATCCATTGCCGCTCTCACCGGCGCCGTTCCAGAACTCCGGCTCGAAGTTGATATCGAGCCCGTTGAACACCCCGCCGATGTTGTCGTCCGAGGCGATGGTGTGCACGCCGTCGAGCGGAATGATGGCGATCGCGTAATCGCCGGGCGGCAGGCCGTGAATCGTAAAGTCCCCCTGTCCCTTCCGCAGCGTCAGCTCACCGGAGATCGCGCTGACCTCGTGCTCGGGGCTGGGGTCTGAGAGGTTGAACGCCTCGACGTGGGCGCCGAAGATGGCGGAGCCGTCGAACCCGCTCACCACGGTGCCGCTGACCGTTCCCGTCGTGGCCGCGAAATCCATCGCGCCCGGAGACAGGCCGCGAGCCGCGGATTCCGGGTAGATGGTCGATTCGCCGGCGCGATCATCCAACTCCAGCGAGCGCTGGCTCGTGTCACCGATGATGAATGGAATCATCGTGCAGTTGGCGACGCTCGTGTGATCGAGCCCCAGCACGTGACCGTACTCGTGCGTGACCACGGACTGCATGTCAACGCTGATCTGTCCCGGCGGTGCCGGGGTCAGGTTCGGCGTTGTGGTGGACCAGAAGAAGTCGCGGTCGTTCGCCACCATGTCCGCGTCCAGCGTGTGCCCGTCGTTCGCGTCGATGAAGGACCGGACGAACTCGATGATGGCAGCGTCTGGAGGAAAATTGACTCCCGCGGTGTCGAAGAAAATGCTGTTCTGCCCGTCGAATGCGAGCGCCGGCGGCAACTGCCCCGAGCCCGATGTGAACTGGACCGGATTCAGCAAGCCGTAAGAGGTGTTCACGTCGTTCCAGGACTGCGCCGACGCCTGAATGATCGAGAACGCGGTCGCCGAAGGCACGTCGCCGTTGGTCGGATCGACGACCGTCAGGACCGGAATCTCGGAATCCAGCCAATGGGCCTGCACCACGCCGGTGCCTGCGGCGTTGAGGCGGGTGATTCGGATGAAGGCGGACGCCGGACTGACCTGCGAGAGCGCGAATAGGAACGCGCCGAGCGCGGCCAGAGCGATACGATTTCGATGAGAGTTCATGATCGTTCCTCCTCCGCTACTCGGTTGGGGGATTGGGGTCGACCTTGACCTTTCCATCCACATTCAAAATCGTCTTGATCCCGTCGATGAATGCGTTCAGCGGCTGGTCGGGCGCGGTCGTCGAATCCACATGCTTGCCGTTCAGAGAGAGCAACTCGGTGCCGGCGAGATCGTTCCGAACCATCTTCACGCCGTCCTTGCCGGTGGTGACCGTGTACTTGCCCTGCTGCAGGCCCATCACCCACGGATAGCCCGCCGCGTCCTTCTGGGTCAGGAACACCACGACCTCCTCACCCTTCCTGAAGCTCGGCATCCCGGGGACGACGGAGGCGATATTGCCCACGGTGCCGCCGAGCTGACGAAGGGTGATCGTGGTCCCACCCTTGTTCCCTTTCATGGGTTGGAGCACGTTCAGCGTGATGTACGTATAGATCTCCTTGTGGGCCGCGTCCCAACTCGAGACCGCGTCATCGACGCGTGCCATCACGATGGAGTCCGATTTCTTGGTGAGTTCCAGGAGGCTCAGCTTCAGAACGCTTGTGGCGAAGGCCGCCTGCGCGACAGCGAGCGCCACCGCCGCGATCGCGACTACGAGGAAGGGTCTGAATCGATTCATCGCCTGCTCTCCTGAGTGAGGATCGATGCGAGGCGGAGGTCTAAGCGGGACCGGCGGGGACTGCCACTGGTACTCGCGCGCTGTCTACCCCCCGAAGAGGGCGGAATTATATCAAATGGCTTGAGTTATGTCAACGCCGCGCGACGCGGTTTTCGTCAGCCCTGTGACATTTCGGACGAAAATGTCCTGCTTCGACAGTCAAAGTGGCCACGAATGAAGACTGAGGAGGGTGCTCTTTTCACCCTGGATCGCGAGGACATCCAATCCCATGTCGAGGGCGTCCGGAGTCAGGTAGCCCATGCCAAGCCCTTGGCCCGTGCCCGGTTCACACGCGGTGCTGGTGACATGCCCCGCCTCGAGGCCGCCGGAGCGCAACTCGGTCCCCGCGGGGATCGGCTCGCCGCCCCAGGGAAAGCGGAAGCCGACTCGCCGGCGCCTCAGTTTCCCCCGATGTGCGGTCCTCGCCACCACTTCCTGCCCCACGTAGCAACCCTTGGTCATGGAAATCGCCTCGGGAAGGAGGAGCTCCGTCGCGATGCGGTCCTGGTCGAAATCGATCCCCTGAAACGGAAGGCCCACGGCGATCCGCCAGGCCTCGAACGCGCGGGAATCCACCGCCGAAGGAAGCGCGGAGGGCGATGCCTCGGACGGCACCAGAACGAAGGAGAGGGGCGCCGCGCGCACGGCCGTGGTGCCCGGCGCCCGCGAGGCGATCGCCTGGGCCAGCGGGTCCCGCTCCGGGCCCGCCACGCCGAGGAGCGTCGGGGTCCCCTCCGGCCCGCGGAACTCCACGTCCTCCATGACGCGGAGCCGCTCGAGGTGCGGCTTCAGGGCTTGAAGCGTCCCCTCGTCCCCGAGGATCCACGCGGTGTCGGAGGCGCCGAACGTCACCCAGCCGTGCGCGACCGGGCGGCCTTTCTCGGTGAGGAAGAGCGTGCGCGCGGCGGTTCCTGCCGCGGGTGCCTTCTCGAGATCCTGGGTGGCGACTCCCTGCAGGAATCCGCGCGTCTCCGGCCCGTGAAGCTCCAGCACGGTCCAGCGCGAGAGGTCCACCACGGCCGCGGCGTCACGCAGGGCCCGGTATTCCTCCGCGAGCCGCTCGACCGAGGATGTGGTCGGACGCGTCATGCCCGGACGATAGCGAAAAATGAGGCTGGACGGGGCTCTTGTTTTATCGTATATTGCCGATACACGATTTAGAGAGGAGATACACCATGGCCGACCGCATCCGCCTCATGAAACGCCCCGCCAAGGCGCGCCGCGTGCCCGGGAGAGACGAGGAGGCGCTGGCCTCCCTGGCCTGGGGGCTCGCCCACCCGGCGCGGGTCGCGATCCTCCGCCTCCTCCTCGAGCGCGGCACGTGCGTCTGCGGCGCCATCGTGGATTCGATGCCCCTCGCGCAGGCCACCGTGTCCCAGCACTTGAAAGTGCTCAAGGAGACGGGATGGATCGAAGGCGAGATCGACGGGCCACGGGTCTGCTATTGCCCCGCCCCCGGGGCGATGGCCCGGTTCCGGCAGTTCCTGCAGGGCCTGGATTCAGGCGAAAGGAGATGAGTCATGAAGGAAGGAATCGATATCCGGACGGCCGTGCGCGACCGCTACGGCGCGATCGCCGAGGGGAAAGGGTGCGGGTGCGGAACCGGCGGCGAGGCCGGCGCCACCTGCTGCGCCAGCGAGCTGGGGTATAGCGAGACGGAAGCTGCCTCGATCCCCGAGGGAGCGAACCTCGGTCTGGGTTGCGGCGCGCCCGTCGCGCTGGCTGCGCCGAAATGCGGCGAGACGATCCTCGACCTGGGATCCGGCGCGGGCGTGGATGTCTTTCTCGCCGCGCGGGAGGTCGGACCCGAAGGCCGCGTCATCGGCGTGGACATGACGCCCGCGATGATCGACCGCGCGCGCTTGAACGCGGCCCGGGAGGGCTGCGCCAACGTCGAGTTCCGTCTCGGCGAGATCGAGCACCTCCCACTCCCCGACGCGTCCGTCGACGTCATCGTCTCGAACTGCGTGGTCAATCTCTCGCCCGAGAAGCCCCAGGTGTTCCGGGAGGCATTCCGCGTGCTGCGGCCGGGCGGGCGGATGCTCCTGAGCGATCTGGTGCTCGAGCGGCCCCTTCCCGCCGAGACCCGGGATTCGATCGAGGCCTATGTGGGCTGCATCGGGGGCGCGTCCCTGCGCGGGGAGTACCTCGCGATGATCCGGGAGGCCGGATTCCAGGAGGTCGAAGTCGTCCGCGAGGGGCGCTACGGGACCGACCCGGTCACCTCGGTCCAGGTGCGCGCGGTGAAGCCCCCTACTCCCTGATGGTCGCCTCGCCCGCGGCGTCGTAGCTCAGCACGGCATGGACCGGGAGGGTCGAGCCCAGCTTGGCCCTCCCGCCCAGGAACGCGATCTCCACGACGAACGCGAGACCCACCGTGCGCAGCTGAAGCTCCTCGAGCAGGGCAAGGGCCGCGGCCGCGGTTCCTCCCGTCGCGATCACGTCGTCGGCGATGAGGACGCGGGTGCCCGGCCTCACCAGATCGCGGTGCGTCTCGATGGACGCTCTTCCGTATTCCAGCGTGAACTCCTCCCGCGCGGCCGAGCCGGGAAGCTTCCCCGGCTTTCGCGCCAGCAGGATCCCGGAGCGCCACCGCGCCGCCAACCCCGCCGCCACGAGGAACCCCCTCGCCTCGATCCCGAGCACCGCCTGCGGAGGAGCCGCGTCGAAGGGACGCGCCAGCGCGTCGAGCGCGCGCGCCCAGGCCGGACCGTCGGCCCAGAGCGGCGTCAGGTCTCGGAAGAGCACGCCGGCCTGCGGGAAATCCGGAACGGCGCGAACGAACGAGGTGAGCGGGCTACCCACCGAGAGAGCCGATCATGACGATCGGTCCCGTGGGCTCGCTCGGGGCGGGCGTTCCGCCCTCCGCCTCGAGAGAGATCGCGAATGCGGTGAGGTCGTCGGGGTCGCCCACGTCCTCGATCCGCATCACCGCGCGTCCCTCCGCATCGGCGCGGACGCGCCCCAGAGCCGCGGGCGTGCTCCCGTGGAACGCCCACACCTCGTACGCGTGCCCGTCGGGCGCCTTGAAGTGGTCGAAGACCAGGACCGCGCGCCGCGTCCCCGGGTCCATCACCGCTCTCGCGCGAAGCCCCGGGTCGGCATCGGGCGTGAGCGTGAAGGCGGCGGTGCGCATCGCGGTGGAGGAGAGGATGGTGGACCAGCGGCGCTCCGCCGCGAGATCGCGCGAGAGGCTGTCGACGCGCGCGCTCGTCCGGGCGAGATCCCGCTTCAGGGTGTCCGCCCTCGCATGGAAGATCCCGAGCACGATGAGGAGGCACGCCGCAAGCGCCCAGCCCACGCCGAGCAGAACCGGGGACATCGACCGCGGCCGGATCGCCATGGCCGCGAAGATAATCCCGTGCGCGTTGCGCCGCAAGGGACCGTGATATTCTCGGATCATGTCGAAGAAGCGGCTCCTCATCCTGGGCGGCGGATTCGCCGGGCTCGATGTCGCCCGCTCGGTCGGCAGGTCGAGAGCGGCCCGCGCCTACTGGGACACGCTCCTCATCGACAAGGAGAACTTCTTCCAGTTCAACCCGCTCCTCCCGGCCGTCGCGGTCGGCGCCGTCGAGACACGCCACATCGTCTACCCGCTCCGCGACATGGCGCTCCACCGCCAGATCCGCTTCTTCAAGAACAAGGCGATCCGGATCGAGTGTGCCCGCCGCGAAGTCATCCTCCACAACGACCTCGTGGTGCCCTACGACGCGCTGGTGATCGCGGTGGGAAGCGTGACCAATTACTACGGCGTGCCGGGGGCGCAGGAGCACACGAGGCCGTTCAAGACCATCGTGGACGCGATGTACCTGCGCGCGCGCATCGTCGAGCTGTTCGAGATGGCCGAGCAGGCGGAGACGGCCGAGCAGCGGAGAGAGCTCCTCTCGTTCGCGATCGTGGGCGGAGGCATCACCGGGGTCGAGGTCGCAGCGGAGATGACGGACATGGCCCTCGATACCCTCCTGCCCAAGTACCCCAGCGTCACGCGATCGGACTTCTCGGTCAACGTCATCGAGGTGGGGGACCGCGTCATCCCGGCCGCCCTTCCCCAGCACTCGGCCTACGTCCGGCGGTATCTCGAACGACGCGGCGTGAGGCTCCTGCTGGGGCACGGCGCCGTCCGCGTCGAGCCGAAGCGCATCCATCTCGGCGACGGGACGTCGGTCGCGGCGTTCACCACCGTCTGGACCGCGGGCGTGCATCCCCCGGAGCTGGTACGCCGGCTCCCGGTGACCCACATCAAGGACGGGCGCGTGCGCGTGGACGAATACCTGCGCGCGCTGGACCCGGAGGGAACGCCGATCGAGGACGTCTTCGTCCTGGGTGACTCCGCCGCCGCGTCTCTCCCCGGCGGCGACTTCCAGCCGGTTCTCGCGCAGACCGCGATCGCGATGGGAAGCTACCTCGGTCGGACCCTGGTGGAGCGGGCGAAGGGACGGCCCGCCCGGCCGTTCCGATTCCACAACTCGGGCTACATCATCTCGCTGGGAAAGCACAGCTCGGTGCTGGAGCTCTTCGGCGTGCCTCTCTCCGGGAAGCTGGCCTGGTTGATGTGGGCCGGCGCCTATCTCATCAAGATGGTGGGATTCCGAAAGCAGATCGAGGTGGGCATCGACCACGTCTGCCACCTCTTCTTCGAGCACGATTTCTCCCAGATCCTGAACCGCCGGCAGGTTCTGTCCGACGCCGAGCTGAACCTTTCGCTGGGCAGAGCCGGGGAGAGCGCGGGTCCCAATCCGCCTCCGGAACGTGTATAGTAGTTGGATCATCCCTTAACACAGGGGGCAGCAACCACCATCACGGAAGGAGTTGTTGCATGAAACGAATTCTGGGAGCGTGTCTCATCCTGACGTCGGCGCTCTTCCTGTTCGGCGCCCTGGCCTTCGCCGCCACGCCGCCGGCGCATCATCACGCGGCCGCGGCTGCACCGGCCGCGAAGACGGTCTCGGGCGAGATCGTGGACCTGAGCTGCTATCTCGGGCACGGGGCGAAGGGCGCGGCCCACAAGGAGTGCGCCGCGACCTGCATCGCGAACGGCGGACCCATGGGCCTCCTCACCGACAAGGGCGTTCTCTACGTGCTCACCATGAATCACGAGAACCCGGACGCATTCAACGCGGCCAAGAAGCACGCGGGCGACAACGTCAAGGTCACGGGCTCGGTCGCGATGAAGAGCGCGACGCGCGCTCTGGAAGTAAACGCCGTCGAAGCGATGTAAGGCAGTTTCGATCGGAATGAGCTCGAATCGGCGCGTGGGGTGCGGCAAGCGCTCCCACGCGCTTTTTTCTTCATGAAACGTCTTCTCGTCCTCCTGGTTCTCCTGCTCGCCGTGGCGGGGCTCGTGCTCTGGACCGTCACCTTCCGCCCGAAGCTGACGGCGGTGGAGCGCGGCCGCCGGATCGCCGAGCGGACGGGCTGCTTCGGATGCCACGGTCCCGAGGGAATCCAGGGAACCGCCAACCCGGGGCGCTCGGAGAACAACGTTCCCTCCTTCAAGTCGCTGATGATGTATGCCAAGAACGAAGAGGAAGTGCGCGAGTGGATCCGCGACGGCGTGACCGCGGCGCGCGCCAAGAGCGAGACCTGGAAAGCCAACCGCAAGGCGGGCGCGCTGCGCATGCCGGACTTCGGGGACCGGCTCAGGTCCTCCCAGATCGAAGATCTTGTGGCGTTCGTGATGGCGGTCTCCGGTGACGAGGCGCCCGAGGATTCCCTGGCCGCGGCCGGCCGGGCGCGGGTCACGGAGCTTGGGTGCACGGGGTGCCACGGGGCCGGCGGCCGGTTCGCGCGCTCGAACCCCCACTCGCTCAAGGGCTACATCCCGCCGTGGGACGGCGCCGATTTCCCCGAGCTGGTGCGCGACCGCTCCGAATTCGAGGAATGGGTGGAGAGCGGCAACACCAAGCGATTCAAGGCGAACCCCATCGCGATGCACTTCATTCGGGGCGCCACGCTCCACATGCCCGGGTACAAGCGTTTCTTGAAGCCCGGGGATCTCGACGCGCTCTGGGCGTACGTGCAGTGGCTCCGCGGCCCGCGCGTGGCGGCCGCGAGCCAGGCCGCGGACTCCTCCCGGACCACCGGGACCGAGTAGCCCGCGTTCGCCGCCCGCCTCCGCGGGCGAGTACTACCATCGGCCCCCCCCGTGGGGTACCCCTGGGTAGCGTGTGCCCGCGGCGCCGGGGGCGTATCCTCATTGCATGTCCCGCTCCGCGAATCTCCGCGTCGTTTTGGCCCTCCCGCTCGCGTTGCTGTTGCTCGTCGCCGTATCTTCTTACGGTCAGACCGCCGCCACAAAGGGGACGGCCTCCCCGGCGGCCCAGCGCGCGAGCGCCGGAGGACCGCTGCAGAGAAAGTATGTCACCGTGACCGGCGAGATCCTGGATATGGGGTGCTTCACGGCGCATGGCCTGCGGGGAGCGGTCCACCGGTCCTGCGCCACGCAGTGCCTGCTCTCCGGAGTGCCGATGGGTCTGATCACGGCCGACAGCACCGTATACATGCTCACCGAGAATCACGATCGGGCGATGGCGCCCTCGAACTTCCCGCCTCCCGATCCCTACACGCAGTGCCGCCAGTGGGCGTCCTTCCAGATCGAAGTTTCAGGATTCATGTGGGAGCGAAAGGGCTCGAAGGTCCTCGAGGTGCTCTCCGCCAAGCCGGCCCCTCCGGCACAGGGCAAGCCATGAGCCGGTACGGATGGACGATCGCGGGGCGATTCGTGCCCGCGGCGCTTCTTCTAGCGCTCGTGCTGGGAGCAGGGCCACAAACCGGTGGGAAGAGCGCGAAGGCCGTGCCGCCCGCCGCTCCGCCCGTGACCTCGAACCGGCATTACGCGACGTTTCGCGGCGAGATCGTGGATTACTACTGCTACATCGAGAAGGGATATACCGGCCAGTTCCACAAGGCATGCGGGCTGCGCTGCGTGGCCGGGGACGTCTGCATGGGCCTGCTCACGACGGACGGGGCGCTCTATATGCTCTCGGTGAACCACCTGCGCGCGATGGACCCGCTCGGGTTCAGGGGGATTCCCGACCCCTTCACGACATGCCGGGGCTGGATCGCCGAAACGGTGGATCTGAGCGGATACGCGATGGAGCGGAAGGGTCAAAAGATCATCGAGGTCATGGACGTGAAGAAGGCGTCCGGCGCCCCACAATCCGTCACCCCGCCGTCCGGCGCCCCACAATCAGGATCTCGGTGAGATAGAAGTAGAGTCGTCCGTCCCGCGTTTCCGGCCCCAGCGCCTCTTTGACGGCTGCCGGCGCGTTCGTGATCCTCCTCCGCAGCTCGGCCATCACGGAATCGCTCACCGTCTGCAGCCCCGCCCACGCCTCGAAGTCGCGCGCCTTGCGGAAGTGCTCCGCTCCCACCAGCGTGAACCCCGCGTCGGCGAACAGCCGCAGCCATTCGGACGCGGTGAGGGCGCGGACGTGGCTGGGGTCTCGGAATTTCTCGAACGCGTTGATGTAATCGCCCGTGGCGGGGTCCTCGGGGACGACGTTGTCGACCATCGCGACCGTGCCGCCCGGCTTCAGCACGCGCGCCATCTCGCGGACGAACTTGCCGCAATCCGGGAAATGGTGCGGCGCGACGCGGCAGGTGACGAGGTCGAACTCCGAAGCCTGATACGGAAGATCGCAGGCGTCCGCTTCCTCGAACGAGACATTGGTGACTCCCTTCGCGCGGATGAATCGCTCCGCCGCGTCGAGCATCGGCTGCGTGATGTCGGTCGCCACGACCTCACGCACGAAGGGCGCGAAGGCGAGCGCCGTGTGCCCTCCGCCCGTGGCGATGTCGAGCACGCGCCACTCGAGCTTGGGGCGGGCCAGCGCGACCATCCGGTCCAGGCTCTCGCCCTTCGAGTGATCGTGGCTCGAAACATAGCGCTCGGCGTTGAGCCCGAATTGCCGCCGGACCAGATCGCGGAGGTCGGTCATGCGCGCGGCTATTTCTTCTTGGCGGCTCGGCGGGCGCGCCGTGGTTTGGCCCGCCGCGTGGTTCCACTCAGAAGC
>Ga0187823_10000210_pt1 | contig 14389 bp, 10 predicted proteins | sample NC_wetland_sal_i_12_FD_132968 | JGI IMG/M metagenome (GOLD analysis project Ga0187823, IMG submission 132968) | Wetland sediment microbial communities from Neuse River Estuary, North Carolina, USA - SourceSoil_3 | ecosystem: Environmental > Aquatic > Freshwater > Wetlands > Sediment | place...
GAGAGCGTTTATTCCGATCACGGCCGTGGAATTTTTCTCATCAACCAGCTCATGGATGAAGTGAAGTTCCTCAAGAACGGCACCGAAATCCACATGATTAAAAAATAGCGCCGCCGCCCCGGCAGATTTCCTTCCGGACTACAGTCCCTCAGGATGGCGCCGAGAGTTATTTCGGCAGTGCCTCAGTTGGAACTTTCTTTGCGCGCCGCTTTTGCGGGGACGCACAATAATGACCACTCCCCATGTAATTAATGCGATGATTCCAGCAATCCGCGAAGTGGGGAAGAAGATGGCGCCTATACAGGCAACCAGAAATGAACCCCAGGCTATTGCTTCGTAGGTTTGTGCTCGCATTTTCATCTGACCCGCTTTTTGAACGGCCCGCACTTTTGGGGTTCGGCATGTAAACTGAGGCACTACCCTTATTTCTTACTCCTTTACAGCAATCCCCAGAGTCTTCATCTTGCGGTAAAGATGGCTGCGTTCCAACCCAAGCACCTCGGCCGTGCGGCTGATATTGCCGTGGTTGTCATCCAGCTTCTTGAGGATGTAGTCGCGCTCATACGCCGCTCGCGCCTGGTGCAGTGTGGAAAATTCCGCGCCGATGGAGCGGCGCGTGCCATCGCGATGAACCAGCGGCGGCAGGTGCTTGCGGTCGAAACGGGTGGTGGTCGGGTTCATGATGACGATGCGCTCGATGACGTTGCGCAATTCGCGTACATTGCCCGGCCACGAATATCGCATCAGGGTTTCAACCGCATCGTCGGTAAGTTCGCGCGGCCGACGGCCATAGGTGGCGGAAAATTCCTTGAGGAAGTGGCGCGCCAGCAGCGGAATGTCTTCCTGGCGTTCGCGCAACGGAGGGACCGAGAAGGGAATGACGTTGAGCCGGTAGAACAGGTCTTCGCGAAAGTTGCCGCGGGAAATTTCCTCGTCAAGGTCTTTATTTGTCGATGCGATGAGCCGCGCATCCACCGTGACCGGTTCGTCGCTGCCCACCGGCGTAAAACGCTGCTCATCGAGGGTGCGCAGAACTTTCGACTGGGTCTTCAGGCTCATGTCGCCGATTTCGTCGAGGAACAGCGTCCCTCCGTGGGCGCGGTGAAACTTCCCCTCCTTGTCGGTGGTCGCAGACGGAAAGGAGCCCTTGCGATGGCCGAACAGTTCGCTCTCGATCAGGTCTTCCGGAATGGCGGCGCAGTTCAGCTCGACGAACATTTCGTTCTTGCGCAGACTTTGCGCGTGGATGGCGTGGGCCACCAGCTCCTTCCCCGTGCCGGATTCGCCATAAATCAGCACCCGGCCATTGGTGGGCGCCATCAGCAGGATCTGCTGGCGCAGCGCCTTCATGGGAACGCTTTCCCCTTCGATCACGCTGCGCGGGGTGAGCTGCTTCTTGAGCTCGCGGTTTTCCTGCTTCATTTGCCGGGCATCGATGGCGTGCCGGATCAACATCAGCGTCTTGTCGATGGAGAGCGGCTTTTCCAGGAAGTCGTAGGCGCCCAGCTTGGTGGCGCGCACCGCGGTCTCAATCGTGCCATGGCCGGAGATCATGATGACTTCGGGGGCATTCTCGATGTCGTGAATCTTCTGCAGGGTTTCGAGGCCATCCATTCCGGGCAGCCAGACATCGAGCAGCACCACGTCAAACGATCGTTTGCGCAGGATGTCCAGGCTGGCTTCGCCGCTGTCGGCAGTCGAGGCCTTGTAGCCTTCGTCTTCGAGCACGCCCTTGAGCGATTGCCGGATGCCGGCTTCGTCGTCCACGATGAGGATGCTATGCATGCTGGCGAGTGAGGGGCGCGGGGATGAATTCCGCAACGACCGGCAACTCCACTACGAAGCGGGTGCCGACTGGCTGGTTTTCCTCGATGCGAATCGAACCGCGATGGTCTTCGATGATGCGGCTGACAATGGCCAGCCCCAGCCCCGTCCCCCGTTTCTTGGTGGAGAAATAGGGCAGGAAGAGGCGCTCTTTTAATTCCTGGGTAACCCCATGGCCGGTGTCAGCGACCGCAATTTCGATTGCGTCCCGGCTGGCCACCAGCGAGGTCGAGATCTGGATATCGCGCACCAGTGCGCCTTGCATGGCTTCGGCGGCATTATCGACCAGGTTCGCCAGGGCGCGCTTGATGGCTTCCGCGTCCGCCATGACCTTGGGCAGATCGGGAGCGAGAAAAGTCTGTACGTGGATTCCGTCCAGCCGGCCATTGAACATGGCCAGCGTATTCTCGACGATCGAGTTGATGTTCGCGGGCGCGGGCTGCGCCGCCGGAAAACGCGCCAGGGTGGAAAATTCGTCCACCAGGGTGCGGAGGGTTTCGACCGCGCCGCCAATGGTTTCGGCGCAGCCGTTAAGGACTTTCATGGAAGCGGCATCGGGAGGACTGCCGCGCTCGAGGTGGCGGCGGATGCGCTCCGCCGACAGCGCAATCGGGGTCAACGGGTTCTTGATTTCGTGCGCCACTCGCCGCGCCACCTCGCGCCAGGCGGTTTGCTTCTGCGCCTTCAGCAGGTCGGACAAGTCTTCGAAGACCAGCACATAACCGAGCCCCTTGCCGCCATGCTGCAGCGTGGCCACGGTGACCGCCGCGTTGAACCGGGAGCGATGCAGGGCCACTTCGAGTTGTGTGGTGGTCGTGCCCATGCGGTCCGCGCGCCGCAACAGCGGCTCCAGGTCTTCCAGGATCTCCTGGGGAAATACTTCGCGCAGGGCGGCGCCGATCACGATCAGATTCGCAGATTCCGGACCCGAAGGGTTGAACATGCGGATCAAGGCATGGTTGACGTGAGTGATCCGGCGATTGGCATCCAGCGAAAGCACCCCGGTGGGAATGCTCTCCAGAATGGTCTCGATGTGCTGGCGGCGCTGTTCCAGCGCAACGTTGGCCGCGCCCAGATCATGACTGGAAGCGTCGATCTGGCGCCGGCTGGTTTCCAGTTCTTCCGCCATGCGGTTGAACGACCGCACCAGGTCTCCGATTTCGTCGGCGGCGCTGACTTCCACGCGGTAGTCCAGGCGTCCCCGGGAAATCTCCTGGGTGGCTTCGGCCAACGCGACCACAGGACGGGTCACCAGTTTGGAAAGGTACAAAGCCAGCCAGGTGGTCGAAAACAGCACCAGCACGGTGAGCAGGAGCAGCAGTTCCATGTAGGTGCGGCGCACCAGCTTCCGTTGGCGGGTCAGTTCGAGATAGCGGTGCTGGCTGGCGTCAAGTTCCTTGACCATCTCCGAAAACTTCTGGGGCAACGGCATGCCCACCACGATCAGGCCTCGATCCGCCACCCTGGCGCCACTCAGAATGTAATCGGCATTTTCCCACTTGAAGGGGACCACGGCGTCGGAGGTCAGACGTTCCAGCGGGATCTTCGCCTTGATCAGCGGCCAGGAGGCGGGAGCATTGAGACTGGCTTCGGCGTTGCCCTGTTCGAGCGCCAGGGCAAATCCGCCCTGAAGCGTGGTCTCATGGCGCCGGAATTCATTCATCACGCTGGAAAAACTGTGGCCCGCGAAAGCGCGTTGCGTCTCCGGCGCGGCCGCGATGGACTCGGCCTCGGCGCGGGCGTTCTGGGCGGCGTATTTTGACACCAGAGAAGCCACCGCCGCCGTGTCTTCCCGCACCTCTTCGACCGGCCGCGAAAACCACTTGTCGAGAGAGCGATTCATCAGGCCGTAGGCGAACCAGAACATCATGATGACGGGAAGAAATGACAGCAACAGTCCGCCCACCACCAGCCGAGTGCGGAACTTCGAGCCCAGGACACCCAACCGTCGTTCGGCGAAGAGTTTCAGAAGATTCCGGGCCAGAACGAAAGTCAGGGCCACGAACAGCAGAAATATCAGGATGGTGAGAGCGGCGAAGAACAGGAGCGGAAAGCGTTGCTGGTTGGTGTCCGGGTTGAGAAACGGCAGATCGAACGACGACTGAGAAAGAAGGATCCCGAACGACACCGCGATCCCGACCGCCAGCAAGATGATGACTTTCTTGCGGCTGGTCGCTTCTTTGTTGCGGATTGGACTGGGAGCAGACACGTAACTGACCAGCCCGGCGGAGCAGCGACTCTCCCGTTCTGGTTCCGGGCCGAAACACCTCATTATAAGCCGGTGGCACCGGATTTGACGGTGACAGACTATGGCCTCCACCAACCCGGTGGAACCCAGTCCGGTCGGTCTTGGTGGGCGCTGATTTCCCGGCTCCCGCCGGCCCGTCGCAAGGCCTGCCATCGCGGATTCCCAACCTCGACCCGTTACCGAAGTCATTTAGCCTCGCCTGTCCTTTCTCGTACTATTCGTATTGACCACCATGGCGTCTGGCCTGTATTGGAGCGGCTTCTGCGGGAAGTTGAATCCGTCACTTAGGGCAGTCCACCCACTAGTCTCACGCACTAAAGTTACTGGTGCCGTAACCCCGTTACGTTGACAATTTGTGTCAACGCGATAGGCTGCAACTTCTCCCCTCGAACAGCAGTTGCACTCGCGCCGCATTCGTACACCGAAATTAGTCTGACGCGCAGATAGGAGATCGAGGTATGTCTCAACGGCTGGGTGATCTTCTCGTCAAAGAGAAGGTCATTACCACAGAGCAGTTGGAGCAGGCGACCAAGGTCCAGAAAGAGACCAACTGTCGCCTGGGCTCGGCTTTGGTCAAGCTGGGCTTTCTGACGGATGAGGACGTCACCAACTTTCTCTCCCGGCAGTACGGCGTGCCCGCCATCAATCTCTCCTACTTCGAAATCGACCCGGCGGTAGTGAAGCTGATTCCATTCGAGACGGCGAAGCGTTACCAGATTCTGCCGTTGAGCCGCGTCGGCGCTTCGCTGACCATCGCCATGGTGGACCCGACCAACGTCTTTGCCATGGACGACATAAAGTTCATGACCGGCTTCAACATCGAGCCGGTGGTGGCGTCCGAGAGTTCGATCCTCGAAGGCATCGAGAAGGCCTACGGCACCACGCAGCAGGAAGATCTCGAAACGGTCATGCAATCCATGACCGAAGTCAGCGACGCTGACGTCGAGTTGCAGGCGGAAGAAGCGGAGATGGAACTGGCCGACCTGGAGCGGGCGGCCGACGAAGCTCCCATCGTGAAGCTGGTCAACCTGGTGCTGACCGATGCGGTGAAGCGGGGCGCCAGCGACATTCACATGGAGCCCTACGAAAAAGAATTTCGCGTGCGCTTCCGTATTGACGGCGTGCTGCAGAGCATCATGTCGCCACCGCTCAAATTGAAGGACGCCATCATTTCGCGCGTGAAGATCATGTCGAAGCTCGACATCAGCGAAAAGCGCCTGCCGCAGGACGGCCGCATCATGCTGAAGATGAGCCTGGGCGGCCGCAAGAAGCAGCTGGATTTCCGCGTCAGCACGCTGCCCACGCTGTGGGGCGAAAAGATCGTCATGCGGTTGCTGGATAAAGAGAACCTGCGCCTCGACATGACCAAGCTCGGTTTCGAGCAGGAGTCGCTGACCAAGTTCGAGAAAGCCATTCTGAAGCCCTACGGCATGGTGCTGGTGACCGGCCCTACGGGATCGGGCAAGACCAACACTTTGTACTCATCCATCGCGCGGCTGAACACGCCCGACACCAACATCATGACCGCCGAAGATCCGGTCGAATTTCAGCTGGCCGGAGTCAACCAGGTGCAGATGAAGGAACAGATCGGGTTGAACTTCGCCGCCGCCCTGCGCGCTTTCCTGCGGCAGGACCCGAACATCATCCTGGTGGGCGAAATCCGCGACTTTGAAACCGCCGAAATTGCCATCAAGGCGGCCCTTACCGGCCACCTGGTGCTGTCCACGCTGCACACCAACGGCGCACCGGAGACGATCACCCGATTGATGAATATGGGTATTGAACCTTTCCTGGTCGCGACTTCCGTCCACCTGATTTGCGCCCAGAGACTGGTGCGCCGCATTTGCAGCGAGTGCGCCGAAGTGATTGATATGCCGGTGCAGGCGCTCATCGAGGAAGGCTACACCCCGGAAGAAGCCAAGACGGTGAAGATCAAAAAAGGCAAGGGCTGCGGCGTCTGCAACAACACCGGATATAAGGGCCGGACCGGCTTGTACGAAGTGATGGAAGTTGACGACGAGATCAAGGAACTGGTGCTGGTGGGCGCTTCGGCGCTCGAATTGAAGAAAAAGGCGATTGAGCGCGGCATGATCACGCTGCGTCGCAGCGGCCTGATCAAGGTGGCCGCCGGCATGACCACGCTGGAAGAAGTGGCCCGCGAAACCATTCATTAGAGTTTGGCAAGAAACGAGTTCGGGAAGGAAAGGGGAAATTATGGCGCTTTCGTTAAGTGATCTGTTGAAGAGGCTGCTGGAGATGGGGGGAAGCGATCTCCACATCACCACCAACTCGCCGCCGCAGATTCGGGTGCATGGGCATCTGGTGCCGCTCGACCTGCCGCAGATGACGCCGGCCGAAACCAAGCAACTGGCCTACAGCGTCATGACCGATTCGCAGAAGCACCGCTTCGAGGAAAACCTCGAACTGGACTTCTCCTTCGGCCTGAAGGGCCTGGCCCGTTTCCGCGCCAACACTTTCAACCAGCGCGGCGCCACCTCGGCTGTCTTCCGCCTGATTCCTTTCGAAATCAAATCGTTCAACCAGCTGGGACTGCCCGCCATTGTGACCAAGCTGTGCGACAAGCCGCGCGGGCTGGTGCTGGTGACGGGTCCGACCGGATCGGGCAAGTCGACCACTCTGGCCGCCATGATCGACAAGATCAACAGCGAGCGGCACGACCACATCCTCACCATCGAGGACCCGATCGAATTTGTGCACATGAACAAAAACTGCGTGGTCAATCAGCGCGAGTTGCATGCTGACACCAAGAGTTTTGCCGACGCCTTGCGCGCCGCCCTCCGTGAAGATCCGGACGTGGTGCTGATCGGCGAAATGCGCGATCTGGAAACCATCGAGTCGGCGTTGCGTATCGCTGAAACCGGCCACCTTACGTTCGGCACGCTGCACACCAACTCGGCGTCATCGACCATCAACCGCATCATCGACGTGTTTCCGGCCCACCAGCAGCCCCAGATTCGGGCGCAGCTGTCGCTGGTGCTGGAAGGCATCATGTGCCAAAGCCTGCTGCCCACGGCGGACGGCAAAGGCCGCGCGATGTGCATGGAGATCATGGTTCCGAATGCGGCCATCCGCAACCTGATCCGCGAAGACAAGATCCACCAGATCTACTCTTCCATGCAGTCCGGCCAGGACAAGTTCGGAATGCAGACCTTCAACCAGGCACTGGCGACGGCATATTTCCAGAAGAAGATCACCCTGGAAGTCGCCATGGCCCGTTCCAGCAACACCGACGAGCTGACTGAGATGATCAACCGTGGCGCAGGCTTGAATCGAAACCAGCCCGCCCCCATGGCGAAAGGCGCCGCGCCCGGCAAACGCTAGGGCGGCGAAGCAAGGATGAACGTCCCCCCGGGCGGTAGCCAGGGACGGAGCGGTAAACGGGTCCGGAACGCCGGCAGCACGCGGGCCCGGGAAAAAACGAATTGTAGCGAGGAGACGTACCATGCCAGTTTTCACGTTTTCAGGGAAGAATGAGGCCGGTCAAAAAGTCAGCGGCGAGCGGACCGCGGTCAACAAGCAAGCCCTGACCAGCCAGTTGCGCCGCGAGCGCATCACGCCGGGACCCATCCGGGAAAAAGGCAAGGAATTTGTCATGCCCAGCCTCGGCATGAACAAGGTCAAGACCAAGGACATTGCCATTTTCTTCCGCCAGTTCTCGGTCATGATCGATGCCGGCCTCCCTCTGGTGCAGTGTCTGGAGATCCTGGCGGCCAACCAGGAGAACCCGGCTTTCCAGAAGACGCTGACTGGCGTACGCACCACGGTGGAAGGCGGCGCCACCCTGGCCAATGCCATGAAGGGATATCCCAAGATCTTCGACGACCTCACCACCAACATGATTGAGGCCGGCGAAACCGGCGGTATTCTGGACATCATTCTGCAACGCCTGGCCATCTACATCGAGAAAGCGGTCAAGTTGCGGGCGGCGGTGAAGTCGGCTTTGATCTACCCGGTGTCGGTAGTCAGCCTGGCTTTCCTGATCGTCGGCGCGTTGCTGAAGTGGGTCGTCCCGATTTTCTCCAACCTGTTTATCGGCTTGGGCGTCGCCCTGCCGCTGCCCACCCGGATTGTGATGGGACTCAGCGCGTTTGTCGGCCAGTTCTGGTGGTTTTTCATCATTGGCGTCGTCGGAATCGTGGTCGGACTGAAGCAGATTCGCAAGAATCCCAAAGGCCGCTACTACTTCGACTACACCTTGTTGAAACTGCCGATTCTGGGCGTGCTGTTGCGCAAGATCGCGGTGGCGCGGTTTACCCGCACCCTGGGAACTCTGATCACCTCGGGCGTGCCCATCCTGGAAGGTTTGAGCATTACCGCCAAGACTTCAGGCAACGCGGTTCTCGAAGAGGCGCTGATGAAGGTGCGCAAGGCCATCGAAGAAGGCCGCACCATCGTCGATCCGCTGCGGGAATCGGGAGTGTTTCCCAACATGGTGACCCAGATGATCGGCGTCGGCGAAGCTACGGGCGCCATGGATGCCATGCTGCAGAAGATTGCCGACTTCTACGAAGACGAAGTCGACTCCGCCACCAAGGACATGCTGGCCATGCTGGAACCGGTCATCATCGGCCTGTTGGGCGTCATGATCGGAGGCATCGTCATTTCGCTGTACATGCCTCTGTTCTCCATGATCGCCAAGCTGGCGGGCTAGGACAATCAGTCGTCAGTCGTCGGTCGTCAGCCACAACTGAAGGCTGACAGCCCTCGACTGGCGACGAGACTTCTTCATCAGCCAGAGCAGTCGTTAGTCATCAGTTGTCAGTGAGCGCTGAAGACCGACGACTGACGACTAGTACTCAGGGATTCGGGTCTCGCATGCAATCCATCTTTGATGAACGGCTTTGGCTGGCCTGGCTGGTCAAGGTTCGAATCATTATCCTGACCCTCTTGTTCGGCATCGAGCTGGCCATTGCCCGGCTCACTCCGAATCCTTTTCCCCTGCGGTTGTTTGTCAGCGTAGTCTCGCTCTGGTTCGCCATTTCAGTCTTCTACCTGCTTCTGCTTTCCTTCTGGGAAGAACGCCGCATCCAGTCGCTGTTGCAAGTCATCACCGACCTGCTCATGGTCACGCTGGTGGTGTATGCCACCGGCGGCGTGGATAGTTCGCTGAACTTTTTCTACCCCCTGGTGATTATTGTTGCCTGCATCCTGTTGCCGCGGGTCTGGGCCTATTTGACCGGGGCGCTGGCCTTCATCCTGTATGTCGCGGTCCTCGAGCTGACGTACTTTGGGGTCATTCCCTCTTATTCGACGACGCACCCCGGGCTGGGCGCGCTCCAGGCCATCATTTTTGTCAATCTGTTCGGCTATCTCGCGGTGGCCTATCTCGCGGGCCTGCTGGCGGCGAAGTTGCGCCAGGTCGATGTAAAGCTGACCTACACCCGCGGCGCGCTCGAAGACCTGCAGGCGCTGCACGAAAATATTATTCAGTCCATCAGCGGCGGACTGATCACCACCGGCCTCGACGGTTACATCACGCTGGCAAACACCGCGGCACAGAAATTATTTGAGCGCTCGGAGCACGCTTTCCTGGGCCAGCCCGTCAGCCAGCTCTTCCTTGACCCTTTGCCCACGGTCGATTCGGAACGCGCCCGCGGAGAAGTGCGCTTTGTGGCGTCGAACGGCTTCTGCAAAACCTTTCGGGTGACGGTGACCACGCTTTCGGTCCCGGGCCGCAAAACCATCGGCTACGTCTACACCTTCGATGATTTGACGGAGATCCGGCGTCTGGAACGCGACCTGCGCATTCAGGACCGGCTGGCGGCCGTGGGGCGGCTGGCTGCCGCGATCGCGCATGAGATCCGTAATCCTCTGACTTCGATTGCCGGCTCGGTCAGCATGCTCTCCGGGATTGCCGACCTGAGCGACGAGCACCGCCAGCTGCTGCAGATCGTGACCCGGGAATCGGAACGGTTGAACGGCATTATTACCGATTTTCTGGCGTACTCCCGGGGTAAGCAGTATCGCTTCGCCTCGGTGGACCTCATCCCTCTGCTCGAAGACACCCTGACTTTGCTGGAGCACCGGCTGGTGGCCGAGAACACAGGCATTCGGATCGAACGGAACTATAACTTCAAAGAAGCCCTCACCATGGCGGACGGCGACAAGATCAAACAGGTGTTCTGGAATTTTTGCGAGAACGCGGTTCGCGCCATGCGTTCGGGGGGAGTGCTCAGGGTTTCGCTCGAGCAGACAGGGGAGGACTGGCAGATCAACTTCGCCGATACCGGCCCCGGCATGAGCCGGCAGCTGGTGGAAAAAATATTCGAGCCCTTCCAGTCGCAGTTCGAAGGCGGCACCGGACTGGGCCTGGCCATCGTGTATCAGATTGTCCAGGCGCACGAAGGCAAGGTCTGGGCGCGGTCCAAAGTCGGAGAGGGCAGCGTCTTCGTCCTGCGGTTGCGCCGCCTGGCGGCGGTAGAGAGCCTGCCGGCGAAACGGCCGGCCGCGAAGCCGCAACTCGTTCCGGAGACCGGAGTCGCCGCGGTCGCGGCGGGCACGGGAGGTAGAGCGCATGGGTAACATTCTGGTTTGCGACGACGAGCGCTCCATCTGCGAAATGCTCGACATCGCCCTGCGCCGCGACGGTCACAAGGTTGAGACTGTAAAGTCCGGCGAAGAGGCCAAGCGGAAACTCGAAAGCGCCATCTACGACGTGGTGGTCACCGATATCAAGATGCCGAATACCGATGGCATCGAAGTGCTGCGCTACGCCCATCAGGTGTCACCCGACTCCGCCGTCATTCTGATTACCGCGGTGGACGACTATGAAGCCGCGGTGGAAGCAGTAAAGGCTGGCGGGGCCACCGATTACATTCGCAAGTCCCCCGGCCTGGTGGATGAAATCAAGCTGGCCATCAACCGCGCCCTGGTGAAGATGACGCTGAGCCGACAGAATTTTGCCTTCAAACGGGATGCCGCGACGCGCAACTCGCTGGACAACATCGTGGGCGCCAGCCCGGCCATGGAAAAACTGAAACAAACCATTCGCACCGTGGCGTCCACCCAAAGTACGATTTTGATTTACGGCGAGAGCGGTACCGGCAAGGAGCTGGTGGCGCGGGCGGTGCACGTGTGCTCGCCCCGGGCCAGCGAGCCCTTCGTTTCGATCAACTGCGGGGCTTTCCCTGAAACTCTGCTCGAAAGTGAATTGTTCGGCTATGTAAAAGGCGCCTTCACCGGCGCCAACCAGAACAAGCGCGGTTTATTTGAAGTCGCTGACCAGGGCACCATCTTTCTGGATGAGATCAGCGAAATGACGCTGACCATGCAGGTCAAGCTGCTGCGGGTGCTCCAGGAGCGCAGCGTGCGTCCGGTGGGAGGCACGACGGAGATCCCCATCGACGTGCGCGTGATTGCCGCTACCAACCGCGATCTCGACAAGCAGGTGGCCGAAAATACGTTTCGCGAAGACCTGTATTACCGGCTGAGCGTGATCCCGGTGTCGGTGCCGCCGCTGCGGGAACGCCGTGAGGACGTTCCTCTCCTGGTCAATCATTTCCTGAAAAAGTATGCTCCAGCGGCGGGCAAGAACATTATGCGAGTGAACCCGCAATCGTTGGGTGCGCTCTGCGGCTACGACTGGCCGGGCAACGTGCGCCAGCTGGAAAATACCATCGAGCGCGCGGTCGCTCTGGAGACCGGCGAAGAACTGAACGTTGAACTTCCCGCCGAACGTTCGAAAGCGCGGGCCGCGGCGGCAGGCGTCGGCCTGAGCGGCGGGCCGGTCGCGGCAGGCTCCGGATCGGTCCTGCCCGAAGGCGTAGACATGGAGAAATATGTCGCTGACATCGAGCGCTCGCTGCTGCTGGCGGCGCTGGCGCAATCGAACGGAGTACAGACCCGGGCCGCCGAAGTGCTGAAGATCTCTTATCGTTCGTTCCGGCACCTGGCGAAGAAGTACGAGCTCTAGTCGTCGGTCGTCAGTCCTCAGTCCTCACCCTTTTCTGACGACTGACGACTAACGACTTCCTTTCAGCTGCTGCTTCCATCCCAGAATTCTGGCTCTGTTGGCTTCGGCTTCAGCCTCGGGAATCATGCCCTTTTTCTGGTAGAGGACGGACAGGCTGGTATAGGCCAGTACGTCGTCGGGATCGAGTTCGGCAATGCGCTTCGCGACCACGATGGCTTCATCCAGTCGATTGAGGTCCTGCAGCGTACGCGCCATGCCGTGCATGGCTTCGGTAAAAACAGGATCGGCCGCCAGGGACTGCTGGTATTCGGCCAGGGCACGCTCCTGATCGCCTTCTGCCACCAGGTCGAGAGCGGCGTAGTAGTGGTCCTCGGCTTTCTGGTGGTCGGAGCTCATGAAGCGAAAATCTTAACAGGTCTGGATGCAGTCGTCAGTCGTCGGTCTTCAGTCGTCAGCTCTCCGACAACTGACAACTGACAACTGACGACTGACAACTGGAACAAATAACTCTAAGAAATCAGGCGTCACGTGTCGGTCATCGGCCGAACCTGGTTTTTCTGACGACCGACGACTGACGACTGACACTGGCACGCTATACTCAGTAACAGCCATGCGCTATATGGTTCGATTTATCTGGAATGCGACCCGCGGACATCGCCTTACCCCCTGGCGCAGCCCCTATCTCCTCTGGCGGGTGGAGACCTATTGTGGGGTCAAGATGCAGCAGATCGGGTTCCTCGAGTTTTGGGAGTTCATGTGGCGGGAGCGCAGCAATCTTTGGCGCTTCCTGAAGTGGACGGGTGAAATAGAGCGCTACGTCCATCCCAAAGCGAAACGGGTGTAAGGTTTGGTAATGTGGTCGCGGGCGACCCGCCCGCGGAAATTCCTGACTTTGACCGAAACGCCCCCCGCCCATGCCGGGTTTCCTAAACAAAAAATCCCCGCCCAGGCAAAGCTTGGACAGGGAACCCTCGAGAGCTCTAGTTGCCGTTACCGGCGGCGGCCGCGCCTTCTAGCGAGATGGTCACTTCGCTGCCTTTGCCGCTGCCGACGATCTTGGCGGCGGAGCCGCGATTCGACGAGATTTCCAGGTAGCCCATGCTGCCCAGAATGCCAAAGACTTCGCCGGGAGAGCCATCCGAGTAATTGGGCAAGATTGCCGTAATCTCGTGTTTGCCCACGACCATCTTGAAGGGGGCTGGATCGGTCCCAAAAAGCATGGGAGCATCCTGCGGCGTGATGTTGGTGACCAGGTTGCCGAAGCGGTCCACTTTCAGGATCACGCCCCGCAGCGTGTTGCCGTTCACCGATTTTGGCTTGGGCGGATTGAAGCGGACGAAATCGGAAATCTCATCGCCGAATTTTTCCGGATCAACCCCCTTGGCCAGCCAGGCCGCGACCGGCGCAAAAATGTCGCGCGCATGGAAAGTGTTGCTGATGGGCTGCAGGGAATAGTGGTCGGCGGTGACATGGCGAATGTGCAAGCGTTCTTCGCGGGCGTACACCATGGAGAGCACGCCATTGTCAGGCGCCACAAAGTGATGCCGGTCGCTGGTGACCAGGATGGGCCGCCGCGCCGTTCCCACTCCCGGATCCACCACGACCAGGTGCACCGTTCCAGAAGGGAAGTAGGAGTACGACTGAGCGATGGTCAATGCGCCATCCAACACATCAAAGGCCTGGACGGAATGGCTGATGTCCACAATCTCGATCTCCGGAGAAATGTTCAGAATGACGCCTTTGATCGTCCCCACGAAATGATCGTTGAGCCCAAAGTCGGTAGTCAGCGTGATGATGGGACGATTCGCCAAATTTCCCTCGCTTGCAGACAGAGTGATCCCGGAAATGCCGAAAGTAACCTGTCAGGAGGGCAGAGTCAAGGAACGGAGGTAATGGAGTGCGGTCGTCGGGCGTCTGACCTCAGACGTCGGCCAATCCATTGGGTCCGCTGCGGGAGCCATTTTTTATGCTGTCAGTGGTTTGAGACCTTGGCCCGAAAGGTCGCGACGGCATTCTGCAAAGGGCAGAATGGATTGGCCGTCGTCCGAGGTCCGACGTCCAACGTCTGCTCTGAACGACTGCTACCGGATCTGAATGTCTCCCGATCCGGTTTCCACTTCGACCGGCACGCCGCCGCCGCCCACTCGGCCGCGGACCTCCTTGCGGCCGATGGATCCCTGGACGGTGTGCGGTTGATCGATCGAGATGGAGCCGGAGCTGGTGTGGGCGTCCAGGTCAAAAGCCGCGTCCGACGGCAGCTTGAGTTGCACTTCCCCGGAACCGGTATGGACGCTCCAGGCGCCGGTCGGGCTGCCCTCGGCCTCAATGGTTCCGCTCCCCGCCTTGGCTTCGAGCGAGCCATGCACCCCGCGCAGTTCCATGCC
>Ga0187823_10000211_pt1 | contig 14350 bp, 14 predicted proteins | sample NC_wetland_sal_i_12_FD_132968 | JGI IMG/M metagenome (GOLD analysis project Ga0187823, IMG submission 132968) | Wetland sediment microbial communities from Neuse River Estuary, North Carolina, USA - SourceSoil_3 | ecosystem: Environmental > Aquatic > Freshwater > Wetlands > Sediment | place...
ATGACCATCGCGGCCCGGCGGATCCCCATCCAGATTCCGCGGAAGGTCATGGGGCGGGGGCGGATCCGCGAGGGCCAGAAGACCTTCATCCCCATCCGGCTCATCACGGCGGGGGTGATGCCGATCATCTTCGCGCAGACGATCATCATCGTCCCCGGCACCATCGCCAGCTTCACCAAGAGCGCGGCGCTCCAGGACATCGCGAGCTTCTTCAGCCCCGGCTACCTCCCGTACGATCTCACGTTCGCCGTGCTGATCGTCATCTTCAGCTACTTCTACACGTCCATCATCTTCAACTCGGTGGACCTGGCGGAGAACCTGAAAAAGCAGGGCGGGTTCATCCCGGGCGTGAAGCCCGGCGCGAGCACGGCCGACTACATCGACGCGGTCCTGTCGCGGGTGACGCTGCCCGGCGCGCTCTTCCTCGCCTTCATCGCGCTGCTCCCGATCATCATCTCCCAGCGGGTCGGCATCCAGACGCACTTCGGCGGGACCTCGGTGCTGATCGTGGTCGGCGTGCTGCTGGATACGATCGCCCAGGTGGAGCAGCACCGCACGCTCCGGAAGTACGACGGCTTCATGAAGACCGGGCGCGTCAAGTTCCGGGGGCGGCAGCAGCGCTACATGTAGCCCGGTGAGAAGTGAGAGGTGAGAGGTAAGAGGGGCGCTGCCCCGGCTCACCCCTTACCTCTCACCTCTTACCTCTCACGCTCAATCGAGACGACCTTGCATATCCTGCTGATGGGCCCGCCCGGCGCCGGCAAAGGCACCCAGGGCGCTATTCTCGCCCAGCGGCTCGGCCTCCCCAAGTTCGCCACCGGCGATCTGCTCCGTGACGCGGTGAAGCGCGGCACGCCGCTGGGCCAGAAGGCCAAGGCGGTGATGGAGGCAGGGCATCTCGTGAGCGACGACATCATCCTCGGCGTGGTGCGCGAGGAGATGGCCCGCCCGGCGGCCGCCCTCGGCGTGGTGTTCGACGGGGTCGTGCGGACCGTCCCGCAGGCCGAGGGCGTGGAGCGGCTGCTGGCCGAGCAGGGCAAGAAGCTCGACGCGGTGCTCTTCTTCGACGTCACCGACGACGAGATCCTCGGCCGGCTGGAGAAGCGGCTCACGCTGGAGTCGCGGGCGGACGACGATCCCGCCGCGGTCGCCACCCGGCTGCGCGCGTATCGGGAGCAGACCGCCCCGGTCCTGGCGTGGTACGACGCGCGCGGGCTCGTCCGCCGCATTCCCGGCACCGGAACCGTGGACGAGGTGGCGGAACGGGTGCGCCGGGCGCTTGGCGGCGCATGATCACCCTGAAGTCCCCCCGGGAGATCGAGGTCATGCGCCGGGCGGGGCGGATTGTGGCCGGGGTGCTCGCGAAGATGGCCGAGCTGGTTCGGCCGGGCGTCAGTACGGAGGAGCTGGACGCCGAGGCGGAGGCGTTCATCCGGGGCCATTCCGGCGCGACGCCTTCCTTCAAGGGGCTTTACGGCTTCCCCAAGACGCTGTGCACGTCGATCGACCAGGAGATCGTACACGGCATTCCCTCGACCAAGCGGGTGCTGGCGGAAGGCAGCATCGTGAGCGTGGACGTGGGCGTGCAGCTGGAGGGACTGCACGCGGATTCGGCGGCGACCTTTCCCGTGGGGAAGGTCAGCGCGGAGGCCGAGCGGCTGCTCCGGGTGACGCAGGAGTGCCTGGCCGCCGGGATCGCGGCCGCCCGCGTGGGCAACCACGTCGGGGACATAGGGCATGCGGTGCAGCAGGTGGCGGAGGGAGCCGGCTACGGCGTGGTACGGGAGCTGGTCGGGCACGGGATCGGCACGCGGTTCCACGAGGAGCCGCAGGTGCCGAACTACGGGGCCCCGCGGCGCGGCCCGCGGCTGCTCGAAGGGATGACCCTGGCCATCGAGCCGATGATCACGCTGGGAAACCCCGCCACCCGGACCCTGCCCGACAAGTGGACCGTCGTGACCGCCGACGGGAGCCTCTCGGCCCACTTCGAGCACACCGTCGCCATCATGGTGGACGGGCCGCGCATCCTCACGGCGGCCTGAGCCGGCCCGGCCCGCGCCGTGCCCGCGCCCCGTTACAACCGCTCGGTGAGCTCCAGCACCACCCGCTTCTCCACCGCCGCCACCTCCTCCAGCCGTTCCAGCGCCCCCGCCATCATCCGCTCCGCCTCGGGGTCATCGTAGAGGCGCCGGAGGTTGCTGCGGATGGCCCAGTAGGCGCTCCGGCAGGCGGCGGCGGCCAGGAACACGGCCGACGCGGCATCGCCCACCGCGCTGCGGAGCCCGCGGGCCACGAGCCGCTCGCCTAGGTCGGCCACCTCGCCGGCCAGCAGCAGCAGCTCGTACTGCACGCCGGCCGCGCCCTTGAGGGCCTCGGCGCGAGCCGCGTTGCGCTGCGCGATCTCCGCCTCCGTTCCCCGCGGCAGGGCCAGCGCTTCCATCACGTCGTGGAATGCCGTCGCGTCCTCGACCGCGAGCGCCAGCAGGCGGGCGCGGAGCGTCGCCGCGCGCTCCGCCGCCGAGGAGGTTTCCGCCCGAATGTCGGCGTAGCTGTCACGTGCCGTGGTCAGCCGGGCGACCATCTCGACCAACGCGCCTGCGAGCGCGCCGCCGATCCCGGCGGCGGAGCCGCCCGCGGGCGTGGCGGTGGCGGCGGCGAGGGCGTCGCTCCAGGCTGCGACCGAGTCGTCAGGTCCCGTCACGCAGCGTCTCCATGAGCCAGCGATGGATGGCCGGGTTGCCGGCGATGACCGGCCCGTGCCCGACTCCGAGGTCGCGCCCGTCGTAGTCCGTGGCCACGCCGCCCGCCTCCCGGATGATGAGCACGCCCGCCGCGATGTCCCAGGCGGACAGGCGCGGCTCCCAGAAGCCTTCGAACCGCCCCGCCGCAACATCGGCGAGGTCGAGGGCGGCGGACCCGGCGCGGCGGATCCCGCTCGTATGGGCCGCTACCCGGGCGAACTGGCGCTGGTACTCGTCCAGCTCGGCGAGGTCCTTGAACGGGAAGCCGGTGCCGATCAGCGCGTGGTCCGGGGACCGGATGGGCGAGACGCGCAGGGGCCGCTCGTCCCACCAGGCACCGCCGCCGCGGGTGGCCCAGAAGACCTGGTCGTGGGGGATGTGGTGCACCACCCCGGCCAGCAGCACGCCGTCCACCGCCGCGGCGATCGACACCGCGTATGCCGGATAGTTATGCAGGAAGTTCGTCGTTCCGTCCAGCGGATCGACGATCCACACCAGGCCGTCGGTCGCCACCTCGGGACTGAGCTCCTCGCCCACGATCCGCGCACGCGGGTCGCCGGCCAGGAGCACTTCGGTGATCAGCCGCTCGGCCCGCCGGTCCACCTCGGTGACGAAGTCGCGGCTGCCCTTGACGGCCCATTTCCCGGGATCGGCCGGACGCTCGACCTCCCGGATGAACCGGGCGGCCCGGGCCGCGGCGGACCTTGCGAGATCCAGTAAGTCCAATGACGACAGCATCTTGCTGCTCTCGCTCAGGGTGGGTACCTTGGGTGATGCCGCGCATCTTTTCCGGAATCCAGCCGTCGGGCGATCTCCACATCGGCAACTATCTCGGCGCCGTCCAGAACTGGGTCCGGCTCCAGGCCTCGTACGATTGCCTCTTCGCGATCGTCGACCTCCACGCGATCACCGCGAAGTACGATCCGGCGACGCTGGCGCGGCGCACCCGCGAGATGGCGGTCGGGCTGCTCGCGGCGGGGATCGACCCCGCGCGGGCGACCTTGTTCGTGCAGTCGCACGTGCCGGAGCACGCGGAGCTGATGTGGCTGCTCAACGCGGTCACGCCGCTCGGGGAGCTGGAGCGGATGACGCAGTTCAAAGATAAGGCGCAGCGGGTCGAAAGCATTCCGGCCGGGATACTCAACTACCCCATCCTGATGGCGGCCGACATCCTGCTCTACCGGGCCGACCTGGTTCCCGTGGGCGAGGATCAGGTGCAGCACCTGGAGCTGGCGCGGGAGATCGCGCGGCGGTGGAACGCGGAATTCGCGCCGGCGCAGGGGTTCTTCCCGGAGCCCAAGCCGCTCATGACCGAGGCCAAGCGAATCATGGGGCTCGACGGCCAGAGCAAGATGTCCAAGAGCCTCGGCAACACCATCGGGATCCTCGAGAGTCCGGAAGCGATCTGGCAGAAGCTGCGGCCGGCCGTGACGGACCCGGCCCGGGTCACCAAGAAAGATCCCGGAAATCCCGAGATCTGCAACATCTACCACCTGCATCGGTACTTCTCCACCCCGGAGACGGTCACCGAGGTGGCGCGGAAGTGCCGCGGGGCGGAGTGGGGCTGCCTCGACTGCAAGCGGGTGCTGGCCGACGCCATGGCGGCGCATCTGGCGCCGATCCGCGAGCGCGCCCGCGAGCTGGAGGCGACCCCTGGCCGGGTGGACGAGATCCTGGTCTCCGGAGCGGAGCGGGCCCGGATGATCGCCCGGGAGACGTTGCGGAAGGCGCGCGACCTCATGGGCTTCCTGCCGGTGCCCGGTCATCACGATTGAGGCACGGAGGGACGGGCGGCCCGCATTGGGCAATGGAGGCACAGGTTGAACCACAGCGACACCGGGGCACGGAGGACGATTATGAGGTGACCACCCCCCAACCGGTTCGTTTCTGTGCCTTTGTGTCTCTGTGGTTCGACTGAGCCTCCCGTCCCTCCGTGCCTCGACAGCGGCGGAAGTGTCAGCGATCATAGGATGCCTATGGAAAAGATCATCAAGGCGGCGGTCGAGCGGGGGGCGTCGGACCTCCACATCAAGGCCGGGGACGTCTTCCGCGCCCGCATCAACGGCAAGCTGGTGCCGCTCACCAAGCAGCGCCTGACTCCGGATCAGACCAAGGCGATCGCGCTCAAGCTGATGAGCAGCGACACCGACCGCGCGCGGATCGACCAGGTCCGCGACTTCGATTGCTCGTGGGGCATGCCCGGGGTCGGCCGCTTCCGGGTGAACGTGCTGCGGCAGCGCTCCAGCTTCATGATCGTGATGCGGGTGATCCCGTTCACGGTGCCCTCGCTCGAGTCGCTCGGGCTGCCGGAGGCGCTCAAGGCGACCGCGGAGGCGGAGCGGGGCCTCATCGTCGTGGCGGGGGTGAGCGGGAGCGGGAAGAGCTCCACCGTGGCGGCCATCGTCCACCACATCAACAAGACCCAGCGCAAGCACATCGTCACGATCGAGAACCCCATCGAGTTCCTCCACCGCGACCTCAACTGCTCCGTCACCCAGCGCGAGGTGGGCGTCGATACCGACGCGCTCGCCACCGGGCTCCGGGCCGCGCTCCGGCAGGACCCGGACGTCGTGGTCATCGGCGACATGGCCGACGCCCCCACCATCGATACGGCGATCAAGGCGGCGGAGACGGGGCGGCTGCTCATCGCCACGATGCCGACGCCCGACGTGACCACCACCGTCGAGCGGGTCGTGGCGGCGTTCCCTGCCGGGGAGCGGGAGATCGGGCGCATGCGCTTCTCCGAGGCCGTGCGGGCCGTCGTGGCCCAGCAGCTCCTGCCCCGGAAAGACGACAAGGGCCGGGTCGCGGCGGTGGAAGTCATGGTCGCGACGCCCGCCATCCGGGAATCGCTCAAGAGCGCGAGCCGCCTGGGCGAGCTGAAGAAGCTGATGGCCGACGGCAAGAACGACGGGATGCAGACCTTCGAGCAGCACCTGCAGGAGCTGGTCTCCGGCGGCCGGATCTCCTCCGAGACGGCCAGGGCGGCGGTCGTTTCCACGACGGCGCCGGCCCAGTCCGGCAAGCGTGGCAAACAGGCCGCCGCCGGCTGACCCGCTGCGGGCCGTCCTCACCCGGCCGCGCGAGGCCGGGACACCGGCGGCCGCCGCGGCCCGACAGGCGGTGGCCGCGCATCTCGGGTCGCTCGGCTACTCGGTCGAGCACCATCGCTTCCGCTTTCATCCATCCGCGCTCTGGGCGTTCCCTCTCTTCGGCGCGGGTCTTGGCTGGCTCGGCCTGGTCCTGGTGCCGCTGGCGGCGTTTCCCGGGGCGCCGCCCTGGGCCGCGCTAGCCGTCTGGGCCCTCGGCGCCACCAGCCTCGGCTTGCTCGCGTTCGGGGTCGGCGCGGGGACCGCGCCGCTGCATTTCGGGGGCGGCCCCCGCGAGGACGCCAACCTGATCGCCACGCGGTCCGGCGATGTGCGCCGCTGGATCGTCGCCCACCTCGATACCAAGGCCCAGGGGCACTCCATGGCGGGCCGCCTGGTAGCCGTGTGGGTGGTCTTCGCGACCGGCGGCTGCCTGACAGGGCTGGCGATCGCGCGGCTCGGGGGCCCGCTCCCGCTCCCGGCCGCTCTCGCAGGCGCGGCGATCGGGCTGGCCGCGGCGGTGGTCGCCGGCCGCGGGCGGCTCGCCGGACAGTCTCCGGGGGCGCGGGACAACGGGAGCGGGGTGGTCGCCGCGCTCGCCGCCGCCGCGGCGACTCGGGACCCGGGCGTAGGCGTCGTGATCACCGGAGCGGAGGAGTTCGGGCTGGTGGGAGCGAGGGTGCTCGCGCGGGAGCGGCCGCGCCTCTTCGCCGGCCGCGAAGTGGTGAACTTCGACACCCTGGACGAGACCGGACCGCTGTATCTCGTGAGCCACGACCCACGGGGCGACGCGCTGGCGCGGGCGTGCGCTCCGGCGTTCGCCGGGCTCGGGCTCCCGGTGCGGACGCGAAGGCTGCCGATCGGCATTCTGGTGGACAGCTTGCCGTTCTCGCGCGCGGGCGCGGCGGCCGTCACGGTGGCTCGGCTCGACTGGTCCACGCTCCGGCGAATCCACACCCCCGGCGACGCGGCGGAAAACCTCTCGTTCCGGACGGCCGCCGGAGCGGGACGCGCCGGCGCAGAATGAATTGACGTTTCCCCCGGCAGCCGCTACGTTCCGCCAGAGGATGCACCAGCCCCACGCGGGGCTCTTTTTTTGTTTGGCCGGTCGGAGGACGCCACATGTTCGACGCACGCACTACGTGTGTGGTGGTCGTGGGCGCCCAATGGGGCGACGAGGGAAAGGGCAAGCTCGTCGACGTCCTGGCCGAGCGGGCGGACATGGTCGTCCGCTATCAGGGCGGCGCGAACGCCGGGCACACGGTCGTCACCGGCCAGACCCAGTTCATTCTCCAGCAGATTCCGTCGGGCATCCTGCACCCGCAGGTGACCTGCATCGTGGGCAACGGGGTCGTGCTCGACCCGGATCAGCTCTTCACCGAGCTGGACCAGCTCGCGGAGAAGGGCATCGACACGGCCGGACGGCTCTTCGTGTCGGACCGCGCACACCTCGTCCTCCACTATCACAAGCTGCTGGACCAGGCGAGCGAGAAGAGCCAGAACATCGGCACGACCGGCCGGGGCATCGGACCCACGTACGAGGACAAGTACGGGCGGCGGGGGATCCGCGTGGGTGATCTTCGCGACCTTGTCTGTCTCCGTCCCGTGCTGGCCGAGCGGGTAGATCGGGCCAACCGCCTGCTCGAGCTGATGGGCAGCCCCCAGCGCGCCTCGCTCGACGCCCAGATGGCGCTGCTCGAGCGCTGGAGCCCCAGGCTCCTGCCGCTCACGGCGGACACCGGCCTCCTCGTGCACCGGGCGGTGAAGGGCGGCAAGCGGGTGCTGCTCGAGGGTGCCCAGGGCTCGTTACTCGACGTCGACCACGGCACCTACCCCTTCGTCACGTCGTCGAACACGACCGCCGGCGGGGCCGCGGTGGGTGCCGGCATCGGACCGACGGCCGTGCACGGCGTGCTTGGCGTGGTGAAGGCCTACACCACGCGGGTGGGCAACGGCCCGCTGCCGACGGAGGCCAAGGACGGCGAAGGGCAGAAGCTGCGCGAGCTCGGCGGCGAGTTCGGCGCGGTCACGGGCCGGCCGCGCCGCTGCGGCTGGTTCGACGCCACGGTGGTCCGGTACGCTGTGCGGGTAAACGGGCTCACGGGGCTCGCGGTGACCAAGCTGGACGTGCTCGACACCTTCGCGGAGGTTCCGGTGGGCACGGCGTACCGGCTGGACGGCTCGGCCTGCGCGGAGATGCCGTCCGAGGTGGATCTGCTCGGGCGGGTGCAGCCGGTGTACGAGGTCCTGCCCGGGTGGCGGCGGCCGACCGCCGACGCCCGGCACCTCGCCGATCTCCCGGGGGAGGCCCGGCGCTACCTGGACCGGCTGGAGGAGCTGTCGGGGGCGCCCGTGCGGTACGTGAGCGTCGGGACCCGGCGGGACCAGATCATCGAGGTGACGACGTGAGCGCGGCCCAGGGATCCATGCCCGGTCCCGAAGCCACGCATATGGTCGTCATCGGCGCCGGGCCCTGCGGGCTCGCGGTCGGCATCGCCGCGAAAGAGGCGGGGATCCCCTGCGTGCTGCTCGACCGCCGCAACATCGTCTCGACCATTGAGCGATACCCGCTCGCCATGGCCTTCTTCTCGACACCGGAGCGGATCGAGATCGGCGGCATTCCCTTCGTCGCGAGCCACGAGAAGCCGACCCGGCGGGACGGGCTCATCTACTACCGCCGGGTGGCGGAGCACTACGGGCTCGACATCCGGCCCGGGGAAGAGGTGACCGACGCGGTCCGCCGGCCCGACGGCAGCTTCCGCCTCACGGTGCGGCGCCCCCACGACGCGACCAGCTACGATGCGCAGGCCGTCGTGTTCGCCACCGGGTACTTCGACAACCCCAACCTGCTGAACGTGCCCGGCGAGGACCTGCCCCACGTCTCCCACTATTTCGTCGAGGGGCATCCGTACTGGCACCAGCGGGTGGTCGTGATCGGGGCGGGGAACAGCGCCGTAGACGCCGCGCTCGAGTGCTGGCGGGCGGGCGCGCACGTGACCCTCATCCATTTCGGCGACGCGCTGGACCGGACGGTGAAGCCCTGGGTGCTGCCGGACATCACCAACCGGATCAAGGAAGGGAGCATCGCGGTCCGCTGGCGCTCGAAGGTCCGGACGATCACCCCGACGCACGTGGAGATCGAGTCAGAGGGCCGACCCGGGCTCGAATCGCTCCCGGCGGAGGCGGTGCTCGCCATGACCGGGTACCACGCGGACACGGCCCTGCTGCGCCGGCTGGGCGTACCGGTGGACGACCGCACCGGCGTGCCGGCCCACGACGAGCGGACGATGGCGACGCCGGTTCCCGGCTGCTACCTGGCCGGGGTGATCGCCAGCGGGAATGACGCCAACCGGCTCTTCATCGAGAACGCGCGGGGGCATGGGGAGCTGATCGTGCGCGACCTGCTCGAGCGGGCCCGCGGGGCCCGGACCCCGAAAGCAGGGGAGCGCCGGCGGAACCGCCGCGCGCTCCCGTAGCCCGCCGTCACACTCGGGAATTCTAGAACTGGTTGGCCGCGTACCATTGGGCCACGTTGAACCGAGTCGGGTCGAGCGTCGAGAACCGGTTCTTCACGAACACGCCCGTCGTCGGATAGTAGGGCGGCGGATTGGTAGCGCCGCAGGGGTCGTACTGGTAGCGCTTGATGTACCCGGTGCCCGCGGTGGTGCCGACCGCGCCGCGGTCCGCCTGGATGATGCCGCCATAGGTGTTGAGGCAGCCGCGGCCGGCGGCGAACGTGCCGCCGATGGTGCACGGCTGGGCGGTGGTGCTGCCGACCCCGTTCCCCTCCGCCCCGAACGTCCGGAGCGTCAGGAAGAAGCCGTGGATCGTCTCGTCGTCCGTGTCGTCGTATGACCGGAACGTCGCCGCCGAGCTGGCCAGCGAGCCGTTGTCGTTCAACGTCTGCGGTGCGTTGATCGTGTTGTTGGACACGATCAGCGACTGGCCGGAGAAGTAGCCGGCGATATCGCCCGTGGCGCAGTCGCGCGTCGCCGGGTTCTGGAAGTACGTGACGTCGTTGCCGAAGACGATGTTGCCGCTCGCCGCCACGGTCACCCGCCCGTGGATCACGCCATCCACGATCACCTTGCCGGCGACGTAGACCACGCCCTTGAAGCTCGGGTTCCAGGCGCGATTGAGCGGGAAGAGGTAGTTCGCGTCCGGCCGGCCGGTGATGACCGGGCCCAGGGCGGCGAGCGCGGCCTGCACGGCGGCGGGTGCCTGGATCCAGCTGCCGCCGTCGTAGTGACCCGTGGTGGGCCAGTTGGCGCCCGCCGTCCCCGCGCCGGTCCAGGTGAGGATCGAGTCGCCGCCGAGGTAGCACCGGACCGGATCGCGCGGGTTGGCGCCGGCGGTCTGCCGCACCAGGGCCGAATCCTGGTTCCTGGTGGCGTTCGCCGTGTTGTGCCGGTGCGCGTTGTACGGCGCCGTGTTCGCCGGGATGGGGTTGTGCAGGGCCGCCGCGAGGAACACCCCGCCGGCCACGTCGCCGCAGTTGCGCGAGCCTTCCAGGTAGTTGACGCCGGCTGCCGGAAGCGAGGCGGACACGTACGTCTCCGGATTCGCGATCGCCGCCCCCGCCTGATAGACCCGGAAGAATCCCTGAACCCCTCCGTTGCCCACGCCCAGGTCGATCGTGATGAACTGGATGCGGGTCCGGGCCTGGCCCGCGTTGCCGGCGGTCGAGCCGGCGAACCGGGTGCCGCCGACCTGGGCGAGGCTGTCCAGCCGGTTCAGGTCCGCGACCGTCGGCATCGGAATCGGCCGCACGTTGAGCTTTGGGGTCAGGTTGAACTGTGCCCGGCTCTGATTCTGGATCGAGCCGGCCGCGGACGTCACCTGGTCGAAGAAGGTGGCCTGCGGGGTGCCGCCGCTGCCGTTGATCTTGAGCTGGTCGTTGGAGTGGACCGGCCCCCGAAGCTGGTCGCCGCCGCCGAAGACCACGGTGTTGCCGGAGGTGTCCTTCTCCGAGTTCGTGAAGTAAGCGAACTTCGAGAAGCTCTCCTGGTTCACGTCCAGCCGGCGTACCACCCGGTCGCCGAAGCGGTCCTGCGCCACGGCGAGGATGCTGCCGACGACGCCGAACTGGCCGGTGACGATGCCGATCGGGCCCACGTAGACCGAGCGGGTGATGTTCGGGATCGTGGCGCCGCTCGCGTCCTTCACGGCCGCGTTCGTGTCCAGCGTGACGTAGCCGCTGTTCGGGTAGAGGGCCCGGTTGCCGTTGAGGCGGCTGCGGGCCTCTTCCAGGCCCGCGGCGGCGGCGTCGTCCAGCTTGGCGACGCGGTCGGTCTGCTTGCCGATCAGGGTCACGTTGAGGCCCAGCATCACGATGGCGAGTATGATGCCGCTCATGACGACGGTGAGCAGGAGCGTCGTGAGCAGCGCGATGCCGCGCTCGCCGAGCGGGGCTCCGGCGCGCATGGTCGTTCCTCGGGTCGTGGGGGTCACGGCGACACCACCGGGGAGGCCGTGGAGAGGGTCGAGAGGGACGGGGTGCAGTCCTGGGCAGCCAGGGCATAGTCGTAGCCGGGGGCGATGGGCCGCGCGGTCACGTCGCTCCAGCTTGGCGTGGGCGAGCCGGCCGGCACCGTCGCGATCGGATCGCCCCAGTCGATCGCGCCCTTGGCCCGGCGCCAGATGACGTATGCCCGGACGTCCTTCTCGCCGGTCGTCTCGTCGGTGGCCTGGCCCCAGCTCAGGACCATGACGGTGTCCGGGCCGGGCAGGATCACCCAGTTCGCGTTGAGCGCGGTGCCCAGGATCGGCGGGTTGCCGCAGGTGACGACCGCCCGGGTCCCCAGGTTGGGCAGGGGGACGCTGAAGGTGATCGACCGGGACCGCGCCGCCGGTCCCGTCGCCCCGTTGACGACGGTGAGGTTGACCTCCACCCGCGCCAGGCTGTCGATCAGCGCGGCGGCGCCCGTGTCGGTCGAGGAACCGTGGATCTTGTCGGTGTGCTCGAGCGGCAGGGACGCCGTCGGGATCGTGTCGAGCGTCGCCGCCGACACGCCGCCGGCCGGCACCTTCTGGTAGTAGTAGCGGAAGAAGGCGGTCCCCGGCGTTCGGGTGACGTTGCGCACGACCGGCTCGGGCGGGTTGTTGTTCACCTGGCGATAGAGCACATACGTGGTGCCCGTGGGGTCGGAGGTATCGCTCGCCACGTACCAGGCGATCGTCTCGGCCGGGCTGTCCTGGGTCGTGCTGCCACGCGCGTAGTAGGTCGTGTCCGGATAGGCGAACGCGGGAGCCGTCCCGGGCAGCGTGAACTTCTGCGCCTGGGTCAGCGCATTCACCTGGCCGCTCGGCAGATGCGGGTTGTAGAACGCCGGGGAGATGCTGTCGGTGTTGGAGGCGTAGTCGGCGTTGAAGATGAACGCGTCGGGCCCGGCGTAGACGACGGGCGGCTGCTGGTCGGGCGCGTTGGCGCCGGCCAGGCTCAGCTCCTGCTGGAGGAGGTTGGTCGCGAAGCTCAGATTCTGGACCATCCCCATGTCCGACGAGTTCTTGTCGAACGCGCGGAGCTGCTTCGACAGGAAGCCGAGCGCCGCACCCAGGACCACGACAAACATCGTCAGGGCGATCAGCAGCTCAATGAGGGTCATACCGCGTCGGTCACGCATGGCGGTCCCCGCTACGGCTTGGCGATGGTGATGGTACGGCTGGTCGGCGACGCCAATCCCCCGCCCGAAACGACCACCGTCACCCGCTTGTAGTCGTTGAGCGAGTCCGCCATCCCGGACAGCGTGGCGTCGGTCGCGACGGTCGTAGTCCGGGAAAACTTGTAGCTGCCCAGGTTGTTGACCGTGCCGGCGCACTTGCCGGGGACGCCGCTCGAGTCGAGGGCGGCGTAGTTCGGCTCGGCCTGGCAGCGGGCGATCCAGGAGTCGGCGATGGCGGCGGCCTCGTTCCGCGCCCGGTACGTCGCCAGCGCCACGGTGAGCTTCGTAGCGGCGAGCGGCACGGTGAGCAGCGCGACCAGGAGCACGAAGATCGCGAGCATCAGCTCGATCAGGGTGAACCCCGCCTCGCGTCCGGCGCGCCGCATCAGAAGCCGCGCTTCCAGCCGGTGCCGTTCCAGTTGTACCACTCGGCCCGTCCCGTCGCCCGGGTGATCTCCACCGCCCAGATGCCCTCGCTTGTCGCGCCGCTCAACGCCTTGGGCGAGCTGAGATAGAGCCCGCCGTACTCCTGCGTGCTGCCGTTCCGGTAGAAGACGATGGCCGGGAGGCCCGTGGTCGGCTCGACGGTGGTGAAGGTCACAGCGCTGCCGCCGAAGGGCTGGGCCGACACGCCCGCCGGACGCCCGAAAGCGATGCCGTCGCCGATCTCCATGCTGCGGACCCGTTCGCTGTTGTTCCAGATCCCGTCGTTGGTCGAATCGTCGAGGATCCGGAGCCGCCGCCCGACCGTGTCGACCATGACCACCATCTGGTGTTGCTTCCCGATCGCCTCCCGCTGCACCGCCAGGAGCGTCGTTCCCAGGCGCAGGGCGGCGGCCTTGGCCCGGCCCTTCGAGGTGTCGAGCCGGGGGACCATGATCGCCGCGAGGATGCCGATGATGATCATCACCAGCAGCATCTCGATCAGGGTGAAGCCGCGACGCGCGCCTGCCGCCCCCCGCCTGCCGGGGGAGGGCCTACTTGGCAGCGCGTCCTGCATGAGCCGGGGCGTGCAGCCGAAGGGCAGCGGAGGGTTGCCAGTGCGGGAACGCGGCGGTCGGTGCTGCATCACTCTCCTCCAGGCGGCCGGGCTGTCTCGCGGAGACCCCTAGCTTTGCGCCCCGCCGTCACCGGCGGTTTGCTCTTGACTGGATGCGGCGGTGGCTCGGCGCGAAGGGAGCGCACCGCTCCGTGACCCGGGATCCCGGGCAAGAGTCACACCCGGGACGGCGACCGCGCGGATGACGTGGAGGCTGGCCGAGTTACGTGAGGGGCGGCGGGTAGGGAGACGACTGGAACGGGTGCAATCGGGCGCCGCGTTGCATCGGAACGGACTGCAGAAGCGCGCACTGACCTTGATCGATCGAGGTGCTCGGGCCGCGTGCGACCCGGGCCATCAGACGACGATCAGGCCCTCGCTCGCGAAAGCCTCGATGATCCGCCGGACGTCGGCGCGGAGTGCGTCACGGTCGGTGTGGCTCAGGGAGCCCGCGACCGCCTCGGCGATGGAGCCGGTGTCGTGCTGGCCGTCGCAATAGGTGAGCACGAGCGCGGCAGCGAAGTCGAGGTGCTCGGCCCTGGGGCCGGAGCCGTCGTGCAGGGCGAGCCCGCCGGCCGCGGAATGGAAGCGGAGATCGGTACGGGCTCTCGGGTAGCGGCGCCGGCGAGAAGTCTTTTGCACATCACAAAATTATCGTTGGCTACAAAAAGCGCAACATCCTATATCGCAAAGATTTCCACATGTTTGCCAGTTGTGTGGAAAACGGGCATGGGCAGTCGGCGCTCGGGCGGCTCCAGGCTGGTGCCGGACCCCTCCAGTCTCCGCGCCGCCGAGTTGCTGCCCCCGCGACCTTGCCCC
>Ga0187823_10000213_pt1 | contig 14334 bp, 14 predicted proteins | sample NC_wetland_sal_i_12_FD_132968 | JGI IMG/M metagenome (GOLD analysis project Ga0187823, IMG submission 132968) | Wetland sediment microbial communities from Neuse River Estuary, North Carolina, USA - SourceSoil_3 | ecosystem: Environmental > Aquatic > Freshwater > Wetlands > Sediment | place...
CCTTCGCGCGCCAGCTGCGCGGCGGGCGCGGCGAGGCGCTCGAGCGGCATCGTGCCCCACCGGCGCGCCGCCTCGCACACGCCGGCAGGCGTTCCGTAGACGCCGCACGACGCCGGGCCCACGTGGAACACCTGCTCGGCGTCGCCGAACGACACGTCGATCGCGTGCAGCTCCGCCTCCGATCCGTCGCCCAGCCGGGTGGGGGCCTCCACGAAGAAGTCCAGGAGCGCGGGCTCGCGGCCCGCCCCCGCCACGAGCATGTACCCGCCCGCCCCGAGGCCCGTGAGCAGCGGCTCCGCGACGAACGACGTCAGCATCGCCGCGATCGCCGCGTCGATCGCGTTGCCGCCCTCGCGCAGGATGCGCGCGCCGGCCTCCGCGCTGAGCGGATGCCCCGCTGCGACGACCCCGTTGGTGCCTTCAGCCATCGCCGTGTCCCGCGAGGCGGCAGCACGTATGCCCCGATGCCGCCCGTTCCCGCGCTCGAGCCGCCCGGACCTCGGTCAGGGGCCGCTGTGTTGTGGGAGGATTATCTGAGGTCGGCGGGCGAGGACGCCGCCCCGCGCCGGCTATCGCGCGTCAGGGAGGAACTCGGGGATGTCGAGGTCATCGAGCGCACGCCGCCGCCCGACGCGCTCACCGCCGCCCTGCGGCGCACTGGTGCGCTGCACGCGCACCTCGCCGGCGGGCTCGCGGTAGCGCTCGACGCTCTTGCGACGACCCTCGTCGCCGTACCCGGTGGCGACCACCGTGACCCACACCTGGTCGTCGAGCTTCTCGTCGACCATCGCTCCGAAGATGATGTTGGCGTCGGGGTGAGCGGCCGCGGAAACGGACTTGGCGGCCTCGTTGACCTCCCACAGGGAGAGGTTCTCCCCGCCGGTGATCGACAGCAGTATCGAGCGCGCTCCGTCCATCGACGTTTCAAGCAGCGGCGAGGAGACTGCCTGCATGGCAGCCTCGGTGGCGCGGTTCTCCCCCACGCCCATGCCGATCCCCAGCAGCGCGGCACCGGCCGAGCTCATGATCGTGCGCACGTCCGCGAAGTCGAGATTGATGAGGCCGGGCAGCGTCACGAGGTCGGCGATCCCCTGTACGCCCTGGCGCAGAACGTCGTCGGCGACGCGGAACGCCTCCACCATCGCGGTCTGCTTGTCGAGGACGTCGAGCAGTCGGTTGTTGGGGACCACGATCAGCGTGTCGACCTCGTCGGCGAGCGCGGCCACGCCGTGCTCGGCCTGGGCGCTGCGGCGGCTGCCCTCGAAGCCGAACGGCTTGGTCACGATCGCGACGGTGAGCGCGCCCACTTCGCGCGCTATGCGGGCGACGATCGGGGCGGCGCCGGTGCCGGTGCCTCCCCCGGCGCCCGCGGTGATGAAGACCATGTCCGAGCCCTTCAGCAGGGCCTTCATCCGGTCGTAGTCTTCCATCGCTGCCTGGCGCCCCACGTTGGCGTCGGAGCCCGAGCCGAGCCCGCGGGTGAGCTCGGCGCCGATGTGCAGCGTGATGTCGGCGGTGGACTGCTGCAGCGACTGGACGTCGGTGTTCACCGCGAGGAACTCGATCCCCTCGACCTCCGCCTCCACCATGCGGTTCACAGCGTTGACGCCGCCGCCGCCGACGCCCACCACGCGGATGACGGGTTGGCCCGGTTGGGGCTGGGGACGGTCGGCGCGCAGCTCGGCCGCGTAACGGTCGAGCGACATCTCGCCCGGTTCGCGCGGGGCCGCGGGACGGTCCATGAGGGTCTCGGGAATCTCGGAAGAGAACGCGTGGCGCAGACGCTCGCGCGGCGAGGGCACGTGGGGCTCGTCGGCGAGAAGCCCCTCGTCGCTGGCGCCGAGCGCCGGGTGCGGCAGGCCGGTCTCGCGTGGATGCGCCGGCGCGGCGGGAGCCTCGGTGCGGGTGGCGCGTGGCTCGCGTTCGGCTTGGCCGGGCGCCTCGCCGCCCTGCTCGTCCTCTTCGGTCTTGCGGAAGAGCGCCGCAAGCGGCCCTTCGCGCATGCTCGCGCGCTTAGCGTTGTCCATGGCTCAGAACCTCCTGCGCGAGTTGGCGGTAAGACTGCGCCGCAACCCCGTCGGGCTCGTACTTGAGCACGGACATGCCCTTGACGGGCGCCTCGGCGAAGCGGACGGTCTTGCGGATACGAGAGGCGAACACGCGGTCGCCGAAATTTTCCTCCAGGATCTCGATCGCCTCCTTGGCGTGGATCGTTCGCGTGTCGACCAACGTCGGGAGGATACCCTCGATGTCCACGTCCGGATTGAGATTTTCGCGGATCATCGCGAGTGTGTTCTGCAGCTGGATCAGGCCGCGCATCGAGAGATACTCGCATTGCACGGGGACGATCACCTTGTCCGCCGCCGTCAGGGCGTTGATCGTGAGCAGCCCGAGGCTCGGCGGCGTGTCGATGCAGATGAAGTCGTAGTCGTCGAGGATCGCCTCAAAGGCCTTCTGCAGCGTTCGCTCGCGGCCGATCATCGTCGACATCGCGATCTCCGCACCGGCGAGATCGATCGAGGCGCAGGCGACGTCGATCTCGCGCCGGCGGATCACCTCGCGGATCGAGACCTTGTGCACCAGCACGTCGTACATGGAGGACTCGAGCGTGTCGGGGTCGATGCCCTGGGACATCGTGAGGTTGCCCTGCGGGTCCATGTCGACGCACAGCACACGGTGACCCTCCTCCGCGAACGCGGCGGCGAGATTGAGCGTCGTTGTCGTCTTGGCCACCCCGCCCTTCTGGTTGGCGAACGCGATGACCTTGGCCTTGCCGTCCACGGTGGCTCCGATGAGTCGGTTGCAGGAAAGCCGTCCGGTGGGTATTCGCACGGCTTGGGACGATTCCTGCACGCCACTACGATCCCCGCATGGCCCGCAGCGCGGCGAGCGACAACGGTTCACTGCGCGCGGAGCTGGCGGACAAGCGTGTGGTCGTGTGCGTGGGTGCGGGCGGCGTCGGCAAGACGACAACGTCCGCGGCGCTTGCGCTCGGGCTGGCGTGCGAGGGCCGCCGCGTCGCGGTGGTCACGATCGATCCGGCGCGCAGGCTCGCGTCGGCGCTCGGGATGGACGAGCTGTCGAGCGAACCGCAGCGGATCGCACCGGCACAGCTGCGCGCGCAGGGGGTCACCTGCAAGGGCGAGCTCTGGGCGATGATGCTCGACGCGAAGCGGACGTTCGACGAGATCATCACGCAGCTCGCGCCGGACGAGCAGTCGCGCGAGGAGATCCTCGCCAACCGCGTCTACGGCGAGCTCTCGACGGCCGTCGCGGGGTCGCACGAGCTGAGCGCGATCGCGAAGCTGTACGAGCTCTACGAAGAGCACGACTTCGACGTGATCGTGCTCGACACCCCGCCCTCGCGCAACGCGCTGGACTTCCTCAACGCACCCACGCGTCTGCTGGGCTTCCTGGAAGGTCGTGCCCTGCAGGTGTTCCTCGCGCCCGGCGGGCTCACCGCGCGCCTGTTCGGACGCGGCACCGCGCTCGTGTTCGCGATCTTCGCGCGGGTCACCGGGGTGGACATGCTCGCGGACCTGTCCGCGTTCTTCCGCTCTCTCTCGAGCGTGATCGACGGCTTCGGCGAGCGCACACGCGGGGTCCAGGCGCTGCTGCGAGCGCCCGAGACGAGCTTCCTGATCGTGACCTCACCGGAGCCGGAGCCGGCCGAGGAGGCTCGTTTCCTGGCGGAGCGCCTGGGCCAGGCGAAGATGCGCGGCGCGCGTCTGATCGTCAACCGCGTGCAGCCGGACGGCCTCGGCGGCCGCTCGCAGGAGGAGGCCGGCGCGCTGCTCGTTGACGCGCTCGGCGAGCGCCTCGGAGCGCGCGTGGCCGCGAACCTCGCCGACTTCGACGCGCTCGCGCGTCGCGACGCGGACACGGTGCGCGAGCTCGCGGGCGCGATCGGCGAGCACCGCCCGATCGCGGTACCTCACCTAGACGAAGAGGTCCAGGATCTCCTCGGCCTCTCGCGGGTCGCCGGGTACCTGCTCGGCTGAGCTGCCGCGCGCGAAGCGCGAACCGCGTGCGGGCTCGGGCGCGGGGCCCGGCGCCGCCGCCACGGGCATGGGGGATGCGCCGGGCGCGTCCGCCACGGGCGCGGGCGCGACGCGTTCGAGCAGGATCTCGTCGGCGAGCGACACGAGGTCGGGCTCCAGGTGGCCGCAGATCACGTCGCGGAGCAGAGCACGCAGATGGTCGGCGATCCCGGCGGCCAATGCGACGTTGCCGGCACCGCGCGCCGCGGTGCCCGCGATCGCCGCGCGCTCCAGGGCCAGCGCCGCGAGCGTGCGCTCGGTGAGCCTGACGCATTCCTCGGGGGTTGCGCAGAGGGCAGCGAGCCTGCCGGGGAGAAGCGCGCTGTGCGGCCCCTCGGGCTCGAGCAGCGCGCGCAGCGCGGCCAGGTGGTCGGTGAGCGCCTCGAGCGGATCGCCGCGGTCGCACCCCAGCTCGAAGCGCCGCAGCGCCCACGCGATCTCGTTGTCCGCCGGCGCGCGCCGCGATACGAGGTTGCAGAACGCGCGCAGCTCGTCCTCCTGTTCGGGTGCCACGACCAGCATCCCGTGCGGCCGTCCGCTCCCGCCGAGCGGGATCGGGCTCCACGACGCCGTGCCGATGCGCACCCACGCGAGCGCGCCCATCGCCACACGCCCCTCGCCGAACAGGCGCAGGGCACGGAGCAGATCGCGCATCACCGCGCAACCTTGGGCGATCGCGTGAGCGGGCTCCACGTCCTGGGAGCTCAGCACCGCCACCAGGTGCTCGTCGGCGCCGTCCGAGCTCGCACGTGCCGCGTCGGGCAGCCCGTCGAACGCGGATGGACTGGCGATGCTCAGGCCGCCCGTCAGCTGTAGGTGCTCCGAGGCGATCGTGAGGCCGTGGAGCGTGGCGACGAGCGTCATGCCGCCCGCGTCCGCCTCGGCCGCGCTCTCCATGCGCTCGATCGCGGTGCGCACGCGCTCGGGCCGGAGCTCGAAGTCGCTCTGGTCCGCGCAGGCCTCGGCGAGCAGCGCGCGCAGCGCCATGCGCGCCCGCGCGGGCCTGCTCGCGCGCCCGGTGTCCACTCCGGCGGCGAGCAGGTAGCGGTCGAGCCCGTCGAACGCGAGCAGCTGCTCGATCGCGCGGTCATGGCTCTCCAGCCGCTGCAGCGCAGGCTGGCGCTCGGCGATGAAGTCGGCGGTGAGCGGGCGGTAGCAGTAGAGCGCCGGGCGGCTTCCGCCCGCCCGCGACCCCGTCGTCTCGACCTCGAACGGAACCTCGCTGCCCGCGTCAACGTCGGCGCGCAGCAGCGCTGCGGCCTCCTCGAGGAACTCCACGAGTGCGCTCTCCAGATGGATCGACTGCACGATCGGATCCACTTCGCGACGCGCGGGGACGATCCTGCGGGCGAATCCGACTTTTCACCCGGACACGCGGCTCCGGGCGGTGCCTCCTGAGAGAGCGGGGCTAGGCGGCGGCGAGGGTGTCGCTGCGCGCGGAACGGTCCACGCACTCGGCGGCGAGCCACTCTTCGCCGTAGGAGCGCATGTCGTCGATGATCGGCACGAGCGCGCGGCCCTTCTCGGTCAGCGCGTACTCGACCCGCGGCGGGACCTCAGAGAACGTGTGACGCTCGACGATCCCCTCCTCCTCGAGCCCGCGCAGCCGCAGCGACAGCGTCCGCGGGCTGATCCCCGAGAGCGAGCGTTCGAGCTCGCAGAACCGCGCACGCCCCTCCGCGAGGTCGCGGATCACGAGCAGCGTCCACTTGCCGCACACGATTTCGGCCGTAGCGCATACCGGACAAGTCTCATCGGTCGCCATCTCGATCATTACTTTACCAAATGAAGTGACGATCGATACAGGCGGTGCGCCGGCCCGAGACCGCCGCGGGACAGGGGTCCGATCGACCTCAGCGCGGGCTGACGGCGTGCAGATGCCGCGTGGGCCGCGATGCGGCGCGGGCAGCGCCGAGCCGGCCATCGCGACGAGAGCGCCCCGACGCCCGCAGCATCAGGGCGAGCGGGATCACGTGCTCGCCGGGACAGGCGAGCCTGATGACCGGGTCGCTCGCGCCGGCGCCCGGTCGCCAGATGGCCTGGAGCTCGCAGGCTATGTCGCGCTCGTGCTCGGCGAGCAGGTCGGCGAGCTCGCGCGCGAGCCGCGTGCCGTCGCCGTGGCGGCAGCGGAACGAGACATAGGCGTCGCGACCGGGGCCGTCCTCGCAAGCATCCACCGTGACGACATCATCGAGCTCGCCGATCGCCACGATGAGGGGATCCACGCGCTCTCTGCCGGTTGCCGGTTCGAGGTCCGCAGCGGTCATACGGGTTGATTACCCGGATCGCGCTTGGCTCTAACGCGAAGCTGTGGGCGGCGGTCGCCGGGTGCGCCGCGATCAGGCGGCGTTGAGCGACGGGTTGGACGTGCTCTGTTCGCGGCTCGACTCGGCCTGCGCGACGTCCTCCATCGTGGTCCCGCGACGGCCGTCGGCCTGCATCAGCAGCTTGAAGTCGTGCGGGCTGGAGGCGACGCGCATGGCGTCCTCGAACGTCACGCGTCCCGCCTTGACGTGCCCGAACAGTGCCTGGTCGAACGTCTGCATGCCGTAGTAGGCGCCCGAGGTGATCACCTCGACGAGTTTGCCCGTCTGCGAGGGGTCCATGATCATGTCGCGCACGCGGCCGGTCATGCGCAGGATCTCGCAGACCGCCACGCGCCCGCCGTCCGCGCCGGGGACGAGTCGCTGGGAGATGACACCGCGGACCGTGCCCGCGATCATGCTGCGGGCCTGGCCGTGCTGGTGCGGCGGGAAGAAGTCGAGCATGCGGTTGATCGACTCGGTCGCGTCGACCGTGTGGATCGTGGAAAGCACGAGGTGGCCGGTCTCGGCGGCCGACAGCGCCGTCTGGACGGTCTCCTCGTCGCGCATCTCGCCGACGAGGATCACGTCTGGGTCCTGGCGCAGCACGCGGCGCAGCGCGCGCTTGAACGAGGCCGTGTCCATGCCCACTTCGCGCTGGTTGATCGCGGAGCGCTTGTCCTCGTGCACGAACTCGATCGGGTCCTCGATCGTCACGATGTGCTTGCTCATCGTGTTGTTCATGTGGTCGATCATCGCGGCGAGCGTCGTGGACTTCCCCGAGCCGGTCGTTCCGGTCAGCAGGATGATCCCGCGCTCCTCTTCGGCGAGTTCGCGGACGACATCCGGCAGCGACAGCTCTTCGATCGAGCTGATCCGGTGAGGGATCGCCCTGCATACCAGCGAGATCGCGCCGCGCTGGCGGAACGCGTTGATGCGGAACCGTGCGACGCCGGCGATTTCGAAGGAGAAGTCCACCTCGCGATCACGCTCGAACTCTTCGCGCTTCGCCTGGTCGTCGAGCAGCGTGTGCAACGCGCCCTCGGTGTCGGCGTCGGTGAGCGGCTCGGCGCTCGCATCGGCGGCGAGCTCGCCGTGGACGCGGTAGATGGGGCTTGCGCCGACCTTCAGGTGGAGGTCCGAGCCCTCTTTCTCGACGAGCTCACGGAGCGCAGCCTGGACATCGAACATGCACTCCGAATCGGCACGGGTGCGTGGCGCCTTTAGCCGCGGGTGCACGCGTGGACTCAGGGCGGCGCTGAGCGGTAGCCGGTATCCGGCAGCCCCTGACGAGCGGATCGGCGTGGGTGGGTCCCCGAAAAGTCTGGGATGCGCGGGCAGCCCTGACGAGCGGATCGGCGTGGGTGGGTCCGAAAGGTCGGGGGATGCGCCGGCAGTCCTGACGTGCGAGGGCCAAGCTACGCAAGGACGCAGTGAACGTGGCGTACTTCGTACGCGAGCGATCGAGGACGCCGCGTAGCGCCGGTCCTCGCGCGTCAGCTCAGGCGACGTCGCGGAGCTTCTGTGCCTCTGCGAGCGACTGCAGCTTCTTCAGCGACTGGTTCTCGATCTGGCGGATCCGCTCGCGCGTGACGTTGAACGTGCGGCCCACCTCGTCCAGCGTGCGGGGATGCTCCCCGCCGAGCCCGTAGCGGAGCTCGAGCACGCGGCGTTCGCGGTAGGAGAGGTTCTCGAGTGCCTCGCGGAGCGCCTCCTTCGTGAGGATCTCGGCGGCGCGCTCGTACGGGGACTCGGCGCGCTCGTCGGCGATGAACTGGCCGAACTCGGACTCCTCCTCGTCGCCGACCGGCTTCTCGAGCGACACGGGCGCCTGCGCGGAGCGCTTGATCGAGTCGACCTCCTCGGGGTCGATCCCGGTCACCTCCGCGATCTCGTCCGCGGTGGGCTCGCGCCCGAGCTCCGTCACCAGCTTGCGCTCGGCGCGGCCGATCTTGTTGAGCTTCTCGACGACGTGCACGGGGATGCGGATCGTGCGCGCCTTGTCGGCGAGCGCGCGGGCGATCGCCTGGCGGATCCACCACGTCGCGTACGTCGAGAACTTGAAGCCCTTGCGATAGTCGAACTTCTCCGCGGCGCGGACCAGGCCGAGCGTGCCCTCCTGGATCAGGTCGAGGAACGGCAGCCCCTGGTTGCGGTAGTTCTTGGCGATCGACACGACCAGCCGCAGGTTCGACTCGACCATCTTCTGCTTCGCGTCGAGGTCCCCGCGCTCGATCCGCTTGGCGAGGTCGACCTCCTCCTGAGCCGTCAGCAGTCGTACCTTGCCGATGTCCTTGAGGAACAGCTGCAGCGAGTCGGTCGTCATGTCCGGCTTCAGATCCAGCGCGGTTTTGGCTTTGCGGCGCCCGCGTTTGTCGGGTGCCCGCTCGACCTGCGCCGATGCTGCGATCGCCGGATCGATGTCCTCTACGAGCTCGATCTCGGAGCGCTCGAGGAAGCCGTGGAGCTCTTCGACGTCGGACTCGTCGAGGTCGAGCTCGGACATCGCCTTGGCGATCTCCGCGTAGGACAGAACGCCCACCTGCTGCCCCTTGGCCAGCAGTCCCTTGACCTCATCCAGCTCCTGCAGCTCGACTACTGACATCTGATTCCGTTTCTCCGTCGATCGACAACTTGGCGCGACCGCCGGGACTTCCTGCCGCACCCTGACCGGCCCTCTGGTCACAAATACGGCCGCAGGCCTCCCGACGTTACAAATCAACAACGATCCAGCCAGCTCCACTCTAACGCGTGATCTTCGAGATCCGAGACCATGAACTTGCGCTGCCAGCGGGGTCGCGACGGCTTGCGCAGACCGCCGCACCGACGCCTTAAGCAATGATGTGCGGGTGAGTTCCACGCCCGACGACGACGCCCCCGGACCGACCGCGCAGGACGGCGCGGGCGTCCTCTCCCAGCTCCCCCGCACGCGTCCCCAGCGCGCGAGCGCGCGACGCGCCGCCGCGCGGGAGGGCCGGGCGTCGTCACCCGCCGCGCCCGAGAGCGCCGCCGGTCAGAGCCCGGCCCCGGAACGCAAGAGCCGCCCCAAGAGCACGAGCAAACGCGCCGGCGCGGCCAAGCGGCCCCGTGCCGGCGGGAGCGCAGCCGCAAAGCCCGGCGCCGCACAGCCGTCCGCGTCCAAGCGGACGGGGGCCGCCCCCAAAGCTGCATCGCCGAGCCGTGAACGGCGCACCGCGAGTGGTCCGCGCGAGCGCGCGCGCGAGGCGGAGGTGCCCAGCCAGGGCTTCGCCACCGAGGGCGAGCGCGTTTCGGGGCCGGTGGCGCCCCCCGGCGGCGCCGAGCTGTTCGCGACCGCCGCCGAGATCGTCGGCGAGCTCGCCCGCGCGGGCGTCTCGACCGGGGAGCGCGTGGTGCGCGACGTGCTCTCGCGGCTGCCGCTGGGCTAGCGGTTCCGGCCGCAATCTCCGGGAACTTCGTGCGCGGGCACGGAGACACGCACCCGCTTATGTATACTGCCGCGCACGCCGAGCTGCCCTGACCCAGGTCACGGCAGACGGGGGACCCAATGCGGGCCACATAGGCCCGCTGGGGCGAATCGGTCCATCGGACCGTAGCGCCGCTCTCAGCCGCGCGAGCCCGTCAGCTCACCCCGTAGGCGCCCAGAACCGTTCATGCATCTTCGACTGCTCACGACCCTGCTCGTCCCGGCCGCGCTGGCCGCCGTGCCCGCCGCCGCGCTCGCCGCGAGCACCGGCGGCGCCGCCGCGCCGGCGAGCGGTTCCGCAGCGCCGGCGACCACCACCTCCTCGCGCCACATCCACACGACCGGCGTGGCGACGTGGTTCGGGCCGGGCTTCTACGGGCAGAAGACAGCCTGCGGCCAGACGCTCACGCCTGCCGTGATCGGCGTGGCCAACCGCACGCTCCCGTGCGGCACGCTCGTGAAGGTCACCTACGCGGGTCACGCCATCACCGTCCCCGTGCTCGACCGCGGCCCCTACAGCCACATCGCCGACTGGGATCTGACCGCCGGCGCCGCGCAGGCGCTCGGAGTCAGCGACACCGTCCGCATCGGGACGCGGATCGTGGGCAGCACCCCGAACGTGGCCACGCTCGGCCTTCCCGCGGTACCCGCGTCGACCGCCCTCGCCGGCGGCGCGTCGGCGGGCTGACCCGCTAGCCGCGTTCGCTCTCTCGCGCAGCGGCCGCGCGCGCGGCGGCGCGGGCCGCGTACAGCCCCACATCGGCGTGTGCCGCGAGCTCGGCCGCCGTGCGCCCGTCCTGCGGGCACGATGCCGTGCCGACCGCCACCTCCGGCGCCCAGCCGCGCGCCCGGGCCGCCGCGGCGGCCCCGCCGGTCAGCCGCTCCGCGAGCTGCTGGGCGCCGGCGCGATCGACGCCCGTAGCGAGCAGCCAGTAGCGGCCCGCGCGCTCGCGCGTGAGCGCACCGACTCCCTGCCCCGCCAGGTCCGGCTCCGCCACCGCGCGCAGGACACCTGCCAGGAGCGCCTCCATTTCGCCGATGCGCCCGCTCGCCAGCGTGCGGCGCTCGTCGCCCGCGCCGCCGTCCGGCTCGTTCGCCTGTACCAGCAGCACCGCGAAAGGGGCGCCCCCGAGCTCGTGGCGCTCGAGCGCGGCACCGATCGAGTCGATCCACACCGACGGGCCACGCGCGCTCCGCTGGTCGCGCACCGAGATCTCCCGCTCGGCGTATGCGACGCGGGCACCGGCGGGACCAGTCCGGTCCTCCCGACGCCGCGTATCCGCGTCCGGCTGCGGGGCCGGGCCGGGTTCGCCGCGCTCGTCCACGATCCTCACGCTGCCGTCGCCGGCTCCGCCCTCGACGACCACGGCCGCCTGCGCCGCCGGCTCGGGCGCCGGGACGATCGGCTCGGCCACCTCGGCACCGCCCGCGGCGAGCGTCTGGCCGGCCAGCAGCGCGCACACGTATGCGAGGCGGTCCGCGGCACCGCCCACCAGCGAGGCGGGCGCTCCCAGCAGGTGCGCAGCGAGCTCCTCCCACAGCACCCCGCGCAGCGCCTCCACCGAGCGCACCGCCGCAAGCCCGTCGCCTCCGCCCTCCTGCGACGCGAGCCGCACGACCGCGGCGGCCCCGTCGGCGCCGTCGAGCAGCTGCGCCAGCGCGGCCTCCGATTGCATCGCCCGCAGCACCCGCTCGCACAGCTCGGGACCGTCGGCTGCGATCGCTTCCAGCGGCACCTCCCCGATCTGCTGCGCCGGGCGATCCAGCACCAGCGCGATCGCCCAGCGCCGCGACAGCTCGGAGGCGCGCGCCGCCGCGGCCGTCACGGGCAGGTCGGGGAGCGGCCGCGCGCGCGCCGCCGTCGGGATCTTCGAGAGCTCCGCCATCCAGCTTGAATAGCACCACAAGGGGACGCGTTGTGCGGCCTGCCCACGCCGTTAGCCTGCTGCACATGAGGCAGCGCGTGGCCGCGATCGAGGCGCTCTCCGATGCGACCACGATGGACGAGGACACCGGTGCGGTGCGTTCGGTGCAGCGCGCCGACCTGATGATCGACCGCGAGGCGCTCGCAGGGATCTGGAACGCCACCTACCTGGAGCGCCTCGCGCGCACCTACTGGCGCTTCCTCACGCGCGCGACGCTCGGTCTGATCCGCGTGCGCTACGGCGAGGAGAGCCGCTCCGTGGTTCTGCTCGCTCCGCCCCTGCGCCTGCTCACCTTCCACGCGCCCGAATACGAGGTCGGCACCGACCGCGGGCTCGTGCGCTGGCGGATCGCCCGGGGAGTGCTCGTCGCCAAGCGCGGCCGCGGCCGCGGATACCTCCAGATCGAGGTGCGACGCGGCCCCGACGGCGGCGGCCCCCGCGTGCCCCTGCACGTCGAGGTCGAGGTGGCCAACTTCTACCCCGCGATCGCCTCGGGGCTCAGCCTGCGCCTCTACAACATCACGCAGTCCCGGATCCACGTGATCGTCACCTACGGGTTCCTGCGCTCGCTCGTGCGCCGCAACCTCGCCGAGTCGCGCGTCGGCCGCTTCGCGCGCGGTCAGTCGCCCGACTGATCGGCGTCTGCCGCCTCCTCGCCGACGATCACCCGCGGCGGCGCGCAGATGACCGTCGCGCCGTCGGGCACGTCCTTGGCCACCACCGCGCCCGCGCCGATCCGCGCGCCGGATCCGATCCGCAGGCTGCCCTCGGCGGGCGAGATGATCACCGAGCTCGCGCCGATGACCACGTCGTCCCCGATCACGATCCGGTGCGGCGAGTCGGTCCGGGCGCGTACCGCGATCGTGACGTTCTGGTAGATCCGCACGCCCTTTCCGATCACCACGTTGCTGTGGATGACCGTTCCGAACCCGTGGTGCTCGAAGCGCACGTCGGGCGCGAACTCCGCCCCCGGGGCGAGCGAGTTGTGGTAGATCGCCGAGTTGAGTTTCTTGACGAGCAGCGCCGTGCGGACGAGGCCCCGCCGGCGCAGCCACGCCGACAGCCGCCACAGCCGCACGGGACTCACTTCGACGCGCGGTCCGCTGTGTAGAAGCGCCCGCCCGCGACAGCGCGCAGCTTTGCGCGGTCGTGGGTGGCGCGAACCCGCCGGATCGTCCCCGAGCGGGTTCGCATCACGAGCGATTCCGTCGTCGCGCCACCCACGCTCGGGTAGCGCACGCCCTGCAGCACGTCGCCGTCGGTCACGCCCGTGGCGGAGAAGAACACGTCCTCGCCCGAGACGAGGTCGTCGCGGTCGAGGACCCGCTCGAGGTCGTACCCCGCGTCGACCGCCGCTTTCCGCTCACCGTCGTCGCGCGGCCAGAGCCGGCCGAGCAGCTGGCCGCCGAGACACTTCACCGCGGCGGCCGAGATGACGCCCTCGGGGGTGCCTCCGATCCCCCAGAGCAGGTCCACGGGCGAGCGCTCGGTCACCGCCAGCAGCGCCGCCGACACGTCGCCGTGCGCGATCAGGCGCACACGCGCGCCCGCCTCGCGAATCGCCTCGATCCCCTCCGCATGGCGCGGGCGGTCGAGCACGACCACCATCACGTCGCTCACGAGGCACCCCTTGCGCTCCGACACGAGACGCACCGTGTCGCCGAGCGGGCGGTCGAGGTCGAGCAGGTCCGCGACCTCCGGAGCGCCGGCCATCTTCTCCATGTACACGCACGGGCCGGGATCGAACATCGTCCCGCGGGCCGACAGCGCGATCACCGACAGCGCGCTCGGCATGCCGTGGGCGGCGAGCGTCGTCCCCTCGAGCGGGTCGACCGCGATGTCCACCTCCGGCGGCGTGCCGTCGCCGATCTGCTCGCCGTTGTAGAGCATCGGCGCCTCGTCCTTCTCGCCCTCGCCGATCACCACGACGCCGTCCATCGCAACGGAGTGGAGCATGTAGCGCATTCCGTCCACGGCGGCCTGGTCGGCGGCCTCCTTGTCGCCGCTTCCCACCAGCGGCGCCGCCGACATCGCCGCCGCCTCGGTCACGCGCACCAGCTCGAGCGCGAGGTTGCGGTCGGGCAGCTGCTCGGTCGACTCACCGCTCACGGGCGTTCCTCCCTGTCTGACGGGTCGCTTCCCCTCGCTTCGCGCTGCGGGCGCCGGCGGCGGGCATCGGCGCATCGTACCCACCGGCCCGCCGCGCCGGGCGCGCGGGCGCGCCGCTCGAGGGGGCTCCGTCAGATCCCACGCGGCCTCCGCGGCAGCCACTACGATCGTGGCGTGACCGGCCCTACCCCCGAGGTGCAGGCGCATGTCTCGGCCGAGCTCGCCCCCGCACTGCAGGAGCGCGCCGGACTCGCCGCCGCCGAGCGCGTGGCGGAGCGCCTGCGCGAGCAGGACGCGACGCTGTGGGGGCCCGCCGGAACCCCCGAGATCGCCAACCGCCTCGGCTGGCTCACGATCGCCGAGCGCATGCTCGCGCAGCTCGATGAGATCGAGGCGTTCGCGCGCGAGGTGCGCGAGGAGGGCCACACCGACCTCGTGCTGCTCGGCATGGGCGGCTCCTCGCTCGCTCCCGAGGTCCTGCGCCGCAGCTTCGAGCACGACGCCGACGGCCC
>Ga0187823_10000214_pt1 | contig 14258 bp, 17 predicted proteins | sample NC_wetland_sal_i_12_FD_132968 | JGI IMG/M metagenome (GOLD analysis project Ga0187823, IMG submission 132968) | Wetland sediment microbial communities from Neuse River Estuary, North Carolina, USA - SourceSoil_3 | ecosystem: Environmental > Aquatic > Freshwater > Wetlands > Sediment | place...
ACCACCAGGGGCCGGACCAGCTGGTAGAGCCCGAGCCCGCCGAAATGCCGGTCGAGCCAGCCGACGGGGGTCTGCTCCGGCCGGTGCGGGTGCGACTCCGGCTCGTGCCCGTGGGCGTGGGAGTGGACGTAGTCGCCGTGGCTGTGGGGATGCGCGTGCAGATGCCCGGACGCGGCCTCCGGCGCCGTGGCGGCGCTTCGCCGAACCAGCCGGAGCACGTCCCGGAGGTTGGCGACGCCCAGCGCGATGAGCATCAGGCCCACGGCCAGCTCCATGGAGAGGCCGAGCCGCCCGGGAATGACCCAGCTGAAGAGGATGATGCCGCTGCCCACCACGAGAATCGTGAGCGTGTGGCCGACGCCCCAGACCGCGCCGATCAGCGCGGCGCCTCTCGCGGTCCGGTGCCGGGCCACGATGGTCGTGACCGCGATCACGTGGTCGGGGTCGGTGGCGTGGCGCATGCCGAGGAAGAAGCCCAGCGCCAGGACGGCGAGCAGTCCGGTCATACCGCCGCTCCCCTGAGCTCGGCCAGTCGCGCCTCCAGTGAAGCGACGTACTGCGGGAGGCCGGCGCCGGTCTTCGACGACAGCCGCACGATCTCCATGCCGGGCCGCACCGCCTGAATGTTCCGGGTCGCGGCCTCCCAGTCGAACTCCACCGCCTCCGCCAGATCCACCTTGGTGATCACCGCGACGTCCGCGCTGTTGAAGATGGTGGGGTACTTGAGCGGCTTGTCCTCGCCCTCGGTGACGGACATCAGCACGAAGCGGAGGTTCTCGCCGAGATCGTAGGACGCGGGGCACACCAGGTTGCCCACGTTCTCGATGAACAGGAAATCGAGCTGGTCCGGCGCCCAGCCCTCCAGCCCGGTCCGGATCATGGCGGCCTCGAGGTGGCAGGTGGTGCCGGTGGTGATCTGGCGGACCGGCGCGCCGCTCCGGGCCAGGCGGGCGGCGTCGTTCTCCGTGGCGAGATCGCCCACCAGCGCCGCCACCCGGTGCCGCGGGTGGAGCAGCGCGAGCGTGCGCTCGAGCAGCGCTGTCTTCCCGGCGCCGGGGCTCGACACCATGCTCACGACGAAGACGCCGGCCCGCCCGAACCGGTCGCGCAGCTCGCGCGCGACGACGTCATTCTGCTTGAGGATATTCCTCCGCACCTCGACCAGCCGCGGCTCTCGACTCATTGCTCGATCTCCAGGGCCACCAGCTCCAGCTCCTTGCCTTGACGGACGTCGGGCGTGGGGGTGCCGCACTCCGAGCAGCAGAACCACTGCACCGAGCTCAGCGTGCGGGGGCCGTCGCAGGTGGGGCAGTAGACGACGACCGGCACTTCCTCGATCACCAGGCGCGACCCCTCGAGCGGAGTGTCCGCGCAGGCGATCTCGTACGATGACAGCAAAGCCTCGGGCGCCACGCCGGACAAGGCGCCGACCCGGAGGTGCACGGCGCTCACGCGGCCATGGTGCCGCTCCGCCTCCTCCTGGGCCGCCTCCACGATGCCGAGCGCGATGGACAGCTCGTGCATATCAGACCGCCTCGGCGGGGCCGAGGCCGGCCAGCGCCGCCTGGCCCAGGCTCACGCCGCCGTCGTTGGGCGGGACGGCGCGGTTGGTCCAGAGCGCCAGCCGCTCGGCGTCGAGCCGCGCGGCGAGGTCCGCGAGCAGCAGCTGGTTCTGGAACACGCCGCCAGACGCCACGACCGTGCCGAGCCCGCCCGCGCGGCAGAGCGCCACCGCGGCGCCCGCGAGCCCGCATGCGACGCCGGCATGGAACGCCCGCGCGCACTCCGCCGGGTCGCGGCCCCGCGCCCGGTCCCGGGCCAGAGCCAGGAGCAGCGGGCGGAAATCGAGCTCGGTCCCGTCGAACGGGAACGGATAGGGCTCCGCGGCCGGCGCCCCGCGCGCCAGCTGCTCGAGCCAGATGGCTGCCTGGCCCTCGAAGGTGACCGGGCGGGTGAATCCCGCCAGCGCCGCGGCGGCGTCGAACAGCCGGCCGGCCGACGTTGTCCGGAACACGCGGAGCCCGCTCGCGGCGAGCCGCCGGGAATCGCGGAAGCGCTCGGGGAAGTGGAACGGCGCCGCGCCCAGGTCCGGCAGGCCCTCCACCTGGTCGAGGAACCCCGCCGCCGCCTGCACCGGGTGCTGCGCTGCCGCGTCGCCGCCCACCAGCGAGGCCGGCCTGAGATGGGCGACGCGCTCGAGCCCCTCGATCACGCTCCCGGCGAACAGCTCGCCGCCCCAGATGGTCCCGTCGTCTCCGTATCCCGTGCCGTCCAGGCTGAGGCCCAGCACCCGCCGGTCCCACTCCCCCCGCTCGGCGAGGACCGAGGCGATGTGGGCGCGGTGGTGCTGGACCGCCCGAACCTCCCGCGCTCCGATCTCGGCCGCGTAGCCGGTGGAGCGGTACTGCGGGTGACGGTCGCTGACGAGGAGCAGCTCCTCCCGGCGCACGCGGTACATCGAGAGCAGGTCGCGGACGGTCTCCTCGAACGCGCGGAAGGCGCGGTACTCGTCCAGGTCGCCGATGTGCTGGCTCACGAACGCCTGCCCGTCCACCACCAGCGTGATCGCGTTCTTGAGATCGGCGCCGAGCGCCAGGATCGGGCGGGAGACGGGCAGCGTGGCTACCGCGCCGGGCGCATAGCCGCGGCTCCGGCGCAGGATCACCGGGCCGAGCGGTCCGCTCCGGACCACCGAGTCCTCCACCCGGCGCGCGATGGGGCGTTCGCCCATCAGGAAGGCGTCGGCGATGCCGGAGAGCTGCTCCAGCGCCTCGTCGTCCTCGTAGGCGATCGGCTCGCTGGAGCGGTTGGCGCTGGTCATCACCAGGACGTCGGGCGCGCCGGCCGCGAAGAGCAGATGCTGGAGCGGCGTGTAGGGGAGCATTAGCCCCAAGTCGCCGTTCTCGGGCGCGACTCCGGCCAGGGCGACCCGGGCGGGCGCGAGCACGATCGGCCGGGCGCGGCTCGACAGCAGCGACTCGGCCTCCGGCGAGAGGTCGGCGAGGCTCCGGGCAAGCCGAAGGTCGTGTACCATCAGCGCGAACGGTTTCTCCTTCCGGTACTTTCGCTCGCGCAGGGCCAGCACGGCATCCGCGTTCCGCGCGTCGCACGCCAGGTGATAACCTCCGAGCCCTTTCACGGCCAGGACCTTGCCCTCCCGAAGCAACGCGGCCGCGCGGGGCATGACCTCGCCGCCGATGACGGTCGCATCGCCCAGCAGGAGCCGGTACTGCGGACCGCAGGCGGGGCAGGCCACCGGCTGCGCGTGGAACCGGCGGCTCACGGGGTCGCGGTACTCCCGCGCGCAGAAGTCGTCCATGGCCCAGCCGCTCATCGTGGTGGCGGGGCGGTCGTAGGGCAGGCTCAGGACGATGGAGTAGCGCGGACCGCAGTCGGTGCAGTTGATATAGGGGTACCCGTGCCGCGGGTCCGCGGGGTCGAACAGCTCCGCGACACATCGCTCGCACACGGCCAGATCGGGGGAGATGCGGACGGTAGGCCGGTCCCGGCGCCGGCTCTCGCGGATGGCGAACTCGCGGAGCCCGGCGGGAGGCCGCGACTCGACGGCGATGGCGCTGATCGCGGCGGCCGGCGGCGCGTCGGCCTCGAGCGCCGCCAGAAAGGCGCGCACCCGGTCTTCCGCGCCCTCGACGTGGATCTCGACCCCCTCGCCCTCGTTCAGCACCCAGCCCGCGAGCGTGTGGGCGCGCGCGAGCCGGAAAATGAAAGGCCGGAAGCCGACGCCCTGCACCACGCCCCGGACGCGCACCGAGCAGGCGCTGGTCGCGGGCGCTACAGGGTGACTGCGCACCCGCGACCCTGCCAGCCGACCTGGACGACCTTGCCGTCCTCGACCAGGACCGGCACCGTGCGCTCGGCCCCGGCCAGCTTGCGGAGCCGGTCGCGGGCCTCCGGGTCGGCCTCTACGTCGTACTCCAGGAACACCTTGCGCCGGAGCTCCAGCCACTCCCGCATGTCCCGGGTGTAGGGGCAGCGCGCCGTGCCGAACAGCTCATACCGCGTCATGGGCCACCGCCTCCAGGCTCTCGCGGATCACGTGATAGATGGACGCCTGCACTTCCTGGATGCGCGGGATGTAGTCGGAACGCACCACCACCGCCACATCGGCCAGGCCGCGGCGCACGATCTCGCCGCCGTCGTAGCCCAGCAGCGCCACCGTGAGCAGGTCGCGCTTCCGCGCCTCCTCCAGCGCCGCGATCACGTTGCGCGAGCCGCCGCTGGTGGAGATGGCGATCGCCACGTCGCCGGGGCGGGCCTGGGCGATGAGCTGGCGCAGGAAGATGACGTCGGTGCCGACGTCGTTGGCGATCGCGGAGATGTTGGCCGGCTCGAGCGAGAGCGACACGGCGGGGACCGGGCGCCAGCCGGCCGGCGGGGCGACGCAGTCAATGGTCCAGTCGTTGGCGTCGGTGGCCGAGCCGCCGTTGCCGAAGAGGATGAGCTTACCGCCCTGGGCGAGCCGCTCGTGCAGGGCCAGCACCGCCTCGCCGATGGCGTCCGCTTCCTCTTCCGCCACCCGGGTCCGGAGCGCCGCGTCGTCCGCGACCTTCATCCGGATGGAGGCGGCTACCTCGCCCACGAGGTCGGCGGCGTCCTGCTTGCCCCGGCCCAGGAAGGGGTACAGGAAGCCGGCGTCGCCCACCTCATGGCCCAGCTCGCGGTGCTCGAAGAAGACGTGCACCGTCTCCCAGAGCGTGTGGTAGAGAATCTCCACCAGCTCCTGGTGCATGAACGGGTCGTCGGTCGCGGCCTCGACCGCGTAGGAGCCCTCCCGGCCCGGCAGCGCGAAGGTCATGGCCCGGCGGCCGCGGGCCGCGGCGAGGGCGGCGGCGACCTCCGGGTCGCCCTCCGGAGGACCGAATCCCATCACCATGTCCTCGGGCCGGACCAGCGCCTCGAGCCACGGTCCGAAGAGCAGGGAGAGGTCGAGCGCGGGAAGCGCCCGCTTCCCCACGATGACGGGATGCACGAACTCCACCGAGACGTGCTGCGCGTCGGTGGCGTACGGCCCCCGGCCGAATGCGAGGAGCCGGCCGCCCGCGAGGAAGCGGTCGGACATCTCCCGGCACGCTTCGGCGAGGCGCCGCGCCTCCCGGGCGAAGAAGGCCTCGAACAGCTCGTTGCGCCGGAGGAGGCGCTGCTCGACCCGGGCGGAGAGCGCGGACGCGATGGTCATCGCTGCGCTCAGCAGATCCGGGGCAGGGGATCGCCCACCAGCATGTCCACGATGCGGGTGCCGCCGTAGCGGGTGGTGACCAGCACCGCCGCGGCGGGCTCGGCCCGGACCTCTCCGATCAGCACGGCCTCCTCGCCGCCCGGAACCGCGCGCACGGCCGCGAGCGCCTGCTCGGCGTGCCCGGCGGCCACCACCGCGAGGAACTGGCCTTCGTTGGCGATATGGAGCGGGTCCAGGCCGAGCAGCTCGCAGGCGCCGCGCACTTCGTCGCGGACGGGGATCCGCTCCTCGGCGATGTGGATCGAGAGCCCGCAGTCGAGCGCGAGCTCGTTGAGCGAGGTGGCGACACCGCCGCGGGTCGGGTCGCGCATCCAGCGGAGCCCGGGCGCGGCCGCGCCGGCCAGGGCCTCGACCAGCGGAAAGACCCAGCGGGTGTCGGAGCGGAGCTGCGCCTCGAGGTCCAGCTCGCCCCGCGCCAGCAGGATGGTGATGCCGTGGTCGCCGATCGGACCGGACAGCAGGATCCGGTCGCCCACGGCGACCGACGCGGGATCGATCACGACGCCCGGCAGCATGCGGCCGATGCCCGTGGTCGTGATGTACATGCGGTCGGTCTTGCCGTGCTCCACCACCTTGGTATCGCCGCCCACGATCGGGACGCCGGCCGCGCGGGCCGCGTTGGCCATGGCGCGCACCTCGGCCTCGAGCACGTCGGCGGGGAGGCCGGCCTCGAGCACGAAGGTGGCGAGCAGGGCCACGGCCTTGGCGCCGGAGACGGCGAGGTCGTTCAGCGTGCCGTTCACCGCCAGCTCGCCAATGGACCCGCCGGGGAAGGTGACGGGCGTGACCACGAAGCCGTCGGTGGTCACGGCGATGCGGGTGCCGTCCACCTCGATCCCGGCGGCGTCGGCCAGCTGGGCCCCGTCGAGCAGAAGCGGGGCGAACAGGCCGTCGATGAGGCGGCGGGTGGCCTTCCCGCCGGCCCCGTGGGCCATCTCTATCTGCGGCTCGCGGAACCGGATGACCGGGGAGCCGGCAGCCGCTGCGCCGCCGCTCAGACCGGGGCCAGGCTCGCCGCGGCTGCCTTGCGATGCTCGTAGTTGTAGTACGCTGCGCATGAGCCTTCCGAGGATACCATGAGCGCGCCGATCGGGTGCTCCGGCGTGCACTCGCGGCCGAAGAGCTTGCACTGGACCGGCTTCAGCACTCCCTTGAGGACTTCGCCGCACTGCGCGGCCTTGGGATCGGTGACCCGGATGCCGGGCACGTCGAAGATCCGCTCGGCGTCCCAGTCTGCGTACGCGTCGCGGATCCGGAGCGCCGACTGGGAGATGAAGCCGAGGCCGCGCCACTCGAAGAAGGGGCGGAGCTCGAACACTTCGGCCATGGCGGCGAGGGCCGCCCGGTTCCCCTCCCAGGGGACTACGCGGGCGTACTGGTTCTCGACCTCGGTCCTCCCGTCCTGCATCTGGCGGAGCAGCATGACGACCGACTGGAGCAGGTCGAGCGGCTCGAAGCCGGACACCACGATCGGCCTGCCCTCGTCCCGTGCGATCCACTCGTACGGCCGGCAGCCGATGACGGTGGAGACGTGGCCCGGGCCGACGAACGCGTCCAGCCGCATGTCGGGCGAGTCGAGGATGGCGCGAAGGGCGGGAATGATGGTGACGTGGTTGCAGAAGACCGAGAAGTTCCGGATGCCCTCGGCCCGGGCCCGCATCAGCGTGAGCGCCGTGGACGGCGCCGTGGTCTCGAAGCCGATCGCGAAGAACATCACGTGCTTGTCGGGGTTGGCGCGGGCCAGCTTGAGGGCGTCGGACGGGGAGTAGACGATGCGGACGTCCATGCCCGCGGCCTTCCGCTCGAGCGGGCTGCCGTGGGCGCCGGGGACCCGCATCATGTCGCCGAAGGCGGCGAAGATCACCCCGTCCTGTTTGCCCAGCTCGAGCCCGTCATCGATCCGCCCCATCGGGAGCACGCAGACCGGGCAGCCCGGACCATGGATGAACTCGATGTTCGGCGGGAGCACGTCCTTGAGCCCGAAGCGGTAGATCGCGTGGGTGTGCCCGCCGCAGACCTCCATGATCCGGTAGTGCCGCCCGGGGTCCGCGAGCCGGCGGATCTCCTCGCAGGTGCGGGTGATGATCTCCGGATCGCGGAACTCGTCCACGAATCGCATGGCTTACTCCTCCGGGGCGAGACCGTAGCCCCGGACCTCCTCCATGGCCGCGTGGTCCTCGCCCAGCATCCGGAGCGTCCGCATCTGCTCCTCGGCGCCGCTCTCGCTGATCCGGCTCATGGCGAAGCCGACGTGGATGAGGACCCAGTCACCGGGCCCTGGCATGTCGTCCTGGAGGAGGCCGAGATCCACGCGCCGGCGGACGCCGGTCACCTCGACCATGGCGAGGTGCGGCAGGTCCTCGACCAGCTCGACGATCCTGCCGGGTATGGCGAGACACATGGTTCCGTCCTCGGTTGGGTCCTGCCTGGTCAAGATATCGCCTGACGGTTCGGTCCGACAGAATCAAACCCGCGCCGATCACGCCGAGCGCCCGGCCCGCTCGTGAGGGTTTCTTTAGAGGCTCAGGCCGGCCTGCACGATCGAGAGGCACACCGCGCTCTGATTGAGCAGCGTGTATGCGACCTGGCCGAACGCCATCGGCCCGAGGAGCCGGCCGAGCTTCCGGCCCTCCAGGCGCGCGTAGACGTAGTTGAGGATGCAGTGGCAGCCGAACGTGATCTGCGGCGCCGGGGGCTGGAATCGGTCGGCGAACCGCTGGGCGAAGTCCCGCACCGGCGCTGCAAGGCGGTATTCCGCGCCGGGCAGGACCGGGGCGAAGAAGCTCACGACACCCGCCAGCGGATCAACTGACTTGAAGCTCACGTTGACCATGACGCCGTCCCGGTCGGTCACCAGCGGCAGGGCGGTGTCCGCCTTCCGGTCGGCCAGATAGGCCGCGAGGTTCACGGGCTTCCCGTTCACCAGGGCGGTCGTTGCGCTGAAGCCGCTCCCCGGGAACACGATCGCGTCGCCGTCGCCCGGGGCGAAGAGGTTGACGACGTCCACCGACGCGCGCTGGCCCGGCGGCAGCACCACGTGCATCGCCACGCCCTGGTCCGCGGTGCTCTCGCCGGTCGTGCCGTCGAAGACCTTGGGCGCCACCTTGCCCACGTCCTCGAGCGCGACGCCGGCGATCCATCCCACGAGCGGCCGGTCGAAGACGCCGGGGTAGCGGGCGACGTTCTCCGCGAATGTGCTGTGCACCGTGCTGAGAGCGGGGAGGAGCAGGACCGTGAAGCCGTGGCCCGGGTGGTGCCGCGCGATGTGGGGCAGCCCTTTCGGGCCGTAGCGGTAGACCCCGTCGGCGCCGCCGGCGGGCAGCTCGGCGGCGTACATGTGTTCGGTGGAGCGAAGCCCGCCGTCCCGCCCCATGAAGTAGGGGATCGTGCCGCCGATCCAGTTGCCCCGCGGGAGCGAGGCCAGGAGCGCCTCGTCTCCCGCGAGCAGGAGCCGTTTCCCGGATTGGATGAGGGCCGCGGTCGCGTCCCGGTCGAAGAGCCCGTCCATGAAGGACGGAGCCTAGCGACCTGACCTTGAAGGGGGCATGAAGAATCCGTGACGGTACCCATGCCCCCGCGGCCTCTACTGCTTCAGCTCCACTAGCAACACGTGCGTGGCGCCCGGCCCCATGTACTCGCTCGCATGCGTCTCGGCCTCGTGCCAGGTGGCCCCCGCCGGGTTGTTCGGCTGTTCCGTCGTCTTCCCGTCCGCCGAGGTGAACTTCGTCTTCCCCGAGCCGGAGATGCTGTAGCTGATGTAAGCGGGATGGGAGTGCATGGGGATCTTCTGGCCGGCCGCGCTGCGGAAGTCGAGCACCCGCACCCGCGCGTTCTCGAGCAGGACCTTGAAGTTCTTCGGGGCGACCTTGACCGGGTCCTGCGCCCGCGCGGTCCCCGCGGCGAGCGTGACGAGGGCCAGGGTCATGCCCGCCATCGCTGCAGCTCTCGGGTATCTCATCGGAAACTCCTCAGTCAAAAAAATGATGGTTCGGGGAGGCTAGTGCGCGCCCGCCAGGCCGGCCGAGAGGTCCCTGGTCGCCGCGTCCGGCGCGTTCCGCTGCACCGAGGCGACGCCGTTCTCCACCGCCGACGCCGAGGCATACAGCTCGCTCCGGCCGATCACCTGGTCGTTCTGCGCCTTGAGCACGAAGTAATGCTCGCCGTCGGTCGCCTTGCGCCGCTCGTAGCGCGCATCCAGCGGCGCGTTCGTCCTCACGGCCGCGATGCCCTCCTCGGCGCCCGCCTTGGTCTTGTAGGTCTGACTGGTCAGAATGATCTCCCCGTTCCCGGCCTTGAGGTTGAACATGAACTGACCGTTGTTGGTCTGTTTGAGCTCGAATGCTCCCGGCATACGACCCTCCAGCTACTGGGTGCGTGAGACGTGGAGAGTCTACGATGGGAGCCGGTACCGGACTTGGGAAGGGCTCTGTGGCGTACCTCTTGCTTTCCGAGGTTGCGACCCTCAACAGGTGCCGTCTGAATGCCCGGAAAGCGTGCAAATCGGCCTGTCCGAATGCAATCCGTGCTGGCGCTTTGCGCGGTGCTGGCCCTTTCCGCCTGCGCCGCCCACTACGCGCAGGTCCCGCCCCGGCTCGACCTCCAGCCGTACGGCCGCGTCGCGCTGGTGACCTTCTCCGCCGAGCAGGCGAACGGCTCGCTCTCGACGCTCGCGACCCAGCGCTTCGCCGAAGCGCTGCTCCGGAGCCAGTCGGGCATCGAGGTTATGGAGTTGGGCAACGCGGACTCGGTGCTCCGGACGCTGCCGGCCGGGGCCGATCCCTCGGTGGTGGCACAGGCGCTCGGCCGGGAAAAGGATGTGGCGGCGGTGTTCCTGGGGCATCTCAAGATGTCGGACGTCAAGCCGAGCGCGCGTCTGTCGGGGCCGGCCAACCTGAACGTCAAGGCATCGGTCGCGGCCGAGCTGAGCGTGCAGCTCCTCTCCACCCGGACCGGCGGGACGCTGTGGCGCTCGAGCGCCGCGACCAGCCGTACCGTGGGGCGCGTCGCCATCGGGGACCGGCTTCCATCCGTCTCGGTGCGGGATCCGAACGACGCCTACGATCAGATGCTGGGCGAGCTGGCGGCCAACGTCACCCGCGATCTCCGTCCCACCTGGGTCAGGCAGTAACGTCGCCGCGGCGGCTGCGCGCGGTCAGTCGCGCCGGGAATCCTCGGTAGTCCAGGGCGCACAGCCGATGACCAGATCCCAATCATCCGAGGGTACGTAGGTAGAGTCGCTGTCGTCGCCGCCGTCCCAGCTCCACCGCACCACGCAGGTCGTCTCCTTGCTCCGCCATCCCTCGGCCTCGCCGTCGGGCCCGTCGGCCTGATACTGCGCCGTGTAGGCCCAGCCTGCCTCCTTGAAGCCGTCGGCGAGGGTCGAGGGCTCATCCTCGACGTGCCCGGTGGAATCCGGAGCGGCCCGGACGAACTTCCCGCTCGCTTTGAGCTCGCAGCCGGTGCGTGGCGGGCCGCCGAACCCGAAGTCCACGGCCACGCCGTCGGCGCGGGTGACCATGAAGTGCCGGCGCTTCGCCAGCCCCTCGACCGAATCGCAGGCAAGCTGCAGCGACGCGTACACCGCGGTGGGCTCGGGCTCCCGCTCTGGCTCGGGCGGCGCCTGGGTCACCGTCACTCCCGGCGCGAATACCATGACGCGGGGAACCTGGCCCGTCCTGGGCTGCACCGGTTCCGGGGCGGCCGGTCTGGCCTCTGCCGGTGCTGCGAGCGGAGGCTCCGGGAGCTTGGGGGAAGGGGCGGCGCGACCGCATCCGAGCAGAAGCAGGCTCAGGCCCGCCGGCAGCAGCCGCGGGCGTAACCGCCGAGCGGGCTCCCGCCTCATCTCGGGTCGGCTCCTTGTTCGGCGGGTTTCATCTGGATCTCCAGGCGGGCGGCATGCACCGCCGCGCCGGCGCGGGCTCGGATCATCCTGAGGTCTCCGGGGCGGTCCTCCTCGAGCCGAGCAAGAGGCATGCGCGCCGAGACGGGCGGGAGCCCGGCGGTTGCAGCTCGAGGCCCGCGGGCGAACCCGGCTAATCGTCGGGGTTTAGACGATCGGCGCCGCGAGCGGGGCAGGGCTCGCGGGGCCCTTGGCGGAGGGGTTCCGACGGAGGTCGTGCATTCTACTGTGGGCCGGGCGGCCCCGGCTGCCGGGGGGCGGTCAGAGCAGCTCGGAGACGGGGTTGAGGTCGCCCTCCGCGAATCGCTCCGGGCGGAGCGGCCGCACATCGAGCGAAGAGGCGTGGCCGTCGCAGACGATCTCGGCCAGCAGCCGGCCCAGCGCCGGCGCGTGCATGACGCCGTGCCCGGACGATCCATTGATGAGGAAGAGATTGGGCACGCCGGGCACGGCCCCGAGGATCGCGTGCTTGTCGGGCGAGACCTCGTAGAGGCCGGCCCAGCAGGCGGAGCGGTCCACCGGAACCTCCCGCAGCGGCGGAATGCGTGCGTGGGCCTTGGCGACCACGGCGTCCACCCAATCGGGCTCGACCGAGTCCTCGAACGGGTGGCCGGGCACGCCGGGCGTGGGCCAGAGGAGCAGGACCCGGTCGTCACGCACCCGGAGGTGGAACCCGTCGCCCACGAAGATGGTCATCGGCATCGTGGCCGGCAGGACGGCGGTGGGCACGGTGGACGCCACTTGCCGCCGGAGCGGCGTCACCGGCAGCGCGAAGCCGGTCCCGTCCATGATGCCGGCCGCCCAGGGCCCGAGCGCGTTGACCGCCGCGCCGCAGACGATCCGCTCGCCCTCGGTGCGCACGGCGGCCACCCCCCGCGCACTGTCCAGCTCGAGTCCCACCGCTTCCGCGCCCCAGCTCACTCGCGCACCCAGCCGCTCGGCGGCGGCGAGATATCCCGCGAGCAGGTCGGCCGGGCGGAGAAATCCGTCCAGCGGGCACCAGGCCCCGCCCAGGATGCCGTCGCCCGCGACCGCCGGATTGAGCCGGCGGATGTCGTCGGGCGTGACGGCGTCGGCCTCGCAGAGCCCGGCCTGGTGCTGCACCCGCCGCGCCTCCGCCAGCGCGGCCAGCTCCCGCTCGGTCTCCGCGAGCCAGAGGTAACCGTGGGGCGCGTAGCCGGGCGCGATGCCGGTGTCGCGCTCGAAGGTCTGGAGCTGCGCGCGGGCGAGAAGCGAGAGGCGAACGTTCACGGCGGTGGCGTACTGGGCGCGGAAGCCGCCGGTGGCGCGGGTGGTGCTGCCGGCGCCCGGCCGCGGGCCGCGGTCGAGCAGCAGGATCCGGCGCACGCCCCGGCGGGCGAGGTGCCAGGCCGTGCTCGCGCCCATGATTCCGGCGCCGAGAATCACGACCTCGGGAGCGCTCACGGCGTGAACACGTGCTCCGGGTGGCGGAAGCTCTTAAACTCGAGCGCGTTCCCGCTCGGGTCGCGGAGGAACATCGTCATCTGCTCGCCCGGCTGTCCGGGGTAGCGGACCCGGGGCTCGATGATGAACGCGATCTCCGCCTGCCGGATCCGGTCCGCCACCTGCTGGAACCGGTCCCATTCGAGCAGCGCGCCGAAGTGGGGCATCGGGACGTGCACCCCGTCAACCACGCCGGCATCCGTCGTCGCCGTAACCGGACCGGTGACGTGAGCGGAGATCTGGCTGCCGAAGAAGTCGAAGTCCACCCAGGTGTCCGTGCTGCGCCCCTCGCGGCACCCGAGCACGTCCCGGTAGAAGCGGCGGGTGGAGGCGAGGTCCCGGACGAAGAAGGCGAAGTGAAAAGGAGGCATGGCTCATACGATACCGCTCCGGCGGCGATTCCCCAACCGGCGCCTTGCCGAGCCCGCCCGGACGCAGTAGCCTCCCCAGCACACAAGGGGGAACGACCATGCTCAGTGACAAGCTGCAGAAGGCGCTCAACGATCAGATCAATGCCGAGCTCGGCTCGGCGTACCAGTACCTGGCGATGGCCGCCTACTTCGACGGCGCTAACCTCGAGGGCTCGGCCCGGTGGATGCGGCGCCAGTCCGGCGAGGAAGTGTCGCACGCCATGAAGATCTTCGACTTCATCCACGACCGTGACGGCAAGGTGGCGCTCAAGGCCGTGGCCCAGCCCAAGGGGCAGTTCGCTTCGGCGCTGGCGGTCTGGGAAGCGGTGCTCAAGCAGGAGCAGCACGTCACCGGGCTCATCAACGCGTTGTACCGCCTGGCCGGCGAGGAGAAGGATTACGCGACGCAGGCGATGCTGCAGTGGTTCATCGAGGAGCAGGTGGAGGAGGAGAGGACGGCCCGGAGCATTCTCGAGCAGGTCCGCATGATCGGCGCGTCCAGCTCGGCGATCTACTTCGTCGACCGGCACCTGGGGAAGGAAGCGGAGAAGAAGGAGTAGGGCCATGGCCAAGCCGATGGTGAACCTGCCGGGAGAGCTGGCGCGCGAGACGGGGGACTACCTGTCTCAGCGGCTGGACGGCGCGCGCGACCTCTATCTCCTGGCGCTGGCGCTGGGGGCGCGTCCGGGCGGGTCGCCGCTGTTCGGACGCATGATCCAGGAGGCCCGCATCCACTTCGCCGCGGTGATCGAGGAGGCGCGGATCGCCGGGCTCGACACCAGCTCGATCGCCGTGATGCTGGGCAAGCTCAACACGGGGGTGGGGGACAACATCCGGCCCGAGGTGTGGGAGCGCTTCGAGCAGCTCGTCGCCGATCGCGCGGCCCGCCGGCGCCCGCGGCGGTCGTCCTGACGTGCCCCGGGGCGTGCGTGTCCGAATGTCCCGTCACACGACGCGATACCCACCCCCCAGCACGGCGCCGTACACGACGTGCGCGACCAGCGTGACGAGGGGCGTCGCCCAGCCATAGTTGAGCGCCATGAACCCCGGCGGCTCCAGGGCCCGCGTGGGCTCCGGACCCGTCCGCTCGCTCGCGAGCCGCGGATGCAGGCCCTGGAGCATGGGCAGCACGACGATGAGTACGACCAGCCCGTGCCCGAGGCCCACCCCCGCGCCGACCAGCGGGCCGGCCCGGCCCCAGCTCTGGAACATGAGCGCGTAGAGCAGC
>Ga0187823_10000217_pt1 | contig 14173 bp, 14 predicted proteins | sample NC_wetland_sal_i_12_FD_132968 | JGI IMG/M metagenome (GOLD analysis project Ga0187823, IMG submission 132968) | Wetland sediment microbial communities from Neuse River Estuary, North Carolina, USA - SourceSoil_3 | ecosystem: Environmental > Aquatic > Freshwater > Wetlands > Sediment | place...
CTCGGCCGGCTGTTCCTGCTCGCGGAGATCGCCGTCGCCGTCGCGGGCTGGGGCCTGCGCATCAACCCCTACGACCAGCCCAACGTCCAGCAGGCCAAGGACGCGACCAAGCGGGTGCTCGACGAATACGAGCAGCGCGGCGCGGGGGCCGAGATCGCCGAGCTCGCGCCGGATCTCGCCGACGAGCAGGCCGCGTCGGCGCTCGCCGCCGGTGCCGCGCCGCCGCAGTACGTCGCGCTGATGGCGTACACCCAGCCCTCGCCCGAGCTGGACGCCGCCGCCGGCGAGCTGCGCGCCGCGATCATGGCGGCCACGCACGCGACCACCACCTTCGGCTACGGCCCGCGCTTCCTCCACTCGACCGGACAGTTCCACAAGGGCGGGCCCCGCGAGGGGCGGTTCCTGCAACTGCTCCACGACGGCCCTCGGGACGTGCCGATCCCGGGCGCTCCATACACGTTCGGAACGCTCAAGGAAGCGCAGGCGATCGGTGACCTGCAGACGCTGCGAGAGCTGGGGCTCCCGGCGGAGCGCCTGCGGCTCGGCGGGAGTGACCCTGCCGCCGCCGTCCGGGCGCTCGCCGCCGCCGTGGTGAGGGCAGCGGCGGGATGACAAACGCAAGCGACGGGGCGGCCGCGCGCACGCCCGGGGAGATGACCGCATGACTCAGATCGGCTTCGTCGGGCTCGGCAAGATGGGCGGAAACATGGTCCACCGCATCCGCCGCGACTCCGATCACGAAGTCGTGGCGTTCGATTTCGACGCCAGGGCGGTTCGCCAGGCGGTGCGCCGCGGAGCGTCGGGGGCCGGTTCTCTGCGCGAGCTGGTCAAGCAGCTGGCGCCGCCACGGATGGTCTGGATCATGGTGCCCGCCGGCGCGCCCACGCAGGAAACCGTCGACAAGCTCGCCGGTCTGCTCGAGCGCGGCGACGCGATCATCGACGGCGGCAACTCGAAGTGGACGGACGACAAGCGCCGCGCCGCCGAACTGCGGCGCTCGGGGATCGAATACGTCGACGTGGGCACCTCCGGCGGCGTGTGGGGCCTGGAAGTGGGCTACTGCATGATGGTCGGCGGGCCCACCAAAGCCGTCAAACGTCTCGCCCCGATCCTCGACGTGCTCGCGCCCGAGACGAACGATGAGAGCCGCCACGCGATCGGCAGGCGCGGCTGGATGCACTTCGGCCCTGCCGGCGCGGGCCACTACGTAAAGATGGTGCACAACGGCGTGGAGTACGGCCTCATGCAGGCGTACGCCGAGGGATTCGACGTGTTCGACAAGTGCGAGTACGAGCTCGACAACGCCAAGATCGCGCACCTCTGGGGGCAGGGATCCGTGGTCCGCTCGTGGCTCTGCGAACTCGCCGCACGCGCCTTCGAAGCCGACGGCAACGAGCTCGCGGTGATCGAGGGGTACACCGAGGACTCCGGCGAGGGCCGCTGGACGATCGCCGACGCCACCGCCCTCGACGTCCCCACGCCCGTGATCACCGCCTCCCTGTACGAGCGCTTCCGCTCGCGCGGGAACGGCGAGTTCGCCGACCGGGTCCTCGCCGCGCTGCGCAACCAGTTCGGCGGCCACGCCGTCAAGAGCGCGCCGGCGAGCGCCGGCTCAAAGCCCGCGGCCGCAGCCGCCAAGGGCGAGCCCTCCTCGCGGAGCGGAGCGAAAAAGACCTCGAAACGGGGAGCCAAAGCCGCCTCCAGCGCCACCACGAGCAAACGGGCCGCCGCCGGCGCCACCAAACGCAATGCCAAGACGGCGGCCGCCCGCAAACCGGCCGCGGGCCCCACACGCGCCGCAGGGAAACCCAGAGCCAAAGCGACGGCCGGTCGCGCAGGGCGCTGAGCGATGGCGATCTCCGCGGGTAGGCCGACCGAGCAGCAGGGCCCCGCCAACCCGCTCGTGGCGGGGCTCGAGCGGGTTCCCGTCGCCGCCACCACGCTCGTGATCTTCGGCGCGACGGGCGACCTCGCTCGGCGCAAACTCCTCCCCGCTCTCTACAACCTCGCCCACGAGGGCGCGCTCCCCGAGCGCTTCCATCTGATCGGCGTGGCGCGCAAAGAGAAGGCGCACGAGGACTACCGGGCCGAGTGCGAGGAAGCGATCCGCCAGTTCTCGCGGCGCAAGCCCGACGACGACGTGCTCTCCGCGCTGCTCGCGAACGTCAAGTACGTACCGGGCACGTTCGACGACGCGTCGGCGTACGGCGCGCTGGGCGACCAGCTGCAGGAGTTCGACGAGGATCACGGCGAGCCGCTCAACCGCGCGTTCTACCTGTCGACGGCGCCCGAGTTCTTCCCCGTCATCATCGACCGGCTCGGCACGGGCGGGCTCGCGCACCACGAGCACGCGAAGGTCCGCCTGATCATCGAGAAGCCGTTCGGCACGAGCCTGCAGGAGGCGCGCGAGCTGAACCGCGAGGTGCTGGGGATCTTCGACGAGACCCAGGTGTTCCGCATCGACCACTACCTGGGCAAGGAGACCGTCCAGAACATGATGGCCTTCCGGTTCGCCAACGGCATGTTCGAGCCGCTCTGGAACCGCAACTACATCGAGAGCATCCAGATCACCGCCGCGGAGGACATCGGGATCGGCTCGCGCGCGGGCTACTACGACCACGCGGGCGCGCTGCGCGACCTGATCCAGAACCACATGCTGCAGCTGCTCTGCCACGTGGCGATGGAGCCGCCTGTCAGCTTCACCGCCGAAGAGGTCCGCAACGAGAAGGTCAAGGTGCTGCAGGCGGTCCCCCACCCCACGCCCGCGCAGGTGCCCAACATCTCCGTGCACGCCCAGTACACCGCGGGCCATGCGGGCGGCGAAGACGTCCCCGGCTACCTGGAAGAGGACGGCGTCGCGCCCGACTCCACCACCGAGACCTACGCGGCGCTGCGCCTCGAGGTCGACAACTGGCGTTGGGCGGGCGTGCCGTTCTACCTGCGCACCGGCAAGCGCCTCGCGCGCAAGGTGACCGAGATCGCGGTCACGCTGAAGCCCGTGCCGCACCTCGCCTTCAGCCAGGAGGGGTCGCTCGGCGTCCAGCCCAACCAGCTCGTGCTCACGTTGCAGCCCAACGAGGGCGTCTCCCTGCGGCTGGGCGCGAAGATCCCGGGCACGCGCATGGTGATCCGGCCGGTGAACATGGAGTTCCTGTACGGCACGGCGTTCCTGTCGCAGTCTCCCGAGGCCTACGAGCGGCTGATCACCGACGCGATGCGCGGCGACGCGACGCTCTTCACTCGTAACGACGAGGTCGAGGCGCAGTGGCTGATCTGCGACCCGATCCTCAAAGAGTGGGAGCACAGCAGCGACCCCCTGCCGACGTATGAGGCGGGCTCGCAGGGCCCCGCCGAGGCGGACCGCCTGATGCGCGTGGGCGACCACTGGCGCGCGATCTGATGGCCGTCGACGAGGCGGTCTGGAGCGCGCAGGGAACAACTCCCGACGCGATCGAAGGCGCGCTGCGCGAGCTGCTCGTCGAGCGCCACGCCGAAAGCGACAGCTACGTGCCCGCGCGGGTGCTCAACATGATCGCGTTCGTCGACCTCGAGTGGATGGGCGAGATCGCCAATCGGCTCCGCGGCGTCGGGCGCTACAGCGCCTCCCGGCTCGTCGTGCTCGCCTACGAGCCCAGGCGACAGCGCCTGGACGCGCGGGTGATGATCTCCTCCGAGCGCGAGCCCACCCCGGGCGAGCTCGCGCTCCTGCACGAGACCGTTGTGGTGGAACTGGGCCGCCGCCACCTCGACGACCTGATCACGATCGTCGATCCGCTCGTGGTCACCGACATGCCCACGCTGCTGTGGTCGCCCCACGGCCACCACGACACCGCGGCGCCGCTCCTGCGCCTCTCCCAGTCGGTGCTGGTCGACTCGGTCGACGAGCCCGACGCCGGAGAGGCGGTGCAGCGCGCCGGCGCCCTCGCCGAGCAGGTGTACGTGGTGGATCTCGCGTGGCTGCGCACGACGCCCTGGCGCGAGCGCGTGGCCGCGTGGTTCGACCCGCCCCGCAAACGGCTCGAGCTCGCGCACCTCAGCGCGGTGACCGTCCGCCATCACCCCGAATCGACGGTCGCGGCGATGCTGTTCGTGGGATGGCTCGCATCGCGGCTGGGCTGGAAGCCGGGCGCGTGGGCCGGTGAGGACGGCGCGTTGCGCGGAAGCGCCCACACGAGCCGCCAGGACGTGGCGCTGCGACTCGAGGCCGCCCCCGACCTGCTGGTGCGCGGGCTCGAGGACGTCACGCTCGGCACCGCCGAGGGCCAGTCCGTGACGCTCGCGCGGGGTCGCGGCGGGCTGCGCGCACGCGCGCGGTCCGCGGACGGAGGCGAGCGCGAGTGGACGATCCCGGGAGCCTCGCGCGGCGAAGGCGGTGTGCTGGGCGAGGGGATCCGTCAGGCGCTGCTGCGCGACCCCACCTACCTGCCCGCGCTCGAGGCCGCCCGCGCGATGCTGCCGTGACGAGGCTGACCGCCTGCCCTGACGCCGGCACCGTCGCCGCGCGCGCCGCCGCACTGGTCGCGCGCGAGCTGCAGCGGGCTCTCGCCGAGCGCGGCGAGGCGCACCTCGCGCTCAGCGGCGGGACGACGCCCGGTGCGACGTACGAGCTGCTCGCCGCCGAGATGCCGGCCTGGGACGGCGTGCACGTGTGGTTCGCGGATGAGCGGTGCGTGGCACCCGACGACGAGGAGAGCAACTACCGGCTCGCTCGCGAGACACTTCTCGACCGGGCGCCGATCGACGGTGGGCAGGTCCACCGCATGGAGGGCGAGCTGGGCCCCCGGGCGGGCGCCGCCGGCTACGCGGCCACGCTGCGCGAGCATCTGGGCGAGCGGCCGGTGATCGACACGGTCGTGCTCGGGATCGGTCCCGACGGGCACGTCGCCTCGCTGTTTCCCGGCGCGGACACGCTGGACGCGGACCCCGCGGAGCTGTGCCTCGGCGTGGTCGACTCCCCCAAGCCCCCGCCCGAGCGTCTCACGCTCACGCTCGAGGTACTCCGTGGCGCGCGCAGCTGCGTGCTGCTCGCCACCGGCGTGGGCAAGGCCGACGCGATCGCCGCGATGCTCGGCGAGCCCGATCGCCACGTTCCCGCGAGCCTGCTCCGGCGCGAGCGGCTGAGCGTGATCGTCGACGACGCAGCCGCGCCACCGCCACCGCTCGCCTCGTGAGCGCTGCCACCCCCGCGCAGCCCTCCGCTGTGCTCGTGCGCCACGCCGAGACGGAGTGGACGATCAGCGGGCGGCACACCGGGCGCACCGACCTCCCGCTCACCGACCGCGGACGCGAGGCCGCGCGTGCGCTCGCGCCGCTGCTCGCCGGGCGCGAGCTCGAGCTCGTCCTCGTCAGCCCGTCGCTGCGCGCACGAGAAACGTGCGAGCTGTGCGGTCTCGGGGACCGCGCACGGGTGTGCGAGGACCTGCTCGAGTGGGACTACGGCGACTACGAGGGGCTCACGAGCGCCGAGGTGCGCGAGCGCCGCCCCGACTGGGACCTGTGGCGCGACGGCTGCCCGGGCGGCGAATCGCCCGCGGACGTGGGTGCCCGCGCCGACCGGGTGATCGCGCAACTCCGCGGCGTCACGCACGCTGCGCTGTTCTCGCACGGTCACCTGCTGCGGGTGCTGGGCGCGCGCTGGATCGAGCTGGAGCCGGCCGGCGGCGCCCATCTCGGGCTCTCGACGGGCGCGGTGTGCGAGCTCGGCCACGAGCACGGCACCCCGATCCTCGCCGGCTGGAACCGGACCGCGTCCTAGCGCCGCGCGGCGCCGCGCACGCGCCCTTCGGCCGCGAGCCGCTCGTACAGCTCGTGGTAGCGGCGCACCATCCGCTGAGAGTCGAAGCCGAGCGCCGACGCCCGGGCCGCCGCGCCCAGCCGGGCGCGCAGCTCCGGGTCGCCCGCGAGGAGGTTCAGGCGGTCGCCGATGACGCCCGCGTCCGGCCGGATCAGGTAGCCGTTCTCGCCGTCGCGCACCAGCTCGCGGACGCCGCTCACCGGCGTCGCCAGCACCGGAAGGCCGCTCGCCGCCGCCTCGAACGTGACGATCGAGAACGTCTCATAGCTGGAGGGGAGCACGAACGCGTCGGCTGCTCCGTAGATCACCGCCACATCCGAGCGCACGCCCAGGAAGCGCACACGGGACTCCACGCCCAGCGTGCGTGCCAGCCGGCCGTAGTGCTCGCGGTCGCCGCTGCCCACCACCAGCAGCGTCCAGTCGGGCGCCTCGCCCAACGCGCGGATCACCGGCTCGAGACCCTTGCGCCCCCACTCGCTGCCCACGAACGCGAGTGTCAGAGCGTCGTCCGGGATCTCCAGCCTGACCCGTTCGGCGCGCGCTGCCTCGGCGTGAACACCGGGCGCGAACGCGCTCGTGTCGACGCCGTTGTGGATCGCCTCCACTCGATCGGCGAAGCGCGGGTGGTGCTCCCGCACCTCGTCGGCCACCCCCTCGGAGACGCCCACGAACACCGCCGGGTCATTCAGCCTGTAGGTGGGCCCCTCACTGCGTCGCTTGAGCACGCTCGCGAGCTTCACGTGCGCCTCGAACAGGGGTGAGGAGCGGCTCGCGTTCGCGGGTCCCACCTGGTGGCAGTAGTGGACCGCCGCGATGTCGGCCCGGTTGAAGACCACCGCGCCGTTCACCTGCAGGATGCCGCGCCGCCGGCGCCGCGTCACGAGCGACCCCGCAAACAGGAACCAGGTGTGAGCCAGCACGAACGGCCGGCCCGGGCCGACCACCCGGTGGAAGTCGACGTCCACCCCGTCCGGGAGATCACACGTGCGCGCGATCACCGTCACGTGGTGGCCGAGCGCGCGCAGGCCCGCGATCAGGTCTGTGAGCTGGCGCTCCATCCCCCCCACCGGACCGATGTCGTTGGCGACGATCGTCACGTCGGGGAGGGCCGCCGGTCCCGCCGCGGCCTGCGACGCGCCCGTCTCGATCTCCGCAGCCATCTCGCAGCCGCAGGGTAGCGGAGGGCCGCGCTCCCGAGGGCACCCTCGACACGCAAGCGCGGGCGGGCGGGCGCCGCAGGCGGTTCGCTAGGGTGCGCGCGATGAGCGCCGCCCACCCCTCGCAGGGCGACGGGAGCGGAGCGGGGCCGGACGCCCGCCCGCAGGGCTCGATCGTGTGCTTCGCCACCCAGGGGCAGGGCCACATCGAGGGGCTGCGGATCCGCCTGCTCCTGGCCGACCTGCAGCCCCTGGACTACCCGTTCGATCGCGGCCACAAGCTGCGCTCGGCGATCGGCCTGCTGCGCCTGATCGCGGCGCGCCGGCCGGCGCTGGTCGTGATGGAGGGCACGGGCACGGGGGGCGGGCTTCCGCTGCTGCTCGCGCGCGCCGTGTTCGGGACGCGCTACGTCGTCTCCAGCGGCGACGCCGTCGGCCCCTACCTCGGGCTGCGCTCGCCGGTCGTGGGCTGGCTGGGCGGGTTCTACGAGCGGCTGCTCTACCGTCGCTGCGCGGGCTTCATCGGGTGGACGCCCTACCTCGTCGGGCGGGCTCTCACGTACGGCGCGCCGCGCGGCATGACCGCCGCGGGCTGGACGCGCGCCGATCCCGCGCCGGACGCCCGCGCGCGTGTGCGCGCCGAGCTCGGCGTGCCCGAGGACACGTTGCTGATCGGCCTCACCGGGTCGATCCACAAGCGCCGGGAGTACGTGTACGGGTCCGAGCTCGTGCGCGCGGTCCGCCGCAGCGGGCGCCGCGACGTCGCCGCCTGCGTGATCGGCGACGGTTCCGGGCTGGACATGCTCCGGGAGGAGGCCGGCGAGGATCTCGGCGTCCGCGTCCTGCTCCCCGGTCGTATCGCGCCGGAGCTGGTCCCGGACTACCTCGCCGCCTGCGACCTGGCGAGCCTGTCGCAGAGCACCGACGAGGTGGGAGCGTTCCGGTACACCACCAAACTCAGCGAGTACCTCGCGGTGGGGCTCCCGGTGATCACCACCCAGACGCCGCTCGCCTACGACCTCGACGAGGGCTACCTGTGGCGGCTGCCGGGCGCCGCGCCGTGGGACCCCCGCTACATCGACGCGCTGGTCGCGCTGCTCGACGGGCTCACGCGCGAGCAGGTGCGCGCACATGCGGATGCCGTGGCCGCCCGCCGCACCGACCCGTTCGACCGCTCCGAGCAGCAGCGGCGCGCCGCCGCGTTCGTCAGCGACCTGCTCGCCTGACGGCGCTCAGGCGAGCCATTTGATCGCGGGCGCGCGCAGCGCGGGCCGCTCGGCCACGCGCACGCGCTCGCGCACCGCATCGAGCCGGCCGTTCGCGATCATCAGCATGTTCCTGCCGCCCCTGCGCATACCCGGGCGGATCTCGCTGAGCGTGCGCGTCGCGGGCTCGTATGTGAACGGGCGATAGCCGTAGGACTCGACCAGCGCGAGCGGGCCCGCGCCGCCGGTCCAGATCTCGACGAGGATCACGGGCAGCAGGCGCTCGATCATGTGCAGCGCTCCGCGCAGCACATCGAGGTCGTGGCCCTCGGCGTCGACCTTGAGCATCGCGAGCTCCGGCTCGCTGCCGGCCAGCTGTTCGTCGAGCGTCACGACCGGGACGTCGATGCCGGGCTCGCCCTCGGCCGCGAGATGGTTGCTGATGTCGAGGCCGGTGGTGAAGCGGGCGGTCCCCGCCTCGCTCCCGGACGCCGCGCGGTGCAGCGTCACCAGCGAGGAGACCGAGTTCAGCGCGATCCCCCGCTCGATCGCCGCGCACGCCTCCGGCGTGGGCTCGAACGCCTCCACGCGCGCCCCGCGCCGCGCCGCGAGCATCGTGTAGAAGCCCACGTTGGCGCCCACGTCCACGAACAGGTCGCCCGCGCGCAGCAGGTCGATCGCGAACAGCGCGTCGTCACGCTCGGTGAGGCCGGTGCCGGCGATCACCGCGGTCACTCTGCTCCAGCTCGGCGACACGAGCAGCGAGCCCTCCGCGCAGCGGATCACGACGGTGCGGCGCACGGTGCGCCGCCACAGCTGCCACGCCCACAGGCGCAGCAGGACCCCCGCCGCGCCCTCGCCCGCGACCCGCTTTTCCAGCACCATCGAGGAGTGATGCGCCACCCGGCCGAGCGGGCTGCGGCGCGGCCTTCTGCGGGGCGGCTGCGTGCCCGCGGATGCGGGCTGCGCAGGTTGCGCGCCCGTCGGGTCGGCTCCGTGAGCGGCGTCCGCCTGCACCGCGCGCATCTTAGTGTCGAGCACCCGGCGGCGCCGACCTTCTAGAGTGACCCCTTACGACGGACTCGGCCACGACGTGAACGTCACCTCGCTCACTCCCCACTCCGAGCAGGCCCTACGCGCGTTGGACGCGGCGCGCGATGCGACGCTGGGCCTCGTGGCGCACCTGGACGCCGCCCAGCTCGAGCGCGTGCACAGCCCGCTGATGAGCCCGCTCGTGTGGGACCTCGGCCATATCGCCGCGTACGAGGACCTGTGGATCGCACACCGCCTCGGCGAGCTGCCGCTGCTCCGCGAGGACCTCGCCGGCGTCTATGACGCATTCGAGACGCCGCGGGCGGTGCGGGGCGACATCGAGGTGCTCGCGACGGGCCCCGCGCTGGCCTACCTCGAGGACGTTCGCGCGCGCACGCACGCGGTGCTGCGCGAGCAGGGCACCGGCGATGGCGTGATCGCCGAGATGGTCCTGCGCCACGAGATGCAGCACTGCGAGACGATGCGCCAGACGATGGCGATCGCGGGGCTGCTGCCCGCCGGCGAGCCCGCGCTCGCTCCGATGCGGGCGGCCGAGGAATGGATCGAGATCCCCGCCAGAAGCTTCGCGATGGGCGCGCCGGCCGGCGGCTTCGCCTACGACAACGAGCGTCCGCAGCACGAGGTGCAGATCGCGGCGTTCCGGCTCGCGCGGCGCCCGGTGTCGAACGGGACGTGGATGCACTTCAGCGAGGGCGGCGGCTACGAACGGCGCGAGTGGTGGTCGCGTGAGGGCTGGGCGTGGAAGCAGGAGTACGACATCACCCATCACGGCGCGATCGCGGACGGCCACCCAGAGGCGCCCGTGTGCCACGTCTCCTGGTTCGAGGCCGACGCCTTCGCCCGCGCGCACGGCGCGCGCCTCCCTACGGAGGCCGAGTGGGAGAGGGCAGCGACCTGGGAGCAGGGAGCGCACCTCGAGGCGGTGGGGCGCACCTGGGAGTGGACCGCGACCGAGTTCGACGGCTACCCGGGCTTCCGCGCGTACCCCTACCGCGAGTACTCCGAGGTGTTCTTCAAAGGGGGCTACCGCGTGCTGCGCGGGGGCTCGTGGGCCACCAACCCGCGCGTCGCCACGCTCACGTTCCGCAACTGGGACCTGCCGCAGCGGCGCCAGATCTTCTCGGGCCTGCGGCTGGCGAGGGACGCATGATCGAGCGGACCCAACCGCGCCCGGCGATGCGCGGCTCGATCCACATCGAATCGCACCTCGACGGCTCGAGCCAGCGCTCGCTCGCCGACGACGCCCTCGACGGGCTCACCAAGCCCTTCAAGGAGCTCCCGCCCAAGCACCTCTACGACGCACGCGGTGCGGAGCTGTTCGACCGTATCTGCGAGCTCCCCGAGTACTACCCCACGCGCACCGAGCGCGCGATCCTGCAGGAGCGTGCCGAGGAGATCGCCGAGCTCACCGCCGCCGTGGAGCTCGTGGAGCTGGGGTCGGGCACCGCCTCCAAGACGCGCGTGCTGCTCGACGCGATGCAGGCCGCGGGCACGCTCGTGCGCTACGTCCCCGTCGACGTCACCGAGAGCATGGTGCGCGAAACGGCCGAGGCGCTCGTGGAGGAGTACCCGGGGATGAGCGTACACGGCGTGATCGGGGACTTCGAGCGCCACCTCGCGCACCTCCCGCCCGCGATCGGCCCGCGGATCGTCGCGTTCCTCGGCGGGACGATCGGCAACTTCCCGCCCGGCAGCCGGCGCCGCTTCCTGCGCGGTATCGCGGCGCTGCTCGGGCCGTCCGACCACCTGCTGATGGGGACCGACCTCGTGAAGGACCCGCGCGTGATCCAGGCCGCCTACGACGACGCAGAGGGCGTCACCGCCGAGTTCAACCGCAACATGCTCGCGGTGCTGAACCGCGAGCTGCAGGCGGACTTCCGTCCCGAGGACTTCGAGCACGTGGCGCTGTTCGACGAAGAGCACGAGTGGATCGAGATGCGACTGCGGGCGCGGCGCGAGCACACCGCGCACGTCGGCGAGCTGGACCTCGAGGTGCATTTCGACGCCGGCGAGGAGATGCGCACCGAGATCAGCGCGAAGTTCACGCCGCAGCGCATCGAAGGTGATCTCGCCGCCGCCGGACTCGAGCTCGTGCGCTGGCTCGCCGACAGCGACGACGTATTCGCGCTGACGCTCTCGCGTCCGGCAGGCTAGGCTCCCGCGCGATGCAGATCGACGGCGCGAGCGCCCTCGTGGTGGGGGGCGCCTCAGGACTCGGCGAGGCCACGGCCCGCGCGCTGCACGAGCGCGGCGCGAACGTCACGATCGCCGACGTCAACGCCGAGAAGGGCGGCGCCCTCGCCCAGGAGCTCGGCGTCGAGTTCGCGGCATGCGACGTGCGCGAGGAGGAGCAGGTCCAGGCCGCGGTGGACGTCGCCGCACGCGCCGGCGGCGGGCTGCGGATCGCGGTGTGCTGCGCGGGCACCGGCTGGGCGCAGAAGGTCGCCGGCTCCAAGGGGCCGCACCCGCTGCTCCCGTTCGAGACGATCATCTCGATCAACCTGATCGGGACCTTCAACGTGCTCCGGCTCGCCTCGGCGGCGATGGTCGGCACCGAGCCGCTCGAGGACGGCGAACGGGGCGTGTGCGTCAACACGGCTTCGATCGCCGCGTTCGACGGTCAGGTCGGCCAGATCGCCTACTCCGCGTCCAAGGGTGGCGTCGTGGGTATGACGCTGCCCGCCGCGCGCGATCTCTCGCAGTACGGGATCCGCGTCAACACGATCGCGCCCGGCCTGTTCGACACGCCGCTGCTCGCAGCGCTGCCCGAGGAGGCCCGCCAGAAGCTCGGTGCCGGCGTCCCCTACCCGCAGCGCCTCGGAGCCCCCGCCGAGTACGCGCAGCTCGCCGTCCAGATCGTCGAGAACCGGATGCTCAACGGCGAGACGATCAGGCTCGACGGCGCGCTGCGGATGCCGCCGCGCTAGGCGAGCTCCAGGTCGGTCTGGAGGAAGTCCTCACCGACGCAGAGCAGCGGCTCGCCCGCGAGCCGGGCGGTCGCGTACGTAAGGCAATCCCCGTAGTTGAGCGCGGCGGGATGACGTCCCTTGCCGAACCTCGCGAAGGCGTGGGCTGCCACCTGCCAGTGCTCGTCCGAGAACGGCACGGTCACGACGTTCGCGCCCTGAAGGAAGCGTGCGAGCAGCGTTTGGCCGCTCACCCCGAGGCGCGCGACCAGCACGGTCGCGCTCTCCGCCAGTGTCGGAGCGCCCGCGCCCGGCTGCGGGTCGCAGGACAGCCTCTCCAGGAGTGACGCGTGTGCCGGCTCACGTAGCAGGATCGCCACGATCGCCGAGGAGTCGAGGATCAAACGCCCTCCGGCCCGTAGCCGAGGATCGCTTCGCGTTCCCCGCGTGAAACCGGCCGCCCCAGCTGGTCCTCGGGAACCTGCGGCCAGATCTCACCTTCGAGCAGACCGGCGATCGCCACACGCCGGGCCTCGGGGGTGTCGCCGCCACCCCGCCGCAGGCTACGCCACCGCTCCCTGAGAGCCGTCCGAACCGCTGCCGTCTTGTTCTCGCCGGAGAGCTGCGCGACCTCGTCGACGAGACGAAGCGTCTCGGGATCCTTGATGTTGAGAGCCATGGGTAGAATGGTACCAGAACTGTGGATTGGTACCGTACCGACGGGGTGCGGGTCGGCGGGCGCCCACCTCCCAAACTCCGACGCGGAGCACGAGGGCGGACCGTCCCAAAGCCAGGCCTAGCGCCGCAGGCGCTGAGACTCCGTCAGCAACTCAGCCGAGAGCTCCGGCGCCCTCGTCAGGGTCTGCAGCACCACGCAGTAGCGCTCGGTGAGCTTCAGCAGCGTCGCGAGCTCCTCCTCCCCGGCGTCGCTGTCCAGCTCGAAGCGCAGGCGGATCGAGCGGAAGCCCACGGGGGCGTCCGCGTCGACCGCGAGCGTCCCGCGGAAATCCAGGTCGCCCTCCGCGTGTACGCGGCCGCCGGCCACGGCGATGCCGAGCGATGTCGCCACGGCCCGCAGCGTCACGCCCGCGCATGCCGCGAGTGCCTCGAGCAGCATGTCGCCCGAGCAGAGCAGCGAGCCGTCGCCGCCGCTCGCCGGGTGCAGCCCCGCCTCGGCGAGCGCGCGCCCGGTGTTCACCGAGCAGGAGACACCGTCTCCCAGCGTGCCCTCCGCCTTCAGCGTCACGACGGCCGCAGCGGGGTCCTCGCGATAGCTCTCCTTCAGCGGCGCCTGGATCGCGCGCAGCTCGTCGCGGTCCATCGCGAGACCCCTCTTCGCGCTCCCGCCGCTCAGCCGAGCCGTTCGACGAGCATCGCCATGCCCATCCCGCCCGCGGCGCACATCGACTCGATCCCGTAGGTGGCATCGAGCGTGTCGAGGTCGTTGAGCAGCGTGGTCATGATCCGGGCGCCGGTCATCCCGAACGGGTGGCCCAGTGCGATCGCGCCCCCGAACGGGTTCAGCTTCTCGTCGGAGATCTTGAGGTCTTCCTTGCACGGGACGATCTGCGCGGCGAACGCCTCGTTGATCTCGACCACGTCGATGTCGTCGATCGTCATGCCGACCTGCTCGAGCAGTTTCTGGATCGCGGGGATCGGGCCGAGGCCCATGATCTCCGGCCGCAGGCCCGCCACCGAGGAGGCCACGATCCGCGCGCGCGGTTTCATACCGAGCGCCTTGGCCTTCTCGTCGGACATGATCAGCAGCGCCGCCGCCCCGTCGTTGAGGGGGCACGCGTTGCCCGCCGTCACCGTGCCGTCCTCTTTGAAGGCGGGCTTCAGCGCGGACAGCTTCTCGAGCGTCGTGCCCGGGCGCGGGCCGTCGTCGCGCGTGACCACGGTCTCGGGAACCTCGACGGTGTTGCCCTCCTTGTCGGTCTCGGTGTGCGCGGGGACGGTCACGGCGACGATCTCGCGGTCGAAGTGACCCGACTCGACCGCCTCGACCGCGCGGTTCTGCGAGATCACGGCCCACTCGTCCTGGGACTCGCGGCTGAC
>Ga0187823_10000218_pt1 | contig 14139 bp, 14 predicted proteins | sample NC_wetland_sal_i_12_FD_132968 | JGI IMG/M metagenome (GOLD analysis project Ga0187823, IMG submission 132968) | Wetland sediment microbial communities from Neuse River Estuary, North Carolina, USA - SourceSoil_3 | ecosystem: Environmental > Aquatic > Freshwater > Wetlands > Sediment | place...
CGTGATAGCGCTCGACCGGCGCGCCCTCGCCCCACTCGGTCTCCAGCACGTCCACCTTGAGACCGAGCCGCTGGGCCATGTCGATCCAGAGGTGGCTGAACTGGCCGAAACGGGCCGCCAGGACCCGGTCGCCGGGCGACAGGGTGTTGCAGAGAGACGCCTCCCACGCGCCGGTGCCGCTGGCGGGGAAGAGGAACGCCTGCCCGGTCTCGGTCTTGAAGACCTTCCGGATATCGCGGAAGAGCGGCCCGGCGAGGCCCGGGAATGTCGACGAGCGATGATCCTCCATGGCGACGTGCATCGCGCGGAGGATGCGGTCCGGGGTGTTGGTCGGCCCCGGAACGAAGAGAAAATTACGGCCGGGCATCGCGGAACCTCTCGACTAAAGGAAAAGAAAACCGTGCGGGAGCGGGGGTGCTCTCGCCCGACGCGGCGCGCGTTTGAACTTGCTGCGTCGTGTATATTGTACCAGCGCCGCCCATTACACCAGCCTTCGTCCCCGGCACGATGACCCCACCCCCTGTGGCGGGAGCGCCCCGTCGCGCGCTCCTCGAAGACCTCTACGCCGCCGCCGTCGCCGCCGCGGCGCCGGGGCCTGCGGTCGAGCGGGCGCTCGCCGCGCTGGACCGTTCCGGGAGCCGGCCGGTCTGGCTCTTCGCCCTCGGGAAGGCCGCCTATCCCATGGCCCAGGCTGCCGTGGCGTCGCTCGCGGCGCAGGGCAAGGAGCCCGTGGGCGGCATCGTGGTGCCGCCGGCGGGCGGCCCGCCCCCGCACCCGGCGCTCGCGCTGGTCGTCGGGGATCACCCCGAGCCGGGCCCCGGCTCGCTCGCCGCCGCGGAAGCTCTGGGACGAACCACGGCCCGGGTCGGCCCGGACGACGAAGCCTGGGTGCTTCTCTCGGGCGGCGCCACCAGCCTGCTCGGCGCGCCGGTGGAGGGGGTCGCTGCATCCGACCTGACCGCGCTCTACGCCCTGCTGCTCGGCTCCGGCCTCGACATCACCGCGATGAACCGCATCCGGAAGCGCTTCTCCCGCTGGGGCGGCGGCCGGCTCGCCGCCGCCCTCGCGCCGGCCCGCGTCCGCGTCCTGATCGTGTCCGACGTGATCGGTGACGATCTCGCGTCCATTGCGTCGGGGCCGTGCGTCCCGGATCCGGCTTCGGCCAGAGACGTGCGCGCGGCCCTCGAGTCCGGCGACCTCTGGAGCCGGATCCCCGCGCCGCTCCGCGACTTGGTCACCGCTGTCGAGCGCGGCCGGGCTCCGGAGACGCCGAAGCCGGGCGACTCCGCCTTTCAGCGGGTGGAGACCCGGCTCATCGCCAGCAACCGGCTTGCCCTCGAGGCCGCCGCCACCCGCGCCGGTGCGATGGGCCTGGCGCCGCGGCTCATGGAGCCCGTCCTGTCCGGCGAGGCGGCGGACGCCGGACGCCGGATCGCCGATACCGTCCTAAGCTACTGCCAGCGTTCCGGTTCGCAACCGAGCGCGGCGGGCCCCTGCCTCATCTGGGGGGGCGAGACGACCGTCACCCTTGGCCCCGTGCCGGCCGGCCTCGGCGGACGCTCGCAGGAGCTGGCGCTCGCCGCAGCGGAGCGGCTCGCGGCGGCTCCGGCGGGATCGGCGCCGACCCTGCTCGCAGCCGGAACCGACGGACGGGACGGGCCCACCGACGCAGCCGGCGCGGTGGTGGACGCCTCGACCTGGGCCGCGATCCGGCGCGCGGGCCGCGATCCGGCCCGCGACCTGGCGGCCCACGACGCCTACCCGGCGCTGGACTCGGCCGGCGCGCTGCTCCGGCCGGGACTCACCGGAACGAATGTGATGGATGTGGTATTCGGAATTGCGTGAGGCAGGCGACCGGAGTTATCGCTCCAGGCTAGGGATGCCCGTCCGCCGGCGGCCGGTAGTCCTCCCCCAGGAACACCGTTACGTCCACCCGCCTGAGCGTGTCGGCCTGAACGCTCACGAGGCCTTGCCCGAGGGCGCGGGCGACGCGTTCGGCCGCTGACCGATCGCCCCGCCGGGCGATCACCTGGGTGGAATCGGACCGGCCCTTTCCATCCGCGTTCCCGAAGAGAACCACGTCCAACCCCTGCCGGCGGAGGACCCGGGTTGCGGCCCGCGCGAGGCTGGGGCGCGGGGTCGCGTTGAGGACCTCCACCAGCACCCGCCGCCCGGGCGACGGAATGGGATAGGCGTGCTCGATGGCGAGCGCCGGGGCCGACCGGCGCCGGACCGCCACCGCCGCAGTGGTGGCCGCGACGACGGCCACCGCGCTCAGCGCGGCGACGAGGAGGCGGCGAGGGAGTTCCAAAACCGGTAGCTGGGTTCGAGCAGGGGCCAGCCGGAGGCCACGGTGTGGATCAGCCGGCGTCGCGTCACCTCCCGGAGCACGCCGCGGGCATCGTCGGGAAAGCGCCGGGCCAGCTCCGCGCGCGCCTCGCGATCGAATGCCCGACCCGGCTCGAGGAAATCGGCGGCGTAGAGCACGCGGCCCACCATGTCCCACTCCGCGAGGCCGACGGAGTGGTACCGGACCGCGTCGAGCACGCCCCGGTCCACTTCGCCGTCCGCCTTGGCCCGCGCGGCCGCCGCGGGCCCGTGCTTGAGCTCGCGCGGCCCCGGCGTGGACGACGCCCAGCGGTCGAGCTCCTCGTCCGGCGCGTCGCGCAGCGCGTCGTGCAGCCACACCGCGCGGAGCCAGCGGTGCCGCTCGCTGTCGGGGACGCCCATCGCCTCGGCCCAGGCGGCGGCGAGCTCCGCCACCCGCTGTACGTGGGCGAGCCGCTCCGGCGTAAGAACGGCCCACGTGGGCAACGTGGGCCGGAGACCGGGAGGGGTGAGGCGAACGGAGGACATCGGGCCGCGCGGCCGCTCAGCTCTCGGCGCGGAGCGGCGTCCGCACGAGGCGGTTTCGCTCGTCCACGAAGACGACCCTCGGCGTGTGCCGCGCGGCCTCCTGCTCGGTGAATACGCCGTAGGAGATCAGGATCACGACGTCGCCCGGATGGCCCAGCCGCGCGGCGGCGCCGTTCAGCTGCATGATGCCGGAACCGCGGGGACCGGGGATCACGTAGGTCGTGAACCGCGACCCGGTGTTCACGTTGACCACCTGGATCTCCTCGTAGGTCACGAGGTCGGCGGCCTCGAGGAGCTCCTCGTCCACGGTGAGCGAGCCCTCGTAATGGAGATCGGCGCCGGTGATGGTCGCCCGGTGGATCTTGGACTTCATCAAATGCCGCTGCATGCCGTTCCCTACCCGAGAATGACGTTGTCGATCAGCCTGGTGCCGCCCACGCGGGCCGCGATGGCGATGATCGTGCCCGCGGCCGCGCTCTCGACGGGGCGCAGCCGCTCCGGCTCGACGACGGCAATATACTCGGCGCCCACGCCCGGAGCAGCGCCGAGACTCGCCCGGACGACGCCCTCCAGCGCGGCCGCGGAGCGCTCGCCGCCCCGCCACGCGGCTTCGGCGGAGCGGAGCCCGCGGCTCAGGGACAGCGCGTCCGCCCGCTCCGCGGGGCTCAGATAGACATTGCGGCTGCTCAGGGCGAGGCCGTCCGGGTCTCGCACGGTGGGCACCGCGGCCAGCGCGACCGGCCAGTCGAGGTCCTGCAGCATGCGCCGCACCAGCGTCAGCTGCTGGATGTCCTTCTGGCCGAAGCACGCCACCTCGGGCTCGACGAGGTGGAAGAGCTTCGCTACGACCGTGAGCACGCCGGTGAAGTGCCCCGGCCGAGCCGCGCCCTCCCACCGCTCCGCCGTCTCGCCCGCGGCCACCCGGATCTCCATGCCCGGGGGGTACATCTCGTCTACCGAGGGCACGAAGAGCGCGTCGACGCCGCGGGCCTCGCTCAGGCTCCGGTCGCGGGGCAGGTCCCGGGGATAGCGCTCGAGGTCCTCGCTTGGCCCGAACTGGAGCGGATTGACGAAGATGCTCAGGACGACGGCGTCCGCGCGGCGGCGCGCCTCGTCCACGAGCGCGAGATGGCCCTCGTGCAAATGACCCATCGTGGGCACGAGCGCGACGCGACGGGCGGCGGCGCGCTGGGCCGCGCGCCACGCGCGGAGCCGCGCGATCGAGGCGATCTCCTGCATCCGGGGGCAGCCTACTCGAAGCTGTGGTCGGCGTCCGGATAGCGGCCCTGCCGGACTTCGTCGGCGTACGCGCGGACGGCTCCGCGCACCTCCCCCGCGAGCTTCGCGAACCGCTTCAGGAACTTGGGGCTGAAGCTCTCGTTCAGGCCGAGCATATCGTGCAGGACCAGCACCTGGCCGTCGCAGCCCGCGCCCGCCCCGATCCCCACCGTGGGGACGGCGAGCATCTTGGTGATCCGCGCCGCCAGCCCGGCCGGCACCAGCTCGAGCAGCACGCCGAAGGCGCCCGCGTCCTCCAGCTCGCGCGCGTCCTCGAGCATCCGCTCCGCGGCGGACGCCTCCCGGCCCTGCACCCGGTAGCCGCCCAGGGCGTGCACCGACTGCGGCGTGAGCCCGAGATGGGCCATCACCGGAATCCCCCGCTCCACCAGCGCCCGGACGGTCGGCACCATCGGCCGCCCGCCCTCTAGCTTCACGCCCTGCGCGCCCGTCTCCATCAGCACCAGCCCGGCGTTCCGGATGGCCTCTTCGACCGACACCTGATACGAGAGGAACGGCAGGTCCACCAGCAGGAGCGCGTCGGGCGCGCCGCGGCGGACCGCGCGCCCGTGGTAGATCAGCTGCTCGACGGTCGCGCCCAGGGTGGTATCCCGGCCGGCGACCACCTGGTTCACCGAGTCGCCCACCAGCAGGACGTCCACCTCCGTCCCGATGAGCCGGGCGAAGGTCGCGTCGTAGCAGGTGAGCATCACGATCTTCCGGCCCGCCGCCTTCATGGCGGTGAGATCGAGCGGGGTGCGGGGACGGGCGTCGGCGTTCATGCGCGCGCGAGCTCCGAGAGCTCCCGCTGCCAGAACTCGCGCCGGGGAAGCTCGGGGTGAGGGATGACGAGGTCCGGATCGCGGACCTGGCGGTCGCCGTAGGCGACGATGTCCAGATCGAGCGTGCGCGGCCCCCAGCGGGTGGTCCGCACCCGGCCGCGCGCGCGCTCGATGGCCTGCAGCGCGGCCAACAGGGCATGCGGCTCGAGCTCGGTGTCGAGCAGGACCATCTGGTTCAGATAGGGCGGCTGGGCCATGCCGTCGAGCGGTGCCGTCTCCTCGATGCCGGAGGCCGCGACCAGCCGCGTCGCCGGCAGCCGCCCCAGCGCCTCACGCGCGGCGGCCAGGTGGCCCGCGCGGTCGCCGACGTTGCTCCCGAGCGCCACGAACACCCGCTCCGCCCCGGCCACGGTCACGCGCCCACCGCGAAGTGCCGCGCGATCCGCTGGAGGTGGAGCGCCACCGCCTCCAGCTCCCGGATGGCCGCCTCGAGGTCGGCCTGGCCCCGCGCCGCTTCGCCCGCCTGGTCGGCGAGCGTGTCGGTCTGCACCCGGGTGCGCGCGGAGACGGCCGCCACCTGCTCGATCCGGCCGGTCAGCTGATCGAAGGCCGACTGCTGCGCCGCAGCGGCGTCCGCGATCTGGCGGGCGCGCTCGCCGGCCTCCAGCGTCGCCTGGCGGATGCCCTCCAGCGCCTCGCCGGCGGCGGCGCTCAGCTCCTCGACGTCCGCCACCGTCTCCTGGCCCCGCGTCATTTGCGCGGCCACGCTCGTCACCTGCGTCGCGATCTCCGCCACCAGGCTCGAGCTCTCCCGCGTCACGTCGAGCGCCTGGACCGCCAGCGCGCGCACCTCGTCCGCCACCACCGCGAACCCGCGGCCCTCGCGCCCGGCCCGCGCCGCCTCGATCGCCGCGTTGAGCGCGATCAGGTTGGTGAGGTCCGCGATCTCCCGGATGGTTCCCAGGAACCCCGTGATGCGCCGGGTCACCGCGCCCAGCGCGGCGACCTGCGCCGAGCTTTCGCCCACGAACCGCTTGAGCTCCACCAGCCGCCCGACCGCCCCCGCGATGACGGCGCGGCTCTCGTCCGCGACCACCGAGGCGCGCCGGCTCGCTTCGGCCGACTGGCGCCCCTCCGCCGCCATATCGCGCGACAGCCGCGCCAGCGCCGTCGTGGCCTCCAGGCCCTGGGCCGCGGCCGCGCTCTGCTCCACCATGCCGTCCCGCATCGCGAGCGAGGCGTCGGCCAGGGCGGCGGCCGTGGTCCGGAGCGCCTCCGTGACCCGCGCGAGGCCGCCCACCTGCACGCCGATCTGGTCCACCGTGCTCACCAGGGGGCGCCGGAGCTCCGCGATGTGGATGGCGGTCGCCACGTGGGTCGTGATGGTGGCCATGGTGACGAGGTCACGCCCGCCGTAGGTCTGCCGTTTGTGGTGCTCCAGCTCGATCGTTCCGAGGATCTCGTCGCCGAACCGGATGGGATAGACGACGAGGCTCCGCACGTCGGGCATTGGCTCCGTGATCCGCTCGTCCCGGACGGTGTCCCGCACCAGCACCGGCGTCATGTCGGCGATCACCTGGCGGCGGAGGGGTTCCGCCGACGGGGAGGGCTCGCCGCGGCCGGCGCGCCCGAAGCTCCCGCGATAGGCCAGGGCCGGCTCCGCGCCGGTCACCCGGTAGATCCGGAAGTCGCCCCAGTCGAGCAGCCGGTGGGCGAGCCGCTCGATCTGCGAGAACGACTCGCTCAGCTGTGCGTTCCCCAGCAGCGTGCTCTCGAGCTGGTGGACCTTGTTCAGGTCCTCGGCGGCGATCGCCTCCTCCAGGATCCGCTTGGTCAGGAGTCCGAGCCCGCCCAGCACCAGCAGCACCGCGAGCCATCCCGCCGGGGCGAGCAGGTGGATCGCAGCCATGATGATGATCGAGCCGATCAGAGTGAGCAGGTAGGAGATGATCTCCCACCGCAAAATCAGGATCTGCTCGGCCGGCTCGAGCTTCTCCCGCACCAGGAGGGTGAAGTAGAAGAGCGCGCGGGTCGCGAGAAAGTAGACCCCGGCGAGGGTGAACGCGGCCGGCAGGAAGTCGAGGGAGAGCTCGGTGACGCCGCTCGTCCGCAGCACGAGCAGGTAGAACCCGTACGCGGCCAGGAGCGCGAGGATCTCCCGGCCTGCGTTGATCCAGCACGCACGCCAGGGCTTCCGCACCCAGAGGCCGTCGGCGAGCACGATCCCGGCGCCCAGCGCCAACACCACGGCCGACACCGGCAGCGTCAGGACCCCGACGAGCGCCGGGATGCCGCTCTGCGTCAGGTAGGAGTACTTGCTGAGCCGCACCGGCCCGACGCGGAGCGCCACCACCATCACGGTGAAGGCCAGCACGGGAAGCAGCAGGCCGGTCCAGCGGCGGTCGACCAGGAGCACGACCGCGCCGAGGGTCACGCCGCCCAGGAAGAGCAGCTGGGCGTACCAGGCGAGGAGCCGCGAAATCTGCACCCTCACCGCCCGGCCCCCACCCCGTCGACGGCCTCCCGCAGCGACCGGAGGAAGGCCATGGCGGCGGACACCCCGCCGCGCCCCAGCGCGTCGACCAGGGCGCTGCCGACGACGACGCCGTCGGCGAGCTCGGCAACCGCACTCGCCTGGGCGGGGGTCGAGATGCCGAACCCGACCGCCACCGGGAGCGGCGTGGCGGCGCGGACCCGCGCGATCGTGCCGGGCAGGTCCGGCGCGAGGGCGCTGCTCGCGCCCGTGACTCCCAACCGCGCCACGAGGTATACGAACCCCTCGGCGCCGGCCACGGCTTCGGCCAGGCGCTCCGGCCGCGTGGTGGGCGCGATCAGGCGGATCAGATCCAGCCGGCTTGCGTGCACTGCGTCTTCGACCGTGGGATCGGCGCCGGCCGGCAGGTCGGTGAGCAGCAGCCCGGCCACGTCCAGCGCCTCGGCGTCGCGCAGGAAGCGATCCAGCCCGTACCGCAGGATCGGGTTGAGATAGCTGAAGACCACCACCGGGCGGTCGAGCTCCGCGCGCGCGATCAGGTCGAGCGCCCCCGCGAGGGTCATCCCCTGGCGCAGGGCCTCGAAGGTCGAGCGCTGGATGGTGGGCCCGTCGGCAAGCGGGTCGCTGAAGGGAACGCCCACCTCGATGATGTCCGCTTGCAGCGCGGCGGCCCGGAGCGCTTCGCGGCTCGCGTCGACCGACGGATAGCCCGCCGTGAGGTACGGAATCAGCGCGGTCCGGCCCGCCGAGCGGAGCCGGCTCCAGGCGGCGTCGAGGCGGGACTCAGACAAAGTAGTCGCCGACCGTGAGGCCGTAGCGGGTCGGGTTGGTCACCTTCACGATGGAGCGGACGTAGCCGCCGCCCGCGTCCCGCTCGGCGAGGTTCACGAGGGTGCCCGGCGGCGCGATCGCGCCGCCGTCGGCGTCGATCACCAGGCGGACCATCGGCCGGTTGAGCAGCGCGCTCTCCGGATTGGGCGCGGCCACGATGCCCACCTCGAAGGTGTCGAGGATGACGCACGTGCCCACCGGGTAGATCCCGATCAGGTTGATCAGCGCCTTGACCAGGACCGTGTCGTACCCCCGCTTGGGGTTCTCCCACATCTCGCGCAGCACCTGGTCCGGCTCGATGGGCACGGTTTGGTAGCTCCGGCGGGTCGTGGCCGCGTCGAACCCGTCCGCCACCGACACGATCCGGGAGAAGATGCCCAGCGCGCGAGGCCGCACGCTCCGGGGATAACCGGTGAGGTCCTGCTTCATGTGGTGCTCGTAGGCCACGAGGATCGAGCGGTAGGGGATCTCGTCGTACCCCCTGAGCCCGAACAACGTGAGCGCCCCCAGCCAGGGATGGCCCTGCATGACCTTCCATTCGCGCTCGTCGAGGCCCGTCGTCTTGTTCAGGATCTCGATCGGCACGCGGGCCTTGCCCACGTCGTGCAGCAGCGCGGTCATCCCCAGGTCGTAGAGCTGCAGCTTCGAGAAGCCCAGCTTCTTCCCGAGCGCCACCGAGAAGATGCACACGTTCACCGAGTGGGTGAACGTGTACTCGTCGTAGTCCCGGATGGTCGTGAGCCCGACCAGCGAGGTCTCGTTGTTGAGCACCTGGTCCACGATCATCTGGACCGCGCGCTTCACCCGCTTGACGCTCGTGGCGCGGCCGAGGCGAATGCCCGTGATGACTTCCTTGGTGACCGCCACCCCCTGGCTGTAGGTGCGCTTCGCGACCTCCCGCGCCTCCTCCGATTCCCGGAGCCCTTCCTGCTGCGGCAGCGCGCGCTCCAGCTCGAGATGGAGTACCCCGCCCTCGGCCAGGCGCCCCTGCAGCTCGGCGAAGAGATCGTCGCCGGTGGCCCGCTCCGAGAGACTGAGCAGCAGGCTCAGGAAGATCTGCCACTCGCGGCGGTCGGTCCCCGGGTGCACCCGGAGCGTGCCGATCTCGAACGCGCGGAACATCGTGAGGATGTGGCTGAACGACGCGTAGTTGTCGAGCTCGAGCCGGAGGCGGGTGGCGTTGACGAAGATGAAGTCGCCCGCAAGGCGCATCTCGATGTCGCCTTCCGCCTGGATCAGCGCCTCGGCCGAGGACTCGAGATCATAGAGGGCCTTCTGGACGGTGGCGTTCTCGACCGGGTAGAGCTTGAGGCTCCGCAGCGCGGCATACAGCTCCAGCAGCAGCCCGCGGCCGGCCTGGCGGAGGCGCGCCTCCTGCGCCGCCCCGCCGTCGGGAGCCCGCGCGGCCTCCTGCGGCTGGGTCACGCGGCGGACTCGCGGAGCGCGCGGTTCACCGCGTTGCGGACGACCAGGTCCTTGTCGTCCGCGGCCTGGGCGAGGACGTCCCGGGCCTCCGGCGTCCGGATCCGGCCCAGCGCGATGGCGGCGCAGGCGCGGGTGTCCGGCGCCGCCTTGCGCTTGAGCAGTCCCTGCGGCAGCAGCATGGCGCTCAGCGTCCGGAGCGCCGAGGGACCCGCGACCGCTCCATAGGCCTCGAAGAAGGCCATCTTCTCCGTCAGATCGAGCTCCTTCACCGCCTTGCCCATCACCACCGCCTCGATGCGGCGCAGCGCGCCCTTATAGCCCCGAGCCCCGACCGCCCGCACCGCCGCCAGCCGCACGGCGCGGTCGGGGTCCTCGATCGCGCGATCGATGTGGGTGAGCGCGCCGGGCGAGCCGATCTTCTCCAGCGCCTGCACCACGGCAAGGCGCACGCCCGCGTCGCGGTGCGAGAGGAGCTCGCCGAGGGCGGGCACCGCCTGCTGGAGCGCGAGGCGGCCGCACAGCCCGATCACCGCCGGCAGCGACTCGCCCGGCGGCTCGCGCAGGAGCCGCATCGCCTCGCCCGGGTGGCCCGTGGCGAGCCGGTCCACCGTGGCCTCGAGCAGCCCGCGGACCGCGGGGCTCGCGATCCGGGGCAGGGCGTCGATCAGCGGGCCCAGCGCGGTCGGCCGCAGCTCGCGGAGCACCTCCGTCACGTCCTCGTCGCCGGGCAGGGCGGCCGCTTCGTCCAGCGACTGCACCAGCTGGACCACGATCGCCGGCTGGCTGAGCTGGACCTCGAGGTCGCGCAGCCGCACGCGCTGCTCCTCGGTAAGCTCCGCCGCCCGCGTGCCGATGAGGCGGGTCTCCCGCATCACCCCGGCGACCGTCCGGAACTCCCCCTTGTTGAGCAGGTTGGGAAACAGCATCTCCAGGATGCTGAGAATCTCCAGCCGGATCGCCGCCTCGGTCTGCAGCTCGAGCAGGTCGAACAGCCCGTTCAGGGCCGCGTGCCGGACGTCGCGCGAGTATTCCTCCTCCACCTGCTGCGCGACATAGTTGATCTCGCTCTCCTCGAGGAAGTAGAGCGTGGAATCGAAGTCCTCGATGTCCACGATCCCCTTCGGGCGCGGCGGCGCTTCCTCCTCCACCTGATTGTGGCGCGCTTCCGCGCTGGCGGGGGCCTCCGCCTCGCCGCCTACCACCGCCAGCGAGCCCTCGAGCAGGTCGCCCTCGCCGAAGAAGTCGATGAAATGGTACTGGATGAGCTGGAACTCCTGCTCCCAGAGCAGCGTCATCAGGTCGTCGCCCGCCTCGGCGGGGAGGAACCGGGCCTTGTTCAGCAGCTCGAGGAACTGGATCAGCTCGTGGTCCTCGGCGCCCCGGCGGATTGTGAGGACCCGCATTCCGTCCTTGAACAGCATCCAGGCCAGGCAATCGGCCTTGTTGAGCTGGCTGTAGACGACCTCTTCCTCCCACCGGAGCTCGGTCTCGCCGACGTTGAGGACCAGTTCGTCGATCGCGCCCCAGATCGGGGCGAACGCGCCCTTCGCGTTCTGCGCGGCACGCTGGTGGACCGGATTGTTGGGGAGGTACATCTGGAACGCGCGGAGGGCCTTGACCAGCGTCTGGAGCAGCTCGGCAACCTGGCTGGGAAGGAGCAGCGCGGGCGACGGCGCGCCGGCAGTCACGCGGACCCCCCGAGCAGCGCCGCCACGTGGGCGACGTCCTTGTCCCCGCGGCCGCTCAGACAGACCAGCACGAGATCGTCCCGGCTCCAGCGGCCCGCGGCGCGGGCGACCCAGGCGAACGCATGCGCGGTCTCGAGCGCCGGGATGATGCCTTCCGCCCGGCACACGCGCTGGAACGCGGCGAGCGCTTCCGCGTCGGTCGCGGACTCGTAGCGCACCCGCCCGGTGTCCCGGAGCCAGCTGTGCTCCGGGCCGACGCCGGGGTAGTCGAGCCCCGCGGACACCGAATGCGCCGGGGCCACCTGGCCGTCGGCGTCCTGCAGCAGATAGCTCAAGCTCCCGTGGAGCACGCCGGGGCGTCCGGCGCCCAGCGTGGCGCTGTGGTGCCCGCTCGCGATCCCCTCCCCCGCGGCCTCCACGCCGACCAACTCCACCTCCCGGTCGTCGAGAAAGCCCGCGAAGATGCCCATGGCGTTGGAGCCGCCGCCCACGCAGGCGACCACCGTGCGCGGCGCCCGGCCGTAGCGCTCGAGCACCTGCGCCCGCGCCTCCCGCCCGATCACCGACTGGAAGTCGCGGACCATCCGGGGATAGGGATCCGGGCCGACGACGGAGCCGATGATGTAGTGCGTGGTCGGCACGTTCGTCACCCAGTCGCGCAGCGCTTCGTTGGTGGCGTCCTTGAGCGTCCGCGTACCCGACTCGACCGGGACGACCGTCGCGCCGAGGAGCCGCATCCGGTACACGTTGAGCGCCTGCCGCTCGACGTCCTCGGCCCCCATGTACACCACGCAGTCCAGCCCGAAGCGCGCGCAGACCGTGGCGGTGGCGACGCCGTGCTGGCCCGCACCGGTCTCGGCGATGATCCGGCGCTTCCCCATGCGGAGCGCGAGCAGGGCCTGGCCCACCGTGTTGTTGATCTTGTGTGCGCCGGTGTGGTTCAGGTCTTCGCGCTTGAGCAGCACGCTCGCCCCGACGTCGGCGCCGAAGCGCGGCGCCTCCGAAAGCGGCGTGGGCCGTCCGACGTAATCGCGCAGGATCGCCTCGAACTCGGCCCAGAACCTCGGATCGTCGCGGACGCCGTCGTAGAGGGCGGTGAGGTCGTCGAGGGCGGCGATGAGCGTCTCCGGCACGTACCGGCCCCCGTAGGGTCCGAACCGGCCGTGCACGGCGCGCTCAGGCGACAGCGCTGAAGCCACGAACAGCCTCCAGGAACCGGGCCATCTTCTGCAGGTCCTTGATGCCGGGCAGGATTTCCACCCCGGAACTTACATCCACCACATCCGGCCTCACGAGCCCCACCGCGCCGGCGACCGTCTCCGGTCGGAGCCCGCCGGCGAGCACCATGCGGCCGCGCACGCGCTCGCGCGCCCGGACGGCCAGCGCGAGCGGCAGCTCGACGCCCGTCCCGCCGTCCGCGCCCGCCACCCGCGGCTCGATCAACAGCGCGTCGGCCCCTTCCGCGGCGGGCGCCAGCGCGTCGAGATCGACCTCGGCCTCGAGCCGCACGACCCGCCACACGAGCAGGCCCTCGAGCCGCAGGCGCTCGGCGTCGCGGGTCGAGTACGGCCCGTGCAGCTGCGCCCCGCCGAGCCCCGCCGCGTCGCGGAGCCGCCGGATCTCGTCCACCGGTTGCGCCCCGAAGACCCCGAGCACGGGCCGGCCCGCCGCGGCCGCGACGATCGCCGCCGCCTGCCCCGCCGTGACCACCCGCGGCCCGCTCGCGAACACCACGCCGAGGTAGTCGGCACCGGCCGCCACGGCGGCGGCCGCGTCCTCCGGCCGCGTGAGCCCGCAGACCTTCGCTTCAACGACCACGCCGTCGCACTCCGGCAAGCGCGGCCACCTGGGCCGCGGGGTCCGCGGCGGCCGAAAGCGCGGTGCCGACCAGCACGGCGTCGGCCCCGGCGGCGGCGGCCCGCTCCACGTCCACCACGGACGCCATCCCGCTCTCGGCGATCGCGACCCGGTCGAAGGGCACCGACCCCAGCAGGGTCCACGCCGCGTCCACATCGATCCGGAACGTGTCGAGGTCGCGGCTGTTGACCCCGACGATGCGGGCGTCCGCGGCGAGGGCCGATTCCAGCTCCGCCGCGGTGTGCACTTCCACCAGCGCGTCCAGCCCCGCGGCCGCGGCGAAGCCGAGGAGCACGCGGAGCCGCGCTTCGGACAGCGCCCGAACGATGAGCAGCACCGCCGCCGCCCCGGCGGCGCGGGCCTCGAGGATCTGCGTTTCCTCGAGAATGAAGTCCTTCCGCAGTACCGGCACCCGCACCCGCGCCACCACCGCCTCGAGATCGGCGATCGAGCCGCCGAAGAACGGACCGTCGGTGAGCACGGAGACGGCCGCGGCGCCGTGGCGCGCGAACCGCTCCGCGTGCTCCGCCGGGTCGAGATCCGCGCGGATCGAGCCGGCGGAGGGAGAGCGGCGCTTCACCTCCGCCACCAGGGCGACCCGCTCGCACAGCAACGCGGCGCCGAACGAGGGCGGCGCCGGCGCGCGGGCGGCCGCGCGCTCGAGTTCGCCCGCTCGCGCGCGCAGAGCGGGCAGGGCGGCGCGCGTCGTCTCGAGAATCCGGGTGAGTGTGGTCGCCACCTTGCCCTTCGGCCAGTCTTCGGGTAATCTTATTCGGGCTCTATTCGGTCACAGCAGCGCACCCGGGAGACGCGGCATGCCGCTCACCAGACGCCAGAGTGAGATCCTCTCGTACCTCCAGCGCCACATCCAGGAGCACGGATACGCGCCGAGCTTCGAGGAGATCGCGGAGCAGTTCGGATTCCAGTC